>Ga0136640_10001153_pt1 | contig 10474 bp, 9 predicted proteins | sample AntDrymUQ8642106_2_FD_105498 | JGI IMG/M metagenome (GOLD analysis project Ga0136640, IMG submission 105498) | Polar desert sand microbial communities from Dry Valleys, Antarctica - metaG UQ864 (21.06) | ecosystem: Environmental > Terrestrial > Soil > Desert | place: Antarctica: Dry Valley...
GCTCTCTCTGTAAATCTTTCGAACATTAGCGGGAGCCTCCCGTGGATTGAGGGTCCATCACAACGTCGGGGATAGTGGCTTCTTGAAACTGTCTACGATAGCTTGAAACAAATAGATTATAAATCTTCAAAAATTTTGACTCCGAAATCATCTTCTCACGCTTCTTTCGTCTTGCTCCGGCTAATGCTGAGTATACAAAGGTTTTGCCCAATTATGGCCGCGACCAGCGCTTTACGCTCTCAGCGCCATACCTTGTGCCAGGCAAGCCCCACACTCCTTTCTGTTGCGTTTTTTACACGCTTTAGACACGAAGTAGGATACTTCGGGCACGAGCCTCCGGCGGTGTCCCGCATTACAGGGTGAAACGCTCCCGCCGGATCTCCTCCGGCAACCCCGCCACGAACGGCCCGGCCTTCGGCCCACTCTTCTTGCCGAGCAATACCGTATAGAGAGCCGCGAAAGCCTTTTTCGGCTTCACGCCCATCTCGACCGCCGTGCCGTACAGCAAGTCCTGCACCATATCCCCATCCATCTCCGGGCCTAGCTTTGCAGAGACTTCGCGCAGGTAGCCGCGTTGCTCATCGTCCAGACCGGCGGCGGCTTCACGGGATTCCTCTGGCTCCAGTATCCTGAGCTTCAAGGAATCGGGTGCCCAGTCTTCGACCCAGTTGCGAGCGTATTCGAGGTCTCGGGCAAGTTTTTCCCGGTCTTCGGTGACCCTTTCGTAACCGCCGCGGTCGAGCATTCGTGACGCGGCTTCGGTGTTCTTGCCGGTGGTCTGGGCTACCGTGACCAGGTGCGGGAATGGAACGGTGGGTTCGTTTGCCGTTGCGCGGTATTCGTCCATGAAGGCGGGGAATCCGCCCGTCAGGTCCAGATCGAGGGCACGGGCGGGGTCGCGGCCCAGGATCAAACGTCGCACCGCGTCCGGCGGCATTATCTTCGGGAGATCTTTCGGCAGCAGGACTATGCCTTTGGAGCTACTCATCGCGCCGACGCCTTTTAGCTGGATCCACTCGTACTCGAACCGGCCCGGCACGGGATACTGGAAGACCTCCCGAGCCATCCTGTCCGCCGTCTCCGTGGAGCCGCCGCTGCTGGTGTGGTCCTTTCCGAACGGCTCGAACGTCACCCCGAGCGCCTTCCACCGCGCCGCCAACTCAACCCGCCAGCCGAGCTTCCCCTCGTCCTTCGAGTAGTCCGCGATGCCCTCGTTTCCATCCCGGTCCACGAACACGACGGTGTGCTCCTCCGACCGGTGCTCGACGAAACGGTTGCCGGTCAAATCCCCGGACGCCGCCCGCGGCACGTAGGGCGACCAACCCTCCGGCATCTCGCGCCCGCTGACCTCTTGAAGGATGTCCCGCAACTCTTCCGTGTGCTCGATGGCCTCCCGCGTAACCTCCGTGTACACACCTTTCTCGTAAAGCTCGTGCGAACGCAGTATCTCGACGTCCATCTCCATTTCGCGCAGCGCCGCCTCGAAGGACGCGAGGAAGTGTTCGGCGTAGGACTCGTGGCAGCCTTCGGGGTCCGGGACGCGGGAGATACTGTGGCCGATGTAGCGTTTGTAGTCCGCCGGGATACCGGGGGCGATCTTGCGTAGCGGGTCGATGGTGTCGGCGATGAACACGAAGCGCGCCTCGTGGCCGCGAGCCTTCAGGGCATTCGCCACAGCCTCGCTGACCATCACCTCGCGCAGGTTGCCGGCGTGGATGTGTCCCGAGGGCGTGATGCCCGAGACGATCATGTGCGGGCCGTCGCCCAAAGAATCGGCGACCTTCTCGGCCCAGGAAGGAATGCGAATGCTATTCAAATTAAGCTCCGTTGCGTGTAGATCGGATACAGCGGGTCCGGGGGGACCAGACTAGCTCGCGGCTTCGACGTTCACGATCTCGTACTCCGTGGCGCCGCGGGGGGTCGAGACCGTGACCTTCTCGCCGACCTTGCGCCGCAGCACAGCCCGTCCGACGGGCGAGGCGTGGGAGAGCTTGCCGCCTGTGGGATCGGACTCGTTGGAGCCCACGATCTGGAACGTGCGCTCCGCACCACCTTTTACGACCCGCAGCGTGACTTTGGTCCCGAGGTCCACGGTACCAACATCGGTCTTCGAAGGCTCAACGACCTTTGCGTTACGAGCCCGGCGCTGAAGGTCGCTGATCCTACGCTCCAGCAATCCCTGCTCGTTCTTGGCGTCGTCGTACTCGGAGTTCTCCGAGATGTCCCCGAACTCCCGAGCTTGCCGAATGCGGTTGGCGACCTCCCGGCGGCGCTCCTCCGTGAGGTAGCGCAACTCTTCCTGGAGTTTCTCCAGACCCTCCGGCGTAACTAATTCTTGATTCTTGTCAGTCATAAGCTGAGAGAGTATACGGACCTGTCAAGGAAGTTTCAATGTAGAGCTATCAGCGTTCATCTCGTGCAGGATTCGTAGACCGTTGAGTGTCAGATCGGCATCGAAAGTCTGGATCTCGCGGCAGTGCCGCACGATGACGGTGGCCGGGCCTCCGGTGGCGACGACGTGGATGTCGTCCTCCGGGCAGTTTAGTTCAGCCTTGAAGCGCCGGACCAGGGCGTCCAGGGCGCCCGCGTAGCCGTAGATGAAGCCACTGCGAATGGAATCCGGAGTGTTGGTGGCTATCGCGGGCGGAGTAGCGCCTTCGAGGTTTACGCTCGGGAGCTTGGCGGTGCGCGAGATCAAAGCTTCGAGCGCCACGTTGAGCCCGGTGAAGATTGCACCCCCGAGATAGTTACTTTCCGCGTCCACGGCCTCGACGGTCGTAGCCGTCCCAATATCCACTATGACGGCTGGAAAACCGTAGAGTTTTCCGGTTGCTACAGCGTTGACGATGCGATCCGCGCCGACCGATGACGGGTCTTCGTAGCGGTTCTTGAGGCCGGTCTCCAGCCCCGGACCAACGGCCTTGAACGGGGCGTGAAAGACGTTGCGAGCGAGATTCTGGTAGGCGCGTGTGAGGGTCGGCACGACGCTTGAGGCGATCACGGCGTCCACGTCCCCGCACGCGAGCCCCCGCTGCCCCATCAGCGTGGTGTATACGGCCCCCAACTCGTCCGCCGTCCGGTTGGCCTCGGTCGTGATCCGCCACTGCGCTCGCAGCTCCCCGCCCTCGAAGACCCCGAGCACCGTCTGCGTGTTGCCAACGTCCACCGCCATCAACATAGCGACGCTCCCTCCAACTCCCGCACCCCGCCGAGGTCCACATCCACCAACAACTCCCCGACTGTTCCGCGACCCGGAATATATATCCCCGCGTCCAGATCCGCGAGTCCCCGCAAATTAAACGTCCGCGTAACCCCCCGGTGTGGAACCTCGAACTCGGGGATCGAGATCATCCCCCCGCCAAACAGCAACACGTCGATATCGACCGTACGAGGCGCTTTTTCGCCCTTATGCTCTCGCCCCAGCGCCGCTTCCACTCCCTGACAGTAGCGCAGCAACTCCAGCGCCGGTAGCCCGCACTCGATCTTGACCACGCAGTTCAGATAGTCTGGTTGCTCCCCTTCGACCTCGACCGGCGCGGTCTCGTACACCAGCGATACCGCAAGAACCTTCGTCTCGGGTCCACGACCCAGAGCGTCCAGCGCCGCCCGCAGATAGCCGAGCCGGTCGCCGAGGTTGCTGCCCAGGCTCAGGAACGCCTCGGTCACGAAGTCCGATAAACAGCCTCGGCGACGGCGAGAGCGTCCACGTTTGCCCGCACGTCGTGGACGCGGAAGAACCTGGCGCCGCGCTCGTAGGCCATCACGCTCGTCGCCACTGTGGCGGCGGCGCGGTCGCTCGCCGTCGCCGCGCCGGTGAGTTTGCCGAGGAAGTTCTTGCGCGACGCGCCCACAAGCACCGGGAAACCGAGGTCCACGATGGCGTCCAGGTGCTTGAGCAGTTTCAGGTTGTGGTCGAGCGTTTTGCCGAAGCCAATGCCAGGGTCGAGGACGATGTTAGACGGGTCCACACCCGCCGCCACCGCGTGTTCGGCTCTCTCGGCTAGGAAGTCCCGCACTTCGCGCACCACGTCGTCGTAGCGGGGGTTCTTCTGCATGGTCTTCGGTTCGCCGAGCATGTGCATCAGGATGATGGGACAGTTGGCTTCGGCGACCACGGAAGCCATTCGGGGGTCACCGCGCAGAGCGGTTACATCGTTAACGATGCGAGCGCCGGCCTCTAGCGCGGCCTCGGCGGTTGTGGCGCGGTAGGTGTCTATGGAGATTACGGCGTTCGGGTGGGTGGCTAGTAACGCTTCGATCATCGGCACGACGCGGTGTTTCTCTTCCTCGGGTGCGACGGGGTCCGAGCCGGGGCGGGTCGATTCACCACCGATGTCTATTATCCTCGCTCCTTCGTCGAGCATGACGGTGGCGTGGGCGGTCGCCTCATCCGGGTCGATAAAGTCGCCGCCGTCCGAGAAGGAGTCGGGGGTTACGTTAAGGATGCCCATGACTACGGGGCCGGGACCAAAAAGTTGGTCTCCGGCCCCGGTAGTGTGGCGAGCGTGCGTTAGGTTCGTTTCCTACTCTCCGTGGCCGTTGCGGTACGGGCCTTCGGGCTCGAAGTGGATCGGGTCGACGGCGTACTCCTCGACCAGGCGTTTGAGGTGTTTCGCGTCTACGGTCTCGTACTCGATCAGGTCCTCGGCCAGCTTGTTGACGAGGTCCCGGTTGCGGAGGAGCAGGTCCTCGGCGGTGTCGTAGGACTCGTCGACGATGCGCCGGATCTCCTTGTCTATCTGAAAGGCGATCTCATCGGAGTAGTCCGGGCCGTTATTGAAGTCCCGGCCCATAAAGACCTGCCCCTGGGACTGACCCAGGGCCATCGGTCCGAGCTTCTCGCTCATGCCCCAGCGTGTCACCATCTGGCGCGAGGTCTGCGTTACACGTTCGAGGTCGTTGGACGCGCCCGTCGTGATCTCGTCGAAGACCACGCGCTCCGCCGCCCGGCCCCCGAGCATCATCGCGAGTTGCGCCATGAGCTCGCCCCGGCTCATCATGAAACGATCCTCCGTCGGCAGGCTCATCGTGATGCCCAAAGCCTGACCGCGCGGGATTATGCTGATCTTGTGTACCGGATCCGCCTTCGGGAGCAGCGCGCCGACGATGGCGTGTCCGGCCTCGTGGTACGCCGTGATCTCCTTTTCCTTCTTGGAGATGAGGCGCGTCTTGCGCTCGGGCCCGGCTATCACGCGGTCGATGGCCTCCTCCATCTCCTCCATCTCGACCTGCTCCTTGTCGTGCCGAGCCGCCAACAACGCAGCCTCGTTCACGAGGTTAGCAAGATCCGCACCCGTGAAGCCGGGCGTCGAGCGGGCGAGCGTATCTATGTTGATGTCGTCGGAGAGCGGCTTGCCCTTCGTGTGGACGCGCAGGATCTTCTCGCGCCCCGGAAGGTCCGGCCTATCCACGACTATCTGCCGGTCGAAGCGGCCCGGACGCAGGAGCGCCGGGTCCAGGATGTCCGAGCGGTTGGTGGCCGCGATCATGATGATCCCGCTCTTCGAGTCGAAGCCGTCCATCTCGACGAGTAGCTGGTTGAGGGTCTGCTCCCGCTCGTCGTGGCCGCCGCCCATGCCAGCCCCGCGCTGGCGGCCGACCGCGTCGATCTCGTCCATGAAGATGATGCAGGGACTATTTTGCTTGGCCTGCTCGAAGAGATCACGTACCCGGCTCGCGCCGACGCCGACGAACATCTCCACGAAGTCCGAGCCGGAGATGGAGAAGAACGGGACCCCGGCCTCGCCGGCCACGGCCCGCGCCAGAAGCGTCTTACCCGTTCCCGGCGGGCCGACGAGCAGTGCGCCCTTCGGGATGCGGGCGCCGAGTTTCTGGAACTTCTGCGGGGCTTCGAGGAAGTCTTTGATCTCGGTTAGCTCCTGAACCGCTTCGTCCACGCCAGCCACGTCCGCGAACGTCACCTGCGGGGAGTCTTTGGTCATCCGTTTGGCCTTACTCTTGCCGAAGCTCATCACCCGGTTGCCGCCGCCCTGCATCGAGCTCATAAAGAACAAGAACAGGAGGAGTATCAAGAAGATCGGGCCGATGGACAACAACGCCCCGGTCCAGAAACCTTGATTCTGCGGATCGGTCTCGAACGGTATGTCCGCCTCGTTGAAAGCGGCGGCTATGTCGAACTGCTCCGGGTAAGCGTACTCGAACTCGTCCGTCTTGTTCCCGTCCTTGAGCTTGCCGGTGACGGTCTGGTCCTTGTCGAGCACCGTGAGGACGCCTTCCTCGTCCTTCGGGATGTCCGTCACGAAGGCTTTGTCGTCGATGGACTTCTGAAACTGTTGGGAGTCTAGTTCCCTAACGTCCGGGCTCCCCGCCGACAATACCCTGACCATGATCAGAGCGAAAATGATGAGGACGAAGAAGTACAGAAGCCCGCCGCTTCTTAAGAATCTGCCCAAAACTGTGGCTGCCTCTCGTAAGATAAGTTAATAACATGGGGATTATACACCTGCGCCACCCGAACGAAGAAAGCTCTATTACGCTCCGCTAAACCCCTGGTTCGCTGAAGATCTCGGGATTCAGGACGCAGATGTCCGGCAGGTTGCGGTACGCGCCGGCGTAGTCGAGGCCGTAGCCGACTACGAACTCGTCCGGGACCTCGAAGCCGAGGTACTTTACTTCGAGCTCCGCCCGCCGCCGAGAGGGCTTGGAGAGCAGAGAGCAGATCTCCAACGACGCGGGCCCGCGGGCGAGCAGCGAGCGCCGCAGGTAGGAGAGCGTGAGCCCCGTATCTATGATGTCCTCCACCACGAGGACGTGGCGGTCGGTTATGTCCTCTTCGAGGTCTTTTAGGATGCGGACGACGCCGCTCGACGAGCTTCCCGAGCCATAAGAGGATATGTCCATAAAGTCGATCTCGCACGGCAGGTTTATCTTACGCATGAGGTCGGCCATCACGATGACCGCGCCGCGCAGGATGCCCACGAGGAGCAGCTTCTCGCCCGCGTAGTCTTCGGTGATGCGCTCGCCGATCTCGCGCACCTTCTCTTCTATCTCCGCCGACGGGATGAGTATCTCCTTCACATCGGGCATCATACTGGACATATTCACGGTAATCTCCGCACCTCCAACCGCATCGCATCCTCCGTCTTTGGCCCAACCACGAACGCTTCGTCCGTCTCCCCAAGAAAGACCCAGGCCACACGCCCACGCCCGTCCACCACGACCGGCGTGCGGGACCTGAGATCCGCCGGTACCTTACGGTCCTTCATCGCCTTGTAAACTTTTTTCGTCCCGCCGAGGCCCAACGGCCGCATTCTATCGCCCTCTCGCGCCATCCGCACCCGGTATGGTCCCCGTCCGGCGTCCAGATACGCCACCTCCGGTCGCGCTGCGTCCTCCGGGTCGAAGTCTCGGATCTCTTTCACGTCGATGGTCCACCGCTCGAAGCGTTGTTGACCGGGAAGGAGATCCCGCTCTCCCGAGAATGGCTCCGAACCACGGTAGAAGGCCAACTCCTCCCCCAACCTGACGACGGCGATCACGCCACCAGGCAGGTCTATCGCGATGGTTCCCTCGCAACGATCCGCGAGCTTTAGGACATCCTCGACGGAGACCGAACCAAGTGGCGGCTCGTCCGGCGTGAGGGTCGTATAGGCTCGCCGCACGGCGTAACGCCGGAGCGCGAGCGGCATCTCCGCCAAGTCTCCAAGATCCACGACGACCTCCTCGCCCCGTCGCCCCACGACGCCTGCGGCAAGGCTCTCCAAAACCTCCAGGTCCTCGCGTAGCCGCGCCGCGCCGCGCGCGATGTTGACGCCCGCGCCGGGGTAGAGGTCTTCAAGAATCGGCAGGACTTCGAGCCGAACGCGGTTGCGGGCGTACTTGGGTTGCAGGTTGGTTTCGTCGGTTCGGTGTAGCTGGCCGAGGAGCTTCAGGTATCGCAGGATGTCGGTCTTGCGGTGCTGGATCAGGGGCCGCACAACCCGTCCGCTGACGGACGGTATCCCGGATAAACCGCGCAGGCCCGCGCCCCGAGCGATATTCAAGAGCACCGTCTCGGCCACGTCGTCTGCGGTGTGTCCCGTGACGATGGTGGAGATGCCACGGAGGTTCGCCACCTCGTCCGCAATTCGGTACCGCTCCTTGCGCGCCGCCTCCTGGAAGTTTCCGCCACCGAGGCTTACATGGCGCGCCTCGCAGTCCACAAGGAGTTCCTTGCAAAGCTCCCGCACGAAGTCCTCGTCCTTATGGGATTCGTCACCGCGTAGCCCGTAGTTCACGTGCAGCACGACTGGTTCGCCGCCGAGTTCGAGGATCGCACGCAGTATCGCCACCGAGTCCGGGCCGCCCGAGACCATAGCCAACGGTTGGGAGAGATCCATACCGTAACGCTCCGCCGTCCGTCGCACGCCGTCGATGAACTCTCCGCTCTTCACGAGGCCGAGTTTATTGGAACCCACGGCGCGTGGCGAGCGAAGAGCGGCGTTAAGTCTCTGTTACACACGCGGGGTCGTTGTTCCTTTTCGGGTTCGAATGGTTGATAATGGCCTTGTATATAGGAGGGGGGAGCCTTCCTTCGCCATGATTTCACTAGGAGGTCCGGGGTTGTTAGAGTCGATCAGGTCCGCCGGAAACCGGCCAGTCCAGGTGTTGCTGGTGGCCGTCGCCACGGCGTTAATGTCTTTGTGGTTCGCCGCCGACGCCCAGGGTCAGGCGGCGCAGAAGGTGGACGAGGACGCGAGCGGCGCGGACTACGTCGCCGGAGAGTTGTTGGTGACTTACGAGTCCGGTCTATCGTCCGAGGCGGCGGAGACCCTGCCGGAGGAAGCCGAGGGCCGGGTCTCGCAGTCGTTGACGGAAGTGGACACGCAAGTCGTGACGTTCCCCGAGATAGAAGGAGAGGCGTCCGGCGAAACGCGGGAACAGTCGCTGGAGCGCAAAAAGAAGGCTTTGGAGGCGGACCCCGCCGTCGCGTCCGTGGACTACAACTATCTGCGGCAGGCGTTCTTCACCCCCGACGACCCGCGTTTCGACAACCAGTACGGTCTCGCCAAGATCAAAGCTCCCGCAGCCTGGAACACCACGCAGGGCAACAGGAAGGTGCGAATCGCCATCGTGGACACCGGCATAGACAACAACCACCCGGACTTGGGATCCAAGATCGTGGCGCAGAGAAGCTTCGTGGGAGCGACCACCTCCCCATCCGGTCAGGACAACGCCGGACACGGCACCGCGGTGGCCGGCGTCGCCGCGGCGGTTACCGACAACGGCCGGGGCGTCGCGGGGACCTGCCCGAACTGTAGCCTGATGGCCGCCAAAGTCGGCGATACGCTCGACAGAATCGAAGTGGCGGACGAGATCCAGGGTATCAACTGGGCCGTCAACAACGGCGCGGACGTCATCAACCTCTCTCTCGGCGGACCCGGCGCCATAGAAGCCGAGGAAAGAGCCGTAAATCGGGCGTGGAACAATGGAATAGTGGTCGTCGCGGCGGCTGGCAACGCGGGCACTCAAGAACCGAACTACCCTGCGGCCTACCGGCGATCCATAAGCGTCGTAGCCACGGATCGGCGCGACAGGAAAGCGGGGTTCTCCAGCTTCGGCAGGACCGTGGATGTCTCCGCCCCCGGCGTGAACATCACCACGACCGACATCGTAGGCCCCGGCGGCTTCGCGGGCGGCGACTACAGCTCCGTGGACGGCACTAGCTTCTCCTCGCCGATGGTGGCGGGCGTGGCCGGGCTTCTGGACGCTCAAGGACGCACCGCGCCGGGCATCCGCAAGCGTCTTCAATCCACCGCCACGGACCTCGGCTCCGACGGCAGGGACAACCGTTACGGGCACGGCCGGATAAACGCGGCGGCGGCCGTCAAACGGGGCCGAACCAACGTCCCGGACAAGCCGAAGCCCGATAGGCCCAAACCGAACTCGAAAGACGGGCCACGGGAAGAAGATTTGCTCGACATTTTCGAGTCCGACGAGTTTCCTTTCGGAGTGTTGCCGAAGGGTTTCCCCTTCGACTTCGTCAAGCGGTAGCCGAGTTTACAGGTGAGAGCGAGAGAGGCCCGGAGCTCCGGGTCTCACTTTTTCGTGTTTGGTGTGCGTGGTCCGTGACGTGCGCGACCGCGTGACTCGCCGAATTTCCGTAGCCGGAGGGATCCAGCCCGCCGCCCATCAAGCGCCGGGGGTTCGTGGCCGTCTTCGTTGCGTTGACCAAGCCGGTGTTGGGCAAAGCCCTCGGACGTAGTGTCATGCGAAGCGTGGGAAAGGATACCCGCCGCTCCAACGACGGCTCCCCCGACTTACGTCCAGATCCGCACGAGGGCCAACACCACGTACAAGACCGCAGCCACCATCACCCCCGACCCGCTCGAAAGGTCCGCAGCGACTCACGACCGTTCATGGTGAAGCGTTGTTGGCTCACTGCGGCCCAAGGCCGGTGACTCAGGCTCCTCTTGGTTCCAGAGGTGATTAGAGGCCTGGCACCGGGCTAACTAGGGCGTAGACACGCCCGCAA
>Ga0136640_10001154_pt1 | contig 10473 bp, 7 predicted proteins | sample AntDrymUQ8642106_2_FD_105498 | JGI IMG/M metagenome (GOLD analysis project Ga0136640, IMG submission 105498) | Polar desert sand microbial communities from Dry Valleys, Antarctica - metaG UQ864 (21.06) | ecosystem: Environmental > Terrestrial > Soil > Desert | place: Antarctica: Dry Valley...
CGCGGGCGGTGGGCTGCCGTCCTACCCGCACCCGCGGCTGATGCCGGACTTCTGGGAGTTCCCGACCGTCTCGATGGGGTTGACCGCCATCAACGCCATCTACCAGGCGCGGTTCAACCGGTACCTGCAGCATCGTGGCATCAAGGACACCAGCGGGCAGCACGTGTGGACCTTCCTCGGTGACGGCGAGATGGGTGAGCCGGAGTCCTTGGGTGCCATCGGTGTCGCAGCACGCGAGGAGCTCGACAACCTGACGTTCGTGATCAACTGCAACCTGCAACAGCTCGACGGGCCGGTGCGTGGCAACGGCAAGATCATCCAGGAGCTCGAGTCGACCTTCCGGGGTGCCGGCTGGAACGTCATCAAGGTCATCTGGGGACGCGAGTGGGACGACCTGCTCGCCCGCGACGTCGACGGCGTGCTGGTCAACCAGATGAACAAGACACCGGACGGGCAGTTCCAGACGTACGCCGTCGAGGACGGCGCCTACGTGCGCGAGAACTTCTTCGGGGCGGACCCGCGGCTGCTCAAGATGGTCGAGCACCTGAGCGACGACGACATCCACACGTTGCCGCGTGGCGGCCACGACTACCGAAAGGTCTATGCCGCGTTCCAGGCGGCCAAGGAGCACGTGGGCCAGCCGACGGTGATCCTGGCGCACACCATCAAGGGGTGGACGATCGACTCGCTCGAGGGCCGCAACGCCACCCACCAGATGAAGAAGCTCACCAAGGCCGACCTGAAGAAGTTCCGCGACCGCCTCTTCCTGCCCATCGATGACGCGCAGATCGACGACTCAGACGTCGCCCCGTTCTACCATCCCGGCGCGGACAGTGATGAGATCAAGTACATGCTGGACCGGCGCCGGCAGCTCGGCGGCCCGGTGCCCGAACGCGTCGTCAGATCCACACCGCTCAAGCTCCCCGGCGACCCGGTGTACGCCGAGCTCAAGGGTGGTTCAGGCAAGCAGCAGATCGCCACGACGATGGCGTTCGTACGGTTGTTGCGCGACCTGATGCGCGACCAGGAGCTCGGTCACCGGATCGTCCCGATCGCACCCGATGAGTACCGCACCTTCGGCATGGACTCGATGTTCCCGACCGCCAAGGTCTACAATCCGCACGGGCAGAACTACGAGGCGGTCGACCGCAGGCTGCTGCTGGCCTACAAGGAGTCCACCAAGGGCCAGCTGCTGCACGAGGGCATCAGCGAGGCCGGCGCGATGGGCTCGGCGACTGCGGCGGGCACCTCGTACGCCACCCACGGGGAGCCGATGATCCCGGTCTACATCTTCTACTCGATGTTCGGCTTCCAGCGCACGGCCGACTCCATCTGGGCGTTCGCCGACCAGCTGGGCCGTGGCTTCCTGATCGGCGCGACGGCGGGGCGTACCACCCTGACTGGGGAAGGCCTGCAGCATGCCGACGGTCACTCGCCGTTGATCGCCGCGACCAACCCGGCCGCGGTCCACTACGACCCGGCATGGGGTTTTGAGATCAGCCACATCGTCCAGGCCGGCCTGGACCGGATGTACGGCAGCAGCGAGGAGCACCCGCACGGGGAGAACGTCTTCTACTACCTGACGGTCTACAACGAGCCGGTGGTGCAGCCGGCCGAGCCCGACGACCTCGACGTGGACGGCCTGCTGCGCGGCGCGTACCGCTACCGGGCTGCGAGCACGAGCGACGAGAACGCGCCGCGCGCGCAGATCATGGCCTCCGGTGTCGCCCTGCCGTGGGCGCTGGACGCCCAGAAGGTGCTCGCCGACGACTACGGCGTCGCTGCGGACGTGTGGTCTGTCACGTCGTGGAACGAGCTGGCTCGTGACGGCGTCGCCGCCGAGAAGTGGAACCTTAACCACCCCGACCAGGACGCACGGGTGCCGTACATCACCGCCAAGCTCGCCGATACCGGTGGTCCGGTGTTGGCTGTCAGCGACTACATGCGAGCCGTGCCCGATCAGATCGCGCGCTGGGTCCCGCAGACCTGGCAGTCGCTCGGTGCGGACGGGTTCGGGTTCGCCGACACCCGCGCCGCCGCCCGACGGTTCTTCCAGATCGATGCCAGCTCGATAGTGGTCAGCGTGCTGCAGACACTCGCCGCCGAGGGCGAGATCAAGTCCGCGACCGTCGCCGAGGCGTTCGCGACGCTGGCCCTCGACGACCCCACTGCGGTCGCTGGGGTGCCCCAGGAGGGTGGCGACGCCTGACCCGGTCGTGAGTCGCTGGCGATACGATGGCCCGCATGGATTCACGGGGCGAAGCATCGACGGCCGGGCCGGACGATGCGGCGCCCCGCACTGCGGCCGAGCGCGTCCGCTCGATCGTCAAGCGCCTGCTGGAATGGCCCTACACGTTCGCCGTCGCGCTGGCACTCTCGGTCGGAATCTTGACGATGGTGGTCGCACACAACCTCGACCTGACGCTGCGCGATCCCGACGGATTCCTCGGACCTTCGTACATCCGGCTGCCAGCGCTGGGGCTGCTGTTCGTGGCCGGCGGCATCACGGTCGTCGCGATCATCAGGTCGCGGAGCCTGCGGATCGTTGGCCAGGTCAAGAAGATCATCCGCGAGGAGTGGACCTTGACCCGGCTGTTCCACGTCGCGGTGGGACTCATCACCTTCTACATCTGCTACGTCAGCTACCGCAACCTCAAAGGCTACCTGCCGCTCGTCCGCGAAGGTGTGGAGTACGACACCGAGCTGACCAGCCTCGACCGGCTGCTGTTCTTCGGCAACTACCCGTCCCTGGTGCTGCAGGACGCGTTGGGCACCTCCGTGGCCGCGCAGGTGCTCTCGACCTTCTACATCTCCTACCTGGTGCTCGTGCCGATCTCGCTCGCCGCTCTGCTGGTCTGGAGTCGGGACATCAGCCTCGGGGCGTGGTACGCCACGGCGCTGAGCCTCAACTGGGTCCTCGGCGTCGCGAGCTACTACGCCTTGCCGACGGTGGGTCCTGCGTTCATCAACAACGCGCTCTTCTTCGAGCTCCCCCTCAACACGGGGGTGGCCGAGCTGCAGCGGCAGCTGTTCCGCGGCAGGGTGGGATTCCTGCAGAACCCGTTCGAGGGTGGCATCAACGGCATCGCCGGCTTCGCCTCGCTGCACGTCTCCGTCGTCGTCACCGCCTGCTTGTTCCTGCAGCGCACCGCAGCGCACCGGGTGGTGCGTGTGATCGCGTGGGCGTTCCTGCCGATCACCCTCCTCGCCACCATCTACTTCGGGTGGCACTACATCGCCGACGACGTCGCCGGAGTGGCGATCGGCTGGGTGGCGGTGGTGATCGGTGCCAAGGTCACCGGCAACACCAAGAAGCAGCGCCATCCCTCCGAGGCCGATGGCATCCCCACCGCGGTCTAGCTCACGCTGTCGCGACCGCGCTCAGCTGCGCCCGGTCGCCGCGCTGCAGGAGCGCGCGCCAGCTTCCCCGATGGTACCGCGCCGCCGAGTGGGACTCGATGAACTCGGCAAGGATCGCGGCGAATCGTTCGGCCTGGTCCTTGTGCGGGAAATGACCGCTGCGCTCGAACACGTGCACCTCGGAGCGCTCGACGTGAGTCACTGCGCGGTAGGCGTGGTTGAAGGGGATCATGTGGTCGTTCCTGCCCCACACCACACCCAACGGCATCAGCTGAGCGAGGTAGGCACGGTCCAGCATGGACAGCGTCTGGCCGCGCCAGTCCAGGACGTGACTCGTGACGTGCCGGATGGCACGGCGGGCCCGCGGGTCGCACAGCGCCCGGTAGACCTCGGCCGCCTCGCCGAGGTCCTGGGTGTACGGCAGCCTGGTGCGGGCGAGTCCCTTGAGGCCGCCACGGACCACATGCTGGACGGCCGCCGGTGCCAAAGCGCCGAGCACGAGGCCGGCACCGGGCACGGTGAGTGCCCGCAGCAGGACGGAGACGTCCGGACCGAGGCCGCCGGGGGCCACCAGGCAGATCCGCTCGGTGCGCTCGGGGAACTGGTAGGCGAACTGCATGGCGATGCCGCCTCCGAAGCTGTGTCCGACGACGGTGACCTTATCGACGTCGAGCACGGTCAACAGGTCCCTCATGCCGTTTGCGTAGCCACCGACGGAGTAGTCGGCCTGCGGCTTGTCGGACTGCCCGTGACCGAGCAGGTCCGGCGCGATCACCGTGTAGCTGCGGGCGAGATGCGTCATCGCCGGCACCCATGTCGTGGAGTCGGAGCCGAGTCCGTGCAGCAGCAGAACCACCGGCCCCGATCCGGCCATCCGGTAGGCCCTCCGGTGCCCGTGGATGACGACCGAGCGGATGGGGAAAGGCTCGTCGGGAGATGCTGCCCTACCCATGCCGGCTCCTCGGCGTTCGCTGAGTTCTCGGCACAGCATAACCAGGTGTTCATACCGATGCCGGTATTCGGCGCGGGCTTAGCATTGAGGCGTGACCCCGCGATCTCGTGAGAACCTCGCGCGCGTCGTCGACAAGTCCCTGGGACACCTGACCACGGCCACTATCGCGAGGATGGAGCAGACGCTGCCCTGGTTCTCAGAGCTGGACGCCGAGCACCGCTCGTGGATCGGATCGGTGGCTCATGGCGGAATCTCGGGCTTCATCCGCTGGCTGCGCGGCGCGCACGACCAGGAGTCGATGGCCGCTGAGGTGTTCGGTGTCGCGCCCCGAGCCCTCGCGCGGGTCGTGTCGCTGCAGCAGACCGTCGCGATGGTACGCACGACGATCGAGGTCGTCGAGTCCAACATCGACGACCTCTTCGGTCCGGACGACCGCGACACGGTTCGGTCGGCCATCTCCTTGTACGCCCGCGAGGTCGCCTTCGCCGCTGCAGACGTCTACGCCCGCGCCGCAGAGGCGCGCGGAGCCTGGGACGCACGGCTCGAGGCACTCGTAGCCGACGCCGTCCTGCGCGGTGAGATCGACGAGGACGTGCGCTCGCGTGCCGCCGCCATGGGGTGGACCGCCCGGGGCGACGTTGCCGTCGTCGTCGGCCACCCGCCGCGGACGACGAGCGGCGGCGCGCCGGACAACGTCATCGACGACGTCCACCGGGCGGCCCGCGGCGGTGGCCTGGTGGCGATCTGCTCCGTACAAGGTGACCGCCTTGTCGTGATCCTCGGCGATGTGGACGATCTCCACAAAGCGGCGGCGAGCGTCTGCGGGCAGTTCGGTCCCGGCCCCGTGGTCATCGGGCCGAGGGTCGGCGACCTGCTGGGCGCCGGACGTTCCGCCCGCTCGGCGATCGCCGGACTGCGTGCCGCCACGGGTTGGGCTGGTGCGCCACGCCCGGTACGCGCCGACGACCTGCTCGTCGAGCGCTCCCTTTCCGGCGACGGCCATGCCCGCCATACGCTCGTTCACGACGTCTATCTCCCGCTGCGCACGGGCGAGGCCCCGCTGCTCGCCACGGTCTCGGCGTACGTCGAGGGTGGTTCCTCGATCGAGGGGGCCGCCCGCGGGCTCTTCGTACATCCCAACACCGTGCGCTACCGCCTGCGCAAGGCCCGCGACCTAACCGGACTCGATGCTTCGCGACCCCGCGACGCCTACACACTGCAGGTGGCCATCACGCTCGGCCGGTTGCTCGCCCCGGGGGTCGCCCCCATCACCGTGACGGCATCTCCACCGATCGAGTTGTAGGAACCAAACAAAACCGTCGGAACTATTTCGTTGGCCCGGTGGCGATGGCCGGCCGCCAGAACGGGCACCCTGGGGATGTGCTTGTGATCGTCGCGCCCGGACAAGGCTCTCAGACCCCCGGCTTCCTCACCCCGTGGCTCGAGGACCCCTCGTTCGCCGCCCGGCTCGACTGGTTGGGAACCGTCGCCGGCCTCGATCTTGCCCACTACGGCACCAAGGCCGACGCCGAGACCATCCGCGACACCGCCATCGCCCAGCCGCTGCTGGTGGGTACGGGGCTCGTCGCAGCACTCTCCCTGTTCCCGCACCCCTCCGACGCCTTCGCTGCGGTCGGCGCTGCCGCCGGCCACAGCGTCGGAGAGGTCACCGCCGCCGCCGGCCTCGGCGTGGTCAGCGCCGAGCAGGCGATGGTTCTCGTGCGGGAGCGTGGCAAGGCCATGGCCGCCGCTTCTGCGGAACGTCCCACCTCGATGACTGCGGTGCTGGGCGGCGACCGGGAGGATGTGCTCGCCGCACTGGTCAAGCACGGTCTGACTGCCGCCAATGACAACGGCCCCGGCCAGATCGTCGCCGCCGGCACCGTTGAGCAGCTTCAGTCCTTCGCCGACGACCCTCCCGCGAAGGCACGCCTGGTGCCCCTGAGCGTGGCGGGAGCCTTCCACACCACGCACATGAAACCGGCAGTCGCGAGCTTGAGCCGGCTCGCGATCTCGGTCTCCACCCATGACCCTCGCTCGCGTCTGATCTCCAACCGAGACGGTCACGTGATCCACGACGGCACCGACGTCCTTCGCCGCCTCGTCACCCAGGTCTCCACGCCGGTGCGGTGGGACCTGTGCATGCAGACCATGAGCGACCTGGGCGTCACGGGCATCTTGGAGATGCCGCCGGCCGGGACCCTCACCGGGATCGCCAAGCGTGCGCTCAAGGGTGTGGAGACCTTGGCCCTGAAGACACCGGACCAGCTCGAGGACGCCTGGGCATTCGTACGCACGCACGCCGACGGCTCCGGCGACCTCGACAGCTCGCCCACGTGGCGACTCGTGGTCTCGCCGGCGAAGGGCACCTTCCATGCCGCCGACGGCATCTCCGTCGGGTCGCCGCTTCGCAGCAGTGAGACAATCGGTTCGGTGCACAGCCTTCGGGACCAGATCCCGGTGGTGGCGCCACACGGAGGAACCGTGGTCGAGCAGCTCGTCGAGGACGGTGACCTCGTCGCGCCGGGCATGCCGCTCGTCCGTCTGCATCCGGAGGGAACCGAATGACGCAGCTGGCCGTCACCGATGTCGCCCGGCACAGCCGCATGTCGGGCGTCGGGGCCTACCGTCCACGCCGGGTCGTCCCCAACTCAGAGATCGTCGAGGCGATCGACTCCAGCGACGAGTGGATCCGCACCCGTTCGGGCATCGTGTCCCGGCGCATCTCCGGGCCAGACGAGACGGTGCAGATGATGTCCGTCGCCGCCGCCGAGCAGGCGATCAAGTCGGCCGGCATCACCGGCTCGGACATCGGCTGCGTCATCGTCGCCACCGTCTCGCACCTGTCACAGACGCCCGCCGTCGCCACGATCGTCACCGACGAGCTCGGATCGACGCCCGCAGCGGCATTCGACATCTCAGCGGCGTGCGCGGGTTTTTGCCACGGGGTCGCCCTCGGCTCGGACATGGTCCGGCTCGGCACGGCCGAGCACGTCCTGGTCATCGGGGTCGAACGGCTCTCGGCCATCACCGACCCGCGTGACCGTGGGACGGCCTTCATCTTCGCCGATGGTGCCGGAGCCGTCGTGATCAGCCCGTCCGAGACGCCAGCCATCGGCCCCACCGTCTGGGGCTCGGACGGTGCCAGGGCCGACTTCATCCGGATGGACCAGCACTGGGACGCGGTGTTCGCCTCGGAGGAACGCGTCTCGCCGACGCTGCGGATGGAGGGCAACGCAGTATTTCGCTGGGCGTCGTACGAGATGGCGAAGGTGGCTCAAGAGGCTCTCGACCGGGCCGGGATCACTGCCGCGGACCTGGACGCGTTCATCCCCCATCAGGCCAACAACCGGATCACCGACGCCATGGCCCGCGCTCTGAAGCTTCCAGCCACCGTGGCGATCGCCCGGGACATCGTCGAGCAGGGCAACACCTCGGCCGCGTCGATACCGCTTGCCATGGAACGCATGCTCGTCGACGGAACCGCGCGCAGCGGCGACGTCGCCCTGCTGATCGCCTTCGGAGCAGGTCTGGCGTACTCCGCACAGGTCGTCGTGCTCCCCTAGATCGTCTTCTCACCGCAGCACTAAGAGACCCGTCCAAAGCCGCACCAGTTCACCACCGAGAAAGGAAGCCACATGGCCACCACCGAAGAGATCCGTTCTGACCTCGCCGAGATCGTCAACGAGGTCGCCGGAATCCCGACCGAGGACGTCCAGCTCGACAAGTCGTTCACCGACGACCTTGATGTCGACTCCCTCTCGATGGTCGAGGTCGTCGTCGCCGCCGAGGAGAAGTTCGACGTCAAGATCCCCGACGACGAGGTCAAGAACCTCAAGACCGTCGGCGACGCCGTCGCGTTCATCGAGCGCGCCCAGTCCTGACCAGATGAGCCATACACGCGTGTTCGTCACCGGCCTGGGGACGACGTCCCCGGTCGGTGGCGACGTCGACTCGACCTGGACCGCCCTCCTCGCCGGCCAGTCCGGAGTACGCCGGCTCGAGCAGGACTGGGCCGAGGACCTACCGGTCAAGATCGCGGCTTCGGCCGCGGTCGAGCCGACCGCCGTCCTAGAACGGGTCAAGGCCCGACGTCTCGACCGATCGACCCAGTTCGCGATGGTCGCCGCGATGGAGGCGTGGGCCGATTCTGGCCTCGCTGACACCGAGGTCGACGGCGAGCGTCTCGGCGTCGCGATGGCTTCGGGGATCGGCGGAGTGCAGACACTGCTCGCCAACTACGACCTGCTCAAGGAGAAGGGCCCGCGCCGCGTCTCACCGTTGTCCATCCCGATGCTGATGCCCAACGCACCAGCGGCCAACATCAGCCTGTTGGTCGGCGCCAAGGCCGGTGTCAGCACCCCCATCTCGGCGTGCGCGTCGGGCAACGAAGGTATCGCGCTGGCCGTCGACCAGATCCGGCTCGGCCGCGCCGACATCGTGCTCGCCGGCGGCACGGAGGCGGCCATCCACCCCTTGCCGATGGCGGCCTTCGCCCAGATGATGGCGCTGTCCAAGCGCGAAGGCGACCCGACCGTCGTCTCGCGTCCCTGGGACGTCGGTCGGGACGGGTTCGTCCTCGGCGAAGGTGCCGGTGTCCTCGTCTTGGAGTCCGAAGAGCACGCCCGCGCGCGAGGTGCTCGCATCTACGCCGAGGTCAGAGGTGCCGGCATCACCGCCGACTCACACGACATCGCCCAACCGGACCCTCGCGGGCTCGGTGGTGCGCGCGCCATAATGCGGGCGCTTCACGAGTCGGACCTCTCGGCATCGGACATCAAGCACATCAACGCCCACGCGACCTCCACGCCGCAAGGCGACCTCGCCGAAGGCATGATGATCCACAGCACGCTCGGCGAACACGCCGACCAGGTAGTGGTCACCAGCACCAAGTCGATGACCGGCCACCTCCTCGGCGGCGCCGGCGCCCTGGAGTCCATCGCCACCGTGCTGGCGCTGTACCACCGGGTCGTGCCCCCGACCATCAACCTGGACAACCCCGACCCCGGTGTCGACCTCGACATCGCGACAAAGCCGCGAGACCTGCCCGCCGGGGACATCGCGGCCCTCAACAACTCCTTCGGCTTCGGTGGCGCCAACGTCGCCGTGGCGTTCGCCAGCAGCTGAGGCAGGAAGCCCGTGACCGTCACCCATCCCACATCAGCAGCCCCACAGTCGGCGGGACGCCCGGCGAAGGTCCCCCGCGAGCAGGATCCCCGCCACCCCCGCAAGCGGCTCAGCGCTCTCTTCGACGACGGGTCGATGGAGCTCATCAGCGATGACGACTTGTCCGGGATGCTCGCTGCGACCGGGACCGTCCACGGAACGCACGCCGTCGCCTTCTGCTCCGACCCGACGGTCATGGGCGGCGCCATGGGGGACGAAGGGTGCCGTGTCGCGGTCCTGGCCTACGAGCGGGCGATGGCCGACCAGGCACCGATCATCGGGTTGTGGCACTCCGGTGGCGCCCGCCTCGCCGAAGGCGTGCTGTCCTTGCACGCGGTCGGACAGATCTTCCACGCCATGACCCTCGCCTCGGGCAAGGTGGCCCAGGTCTCGGTCGTCCTCGGACCCGCCGCCGGCGGCGCCGCCTATGGACCCGCGCTCACCGACGTCGTCATCCTCGGCCCGGAGGGCCGGATCTTCGTGACCGGTCCGGACGTCGTGCGTTCGGTCACCGGTGAGGACGTCGACATGCTGCGGCTCGGCGGTCCCGAACCGCACGGCCGCCGCTCCGGCGTCGTACACGTGCTGACCGACTCCGAGCCCGAGGCACTCCAACGCGCGCGCGACGTCACCGCGCTGCTCAGCGCACCCGGCGACCTCGACGTCGACGCGGTCGCCGACATCGACCTCGCCCGCTCGCTGCCGGAGTCGATGCGCCGCGCCTACGACGTCCACCCGCTCGTCGCCGACGTGCTCGACGAAGGCACCGGCATCGAGCTGCATGCCCGCTGGGCGCCCAACATCACCACGACGTTGGGGCGCCTCGGCGGTCACAGCGTGGGCGTCATCGCCAACAACCCGCTTCGCCTCGGCGGGTGCCTGGACTCGCTGTCCGCCGAGAAGGCGTCCCGGTTCGTCCGCATGTGCGACGCGTTCGGGATCCCTCTCGTCGTCGTCGTCGACGTGCCGGGCTACCTGCCCGGCGTCGGCCAGGA
>Ga0136640_10001155_pt1 | contig 10473 bp, 9 predicted proteins | sample AntDrymUQ8642106_2_FD_105498 | JGI IMG/M metagenome (GOLD analysis project Ga0136640, IMG submission 105498) | Polar desert sand microbial communities from Dry Valleys, Antarctica - metaG UQ864 (21.06) | ecosystem: Environmental > Terrestrial > Soil > Desert | place: Antarctica: Dry Valley...
GAAGCGTGCTCGACCGGAGGGCAGGCACGTGGTGTCGTCGCCCTGTGGCTGACGGCGCAGGCGACGCCCGCTGTCGCGACGGCGCTACGGCAGGTGGCAACGAGGCCACTGACTGGCAGCATCCACGTCGACGGTCAAGGCCGCGAGCTCATCGTCACTGATCCCGTGGTGATGGCCTACCTGGCGAACGAACAGCTGTTCCTACCTGATGTGGACCGCCCTCCGCGCGAGGCGACGCCGGCGTTCCACCGGCTCGACGCCCTCTACGCCGTGCAGCTGCTGGACCGGGCGCCCGACGACGTCGCGGCAGCATTGGCCCGGAATTGGGACCGTTGGACCGACTCGTCCACCCGCAGCGACGAGCTTGCCGACGCACTGGGGTTGGTCGTGCACCCGCCGCCCGATGAGGCGCTGCGAGCGGCAGGAGTGGCCGAGTTCACGATTCGACGAGTCACGCGAAGGTACGCCAGCGCCGACGACCATGGCGCCTACGCAATGTTCCGCCGGCCGTGCCGCTGACTCGGGCGCACCTTCTGTTGCTTGCTCCCACGGCGCGGGCGATGTCGTGGCCGCCGCTGGCCGTCACCGCGGCCGTCGGCGCCGCGTTCATCGGCGGCTACGCGCATCGGCGGGGAGCAGCCGAAGAGGACGTGATCCGAGCGCTGCGAATGGCGGCGGTGGTGCTCGCGACCGGCGCGGCCGGGGTGCTGGACGATCCCAGTAACACGACGGTGGCTTCCTGCCCGCTGCGGCTGTCCAGCCGGCGGCTGACCCGGCTCGGCTTGTGGCTGCCACTGGCGGCGCTGGCCTGGTTCGCACTGCTCGGGCTGGCGACCGCCGCGCCGGCGCTGCTGCAACCGCTGGCCTGGTGGCGGCTGACGGTGGAGGCGGTCGCGTTAGCGGCGGTCGGGCTGGCCGCTGCCGCCGTGACCATCCGGTTCGATCCGCACGGACGCGGCAGCCTGGCGGTGGCCCCTGTAGTGCTCGGTTTCGTGTGGCTCACGTTCCTGGTGCCAGAGCCGCTGCGCCCGTGGACCGACCCACGCAACCCGCTCGCCGGACCGGCGTCGCTGCGGCTGTGGGTGGCAATCCTCACCGTCGCCATCGCTGTCCTCGTGTTCACCAGCCGGGACCCGGGCAGGCGCCGAAGGTCGCCGAGGGCGCTGCCGGCCGTGCATCGCCGCGCCACCAAACAGGAGGCGGTATGAGGGAGGCACTGTCTGGACGCGCTGCACGCAGCCAAGCGGGCGTGAGGCGAGAGAAGGTCAGAAGGTGGTGGCCGCCAGCTCCGCGAGGGGTGAGCGCACGCCCTTGCTCATGGTGACGTGGCCGAACAGCACGGTGCCCTTCAGCTTCTCGATCAGCGCCGCCATCCCGCCGTATGGCGAGATGTAGGGGTTGTCGACCTGCGTCAGGTCGCCGCAGAACACCAACTTGGAACCGTGCGCCATGCGGGTCAGGATGACCTTAAGGGTCGGCAGCTCCAGGTTCTGCGCCTCGTCGACGATGACGAACTCGTCGGTGATGGAGCGGCCGCGCAGATAGGTGATGGCGGCCATCTCCAGCTGCCCGCGCTCCAGCAGCGCGTCGACCGCGCTCTGGATGTGCCGGTGGTCGTTGCCCCCCGCCGTGGTGTCGTCGCGGCGGAACAACGAGTACAGGTTGTCGTGGACGGCGGCCATCCACGGTGACAGCTTCTCGTCGAGGTCGCCCGGCAGGTAACCGACCTCCTGGCGACCGACCGCCACCAGCGGGCGGTATACCGACAGCCGACGGTAGGCGCGCGCCTCGATGACCTGCTCGAGCCCGGCGGCCAGCGCCAGGAAGGTCTTGCCCGTCCCGGCCATCCCCATCAGCGACACGCACGGCACGGTGGGATCAGTCAGCAGGTCCAGTGCGAAGGTCTGGCGCACGTCCCGGGGACTGACACCGAACGCGCGCGGTGACCCCGCGACGCGGTTGACCGTCACGCCGGCGTCGGAGACCTCGACGACCCGGCCGAGTCCCGACGACGACCGGCCGGCGCGCAGCACCAGGCATTGGTTGAGCCAGTGATCGGCGACCGACGCCGCGTCCAGCGTTACCTTGCCGTGCGCGTGCAGGCAGTCCAGCGCCGGACTGTCGACGTCCACCTCGGCGATGCCGGTGTAATGCTCGTCGACCTCGACGGTGTCGGCCCGGTAGTCCTCGACCGCCACCCCGAGCTGGCTGCCCTTGATCCGCAGCGCGCCGTCCTTGGTGATCAGGGTGCCGCCGATCCCCATGGCCACGGCGAGGATGCGGTGGTCAGGCTTGAGCGGATCCAGGTAGGTCGGCAGCGTGGTGTCGACGTGGTTGCCCTCCACCCGCAGCGTGCCACCACCGGGCAGGCGAACCGGCTCGCGCAGCCCGCAGTCGCTGCGCTGGCGCAGCTCCTCGACCAGCCGCACGGCCGTGCGGGCGTTGCGGCCCACCTCGTCCATGCGGGTCTTGTTGCGGTCCAGCTCCTCGACGACGACCAGCGGCAACACGACCTCGTGCTCGTCGAAGCGGTACAGCGCGCGCGGGTCTGCCAGCAGCACGCAGGTGTCGAGCACGTAGGTCAGGCGGTCATCGCTCACACGCGCATCCTCGGTCGCGGACTCCGGCCTCGGCGGCAGCGTACGAGTGTCACTCCCCCAAGCTCGGGAAGCGACACGGCGGCGCAAGACGACCAATGACGTCGGCGAGCCGTCCAGCGGCGGCTAGCGGCCGTAACGGCGCTGGCGGTGCGCGAAGTCGCGCAGCGCTCGCAAGAAGTCAGTCTTGCGGAACTCCGGCCAGTAGGGGTCGCAGAAGTAGAACTCCGAGTGCACCGACTGCCACAGCAAGAAGCCCGACAGCCGGATCTCGCCGGAGGTGCGGATGATGAGATCGGGGTCGGGCGTGCCGGTGGTGTACAGGTGCTCGGCGATCAGCTCGGGGGTGAGGTCGTCGATGACGTCTTCCAGCGAGTGTCCCTGGGCGCGACGTTCGGCGAGCAGCGCCCGCAACGCGTCGGTGATCTCCTGGCGGCCGCCGTAGCCGATGGCGACCTGCACGTGGCACCCCCGGTGGTGTGCGGTGGCTTCCTGCGCGTCCTTCAGGGTCCGGCGCAGCTCATCGGGCAGCGCGTCCAACGCTCCTACGCCGGTCACTCGCAGGCCCCGCTCGCGGTGGCGGGGCTCGTTGGCGAGGCGTGCCACGGTGTCAGTGACGATGGCGAGCAGGTCGCTGACCTCGGCGGCCTCACGTTGCAGGTTGTCGGTGGACAGCAGCCACAGGCTCACATAGGGGATCGACAGCTCATGACACCAGTCGAGCAGCTCGTCGATCTTGGAAGCGCCGATGCGATGACCCTCGGCGACGGTGGACAGCCGGTGGGCGCGGGCGTAGCGACGGTTGCCGTCCAGCACAACGCCGATGTGGCGTGGCAGCGCCTCCGTGCGCAGCGCGTGCTGCAACCGGCGCTCGTAGAGCCGGTAGACGACGTCAGTCAGCACGCGCCGAAGTGTAAGGAACCTCCGGGTCGGCGGGCATCGCCCGAGTAGGCAGGGTCTCGCGCATCCGCAGCGCCACGACGCCGCTGACCGCCAGCAGCAGCGCGCTGGCACCGAATCCCCAGCCGTAGCCCAACGCACCGGCCAACCAGTTGGAGACCAGGGGTCCCAGGACGCTGCCGAGGTCGCCCGCCGTGTTGAGCACGCCCACGCCGATCCCGGTCCGCTCCGGTGAGACGATGTCGCCGACGACAGCGGGCGGGGTGACCGACGTCAGTCCGGTGCCCACCCCGTACAACGCCAGGACGAGCAGGAACGCCGGCACGCTCGTCGCCAGACCGACCGTCGCCGCGATCGCCGCGAACACCAGGTAGGCAGGCCCGCCCACGGCCCGGCGGCCAAGCGTGTCGGCGGCGCGACCGGTGGGCCACAGCACCAGCAGGTGGGTGACCGCGGCCAGGGTCAGTGCCAGGCCCACGATCGACTTGCTCGCGCCCACCACCTCGACACCGAACACCGGCACCAGGCTGAAGCGAGGGCCGGTGGCCGCCCAGCGCGAGGCGGCCATCATCAACAGCGCGGCGGCGAACGCCCGGTCGCTGCACAGCTCGCGGGCGACCCGCCAGGTGGCAACCAAACCTTGAGGCTTGGCGGCAGGTGGGGCGCCTTCCTCGTCGGTGGTGACGGCGGGCCCGGCCGGCGCCTCGCCCCTCGGCAGGAAGCGCAGCGCGACCAGTCCGGCCGTGGCGCAGAACACCGCATAGATCGCGAACGGCCAGCGCAATCCCAGCGGCTCTGCCAGCACGCCGCCGACGCTAGGCCCGAAGGCGATACCGAACAGGAACGCTCCCTGCAGGGTCCCGACGGCGCGTCCGCGCTGCTCGGGCGGCACGCTGCGCACAACCAGGGTGAGCAGCGCGGTGAAGAACAGCGCGCTGCCGAATCCTCCGGCGCCGCGGAAGGCGACCAGCGCCGCGTAGGACGGAGCACCCGCGGTGGCAAGGCTCGAGGCGGCGACGATCAACGCTCCGATGCCCACCGCCCGCCGCGTACCGATGCGGTCCGCCAGCGTCCCTGCGTAGATGTTGGACACCAGCCGCACGCCCGCGAAGACCGAGACCACGACCCCGACGCCGAACAACCCCACACCGAAATCACGGGCGAACAGCGGCAGGACCGGAACGACGAGCCCGAAGCCAAGCGCCACGACCACGGCGATGACCAGCGCCACGACGAACGCTGGGTCGCGCAGCAAGGTCGGGCGGGACGGCATGGTTCGCGCCAGCCTACGACCCCGTTAGCGAAGGAACTTGCTGGTGGTGTTGTCCGCGAGGACCTTGCCGCCGGTCTGGCAGGTGGCGCAGTAGTGCACGGTGTAGTCGCGGTAGGCGACCTCGCGGACATCGTCCCCACAGACCGGGCAGGCCGCGCCCGTGCGCCCGTGCACGTTGCCGGGCCGGTCTTTCGACGCGCTCATGTCGTTGCGCGCGCGCTCGGCGGCCAGGCCTTCCTCGACGGTCTCGCGGATCGCCGTCACGACCGCGGCGGCCCCGGCGTCGCCCAGCCTGGCGGTCGGGGCGAACGGTGACAGGCGGGCGCGGTGGCAGACCTCATTGGCCAGACGCCGGCCGAGACCGGCCAGGATCCGCTGGTCACGCAGGAAGGTATGCAGCCGCATGGGGTGGGCTGCCAGCAGCGACGCCATCGCCCAGTCGTCGATCGTCTCGGCATCGGGTCCGAGCCCGGCGAGCGGCGACTGCACCAGTGGGTCGCCTTCGATCACCCATACCCCGGCCTTGTGCTCGGTGCCGGCCTCGGTCAGCAGCAACGGGTCGCGCTCGGCAAAGCGCCAGCGGGCCAGACCGCCACGCGGCTTGCGCGTGGCCTTGGGGTCGGGCCGCAGCCGACCGCCTTGCATCAGGTGCACCACGAAGGTCGGGGCTTGCTCGCCCATGCCCAGCAGCAGGTGCTTGCCTCGGCGCGTCACCTCCTGCAGCGGCTCACCCGCGGCCGCCTCCGGTGGCGGCCGGAACGTCTTGAGCGCCGTGAACGACAGCGGCTCCAGGCGCTGGAAGACTGCCCCGGCGTACGCCCCGGTCAAGCGCTCAGCGTGAGCTTGGACCTCTGGCATCTCCGGCACGTCGACCCCCTTGCTGCCTAGACTGCACGCTTACCAGTTTCCCCTCATGACGAGGAACGTGTCCTACCGCTTCGCTACTTGAGGACAGGAACCATCGTGACAAGCACCACCTGGCTTTCCCAGTCTGCCTACGACCGGCTCAGCAGGGAGCTCGAGGAGTTGACGACCGAAGGGCGCCCGCGCGCCTCCAAAGCCATCGAGGAGGCACGCGCTCACGGCGACCTGCGTGAGAATGCCCAGTACGACTCGGCCAAGGAGGAGCAGGGCAAGATGGAGGCCCGCATCCGCCAGCTGACCGACATGCTGCGCGAGGCCCAGGTCGGTGAGGCGCCGGTGGGCGACGCGGTGGCCGCCGGCATGGTGGTCACCACCACCGACGACGACGGCGACAGCGACGAGTTCCTACTCGGCAGCCGCGAGGACCGCCCGCAAGGACTGTCGGTGGTCAGCGCCAACTCACCACTGGGACAGGCGCTGATGGGCGCCAAGGTCGGCACCACCGTCTCCTATGCCGCCCCGGCCGGCGAGTTCCGGGTCACCGTCACCGCCGTCCGGCCCCTGGAGGAGTAGGCGACCGGCGCCATGCCCCGTCCGCCCTCACCTTGGGCAAGGCGTCCTTGGCCCACGTCGCGGATGTGAGGACCGGTGCATCACGGGTCGCTTGTTCATCCGCCGGGACCCAAATGCTACGCCGCAACTACCCGGCCGGCCAGTGCAGTGATCCGACTCGCGTACCCCAGCAGTCGGCGGGGCCTTCGCCCGGTCGACCAGCGTGACGCCGTAGTGCGACTCGTCCTTGGCCGCGAGCAGACGACCAAGATCCCTCGCCATGTCTTCACCGTGGGGCACGACCGCGCGCAGCAGCTTGATGGCCTCGGTGTGATCCTGACCGCGTGCTCGCTTTCGTAGCTTGGCGCAGCAGGCCGCGTCGGACGCGGCGATGCCGGCGAGGACCGCTAGCGCCGCGGCGACGCCGGGCGTTGCGGTGTCAGTGTCGTCGCTCAGCACGAGGTCGGCCACCATCACGAAGGCTTCTGCTTGCCGCAAGCGCGATCTCCCCTGCGCGGGCGTGCAGTCGGCGGTGCGTCGCCCCGTGGTCGGCATCAGCTGGCCGCCCTGAGTGCGTAGCGGTTCCCGACAATCACAACGAGGTCGCGATCCCACTCGACGAGGACGGGCTCGCTAGCTCGACGCATCCGATCCAGATCCGTCGACCCAACGGTGATCACATGAGTCGCGTTGCCGGTCCAGCATTCGACGTGCGCGGCGAGCTTCGCTCCGTCCTCCGACGCGTTGGTGGCCTCGGACACGACGACGATATCGATGTCGCTGTCGTCGCCCCCGTCACGCCGCGCAGAAGAGCCGAACATCCCCACAAGCCGCGGCGCATCTGGCCACTCGGCGACAGCGCGTCGTATCCGATCGAAGACCTCTGACCATAGATGGGTAAGCGACTCGATCGCGGAAGTGGCGACGTGGTCTCGGTTGAGCACGTAGCCGCCTGGCACGTCACGTACGATGCCGGTCCCCACGAGGCGGACGAGCACCCGCCGAACCCCACTGAGCGACCCACGACCGGCGAGCTTGTGGACGGTGGACAGGTTCAGCGGCGCGGTGGTGCCCGCAATCGTGCTCAGGACCGCGCCGTCCAGGCTAGGGATCACGCTCGAGATCGGGTTACTCACGTCCATGTCGGACCCGTCTGCCGCTGGGTGTGAGACTTGCAGAATACTATAGTTACTTCACTATTCTGCAATCCCCGATGGTGCGCTCCCCTTGAGGGGTCGGTCACCCGACTCGAGCCAGCGCTCGATCAATGTCAGTGGTCCGGGCCGCCATGCAATCCCACCGCCGCGAGCCCGTCAGTCCAGCGGGTCGCGCACCAGCGGGCACGACATGCAGCGCGGGCCGCCTCGCCCGCGTGGCAGCTCGTGGGAGGAGATCTGCAGGACCTCAACCCCGGCGTCGACCAGCCGCCGGTTCGTGTCGGCGTTGCGCTCGTAGGCCACGACCACGCCAGGGCGCACGGCCAGGGTGTTGTTGCCGTCGTCCCACTGCTCACGGTCGGCCAGGACCTGGTCCTCCCCCGTGGTGACCACCCGCAGGGTGTCGGTGCCCATGCCAGCGGCCACCGCGCGCATCAAGTCCGGCTCGGCGGTGACACGCATGCGCCCACCCGAGCCCGGTTCGATGCGGTAGGCGTCCAGCCGCACCGCCCGTGGCCACAGCACGATGGCGTCGCGGTCGATCACGGTCATCACGGTGTCCAGATGCATCGTGCCGCGGGTCTTTGGCAGGTCGATGGCGAGAACATGGTCGACCGTGCCGGACTCGAACAGGCGCGCGGCCAGGTTCTCGGCGGCGATGGGGTGGCTGCGCTCGGACAGGCCGATGGCCACGCAGCGCGGCGACAGCACCAGCACGTCGCCCCCCTCGATGGTGGCCGGGAAGTAATCGCGGTCCTGGTCGCCGTACCACAGCCGCTCTTCGCTGCCCGCAAAGTCCGCGTGATGGGTGTAGATGGTGCGCCACAGGCGCCGTTCGGCCCGGCGGGCCGGCATGTGCATCGGCGACAGCACGACACCCTGGCCCACCCACGCCGACGGGTCACGGGTGAACACCGCGTTGGGCAGCGGCGGCAGCAGGAACGCCGCGGCGCCCAGCACACCACCGACGAAGCCGTCGGCCGCGCCCGGCACCTCCTGCACCGTCAGCCCACCGATGAGGTGGGTGACCAGCTGGTCGACCGGCAGCTCCTTGAGGTGTCCGCGCACCCGTTGCACCAGCTCGGTGCCGCAGCCGTCGGCGGTCGCGACCTGCTGGATCAGCTCCAGCCGCAACCCGTCGTCGTCCAGCGTTTCGGCGAGCAGCTGGGCGAACAAGCGCACCTTGACGCCCTGTGCGCGCAGCACGGCAACGAAGCCGTCGTGCTCCTCCTGCGCCTTGGCGACCCAGACGAGCTCGTCGAACAGCAGCGCTTCCTTGTTGGCGGGCGTCAGGCGCCGCAGCTCCAGGCCGGGCCGGTGCAGCACGACCTCGCGGAGCTGGCCGACCTCCGAGGTCACCGCCGGACTGACAAGCGCCATGGACACCGCCTCTTGCGCAGGGGACGGCAGCGTATTGCAGACGCGCGGCCGCTGCCCCGTGGACCGAATCAGCCGAGGACAACGTGGCTGCGCTATCCTCGCTACTCGGAGTAACGGAGGGCAACCGTGGAGACGGCGTTCCTGGTGCTGGGAGTGCTGGGTCTCGGGCTCATCGTGGTGGCACTGGTGTTCGGAGAACTGCTCGATGGCCTGATCGACGCCGTCCATCTGGAGAGCAGCGGCGGGCTGCTGTCCACCGAGGTGATCGGCTCGTTCCTGGCCGCCCTCGGCTTCGGCGGCTGGCTGTTGCTGCGGGCGGAATTCTCACCGGGTGGGGCCATGCTGGGAGGCCTGGCCGCCGGCGGCGTGATGGGCACGGCGGCGCTGGCGATGAGCCGTTCGCTGCTGCGGATGCGCACCGACGCCACCCCACGCACGAGCGACCTGGTGGGCACGATCGGCACGGTCATCACCCGCATCCCGGACGACGGCCTCGGCGAGGTCGCCGTCACCCACGCCGGCCACCGAGTCAAGCTGCACGCGCGCGCCGACGCCGCGCTGTCGGCCGGCACCGCCGTCGTCGTCGTCGATGTCACGTCCCCGACCTCGGTGCTGGTCACCGAGGCGGGCTTCTAGCGAACGGGAACACTCCCATGAGTCCATTGCTCTCCGCTCTCGTCGGCGCCATCGGCCTGCTGGTGCTCGTCGCGTTCCTGGTCGTCAGCCGTGTCAAGGTGGCCGGGCCTAACGAGGCGTTCATCATCACCGGGCGCAAGGGCAAGCCGGTGCGCAACCCGGAGACCGGCGAGGTCTCCACCGACATGTCTGGCCAGAAGGTCGTCATGGGCGCCAGCGTCTTCGTGCTGCCGTTTGTGCAGAAGCTGCACAGCCTCGACCTGTCCAGCCGTCGGCTGTCGGTCGGCATCCGAGGGGCGGTGTCGGCGCAGGGCATCAAATGCGACCTGGAGGGCGTCGCGATCGTCAAGGTCGGCGGCAACGAGGACGCGATCCGCGCCGGCGCCCAGCGCTTCCTCAACCAGCAGGCCGATATCGAAGCCTTCACCCAGGAGGTGCTCGCCGGTTCCCTGCGCGCCATCGTCGGGCGGCTGACCGTCGACGAGATCATCAAGGATCGGGCCGCCTTCGCCTCGGCGGTGGCCGAGGAGGCGGAGAACTCGCTGACCAACCAGGGGCTGGCCCTTGACACCTTCCAGCTGCAGGACATCCAGGCCGAGGGCGACTATCTGGCCGACCTCGGCCGCCCGGAGGCCGCGCGCGTCGAAAAGGAGGCGGCCATCGCCGAGGCCCGCGCCCGCCAGTCGGCCGAGCAGGAGCGGCTGCTGGCCGAGGAGCAGATCGCCATCGGCCAGCGGGCATTGGACCTGAAGAAGGCCGAGATCCTGTCGGAGACCGACGCGGCCACCGCCCGCGCCGCCGCCGCCGGGCCGCTGGCGCAGGCCGCCCGCGACCAGGAGGTCCTCGCCGAGAAGGAGAAGGTCGCCCAGCGCAACGCCGCGCTCAAGGAGCGACAGCTCGACACCGAGGTCCGCAAGCCCGCCGACGCCGCGCGCTACCGCGTGGAGCAGGAGGCCGAGGCCTCCAAGAACGCCGCCATCTTCTCGGCCGAGGCTGAGAAGCAATCGACGATCGCGGGCGCCCAGGCGGAGGCGGAGCAGGCCCGGCTGTCGGGTGAGGGCGAGCGCAGCCGCCGCGCCGCGCTGGCCGCCGCCGAGGAGGTCGAGGGCAAGGC
>Ga0136640_10001157_pt1 | contig 10465 bp, 11 predicted proteins | sample AntDrymUQ8642106_2_FD_105498 | JGI IMG/M metagenome (GOLD analysis project Ga0136640, IMG submission 105498) | Polar desert sand microbial communities from Dry Valleys, Antarctica - metaG UQ864 (21.06) | ecosystem: Environmental > Terrestrial > Soil > Desert | place: Antarctica: Dry Valley...
CCGCGAGATGCAGCGCAGCATCCTCGAGACCGCTGGCTACCGGGTCGAGACCGCGCGCGACGGGCGCGAGGCGCTCGGGCGGATCACCGCCGACGCGGCGATCGACATGGTGCTGACCGACGTGCAGATGCCCGTGATGGACGGCTTCGACCTCCTGCGCGCGATCCGCGGCCTGCCCGACCGCGCGTCCCTGCCCGTCGCGATAATCACGTCCATGGACGGCGAGGACCATCGCCGCCGTGGCGTCGAGGCTGGAGCGGACGCCTACATCGTCAAGCAGCAGTTCGACCAGCAGACGCTCCTGGACACCGTCGGGCGTCTGGTCCGGAGCTAGCGAGCCATGGCGACCCTGCGCATTGTCATCTGCGACGACTCGCCGTCGTACTCCGCCGAGCTGCGCGACTTCATCGCGCGCGACCCGTGCATGGAGGTGGCCGGGACGTTCACGACCGCCGAGGGCCTGCTGTCGCAGCTCGACCGCCTCGACCCGAACCTGATCACGATGGACCTCGACATGCCGGGCATGGGGGGCCTTGCGGCGATCAACAAGATCATGCACGAGCGGCCGCGCCCGATCCTCGTGGTCAGCGGCCATGCCGCGAAGTCCGACCACGCCGCCCGGGCGCTCGCGGCGGGCGCCCTCGAAGCCATCCCCAAGACCGCGCTGCGCCTGGGGGAGCCGGACGATCTGTGGGCGACCGCGCTGCGCAGCCGCATCAAGCGACTGGCCAGCGTCCGCCTGGCCGGCAAGCCGCGCGGCGGCCGGGTCAGAGGCACGCGGCCCGCCGCCCGATCCCTGGACCGCCCGCTGCGGGCGGTGGGCATCGGCGCCTCCACCGGCGGTCCGCCCGCCCTTGCGCAGGTGCTCGGAGCCCTGCCGAGGGCATTCCCGCTTCCGGTGCTGGTGGTCCAGCACATCTCGGCCGGCTTCGGGCCCGGCCTCGTCTCCTGGCTCGACAGCCAGATCGCTCTCCCCGTCGCCCTCGCCGAGCAGGGGGCGCTTGCGCTGCCCGGCGTGTGGTTCGCGCCCGAGGACGCGCACCTGGGCCTGGACCGCCAGGGACGCTTCGTGCTGGACCGCGAGACGGCGCACGGCGCGCATCGCCCGTCGGTGGACATGCTCTTCGAGAGCCTCGCGGCGACGATGGGCGAGGCGGCGCTCGGGGTCGTGCTCACCGGGATGGGCCGCGACGGCGCCGAGGGGGTCGAGGCGCTCCGTGAGGCCGGAGGCCTCGTCCTGGCCCAGGACGAGATGAGCTCGGCGGTGTTCGGCATGCCGCGCGCCGCCATCGAGGCGGGTGCGGACCGTGTCCTGGCGCTCGCGGAGATCGGGCCGACCCTGCGCGGCCTGCGGCCGGGGATCCTCGCGTGAGCGCAGACCTCGCGCGCCTCGCCGCGATCGTGCACCGCCACACCGGCATCGCGACCAAGGACCAGCAGCTTCCGAGCCTCGCGGCCGCCCTGCGGCGGGCTGCGCCCGGAATGGACGCCGAGAGCTTCCTCGCCGAGGTCAGCGGCGCCGACGCCGGCTGCCCGCTGATCTCCCGCCTCGTCGACGAGGTGACGGTGAAGGAGACCTACTTCTACCGCGCGCCGCGGGAGCTCGAGGCCGTGCCGTGGCGCCGGCTGCACGAAGCGGCGGTCGCCCGCGGACGCGACACCGTCCGGGTCTGGGTCTCGGCCTGCGCGACGGGGGAGGAGGCCTACACGCTCGCCATCCTCGCCCGCGAGGCGTTTGGCGCTCCACCACCCGTCACCATCCTGGCGACCGACATCTCGCAGGCCGCGCTGGGGCGCGCCGCCGCTGCCGATTACTCGCCGCGCGCCGTCGGCAGCCTGCCCGCGGACCTCCGGGAGCGCTACTTCGTCCGCGAGGACGAGCGCCACGTGCTGCGCAATCAGATCAAGTCTCTGGTCGAGCTGCGCCGGCACAATCTGATCGCCGACCCCATCCCGGGCTCGGGCCCGGCGACCTTCGACGTGGTCGCCTGCCGCAACGTGCTCATCTACTTCGACCGGCCCACCGTGGAGCGCGTCCTCGCGTCCCTGCGCGCCGCCCTGATCCCCGCTGGTCATCTCATCCTCGGGGCCGCCGACGCGCTCCCCGGCACCTCGGGGATCCTGAGCCTCAACGGCGTCCGCCCTCAGCCAGCCGAGCGCCGCCGGCCCAGCCCGCAGCCCCGGCCTCGGCCTCGGCCTCGGCGCCGACCGGAGCAGCCCCCGGCGGCGCCGATCGACGGCATCGCCCGCGCGCTCGCCGCCGCCGACGCCGGCGATCTCGACACGACGATCACGTTGACCGGAGAGATCCTCGCCGGGCAGCCGCTCGACGCGGAGGCGCACTTCCTGCGCGGCCTGGCCGAGCTCGGCAGCGGCCGGCCGGCGCTCGCCACCGAGGCGCTGCGCCGAGCGCTGTACGTGGACCCGAGCTTCGGCCTGGCGGCCTTCCAGCTGGCGCGGGCCCACGACGCCATGGGCGACGACCGGGCCGCCCGCCGGGCCTACGCTCAGGCACTCGACGCGCTGCAGGCCGATGACGTTCGCCACGCGCGCCTGCTCGGCAAGGTCACCGTCGCCGACGTCGCGGACGCCTGCCGCGCGCGGCTGCTGGCCGCGCCGGCCCGCGCCTGACCCGATCGGCGGGCCGATGCGCACGCATCGGTCGCCGTGCTGCGCACCGCGGTCGGCCTGGTGTTCCTCGGCTTCGGTCAGCGTGGCAGTTCCGTCTGGCCCAGCGGGAGGTGCGTCAGCGCCTTGCGGTCCTGCCGCAGGGTGCTGATGCGAACGACGTCCCAGGCGAGACCCATGCGTTCCAGGGTGGCGATGACCAGCGCGCTGGGATCCGCGAGGCGCTCGGCGCGGCTGAGGCCGTGCTGCGCGGAGGTGGGGAACGCGTGGTGGTTGTTGTGCCACGCCTCACCCAGCGACAGCGGCGCCAGCCAGGCGAGGTTGCGCGACTCGTCCCCGGTGGCGAAGCGGCGGCGGCCGAAGAAGTGACACAGCGAGTTGATCGAGTACGTGACGTGGTGCAGGACCAGGATGCGCACCGCGCCTCCCCACAGCAGACCCGTCAGCCCGGACTCGATCGACCCGCCGATCGCCACGCCGAGCCCGAAGGGAACGGCCAGCCCCAGGGCGACCCACAGCACGAACGTGCGATCCACGAAGCGGATGATCGGGTCCTGCAGGAGGTCGGGTGCGTAGCGCGCCCTCGCCCCGCGCTGGGTGTGCACGAAGAGCCATCCGAGGTGGGCGTGGCCGAGGCCCCGCAGCGCGCCCGACCAGCCGGTGCCGTGACCGACGTGCGGGCTGTGCGGATCGCCTTCGCGGTCGGCGAAGGCGTGGTGCTTGCGGTGGTCGGCCACCCAGGAGATGACCGGGCCCTCGATCGCCGCCGAGCCGAGAGCCGCAAGCACGAACCGGACCGGACGCGTGGTCGCGAAGCTGCGATGAGTCAACAGGCGGTGGAAGCCGACCGTGATGCCCAGTGCGGTCGGCACGTAGACGATCGCGAAGATGAGCAGGTCGGTCCAGTGCAGCAGCTGCTGCCAGGTCTGCCAGCCGGCCACGCCCAGCGCGAGGAAGGGCAACAGCGTGACCAGGCCGATGACGACGCGATCGCGCCGCTCGTGCGCACACGGCTCGATGTCGTCGGCAGAGAGGGCCGGCGCGGGCCGGGCGGGTCGGGGCTGCTGCAAGAGCGACAACGTCGAGACTCCTCGTTCGACCAGAAAGCAACGAGACGAAGGTCGGCGATCCAGCGGCCCAGGCTTCCGGCCACCGCATGTCCGCTTCCGGTCCGGCGCGTTCGGCGACTCGGGTGCTACCGAAGACGCCGACCGTCCGGTGACTATAGCTCCACGCGGGGACGCTCAGCGCAGGGCGCGTGCGCGAACGATGATCATCTCCGTGTCATCCGGCCGATCGCGCGCCGTCCACCGGCCGTCGCTGAACGGGTAGTTGTTGTCGTTGGCGATCAGCAGCCGCTCGCCGACCAGGACCTCGAGGCTCTCGACCGACTGCAGCGGGAAGGCGAACGGGTCGCCGACGCCGAACTCGCCGGGGCGCGCGGGCGCCGAGATGCCGCGGGGGTCGGCGATGTCGAGGAGGTCGAGCACGAGCCGCTTGACGAGGAAGCCGTCGGCGTCGGTGCGGCGAAGGTCGATCAGGTAGATCTTCTTCTGGCGCGCCGCGGCGCCCTGATCGTCGTCTCGCTCGATCACCACGAACCGATGCCGGTCGAGCGCGGTCAAGTCGCCGATCACGGCGTCGGGGAACGCCGGGTCGGTGTGGTAGGCCCACGTGCGCCCCGTGTACCGCCCGTCGCGAAGGTCGAACTCGTTGATGATCCGTCGCCGCGCGTCGGCGTCGTTGCGCAGCGCCCCCTCGAGCATCGGGTACAAGCGCCTCCCGCCGGCCGACAGCGCCATCGCCTCGAAGCCGCGGCTGGCCCGGATCGTCCACGCATCGGGGGCGGGCAGGTACGGGTTCTGCGGCGATTGCACGCCGGGCAGATCGATTGGCGCTTCGAGCACCTTGCCGGTGGCGTCGGTGTGCAGCAGGAACGGCCCGAACTCCTCGCCGAACCAGAACGTCCCGTCCCGGGTCCGGCGGACGGACTCGAGGTCGAAGTCGGCGCCCGTGAGCAGACGATCCGAGCGGGTCAGGGCGAACGGGACATGCCCGTCGGGATCGCGCAGCTGCAGGAAGCGGAGCACGTCGATCGCGCCGCTGCCGCCGCGCACCGTCTCGAAGTCGGGCCGGACCCGGTAGATGCGGAGCAGGAAGTCGGCCGAGTTGCCCTTGGCGCCGTATCCGTTGTCGGGCATCGCCCAGAACTCGCCGCGGCCGGCGTCGAGCACGGCGGAGAACCCGGGAATCGGCTGGCCGGAAAACGGCGGCGTGACGCCATTGACGCCGGTGAGCGCGGTGCCCGACACCGGCCCGGGCTGGTAGGCGCCGGCAGGCAGGATGGCGCGGCCCAGGAGCGTGGCACCCTCGCGCGGGGCCGCGTGCGTCGCGCTGGGCGCGATCATGGCCGCCACGAGCAGCGCGGCCGGGAGGATTCGAACGGGTCGCATGTCGCAGGATGATGTCCGCTCCCGCCCGCGCACGCGTGACCAGCCGGTTGCCGTTCACAGAGCCGTCACGGCTCACCCCACCTTGAAGATCCGGTTCCGCCCGTCCGCCCAGCCGGGCGCAGGCGCCATGGCTGCGTCACAACCTGCCGGGCTCGCGGCTCTTGACGAATGCGTGCGCGGACCGATCTACCGGGTCATGGACGCGGAAGCCTCGGATCTGCCGAGCTGGTCCGCCGAAGTCGTCGCGCACGAGGGCGGGGCGCTCGCCCTCAACGCCAGCTACGCGGCGAGCTGCGGCGGGAGCCTCCGGGTCAGCATCCGCGGGCTCCGGGCCGTCATCCCCCCGGAGCGCGGCGAGAGCCCTGGGTCGCGACTGGCGCTGAAGGCAGGCGGGGAGGGCGCCTCCCTCGCCTTCGAGGTGGTGGGGTTGAAGGCCGTGGCGGAGGCGATGACCGCGGGCCGCGCGCTCATGTCATGCCTCGAGCGAAGCGTGCTGATCCTCACGCCCGAGGTGCGCGGCGGCCGCCGCGGTCAGCACCTTCGCCGTGCTCTCAGCGGATCGGCTTCCCGTCCGCCCCGAGGCCGACCAGGTCGATTTCGCTGACGCCCAGGCCGCCGTCGAAGACGAACAGGAACGCTCCACCGGGACCTGTGGACGTGCGCCGCACCCGCGCGCCGTGGGTGGCCTGCATGGACACGACGTCCTGGCGCGCCCGGCCGAACAGCAGGCTGCGGCCGTCCAGGTAGCGAAGGTCGGCGAAGAACGGCCCTCGGGCGATGTCGCCGCACGCCCCGCCCGAATCCTGGGGCAGGGGCCGGAACGCCCCGTCGCGGATCTCCCCGAGCTCAGCGCCGCGGACATGGCCGACCGTCGCGCAGCGGTCACCGCCCGAGGCGCGGTAGACGAGCACGCCCCAGGGCAGCGCCCGATCGGCGTCCGGGGCGGTGACCGCGATCAGGCCGGCTCCGTTGGGAACGTCGTAGCGCTTTGTCTTCTGCGATTGATCGGCCCTCGGCGACCCGACCGAGATCAGCTGCGTCGCCACGGCGATCCCGCCCGTCGCGCCGGCTGCCGCCAACCCGGCCACTAGCGCTCGCCGGCGCCTGCGCCTGACCCGGGAGGCCGACGGGGTCATCTCGCGTGCCGCCGCCTCGCGGAAGCGCTCGCGCAGTTCGAGCAGAGGCTCGGGTCGCCGGTCGGTCATGCCACGTCCTCGGCGTAGACCCCTCGCGCGTCGAGCGTGGTGGCGAGGCTGCGCAGCCCGCGAGAGACCCGCGCCCTCGCGACCTGCTGGCTGACCTCGAGGGCGATCGCGATCTCCTCGTAGCCGAGCTCGGCGACGACCCTCAGCTCGACCGCGCGCCGCTGATCGTCCGGAAGTCGCTCCATGGCCTCGTGGAGCCGAGCGGCGACGGCGCCCACCCCCGCCAGATCCTCGATGCGCTCGAGATCGGTGTCGGTGAGCATCGGGACCTCGACCCCGATGCGGGCGAGCGCCTCGCGCTCCACCCGGCCCCGGCGCCAGAAGTGCGACAGCTCGCTGCGCGCGATCGTGAACAGCCACGCCTGCTCTTCCTCCGGGGTGCGCCCGCGGAACTGACATCGGAGCTCCAGGGCCTTCGCGAAGGTCTCCGACGCCAGGTCGAGCGCCACCTCGGCGTCGAGCAGGCGCCGGGCGAGAAACACGAGCACGCGCTCAGCGTATGCGTCGTAGAAGGCCGCGAACGCGTCCGGGTCCGACCTGGCCCGGGCCAGCAGGCAGGGAGACTTGAGCCTCAAGGCAGCGAGCGCAGCCAGAGGCCCAAGGCTACCGCCCATTCGCGGGGGCGTCACAGATGTGCGCTCGTCGGCTCTTAGAAATCACCGAGCGCGCGCCCGGTTCCAGTCCACATCGAAAGGAACCACCATGCCTAGACGCCTGCGGCCCTCCGCCGCCCGCGCCGCGCTCGTCGCTGCCTGCCTGTGGGCAGCCGTGACGACGAACGCCCACGCCTTCGTATACACCGACATCAACAACTGGGGGCTGAGCGAATCCACTTCCACCTATGACGGTGGCCAGCAGTTCCACATCAGTTTCGGGGGCAACGGCTCAGCCGCCTATCGGTGGGTCGACAACGACTTGACCCGCACGACCGTGATCTCCGGCAACACCTGCACCGACTATGCGCTGCTGGGAAAGACCACGATCGGAGGCGGCGACACGAGCTACCACACCCTGTTCTTCGGCTTCACGGGCCAGTGCTTCGTGCTGCGGGGCCGGACCGCTGCCGGCTCGGGCAGCACGATCCCCCACGACGGACGCCTGCGGCGATGACACGTTCGCCTCGCGTGCCGGGGGCCTGGCCGGCGCTCGGCACCACGGGCGCGCTCGTTGCCGTCGTCCTCCTGATCCTGGTGGCCGGCTTCGAGCCCCGGGACGTCGGCGCGCAGCGTGCGCCGCGCGCCGGCCCTCACACGCCGGCCGTGCAAACGGCCGCGCGACTCTCGGCAGCCTCGACGGCGTCGCTCACGCTGGCTCACCCGAGCCTGACGCCCGCGCAGGCCCGGGCGCTGGCCCGCCGCCGGGCGCGGGACATCCCGCTGCCCGCCGGGGGCAGCTTCGCCGGCATTCGCTGGCACCAGGCCGACGGCTACCTGACGCCCGGGCAGGTCGAGCTGACGCTCCAGTTCAACGCCCGCTGTCAGTGGCTGCGGGCCGCGCAGGACGGCCGGGACCCTCGATCGGCTCACCGGGTCGCAGCGCTCAGCCGTGACTGGCCGGCCCTGCGGGGCGTCGCCGGCCACGCCTCGCCGTCGAGGGAGATCACCGCGTGCTACGCGAGTCACCGGCGCGAGCGCGCGTTCGCCAGATCGAGGGGCGTGTCAGCCAGCTCCTAGAAGACTGTGGCATCATCGGCGAGTCATGCCGCGCAGCGACGACTCCCGGGTTCAGAAGCAGCTGACCGAGGCGTTCGATGCGTTCGAGCGGACGTTGTGCAAGATGCTGACCGAAGAGGCCCGGCGCTCCGTCGACGGCACCATCAAGCGGCTGTCGCATGCCGACGGTCCGTTCCGCGTGCGCGGCGTGGAGGTGGAGGTCGTCATCCGCAACCTGCGCATCGAGGCGGCGCGGCCGCGACGACGCGCACGCTCACCTGCGTCCGGGCGCAGCACCGGCGCGGGCCGTGGCCGCCCCCCGGGCGCCTTGCGTACCGCCATCCTGGACGCCTTTTCGTCAGGAGATCACGATGTGAGCACCGACGACATCCGTAGCCACCTGCAGGCTCGCAAGGTCAAGGCGAACGCCGACAACCTGCATCAGCACCTGCGCCGGCTGGTGCAGGCCGGCGAGCTCGACAGGACCGGGCGCGGGGTCTACCGGCGTCGCACGCCGTCCGCGCCGTAGCCGGCGCCCGCCTGCCACCGTCACCCGCCGGGTCCCTCCATCGTGTCGAGCGCCGCGCGCTCAAGCCGGCCGTCCGAAAAGCGCAGGTGTGCCTCGTCGCCGAGGCAGACGACGCTCTCGGCTTCGCGTCCCAGTGCCATCGCCGCCAGGAACGCGGCCGCGATCCTGTGCACGTCGCGGACCAGCCCGAGCGCGAGCAGCGATCGCGTCTCGTTGGCGACCTCACCGTCGCCGGCGCGCAGCACCACGTGTATCTGGTCGTGGACCGCGCGGGCGGTCATGGCCACGGAGATGTTCTGCAGGTCGTTCGCGGTGACCGCGGCCACGGCCCTGGCCCGATGCAGCGACAGCCGGCAAAGCAGCGACTGGTCGGTGCCGCGGCCGAGCACCACCGGCAGGCCGAGCTCCTTGGCCCGCCCCACGTTCTCGCCCTCCCCGTCCTGCTCGACGGCAACCACGGGGATCCCGCACTCGCGGAGCAGGATGCACAGGCGCAGGCCCACCTGCCCGAGCCCGACCACCACCACGTGGTCGCGGCGCGGCACAGCCCTCCGGCCGAACAGACCGGTGAGGCGCCGGTCGATCACCCGGTTGACGAGGCCTGCCGTGAAGCCGGCGGCGAACACGAGCGCCACCAGCATCGAAACCGAGGTGAACAGCTTGTACCAGCCCGGGCCCTTCGAGATGTCGGGGTTGGGGTCGATGGTCGCCAGCGTCTTGGCTGACCCGTAGACCGCGTCGACTGCCGCCTGGTCGAGCACGAACACCGAAGTGACGGTCTCCACCGCGAAAACGGCCACCAGCCCGATGGCGCCGAACAAAAGAAGCCCGGCGCTCTTGTCGTACGGGGTGACGAGGTCGCGCGCGAGGGCCTGGATGCGGTGCGTCTTGCGGGGTGCAAGCGCCTGCTCGCGGACGTCGCCGTCGGTCTCGACGAGCCCCACCGGGGGACCGTCGTCGACGTCGACGCCCGTGAAGCGGCCGTCGATGCACGGCCCTGCGAGCGACGACGCGACGATGTCCGCGAGCGAGGTGACCTGCGTGTTGGGCCACTTGCGTGTCACCTCGTCTGCCATCGTCTCGTCGAAGATCGTGAGGAGCAGCGGAACCTCCTCGGACACCGCCCGGACCATCAGCGCCATCCGGAGCACGATCGCGTCCGCGCGCGCGACGACGGCGACCGAGTCCACGCCGCCGCCCAGCGCCTCCCGGACGTCGTCCAAGCCCGGCTCGCACAGCCGGGAGACCCGAGCGCCCGAGGCGTCCAGCGCGCGCTCCGTCTCCTCGCTGAGGTCCCCGTCGCCGATGACGAGCACGGTGCGCCCCTCGCCTGCGTCGTCGTCCTGGTCAGGGGTTGTCCGCGGCACGCTGACTGTTTCGCGCCACCGCAGATGACTCCTGCGGAGCGAGCGTCTGGTTGATGCCGTCGCGCGTGGCGAAACAGGTGGCCAGACCGATCAGGAATCGAGAAGCGCCGGTCACCGAGGTCGCCTAGATTGACCGCCATTGGCATCACCATTCACTCGACGGCTCGACTTCAGGAGTGACCATGAGCAAGGCCACGAGGACGGACACGCGGTCGTCTGCGCTGCACGTTGCCGACAGCCACGACCTGATCCGCGTGCACGGCGCACGCGTGAACAACCTCAAGGACGTCAGCATCGAGATCCCGAAGCGCCGGCTGACGGTGTTCACCGGTGTCTCCGGCTCGGGCAAGAGCTCGCTGGTGTTCGGCACGATCGCTGCGGAGTCGCAGCGGCTGATCAACGAGACCTACAGCGCCTTCGTGCAGGGCTTCATGCCGACGCTGGGGCGGCCCGAGGTCGACGTCCTGGACGGACTCACGACGGCGATCATCGTCGACCAGGAGCGGATGGGCTCCGACCCCCGCTCGACGGTCGGCACCGCCACCGACGCCAACGCGATGCTGCGCATCCTCTTCAGCCGTCTCGGGAAGCCGCACATCGGCTCGCCTCAGGCGTTCTCGTTCAACGTCGC
>Ga0136640_10001158_pt1 | contig 10464 bp, 9 predicted proteins | sample AntDrymUQ8642106_2_FD_105498 | JGI IMG/M metagenome (GOLD analysis project Ga0136640, IMG submission 105498) | Polar desert sand microbial communities from Dry Valleys, Antarctica - metaG UQ864 (21.06) | ecosystem: Environmental > Terrestrial > Soil > Desert | place: Antarctica: Dry Valley...
CCACGTTTACGTGGCGCGCGGTGGGGGAGGCGCGCGGTTGGGAGGCGGGGGCGCGCGGCAAAGGGAAGCGGCGGCGGGAGCGGGGCGGGGCGGGTCCGGTCAGTCGAGCTTGGTACCGGCCGAGCGCAGGTTCTCGCAGGCCTCGACGACACGCGCCGCCATCGACTCCTCGGCCGCTTTGCCCCAGGCCCGCGGGTCGTACAGCTTCTTGCTGCCAACCTCACCGTCGACCTTCAGCACGCCGGAGTAGTTGGCGAACATGTGGTCGGCCACCGCGCGGGTGAAGGCGTACTGGGTGTCGGTGTCCACGTTCATCTTCACCACGCCATAGTCGACGGCGTCGCCGATCTCTTGCGCGGTCGAGCCGGAGCCGCCGTGAAAGACCAGGTCGAACGGCTGCGCGTCGGCACCGAGGTCAAACTTGTCGGCCACCACCTGCTGGGCCTCTTTGAGGATCTCCGGGCGCAGCTGCACGTTGCCGGGCTTGTAAACCCCGTGCACGTTGCCGAAGGTCAGCGCCAACAGGTAGCGGCCGCGCTCGCCGAGCCCCAGCGTCTCGGCGGTACGGACGGCATCCCCGGGCGCGGAGTACAGCTTCTCGTCCATCTCACCGACGATGCCGTCCTCTTCACCACCGACGACCCCCACCTCGACCTCAAGCACGACGTTGGCCTTGGCCGACTTGTCGAGCAGCTCCTCAGCAATCTGCAGGTTTTCCTCCAGCTCGACCGCCGAGCCGTCCCACATGTGCGACTGAAACCACGGCGTCCCGCCGCTGGCGACCCGCTCACGCGACAGCTCGAGCAGCGGGCGGACGAAGCCGTCGAGCTTGTCCTTGGGGCAGTGGTCGGTGTGCAGCGCGACGTTGACCGGGTAGCTCTTGGCCACCTCGTGGGCGTACGCCGCGAAGGCCACCGAGCCGGACACCATGTCCTTGACCGTCGCGCCGGACAGGAACTCCGCACCGCCGGTGGACACCTGGATGATGCCGTCGCTCTCAGCCTCGGCGAAGCCACGCAGCGCGGCGTGCAGGGTCTGCGACGAGGTGACGTTGATCGCCGGATAGGCGAACGACCGCTCCTTGGCGGCGTCGAGCATCTGGGCGTAGGCGTCGGGGCTGGCGATGGGCATCGGGGCACTCCTGGTCGGCGGCTGGGCGGACGGTTCGGGCAACCGCCAGTATGTCAGCGCAACTCGCCCAGCAGTGAGCGTGCCGCCACCTGGATGGGGTCCCAGGTGGATGAGAACGGCGGGGCGTACGCCAGGTCCAGGTCGACCAGGTCCTGCGCACACATCCGAGTCCACAACGCAGTCGCGCAGGTGTCGATGCGGATCGCCGAGCCCTCCTTGCCAATGATCTGGGCGCCGAGCAGCCTGCCGGAGTGCGGCTCGGCGGTGAGCCGGACCGTCATCGGCTGCGCGCCCGGGAAGTAGCCTGCGCGGGTGGTGGTCTCGATGGTCGCCGACACCGCGTCGCGGCCGGCAGTGTCGGCCTGGGTCTGCGAAAGCCCCGTGCGGGCCACCTCCAGGTTGCACACCTTCGTGACCGCCGTGCCGACGACTCCGGCGAACACCGCGTGGCCGCCGCTGAGGTTGAGCCCGGCAGCGCGTCCCTGCTTGTTGGCGTGGGTGCCGAGCGGGATATACGTGAACTCCTCGCGCAGCCGATCCCACACCTCGACACAGTCACCGGCGGCCCAGACTCCCGGCAGGCCGGGTACCGCCATTGACGGCTCCACCCGGATGCCGCCGTACGCGCCGAGCGGCAACCCCGCAGCCGCGGCCAGCTGCGTACGCGGGCGCACCCCGAGCCCGAAGATCACCACGTCGGCGGCGTACGCCTGCCCGCCGGCGACGACGCCGCGCACTCGGTCGCCCTCGGTCTCGAACTCCTCGACCTCGGTGTCGGTGATGACATCGATGTTCATCTGCTCCATTGCTTCGTGCACCTGCCGGCCGAGATCGGCGTCCAGGGTTCCCATCGGCTCGGGCGCCTTGTCGATGACCGTCGTCTCGAGGCCTCGCTGTACGCAGGCCTCGGCCATCTCGATGCCGATGTAGCCCGCACCCACCACCACGGCCCGCTTGGGGTCCCCCGTGGTGAGGGAGTCGATCAGCCGGCAGCCGTCGTCGAGCGTCTGCACACCGTGCACGCCCCGGGCGTCGCCGCCGGGCACGCTGGGGCGGATCGGCTCAGCCCCGGTCGCGACGAGCAGGTGGTCGTAGCCGAGGGTGTGCTCCGCACCGTCGTCGAAGGAGCGGAAGTGCACCGTGCTGGCAGTGGTGTCGATCGCGGTCGCCTCGGCGCCGATGCGCACGTCGAGTCCGCGCTCGCGATGCTGCTCGGGGCTGCGGGCCACCAGACCCTCCGGGCCGTCCACATCGCCGGAGGCCCAGTACGGGATGCCGCAGGCCGAGTACGACGTCCAGCTGGTGCGCTCCAGCACGACCACCTCAAGGTCGTCGCCGGCTCCACGCTTGGCGGTCGACGCCGCGGACATGCCGGCCGCGTCGCCGCCGATCACCACCAGTCGCTGTGCCATGACACCCGAGCCTAGGTCACCGCCGTGCACGGGGTCGGGTCCAGCGATGCGGCTGGGGCTCCTCAGCCCGCGTCAGGAGTACGGCTTCTCGCAGCTGCGAGTGACCTCGGCGTCACAGTGGTCGACGCCGTGCGCACCCCGTTGCCGAACAATCCCGGCTGCAGCAGTCACAGCTCCGCGTGCTTGCGCACCCAGGCGTGCATCGCGATGGCCGCCGCGGCACCTGCGTTGATCGAGCGGGTGGACCCGAACTGCGTGATCGACACCCTCATCGAACACGCCGCTCGAGCCTCAGCGCTCAGACCCGGCCCCTCCTGTCCGAATATCAGCACACACGCGTACGGCAGCGGCGTCACCTCGAGCGGTCCCGAACCGGGCTGGTTGTCGACGCCCACCAGTGGCAGGTCGGCCGCATGTGCCCAGGCCGTCAACGCTTCGACATCGCCGTGGTGGCGCACGTGTTGGTAGCGGTCGGTCACCATCGCCCCTCGACGGTTCCAGCGGCGACGGCCGACGATGTGCACCTCCGCGGCGAGGAACGCGTTGGCAGTGCGCACGACCGAGCCGATGTTGAGGTCGTGCTGCCAGTTCTCGATGGCCACGTGGAAGGCGTGCCGGCGGGTGTCCAGATCGGCCACGATCGCCTCGTGCCGCCAGTACCGATAGGCGTCGACCACGTTGCGCCGGTCACCGTCACGCAGCAGGTGCGGGTCAAGCCGGGCAGCCTCGGCCGAGCCGGCCGCAGGCAGGTCGCCGACCCACGGCCCCACGCCCACCGTCGGCGGCTGCTGATCGGAGTCCGCCACGGCCGCTGACCCTAGCGACGGCGTGAAACGGTGAACTGGCAGGCGTGCTGTCGTGCCGCCGGTAGGCTCGCCCGGTGACCCTGGCTGCCGCGACCGTCGCGCTTGGACCGAGCTGGCTGGACCCCGACTTCCTGATCCAGAGCTTTGGCCTGCTCGGGATCTTGTTCATCGTGTGGGCCGAGTCCGGCCTGCTGATCGGGCTGTTCCTGCCCGGGGACTCGCTGCTGTTCACCGCGGGCCTGCTGATTGCGGACGGCCGCTATCTGCCTCCGCTTTACGTGACGATCCCGCTGATCGGGCTGGCGGCGTTCCTCGGCGACCAGACCGGGTACTGGATCGGCCGCCGGGCTGGCCCGGCGATCTTCAAACGCGAACGGTCGCGCTTCTTCGACCCGGCGTACGTCGAGCGTGCACACGCCTTCTTCGAGAAGTACGGCGCCCGCACGGTCGTGATCGCGCGGTTCGTACCGATCGTGCGCACGTTTGTGCCGACGATGGCCGGTGCCAGCCGGATGCACTACCGGACGTTCGCCATCTACAACGTGGTTGGTGCCCTGCTGTGGGGCATCGGGGTGACGATGCTCGGCTACTGGCTGGGCCAGTTCACGTTCGTCAAGGACAACATCGAGCTGATGCTGCTGTTCATCGTGTTCTTGTCGGTGCTACCGATGATCTTCGAGGGGACGAAGGCGTACCTGTCGTCGTCACGACGCAAGCCTCAGCCCAGCTCGAGCGCCGACAGCCCGTAAGCGAAGCGGTAGCCCAGCCCGGCCCGCTCCACCCGCGCCCGAGCATCGGTGTCCCGGTCCACGATCACCGCGACCGCCACCACGGTGGCACCCGCGTCGCGCAGAGCGTCGACCGCGGTGAGCACCGAGCCGCCGGTGGTCGAGGTGTCCTCCACGGCCAACACCCGGCGCCCGGCCACCTCCGGGCCCTCGATGCGGCGTTGCAGCCCGTGCTGCTTCTCCGCCTTGCGGACGACGAAGGCGTCCAGCCGGCGCCCGCGAGCTGCGGCGGCGTGCAGCATCGAGGCGGCCACCGGGTCGGCACCGAGTGTTAGCCCGCCGACCGCGTCGAAGTCGAGGTCGTCGGTGAGCGCCAACATCACCGGGCCGACCAGCGGGGCAGCCTCGGCGTCCAGGGTGATCCGCCGGAGGTCGACGTAGTAGTCGGCAGTCCGCCCGGACGACAGCGTCACCTGCTCGTGGACCACCGCCTTGGCAATGATCTGGCGACGCAGCTGCTCGCGCTGCTCGGTCAGGTCCGCGTGCGTGGTCATGACCGACGATGATGCATCACGGGGGTCAGGGCCCCGCGGATGCCTCATCCGCACGCCGGGGGCGCCGCTAGTGTCGAGGCATGCCTGCCGTCGACTCCGAGCGCGCGTACGCCCAGCGGGTCCGCGGCCTGGGCACCACGATCTTTGCGGAGATGTCCGAGCTGGCCCGGCGCACCGGTGCGGTCAACCTCGGGCAGGGCTTCCCGGACACCGACGGCCCACCGGAGGTGATCGAGGCCGCGGTGCAGGCGCTGCGCACCGGTCGCAACCAGTACGCGCCAGGGCCCGGAGTGCCCGAGTTGCGGACGGCGATAGCGGACCACCAGCGACGCTGCTACGGGATCGACCTCGACCCGATGAGCGAGGTGGTGGTGACGACCGGCGCGACCGAGGCAGTGGCAGCAGCGCTGCTCGGGCTGGTCGACCCCGGTGACGAGGTGGTGGTGCTCGAGCCGTACTACGACTCCTATGTCGCCGGCATCCAGATGGCCGGCGGCGCACGGCGGCCGGTGACGTTGCGGGCGCCGGACTTCCGGCTGGACGTCGACGCACTGCGCGCCGCGATCACGCCACGCACCCGGCTGGTGCTGCTGAACTCGCCGCACAACCCGACCGGCACAGTGCTCACCCGCGACGAGTTGTCGGCGGTGGCCGAGTTGGCGATCGAGCACGACCTGCTGGTCGTGACCGACGAGGTGTACGAGCACCTGACCTACGGCGCCGAGCATGTGCCGATCGCCACCTGGCCGGGCATGGCCGAGCGGACGGTGACCATCAGCAGCGCCGGCAAGACGTTCTCGTTCACCGGCTGGAAGGTCGGCTGGGCCACCGGCCCTGCCCATCTGGTGGGTGCGGTGGCGGCGGCCAAGCAGTACCTGACGTTCACCTCCGGTGCCCCGTTGCAGCCGGCTGTTGCGACGGCGCTCGGGCTGCCCGATCAGGTGCTGGTCGACCTGCGAGTCGACCTGCAACGCCGCCGCGACCTGCTCTGCGACGGGTTGTCAGCCCTCGGCCTGGAGGTGTTCGTGCCGGCCGGGACGTACTTCGCCACCACCGACATCAGCCCGCTCGGCTACCCCGACGGCACCGCGTTCTGCCTCGACCTGCCCACCCGGGCCGGTGTGGTCGCCATCCCACACCAGGTGTTCTACGACGACGCCGACGCCGGCCGCATGTTGGTGCGCTGGGCGTTCTGCAAGCGCGACCAGGTGCTGCACGAGGCGCTGGACCGGCTCACGCGCGCCTTCGGTTGAGCGCCGGTGCCTGTCTCAGACCGCCCCCGCCTTCTTGCCAGCGAACCACGCACCGGCGTCGCCCGTGTACAGCAAAGCGATGACGACTGCGCCGGCGATGACCCAGATCAGCCCGAAGAACAATCCGGTCACCGTGAAGAAGAGGCCGATCAGCACGGTGACCGCAGAGGCGATCACCAGCAGCACCCGCCCCACTGACGAGCCACGCATGGCCATGATGGCCCAGATGATCGACAACAACATGATGATGCCAAGGACCACCGCGCCGACTCCGAAGCCGGTGACACCGGTGGATAGCTCGCTCATGCTGACCCCACCGTCCTCCAGTTGGCGACGCGCCTCTGCGAAATCGGGTTCAGCGCGCACCGCCTCCACGATGGAGTTTCCGGCCAGAGTCATGATCAATCCCATGACCAACCAGAGGCCGCCCGTGAGAACGGACATCACGATCGTGATGATGCCCGCGGCCAACACGTTGCCGGGCCGCTGGGTTGGATAGGGCGCCGGCTGGCCGTACCCCTGCTGGCCGCCGTACTGCGGCGGCTGCTGACCCTGGTCGGACTGCTGACCGTAGGACGGCGCCGCCGGCTCCGCAGAGCCCCCGTATCCACTGCTGTCCCCGCCGTAGGGCGGTGGCTGACTGCTCGACATAAGGCGATCTCCTCCGTGAGTGGTGTCCCCAGTGTGCCGGGCGGCGTCGGCATACCAGGCGCGCGCCGACCGGGACCACAACATTGTGACCGAGCCGACTATGAGCAGCGCGACCACCACACCGGGCAACCCGCCCAAAACGAAGAGCAGTGCCCCCGCCACGCCGAGGACGGTGAGCGCAACCCGCGAGGCCCGGTCGCCGCGTGCCGCATATACAGCGAAGACGACCGCCGGGACGCTCAGCACCGCTAGCACTCGCAGCACCCAGCCAATGACCTCACGCAGCGTGGCCAGCGTGATGTCGACCGGCATCGGCCGGGACTTCATCGCGCGCTCCAGCTCGAGCCGCAGCTGCGGCTCGTCCAGGGCGGCAAGCGCGACGATCGACCAGACCAGCAGCAGCGCGGCACCGACGCCGAGTGTGGTGCAGGCCCACGTCAGCGTGCGCGGCCGTGGCTGCGCGGAGGTCGTCGGGGTCTGCGGAGCGACGGACACCGGTCGAACCTACGTCAGCGCTCGGCCGCCGCGGTGCTCTCGGCCTCGGCTGCCGGCCGCAGCATCAGCCCGGTGCCGTCCTCGACCCGGTCGACAACCATCGTGGTCGCGTCCCGGACGGTGCCGTCGAGCAGGCCGCGGGCCAGCTGGTCGCCGATCGCCGACTGCACAAGCCGCCGCAGCGGACGCGCCCCGTAGACGGGGTCGAAGCCGGTCAGCGCCAGCCACTCCCGCGCCGCCGGAGTGACGTCGAGGCCGATCCGGCGGCCCTGCAGTCGCCGGGCGAGCGCGTCGACCTGCAGGTCGACGATGCGAGTCAGCTCGTCGGTGCCGAGCTGGTCGAAGACCACGATGTCGTCGAGCCGGTTGAGGAACTCTGGCTTGAAGGCCTGCCGGACGACGCCCATCACGGCCTCACGTCGAGCCTCCCCCGCCATGCTCTGGTCGCCGAGGATCGCGGTGCCGAGGTTGGACGTCAGCACCACGATCACGTTGCGGAAGTCGACCGTGCGGCCCTGCCCATCGGTCAGCCGCCCATCGTCGAGCACCTGCAGCAGCACGTCGAAGACCTCGGGGTGCGCCTTCTCGACCTCGTCCAGCAGGATCACGCCGTACGGCCGGCGGCGGACCGCCTCGGTGAGCTGGCCGCCCTCGTCGTGGCCGACATAGCCCGGCGGGGCGCCGACGAGCCGAGCGACCGAGTGCTTCTCGCCGTACTCGCTCATGTCGATACGCACCATCGCCCGCTCGTCGTCGAACAGGAAGTCCGCAAGCGCCTTGGCCAGCTCGGTCTTGCCGACGCCGGTGGGACCGAGGAACAGGAACGACCCGGTTGGTCGGTCCGGGTCCGACAGCCCTACCCGGGCACGGCGTACCGCGTCGGAGACCGCGGTGACGGCCTGACGCTGCCCGATCAGCCGACGGCCGATCTCGTCCTCCATTCGCAGCAGCTTCCCGCTCTCGCCCTCCAGCAGCCGGCCGGCGGGGATGCCGGTCCAGGCGGCCACCACCTCGGCGACCTCGTCGGCACCGACCTCCTCACGCACCATCAGGTCGGCGCTGGTCAGCTCGGCTGCCTGGGTCTGCGCCTCGGTCAGCGAGCGCTCCAGCGCCGGGATCTCCGCGTACGCCAGCCGGCTGGCGGTCTCGTAGTCGTTGTCGCGCTGCGCCCGCTCCAGCTGGGTGCGCAGCTCATCGATCTGCTGCTTGATGTCGCCGACGCGGTTGAGGCCCTGCTTCTCTGCCTGCCACCGCGACTCGAGACTGCGCAGCTCTTCCTCGCGGTCGGCGAGCTCGGCGCGCAACCGGCCGAGCCGCTCCTGGCTGGCGTGGTCGGACTCGCCGGCCAGGTGCATCTCCTCCATCCGCAACCGGTCGACCCCGCGGCGCAGCTCGTCGATCTCCACCGGGGACGAGTCGATCTCCATCCGCAGCCGGCTGCTCGCCTCGTCGATCAGATCGATCGCCTTGTCGGGCAGCTGGCGGCCGGGGATGTAGCGGTCGCTCAGGCTGGCCGCGGCGACCAGCGCGGCGTCGGCTACCGACACCTTGTGGTGCGCCTCGTAGCGCTCCTTCAGCCCGCGCAAGATCGCAATGGTGTCCTCGACGCTCGGCTCACCGACGAAGACCTGCTGGAAGCGGCGCTCCAGGGCGGGGTCCTTCTCGATCCGCTCGCGGAACTCGTCCAGCGTGGTCGCCCCGATCATCCGCAGCTCGCCGCGGGCCAGCATCGGCTTCAGCATGTTACCGGCGTCCATCGCGCCCTCACCGGTGGCACCCGCGCCGACGACGGTGTGCAGCTCGTCGAGGAACGTGATGACCTGGCCGGCAGACTGCTTGATCTCGTCCAGCACAGCGGTCAGCCGCTCCTCAAACTCGCCGCGGTACTTCGCGCCGGCCACCATCGCACTCAGGTCCAGCGCCACCAGCCGGCGCTCACGCAGCGACTCAGGCACGTCGCCGGCGACGATGCGCTGGGCCAGCCCCTCCACGACGGCGGTCTTGCCGACCCCGGGCTCGCCGATGAGCACCGGGTTGTTCTTGGTGCGCCGCGACAGCACCTGAACCACCCGCCGGATCTCGGCGTCGCGGCCGATGACCGGGTCGAGCCCGCCGTCGCGGGCCTGCTGGGTCAGGTCGATGCCGTACTTCTCCAACGCCTGGTACGTCGCCTCCGGGTCGCGTGAGGTGACCTTGGCCGAGCCGCGGACCGTGTCGAACGCGGCCTGCAGGTTGTCAGCGGTGGCACCGGCGGCCTGCAGCGTGTCCTTGGCCGGGCCCGCGACCGTGGCGAGCCCGACCAGGAGGTGCTCGGTGGACACGTACTCGTCGCCGAGCTCGCCAGCCAGGTCGGTTGCCCGTTGGAAGACCTCGAGCAGGCTGCGGGACAGGCCAGGTGCCTGCACGGCGGTCCCGCTCGCGCGGGGCAGCCCCGCGAGCTGCTTGTCGGTGAGCTCGGTGGCGGTCGCCGCGTCGGCGCCGACGGCCCACAGCAGCGCCCACGGGGTGCCATCGCTGGGCGTCAGGAGGGCAGCCAGCAAGTGGATGGCGTCGGTGTGTGGGTGACCCCCGGTGGCGGCGCGCTGAACGGCGGCGGAGACCGCCTCCTGGCTGCGGCGGGTCAGGGTCGATGCGTCCATCAGGGCATGCTCCTTCGTACGTCGGCGTGCATCCTGACCCGTACAACGTCGACCAAGTTGAGTCGATTCCCCTCAACTTGCACCAGCCTTCGGTGCCGCGCCCCCGTACCCTCCGCGCGCCACGTTTACGTTGCGCACTGACCCTTTACGGGGGGTGCGTGCCACGTAAACGGTATCCAGGCCACGTTTACGTGGCGTGCGTACGGCGGGCGGCGTGCGCGCCACGCGCGGCGTATGCCGGGGAGCGCTGATCAGGAGCGCTGATCAGGAGCGGCGGACGACCTGCACCTGGCAGGTTAGGTTCTCGCTGCCGGCAGCGGGCAGCGGCTGCAGGCTGAAACCCGCGCTGTCGCCGGGCGCCAGGGTCCTCACCTTCTCGCGGAGCCCGGTGGCGGTGGCGGCCTCCTGGCCGGACACCAGCGCCATCACCACAAACCTGGCAGACCGACCAGACGTGTTCGTGACGCGACCCTCGGCTGCCCATCGTCCGTCGGACACTTCGGAACACTCGAAGTCGGTCAGCGCCTCCAGATCCAGATCACCGTCCGCCAACACGGTGGGCTCGGCGGGTGCTGGCGCACTGCTGGCGGTCAAAGCGGGAGACTGTGAGGTGGCGGAGTCGCTGCCCGAGCCGGGAAGCAGTCCGCAACCGGCAAGCATGGCTGTCGCTGCTGCCCACCCGCAGACGACTGAGGTCGCACGCGCGACCCGACGCGCGGAGTTGGGCTGGCAGGCACCGATCAGCACACTGCCGATCTCAACACGCCAGGCCGCGCCAGCAGGTCAGCCGCGCCA
>Ga0136640_10001159_pt1 | contig 10457 bp, 8 predicted proteins | sample AntDrymUQ8642106_2_FD_105498 | JGI IMG/M metagenome (GOLD analysis project Ga0136640, IMG submission 105498) | Polar desert sand microbial communities from Dry Valleys, Antarctica - metaG UQ864 (21.06) | ecosystem: Environmental > Terrestrial > Soil > Desert | place: Antarctica: Dry Valley...
CGCTAATCACATTCGGTAAATCGTAATTTGACGGGTAATGCGGTCGCTTGTCGTTGTTCGTGCTGCTGTTGCCCGCCGCCGCGACGAATAAAATTCCTTCTTCACCCGCCGCCCGAATCGCGTCTTCCAACGCTTTGGAATACATCGTCGAGCCCCAGCTCGCGCTGATAACGCGGACATTCACGCCGTTGCGTTTGCGGTCAATCGCGTAATTGATGGCTTCGATGGCATCTTTCGTCGTGCCGAAACCGCCGCGTCCCATAAATTTGAGCGGCATAATTTCGACCTTCCAATTGATTCCCGCGATGCCTTCGTCGTTGTCGCCTTCCGCGCCGACGATTCCCGCGCAGTGCGTTCCGTGTCCGCTTTCGTCCATCGGGTCGGAAAGATTGTCGGCGGCGTTAAAGCCGTAAGAATCGTTGAATGTGCCGAGTTCGTCGTCTTTGTATTGCGGAACATTATCGGGACGAAGCCACATATTGGCGGCTAAATCTTTATGCGTGTAATCAACTCCGGTGTCGAGAACGGCGACCACGACATTGCTGCTGCCTTTCGTCTTCGCCCACGCTAAAATCGCGCTGATGTCGGCTTTCGTCTTGCCGCCGTTTTGCCCGCTGTTGTCTAACGCCCATTGGTCTTTAAACAACGGGTCGTTCGGCATATTCACGTTTGGCTCACTTTCACGAAGAAGCGCGTCGGTGGTTGGAAAAGCGGTCGGATCATCGAGATTGATGCCGTAATTCGGCTCGGCATACAAAACCAATTCAGATAACCGCCGATACTGCGCGGCAACCGTTTCCATATCTTTATCGTCGAGGTCGTCAATCGAGATTAAACCTTTTACTTCTTCGATTTCATCTTCCACGCGGTCGTTGTTTTTCTCGACGATTCGTTTAATTTCCGCCAAACTGACATCGGAACGAAACTTAACCAAAACTTCCGGCTGCCTTTCGTCAATCGAACGCTTCGGCGCAATCGGTTTCGGCGTTGATTTGATTATGGTATTTTTTGAAAAAAACGGCTTTGACTGCCAGAGTCTGAGTTGTCCCAAGACCGCCGCAAATGCAATCACGATAACGGCGATGCAGAAATGTATCCAAAAATTATTACGATTCATTTTTCAAACTCCTATCGGTAACTTTATAGATGGCTCGCCTTTATCGAGCGCATCGGATTTATCAATTACAAAAACTTTACTTGGAATCGCGTTTTTCAGTTTCACGCGATTTGTCGGCAGGTTTTTCGCCGGACGTTTTCACGTCGTCAATTTTATAAATCGGGTCGCCGTTTTTGTCCGCGTCGGGTATTTTTGCCAATCTCTTTTTTAATTCTTTGTCTTCCATAAACTCCTCTTGTTTCACGCTTCGACAATATAATTTGTTCCACGAAATTCGCACAAACGTAATTGGTATTTGTCGGCGCGGTAATCGTATTCGTCGCCATCGGCTTCCAGGTTTATCTGCCAGCCGCTCGAAATCATCTGCGCCGACATCTCATCCGCGACGGGCGCGCCGAGCGACATATCGGGAAAATCCTTTTCGCTGACGGAAATTTCTTTTATCTCGTCTGCCGAAACGCTCAAACGCTCTGCCAAATCGGCTTTTGCCCGCTCAACTGCACTATCTTTATTAAAACTCATTTTTTATCTCTTTATTTGTCGGATGATAAATAAATTTTGCGCTTCTTTCGCCGGTTAGTCAATTAAAAAAATGTTAATAAACCGGATTTCCACCTGTGGAAAATTTTTATCAAAATCGCTAAACTGTTCAATTTTCAGCAACTTAGTCTATTGAATCAGTTTGAAATAATTTCCCTGTTAAACTTGTCAAGCCATCTGAAATGCGGCTATAATAAATCTTGTTATATCAAGGGACGCAGTGGAAGCGTTTTCATTCGTTGCCAACAAATTATCAAAAATCAGTATCCGAACATAAATTTAGATGCAAAAAGGTTGTCAACCCGACAGCCTTTTTACTTGTCGTTTATGTGACAAAAGCCCAAAGATTTCAATCAGTGCCGGAACAATAAAAATCGCGCACGCCGCGCCTAAAATCGCGCCGGTCAAAAAGCGCGACAGATGCGTGTTTTCCCAAATTTCAAAAACTCCCAACAGCCAATCAATCGCCATCGGAATCATCGCCAGAAAAAGCCAAGACCGCGGCAGCGGTTCGGTTTCTTCAATCGAGCGCAAAAACGGATAAATGACAAAGCCGAAAAACAAACCGGAATATACGCCGAAGCAGCGCGAGCAAACCGCGAATGCGTGTTCGTGAAAATGGAACGAGCGCGTCGAATCTTGATGGCAGAGATAGCTGAAAAATTTGTAGATCGGGTTTGAAACGCCCGTTAACTTATTCGTTTCGGCAAGCGGCGCAAGCACAGTTAGAAAAACCCAAGCCGCAACCAGAAGAGCAAACGCGCTCCAGACAAAAAACGCTCGCCGCCGCATCTGAGCGACGGCGTTCTGCGGAATGTAATTTTCGATTGCTTCAGGCATAAAGAAAGACTTAGCCACGAACAAACACGAAAGAACACGCGCATAAAATCAAAATTTTCGTGCCTTTTCGTGTTTGTTCGTGGCTAAAAAATTAAAATCTAATCACCGCGTCCGGTCCGCCCTCGACATGAACTGTATCCACGAAGCGGATGTTTTTTGTGTCGGTCGTCATCACCACCGAATGCGTGCGTTTGCCCGCGCCGAAAAATCGCACGCCGCGCAGCAACGCGCCGTCGGTTACGCCGGTGGCGGCGAAAATAATACGTTTGCCGGGCGCGAGATCGTTGGTGTCATAGACTTTATCAGGGTCTTTGATGCCCATTGATTGCAGGCGTTCCATCACTTCTTCCTGCGGCGGAACTTTCGATTTATCAACGCCTAATCTTTCCGGGTCGAAGACGAGTCTGGCTTGGATTTCGCCGTTCAGACAGCGCATCGCCGCCGCCGTGATAACGCCTTCGGGTGCGCCGCCGATGCCCATCAGCGCGTGGATATTCGTTCCGGCAACCGCCGCCGAGATTCCCGCCGACAAATCGCCGTCGCTAATTAAACGAATCCGTGCGCCCGCCGCTCGAACATCATCAATAAGTTGTTTGTGGCGCGAACGGTCAAGACAGATGACGGTCAAATCCGCAATATCACGATTCAAACTGCGGGCAATCGCCTTCAAATTTTGTTTGACCGGCGCGTCAATATCAACCGCGCCGCGACACGACGGTCCGACGACGATTTTATCCATATAAATATCCGGCGCGTTCAGCAGCCCGCCGCGTTCCGCCGCCGCGAGAACCGCGATGGCATTATTTGCGCCGAGCGCGCAAAGATTCGTGCCTTCGAGCGGGTCAACGGCGATGTCAATTTCGGGAAACGTCGCCTTTTCCTCGTCGCTGTAATCTCTGCCGCCGAGTTCTTCGCCGATATACAGCATCGGTGCTTCATCGCGCTCGCCTTCGCCGATGACGATTCGCCCGCGCATCGGCACGGTGTCCATCACTTCGCGCATCGCTTCGACGGCAACGTGGTCCGAGTATTTGCGGTCGCCCTGTCCCATAGTTTTCGCCGACTCGATTGCCGCCGCCTCACACACGCGCAAAAAGTCTAAAGATAATTCTCGCTCTGATTTTAAGTTTTTCATTTTGATTTAGTCCTTCGTCCTTTGTCCTTTGTCCTTCGTTTCTTTCGCATAAAAGTTTCAAGTTGATGAAACGAAGCAAAGGACAAAGGACTAATGACTAAGGACTTGTTGTTACTAATTTTTACACTTGTCTATGCCGCTTTGACAAGTTATGCTTTTCGGTATCATATTTTTATTTTGATTTATTAGAAATTTTTTCAGGAGACTTTTTTAGAATGACCTATATCGTAGCCGAGCCGTGTATCGAATGTAAATACACCGATTGCGCGGCGGTTTGTCCCGTCGAAGCCTTTCACGAACTACCCGACCGGCTTTTAATCAATCCTGACACTTGTATTGACTGCGATGCCTGCATACCCGAATGTCCGGTCGAAGCGATTTTTTCCGATATGTCAATTCCGCCCGAATACGAAGACTGGCTGGCGAAAAACGCCGAGGCGGAAAATTACCCGATTATCAGCACGAAAATTCCGGCACTTCACGGCGCGGGCTGCACGGGTCCACCCGAATAAATTTCTCTTTTTTATTTCCACCGAAAGCCGACGCGCAAATTTACGGACGAGCTAACTGTTCTGACGGGCGTTCTGCCGATTGAATAACGCGAATTGAATATGTTTTCGATGCCGATGAAAACTTGAAAATTTTCACGAAATCTTCTCGCCGCAAAAGCGTCAAGCTGAAAATAAGGTTCAAGCCGAAACAAATTCAAATCATCGTCAAACTGTGCGGACGAAGCGCGACCTTGAAGCGCGAAACTCCAATTTTTTTTTGCATAGCGCGTCTGAAAAGTAAATTGATGACGCGCCGTTTGCGGAACGAATAAATTCTCTAAATTTCTATTCGCCGGAAACTCTTCGACGCGCGAATCCGCCAATAAATATCCGACTGAAAAATTAAAAGCACGAATGCGCGTTTCCGTTTCAATTTCCACGCCTCGCGCCCGTGTCTTTCCGGCGTTTTGCCGTTGTCTGGTAATTAAGGCGGGCGCAACCGACAAAGTGACGTTTGAGACGGGTTGGGAAATTTCCGTCCAAAAAAAGTTTCCGCGCAAGTAAAAATTATTTCGATTGTAACTCGCGCCCGATTCAAAATTCGCCGCTCGTTCGGCGCGAAGATTTTCATTAGATAGTGTCACGACATTGCCGACGCGAAAGCCGCGATAAAGCTCATTTAAAGTCGGAGCGCGAAAACTTTTCGAGCCGAGCGCGAAGAAAGATAGATTTTTCGTCGCCTGAACGAGCAGGGAAATCTGCGGGCTGAAAGCCGACTCGTCGCGGTCTGGAAAGTTGACGACGTTTGTCCGGTTGTTTGAAAGCGTTGTCGTCACATTTGAAGCCGCAAAGTTTTTCCACGAATCATAGCGCGCGCTCGCCGCCAAAACAACACGCGAGCCGATTCTGGCAAAGTCCTGAATGAAAAAACCGTAAGTTCTTTCGCGTCCGCCCGAACCGGAAAGTGAAGTCGCTCTTCGGTTAAAAAAACCGACTTCATCGCTCGCCCCGCGCACTTCTCTGGTTTCAAAGCCGGCGACGACGGTTTGATTCTTAAAAACGACGGCGGACGCATTGGCAGATAAACCGACATTCTGCGCCGGAACGCGCTGAACGCGGTTCAAAGTCTCGCTGTTTCTATCCGCGCTGACGGCGGAAAATATCTGGTCGTAGGTTTGCGTTCCGCCGTAAAATCGCCAATTGAATTTCAAATCCGAAATCCCAAATCCGAAATCCCAAATCGGCGAGTCGCCGCCGACTATGAATTGCCGAAGATGCGTCCGGTTCGTTTGCAAACCCGTTCCGTTCGTGCGGACCTCACCGAAATATGCGGTTTTGAAAAAGATATATGCCGTATCATTGAAACTTTTCCCGACTCGCGCCGAAAGATTTGAATTACGCGAACCGGCGTAAACATCAGCCGCGCCGCGCATCTGCTCGTCAACTAAAACGTAACCTTTTGTTTGAAAACTCGCCGCGACCAAATCCGCCGTCCAATCGTTTTGCTTAAACCCGAAAAATGTCGAACCGGAAAAAGTATTTTGCGTTCCGCCGAAAACTTCGGCTGAAAAGTTGAAATTTTCACCGGCGCGGCGCGGCAAAATGTTCACCGTTCCGCTCAATGAATTGTTGCCGTAAAGACTTGACGCGCCGCCGCGAAGAACTTCGACGCGCTCGACGCTAATCGTTGGAACGCGATTCCATTGAACCCAGCCGCCAAACGAATCGTTAAGCGGAACGCCGTCAAACAAAACGAGCGAACGACTCGCGCCGCTCGCGCCGACTCCGCGCAGGGACACGCCCTGCGCCGTCGGATTCGCGTTGCGGCTGCCCGTTCGCCGGAAAAGCGAAAATCCGGCGACTTGCCGTAAAGCGTCGTCAACGGTCGGCGCGGCGGTCGTTTGAATTTCGGCGGCGGAAAGCGTGACGACGCTCGCCGGAGTTTCGCCGATGCGCGTTTCGGTGCGATTCGCCGTTACCTGAACCGTTTCGCGCAGCGATTCGGGCGCGAGCGTGAAAGTCATTTCACGAGAAAAATCTTGCAATTTACTGAAACTTTGTCGTAAAATAGAAAAGTCTCGCGCTTCGACGGTAAGCGCAAAGCCTTCATTGAAATTTATCTCGCACGCAAACTTTCCTTCGCCGTCGGTTTGGCAAAGAGAAGTTATACCCGAATCGGAAACAATTACGATTCGCGCTTTTTCAACCGGCGAACCAATCGCATCAACTACTTTTCCGCGCAAAACTTCACGGGCGGCTTCTTGTGAAAACACCTGAGAGAAACAAAGCGTAATTAAAATTATAAAATAAAATTTTTTCATTAGAGGTATCTTTTACCCGTCCGCGCCGACGCAATTAAGAACATTTTAAGTGTATATTATAGATGTTTTGCCGCGAATTCTTTCAAGCGAAATTGCGATAAATTATGTTGGACAGTTTCAAAAAAACTTCAAATCAAACGGACGAAACTCGCACGTCGCACGAAAATTCGCCGCGCAAAATTTTCGTGCTGTTCGGCACGCGCCCCGAAGCGATAAAACTCGCGCCGGTCATTTATCAATTGAAAAAATCGAACTTTCAAACCATCATCGTTTCCTCAAGCCAGCACACGGATTTGCTCGCGCCTTTTCTAAAAATTTTCAACATAAAAACCGACTACGATTTGCGCGTGATGACGACGAACCAAACTCCGAATCAAGTTGCCGCGAAAGTCTTGTCAGCGTTGGATGCGATTTTAGACGAAGAAAAGCCTGAAATAATTCTCGTGCAGGGAGACACGACGACAGCTTTCGCGGGCGCGTTCGCCGCGTTCAATCGAAAAATAAAAATCGGTCACGTCGAAGCGGGCTTGCGTTCGGGAGACGTTTCGAGTCCGTTCCCCGAAGAATCGAATCGCCGTCTGATTTCACAGGTGGCGACGTTCCATTTTTGCGCGACGCAAGGCAATAAACAAAATCTGTTAGCCGAACAGACGGATGAAAAATGTATTTTCGTGTGCGGCAATACGGTCGTTGACGCTTTGCATTTTATTCTCGAAAAGGCGCAGCCGGGCGCGAAAATCAAACGACTGATTGACGAGACGAGAAATCTGAAACGAGTTCTTTTAACCACGCATCGGCGCGAAAGTTTCGGTGAAAAGATGTCGGGAAATCTAAAAACTCTGCGCGAATTTGTCGAAAGACGCGCGGATGTTTGTTTGATTTTCCCCGTTCATCCGAATCCGAATGTCAGGAAGGCGACCGATAAAATTTTGGCGAACCGGGAAAGAATTTTTCTGCTCGAACCACTCGATTATGTAGATTTCGTTACGTTGATGAAATCGGCGTGGCTGATTGTGTCGGATTCGGGCGGCGTGCAGGAAGAAGCACCGAGTCTCGGCAAACCGTTACTTATTTTGAGAGAAAATACGGAAAGACCCGAAGCGATTGAATCGGGCGTGGCAAAGCTCGTCGGCGAAAATTCTCTAGCGAAACTCCTTGAAGAAAATTATAATGACGAGGCTTGGGTTGATTCGGTCGGGCAAATCGAAAATCCGTTCGGCGACGGGAAAGCGGCAAAACGGATTGTTGAAATTTTAACGAAAGATTTTAACGCTGGAAAGACGCAAAGACGCGAAGACGCAAAAGTTTCGCACAGCAATCGCAAATCGCAAATCGCAAATCGCAAATGAACAACGCTCCTCAAAAAAAGAAACATCTCCTGACCGTTCTTGTCGAAGACTATTTTCACGTCGGCGCGTTTGAAAATCTCATTCGCCAGCGCAACTGGTCGAATTTCGAGCCGCGTTTTGAGCGAAACACATTGAAGACTTTGGATTTGCTCGACGAGTTTAATGCAAAAGCGACCTTTTTCGTTCTGGGCTGGATTGCCGAACAGAATCCGCGCATCGTGCGTGAAATCGTCGCCCGCGGACACGAACTCGCCAGTCGCGGATTTTATCATCGTTCGCTCAGACATCTCACGCCCGAAGAATTCCGCGAAGACGTTCGCAAAACGAATAAAATCTTAGAAGACGCGGCGGGACAAAAAATCGTCGGCTACCGGGCGGCGGAAAAGTTGAATTACGAAAGAGATGCTTGGATTCTCGACGTTTTAGCCGAAGAAGATTTCGTTTATGATGCCTCGTTTTTGCCGACGCAGAAAGATTCGAAAGAAAAGCGTTTTGCCCATCAAATTCACACCGACGGGAAAATAATCTGGGAATTTCCATACGCCACGCGCAATCTCGGCTTCGGTTTGCTGCCGATTTCGGGCGGCAATTATCTGCGGCAGATTCCGCACACGCTGATGCGTCACGCCGTTCACGATTGGCAGAATCGCTACGACGCGCCGTTCGTGCTTTATTTTCACGTTTGGGAACTCGACCCCGAACAGCCGCGCATTTCCGCCGCCTCGAACTACAACCGCATTCGCCATTACCGTAAGCTCGACAAAATGGAATGGGTTATCAAAGAGTATTTGAATCGCTACGATTTCACGAGCGCGGCGGAGTTTTTAAACATTGAGTCCCAAGTCCAAAGTCCCAAGTCCAAAGTTCCGAACTACGTAATTGAAAACTCAATCGTCAAAAACACGAAATCCCAAATCCCAAATCTCAAATCCCAAATCTCGATAGTCATTCCCTGTTATAACGAAGAACCGACTTTGCCGTATCTGGCAAATACCTTGCGAAGCGTCGAAGCGAATTTGAGCGAAAATTACCAGCCGGAATTTATCTTCGTTGACGACGCGAGCAAAGATAAAACCTTCGATAAATTAAACGAGCTTTTCGGAGGACGTGAAAATGTAAAAATCATCCGTCACGAAACTAATAAAGGCGTGGCGGCGGGAATTATGACGGGAATCAACGCGGCGGAAACCGAAATCGTCTGCTCGATGGATTGCGACTGCACCTACGACCCGCACGAAATCGGAAATATGATTCCGCTTTTAACCGACGGCGTTGATTTGGTCACGGCTTCGCCGTATCACAAATCGGGCGGCGTGCGAAATGTTCCCGAATGGCGGCTTTTTCTGTCAAAGGGCGCGTCGTTTCTGTATCGCCGCGCTCTGCGCTCGAAGCTCAATACTTATACGAGTTGTTTCCGCATCTATCGTCGCTCGTCGGTCGTTGATTTAGAAATACAGGAAAAAGGATTTTTGGGCGTGGCGGAACTGCTCGGAAAATTAGACTTACGCGGCGGGAAAATTTTGGAACATCCCGCAGTTTTGGAAGTCCGGCTGTTCGGATTTTCCAAGATGAAAACGGCGCGGACGATTTTCGGGCATTTGCGACTTCTCTCGCGGCTTTCAAAAGAGAGATTATTCGGGAAACCGGAAACAATTGAAACTTCTTTAACGAAAGAGAATCTGAAACCACAGATTGATACGGATAGACGCGGATAATGAAAAATCTTTAAGAAGACTTGCCCGCGAAACACGCGAAAGATACGAAAAAAAGAAAAGAGAGTTTTTAAATCTTTCGCGCTTTTTCGCGTATTTCGCGGGCAGAAAAAAAATATAAAAATTATGACACCAACAGCACAAACGGAAAATATCAAATTACCGTCCGACCAGGACGCTTCGGGCAGAACCTTCGGCGCGGAAGAAATCGCCGCCGTGACGGAAGTTTTGCAAAGCGGAGTTTTAATCACCACCAAAGGCAAATACGGCAAAATGCTCGAAGAATCTTTTGCCAAGCGGCTCGGCGTGAAATACGCTTACGCCTGCAATTCGGGTTCAGCCGCCGTGCATACGGCGATTGCGGCGATAAATCCGAATCCGGGCGACGAGATTGTCACCACTTCGATAACCGATATGGGCGCGCTGACACCAATCGTTTTTCAAGGCGCGATTCCCGTTTTCGCCGACGTTGACCCGAAGACTTTGAACGTCACGGCGGAGACGATTGAAAAAGTTTTATCGGATAAAACCAAAGCGATTATCGTGACGCACTTGTTCGGAAATCCGTGCGAAATGAAAAAGATTATGGAACTCGCCGACTCGAAAAACATTCCCGTAATCGAAGACACGGCACAAAGTTTCTTAGCCGAATGCGACGGGAAATACGCCGGCACAATCGGAAAAATCGGCGCGTTCTCGTTTCAGCAAGGCAAGCAGATGACGACGGGCGAAGGCGGAATCGTTGTGACGAACGACGACGATTTAGCGCGTCGAATGTATCTTTTCATCAACAAGGCTTGGGGTTACGGCGACGCGAATCCCGACCATTATTTCGCGTCTTTGAATTATCGAATGACCGAACTGCAAGCGGCAATCGCCTACGAGCAATTGAAAAAATTAGATTATTCGGTTGAACAGCGACAGCGAATGGCGCAACTGCTCGACGAGAAAA
>Ga0136640_10001160_pt1 | contig 10457 bp, 11 predicted proteins | sample AntDrymUQ8642106_2_FD_105498 | JGI IMG/M metagenome (GOLD analysis project Ga0136640, IMG submission 105498) | Polar desert sand microbial communities from Dry Valleys, Antarctica - metaG UQ864 (21.06) | ecosystem: Environmental > Terrestrial > Soil > Desert | place: Antarctica: Dry Valley...
CGCGACGGCAATGGCGGGAAGATGTAGGTCCCGCGCGACAGGTACTCCTTGACGATGTCGTTCTGGGTCGTGCCCCGCAACCGGTCCGGGGCCACTCCCTCGTTCTCGGCGTGGGCCACATAGAGCCCGAACAGCCACGCCGCCGGGGCGTTGATGGTCATCGACGTGTTCATCTCCCCGACGGGGATGCCGTCGAGGAGCTGGGCCATGTGACCGAGGTGCGCCACCGGCACCCCGACCTTGCCCACCTCGCCCCGGGCGAGGGGGTGATCGGGGTCGTAGCCGGTCTGGGTGGGGAGGTCGAAGGCGATCGAGAGCCCGGTCTGGCCCATGGCCAAGTTTCCGCGATACAGCGCGTTCGACGCCCGGGCGGTCGAGTGCCCCGAGTACGTCCGCATCAGCCACGGCGTGTCCCGCTCCACCATCTGAACCATCCTCCCTCCCCTGGCGCTCCCGGCACGAACCCGGGCTACCGGAAGGCGGGCGGTAGGGCCAGGTCGCGGGCGACGGTGAGACGGCGCTGGTACTCGGCGGCGGGGACCTCGACCACGCCGAGGGTGGCCAGGTGAGGGGTGCACCACTGGACGTCGAACAGGCGGTCGCGCCCGTCGTCGCGCAGGCGCTCCACCACGCCGACGACGGCGACCTTGGAGGCGTCGGTGGCCCGGGGGAACATCGACTCGCCGGCAAAGAGGCCACCGACGGCGACGCCGTAGAGGCCGCCGACGAGCGTGCCGGCGCCGTTGCGCACCTCGACGCTGTGGGCCCACCCCAGCTCGTGCAGGGCGACGTAGGCCGCCCGCAGCGCCGGGTTGATCCAGTGGCCGCCCCCCTCCCGGGGGGCGGCGCAGGCGTCGATCACCCCGGCGAAGTCGGTGTCGACGGTGGTGGTGAAGCGCCGGCACGAGCGCGCCAGCGTGCGCGACACGTGCAACCGGTCGAGGGGAAGGACCCCGCGGGGGTCGGGCGACCACCACCCGAGCACCCGGGCGTCGGCGTCGAGGTGCATGGGGAACAGTCCCCGGCGATAGGCCGCCACCAGCGTGCCGGGGGCGAGGTCGGCGCCGATGCCGACGATCCCGTCCTCATCGGCGGCCAGGGGGTCGGGCAGGACCCAACGACAGGGCGGCGGCTCCACGACCATCCGCGGCCGAACCTACCCGGAGGCGACCCCGGCGGCGGCGGCCGTACCCTACGTCGGTGCCCGCACCCCCGCCGCGTCCCGGGCCCGCCGGCGACGGCGACGCCAGCCTCACCGAGGCCGAGGTGGCGCTCGTGCTCCGCCGGGCCAGCGAGCTCAACGCCGCCGAGGGGCTCGGCCCGGGACGCGGCCACGACCTGGTGCCGCTGGCCACCGTCGAGGCCGCCGCCGGCGAGGTCGGCCTCGAGCCCGCCGACGTGCGCCGCGCCGTCGCCGAGCTGCGGGCGGGGCTGCTCGACGCCGGCGGCAGCACCGCCCGGCCGGCCGGCGGCCCGGTGGTCACCGCCACGAGGATCGTGCCGGGGGCGCCGGCAGCCATCGGCGATGCCATCCGCCGCTACCTCTCCCGCCAGACGTTCGCGGTCGTGCGCGACCAGGGGTCGGTGCAACGCTGGCGGCGCCGCGACGACACCGTGGCGTCGGTGCTCCGGGCGGTGCAGCTCCGGGGTGGCGTCCGCCTCGACGCCGCCCGTGAGGTCACGGTGCAGGTCGTGCCCGCCGAGGGCGGGTCACTGGTCCGCCTCGACGCCGACCTGGGCCGCCGGGTGCAGGTCGCCCCGCCCGCCACCGGCGGCGCGGTGGGCGTGGCGTCGGCCGCCGGCTCGACGGCGGCCGCCCTCGCGGTGGACCCGCTCGTGCTGGCCGTCGGTGTCCCCGTCACCGTCGCCCTCGGCTACGGCAGCTTCTGGGTGACCCGCGCCTTCGTCCGGCGCGACCAACTCCGGGTACGCGACGCGCTCGACGGGTTCCTCGACGACCTCGAGCGCGGGGGCGGCGCCCCCCGCTCGGTCGTCGACGACGTGCGGGACCGCATCCGCGGCCGCCTCGACGGTCGCCGTCCGTCGCCGCCCTTCTAGCGGGTCGCCGACTCGACGTAGTCGTAGAAGCCGCGCCCTGACTTGCGGCCGAGGTGGCCGGCGGTCCGCATGCGCCGCAGGGTGGGGGCGGCGGCGTAACGGGGATCGCGGAACTCGGCGTAGAGGGCGTCGAGGATGGCGACCGAGGTGTCGAGGCCGACGAGGTCGAGCAGGGCGAGAGGCCCCATCGGGAAACCGCAGCCGCCTCTCATGGCGGCGTCGATGTCGTCGCGGTCGGCCGTGCCCTGCTCCAGCATCCGCACCGCGTCGTTCAGGTAGGGGAAGAGCAGGGCGTTGACGATGAAGCCGGCCCGGTCCTTCACCTCGACCGGTACTTTGGCGCAGCGCCCGGCGAACGCCCGCGCCTCGGCCATCGTCTCGTCGCTGGTGACCAGGGTGCGCACGATCTCCACCAGGCCCATGACCGGCGCCGGGTTGAAGAAGTGCAGGCCGCAGACCCGCTCGGGGCGGCCCGTCGCCATGGCCAGCTCGATCACCGGGAGGGTGGAGGTGTTGGTGGCGAGGATCGCGCCATCCCCGACGACCCGGTCGAGGTCGGCGAAGAGGGCCTGCTTGACGGCGAGGTCCTCGACCACCGTCTCGATCACGAGGTCGCAGTCGGCGAGGGCGTCGAGCGACGAGGTGGTGGTGACCCGGGCGAGGATCACCTTGGCCTCGAGGTCCTCGAGCTTGCCCTTCGCCACCTGCTTGGCGAGCGAGCGCTCGAGGGCGCCGAGTTGGGCATCCGCCGTCTCCTGCTGTCGGGAGCGCAGCACGACCTCGGCGCCCGACCTCGCCGCCACCTCGGCGATGCCCGAACCCATGATCCCCGACCCGACGATTCCCACACGATCGATGGCCATGAGCCCGCGACGTTACCCACGGGTAATGTCGGCGGCAAGGCGAGTGGGCCGGTTGCCACTGTCGCCGCCCCGGTGCCCCGTGCGCCCCTCGGCGCCGTCTACGGTCGGTCGCCCGGTAGCCGAGGAGGACCATGCACACTGTCAACACCGGTCCCGCACCCGGGACGCTCGCGCTCGTCGGCGGCGCCGAGTGGCAGGCCGGCTGTGAGTTTGACGCCGACCTGCTGGGCGCCGCCGGCGTCGACGAGGTGCTGGTGGTGCCGACGGCGTCCGCCTACGAGCACCCCGAGCACATCGTCGCCGGTGCCACCGCGTGGTTCGAGGGCATGGGGGCCCGCGTGCGGTCCCTCGACGTGCTCCGTCGGGGCGACGCGGCCGATCCCGCGCTCGCCGAGGTGGCGCGGGCCAGCCGGTTCACCTACCTGTCCGGCGGCTCCTCGATGCACCTGCGCTCGGTCCTGAAGGACTCCCCGGTCTGGGACGCGGTGCTGGCCGCATGGCGTGACGGCGGCGTGCTGGCCGGTTCCTCGGCGGGGGCCATGGTGCTCACCGACCCCATGGTCGACTCCCGGGGCGGGGCCTTCACCCTCGGCCTCGGCCTGCTCAGTCCCCTCGCGGTGATCCCCCACGCCGATGACTGGAGCGACGAGCGGCGCCTGCGCACCCTGCGCCTGGCGCCCGCCGGGACGGTGGTCGCCTTCCTCGACGAGCGCGCCGCCCTCCTCCGCGACCCCGGCGGCGCCTGGCGATCGGCCGGACCGGGCGCCGCGCAGCTCTGGGTCGATGCCGAGGAGGTCGGCCTGGACGCCCTCGACAGCGTGGGCGTCGCCGACGGCAGCTGACCGGCGGGCTACCCGGCGACGGCGGTGGTGGTCGTCGACTCGTCGGGCCCGGTGGTGGTCGTCCCGTCGGCCGGTGCCGGGTCGGTATCGGTCCCGGACGTGGTCGTGGCGTCGTCCTCGCTGCCGGTGGTCGTGGTCGACTCGTCGGCGTCGGCGTCGGCGTCGGCATCGGCATCGGCATCGGCATCGGCATCGGCGTCGGCGCCGGCGCCGGCGTCGGAGCCCTCGACGATGGTGACCGACTCGATCCGGACGTCGCCGGTGGGGGTGCCGGCGCCACCGGGGGCCTCGCCGAACTCGGCGTTGATGGCGTCCATGACCTCCTGGCCCTCGACCACCTGGCCGAAGAGGCTGTAGAGGGGCTGCAACTGGCTGCCCCCGTCGCCGACGACCACGAAGAACTGCCCCCCGCTGGTGTTCGGCCCGGAGTTGGCCATGGCCACGCTGCCGGCCACGTAGGCCGCGGTGTCGGCGGGGAGCTCGTCCGGGATCGTGTACCCCGGGTCACCGCTGCCGGCGGGCTCGCCGGTGGGGTCGCCGGTCTGGTTCACGAACCCCTGGATGATGCGGTGGAAGGCCACGTCGTCGTAGAAGTGGTAGCGGGCGAGCACCACGAAGTTGTTCACGGTGACGGGGGCCGCCTCGGCGTCGAGCTCGATGGTGAACTCACCCTCGGTCGTCACCACCTCGGCGCGGTAGGTCGCTTCGGGGTCGATGCACTCCGGCGGGGCGAGGTCGAAGGTGAGTCGCTGCTCGGACGACCCGTCCTCGGCGGGGCAGGGGGTGGGCCCGGGCTCGTCGGCGGCCACGTCGTCGCCGTCGTCGGACTGCCACGGGCGGGCGACGACGAGGGCGATCACCACGACGAGCGCCAGGAACAGGGCGGCGTTGCGCACCGTGCGGTTGCGCTTGCGGCGGGCCTCCTCGGCGCGCGCCTGCTCGATGCGGGCCTGTCGAGACGCCTTCTGGCGGTCGCGCTTCGGGGTACCCATGGGTCGGTCTCCAGGCGGCGACAGGGATCGGACGGGGTCGGGACCCTAGCGTCGCCTCTCCCCGCCGCCAGATCGCGAGGCGGTCGCGCCACCTGCGGTGGACCCCGCGGCGCACCCAATAGCCTGCGACGACCGTGGCCCTGGTCGTGCAGAAGTTCGGAGGGACGTCGGTCGCCGATCCGGAGCGCATCCGTGAGGTGGCCGATCATGTGGCCCGCACCCGCCGGCGGGGCGACCAGGTCGTGGTCGTGGTCTCGGCGATGGGCAAGGAGACCGACGAGCTGCTGCGCCTGGCCGCCGAGGTGTCGTCGGTCCGCCCCGGCCGCGAGCTCGACATGCTCATCACCGCCGGCGAGCGCAAGGCCATGGCGCTCCTGTGCATGGCCCTGCACGGCGTCGGCGTGCCCGCCGACAGCTTCACCGGCAGCCAGGCCGGCTTCATCACCGACACCAACCACACCAACGCCAAGATCCTCGACATCCGCCCCGAGCGCCTGACCAGCGCCCTGGCCGCCGGGCGCACCGCGGTGGTCGGCGGCGCGCAGGGCGTCTCCACCGACCGTGACGTCACCTTCCTCGGCCGGGGTGGCTCCGACACCACCGCCGTCGCCATCGCCCATGCGGTGGGCGCCGATTCGTGTGAGCTCTACACCGACGTGCCGGGGGTGTTCACCGCCGACCCCCGCATCGTGGCCAGCGCCCGCCGCATGCGCCATGTCAGCTTCGACGAGCTCCTCGAGATGACCGCCTGCGGGTGCCCGAAGCCCGCCATGCGCTCGGTCGAGTTCGCCCGCACCTGGGGCGTGCCCCTCCACGTCCGTTCGAGCTTCACCTGGGAACCGGGCACCTGGGTGCAGGAGGAGGATCCGTCCATGGAGCAGGCCATCGTCTCCGCCGTCGTGCACGACGTGTCGGAGGCCAAAGTCACGATCAACGGGGTCCCCGACACCCCCGGCGTCGCCGCCCGGGTGTTCCGGGCCCTCGCCGACGTCGACGTCAACGTCGACATGATCGTGCAGAACACCTCCGAGCAGGGGGTGACCGACATCAGCTTCACCGTGCCCCGCGACGACGTGGTCGCCAGCACCGCGGTCATCGACGGCCTCATGGGCGAGCTGGGCGCCACCGGCGTCACCCACGACGAGCGCATCGCCCGAGTGAGCCTGGTCGGCGCCGGCATGAAGTCGAACCCCGGTGTCGCCGCCCGCACGTTCGAGGTGCTCGCCGCCGACGACATCAACATCGAGATGATCTCCACCTCGGCCATCCGCATCTCCTGCGTGGTGCGCGAGAGCGCGGTCGAGCGCGCCGTGCAACTCCTGCACACCGCCTTCGGCTTGGACGTACCCTGATCTTCATGCGTGTCGGGATCGTTGGTGCGACGGGTCAGGTCGGGGGGGTCATCCGACGGTTGTTGGCTGAGCGGGGGTTCCCGGTGGACGAGCTGCGGCTGTTCGCCTCGGCCCGCTCGGCCGGGCGGCGCCTCCCGTGGGCCGGCGGCGAGGTGGTGGTGGAGAACGCGGATGGAGTCGACTACCGCGGCCTCGACCTCGCCCTGTTCTCGGCCGGTAAGACCGCCTCGCTCGCCCTCGCCCCCCGGGTGGCCGAGGCGGGCGTCACCGTCATCGACAACTCCTCGGCGTGGCGCATGGACCCCCAGGTGCCGCTGGTGGTGCCCGAGGTCAACGCCCACGACCTCGACCTGCTCCCCCGGGGCATCGTGGCCAACCCCAACTGCACCACCATGGTGGCCATGCCGGTGCTGGCCCCGCTGCACGCCGAGGCGGGGCTGGAGCGTCTCGTGGTCTCGACCTACCAGGCGGTCTCGGGCGCCGGCCTGGCCGGTGTCGAGGAGCTCGACGAGCAGCTGCGCAAGGCGGCCGACGGCGTCACCGACCTGACCTACGACGGCCGGGCGGTCGACTTCCCGCCGGCGCGGAAGTTCCCCAGCACCATCGCCCACAACGTGATCTCCCAGGCGGGATCCTTCGTCGACGACGGCAGCGCCGAGACCGACGAGGAGCAGAAGTTCCGCAACGAGAGTCGCAAGATCCTCGGCATCGCCGACCTCGCCGTGTCCGCCACCTGCGTGCGGGTGCCGGTGTTCACCGGGCACTCGCTCTCGCTCAACGCCTCGTTCTCCCGTCCGCTGTCGCCGGCGCAGGCCACCGAGCTGCTGGCCGACGCCCCCGGGGTCAGCCTCGTCGAGGTCCCCACGCCCCTCGCCGCCGCCGGCATCGACCCCAGCCTGGTCGGGCGCATCCGCACCGACGCCACCGTCCCCGGTGGCCGGGGCCTGGCCCTGTTCGTCTCCGGCGACAACCTCCGCAAGGGCGCCGCCCTCAACGCCATCCAGATCGCCGAGGCCCTCCTCGCCCGCCGCTGAGGCGCCCTGGTCAGGCCCCCGGCGTCGACCGGTCGCGGTCCTGCCAGGTGCACACGCAGGCCTCGTTGCCCTCGGGATCGGCCAGGACCCAGAACGCTCGGGCGTGGCTGTCGTCGAGCAGGGTGCCGCCGGCGGCGAGGGCGCCGGCCACGCGCTCGTCGGCGAGGTCGTGGGTGACCGTCACGTCGAGGTGCACCCGGTTGCGCTGGGGCCGAGGCTCGTCCATCTGCTGGAACCACACCGGTGGTCCGATGTGCAGCGGGTCGACGATGCCGACGACCTGCTGGCCGTCGGGCGTCCGCTCGGCCTCGTAACCGAGGACGGCGAGCCAGAACGGGCGGACGGCGTCGATGTCGATGGCGTCGATGCCGATCTCGGTGCTCGTCGAGGCGAGCGGCTCGCTCGCCATGGCGCGCTCGGCGGCCAGCGCGGAGATGGCGGTCGCCAGCTCCAGGTCCCGCTCGGTCACGCCTCCGGCATCGTGGGAGACCAGGGCCACGTGCACCCGGTCCGGGTAGCGCAGGTCGAGGTCGGGGTGGTGGTCGGCGGCGTCGGCAAGGGTGGCGATGGCGCCGACCAGCTCCGCCGCGCCGGTGAACGATCCGGCCCGGAACTGGCTCTCGATCCGACCCAGCAACCACCGCCAGTCGTCGAGCCCGAGGGTCTGGAAGTGGGCGGCGGTGATCGGATCGGCCATGGGCCACCGTATCGGACCGTCCGGCCGCCGGGTGGGCCTCAGCAGGTGCACGGGATGGCGGCGCAGCGCGGGCACCCGTCGGCGTAACGGGCGGCGGCGTCCTCCAGCGACAGACCGAGCTGGCCGGCCAGTGACGCCAGCCAGGCCAGGACGTCACCCAGCTCGTGGCACTGCTCGGCGGCGGTGCCCTTGCGGACGGCCTGGGCCAGCTCACCCAGCTCCTCGGTGAGCCAGGCGATGGTGGCCGGCACGCCCCGGGCCCGATCGGCCTCCCCGTAGGTGCGGGCCATCAGGTCTTGAAAGGCAGCGAGCTCCACGGCATCGACGGTACCGGGCGTCGTCGCGGCGTCGGCCAAGGACGAGGTCGGCTCCGCCGGCGAGCGTCGCCTGACGGGATCCGCCCGGTGAGGCTCGACGGCGGCAGGGACGAGTTCAGAAGCGCGGTCGCCGACCGCGTCCCTAGAGGGGTGGCATGCGTCGGGCGATGTGGATCTGGCGGGACGACACGAGCCTCGCGTCGGGCCGGTGCATGACCCCGCGTGGGTCGTCGGGGTCGCTCAGCACGTCGAGCGTGGCGAGGTCCTCGGCATCGAGGCGGTCGCCGAGCTGGTGGCGCGTCCGGCGGACATGGCCGAGCGCCACCCGACGGGCCTCCGGCGAGAGGGGGGCGTCGAGGCGCTCGCGGATGAAGCGTGCACCCACCGAATGGAGGCCGGCGGCGGTGAGCATCGTCTCGAGATCGGCAGAGGGAGCGGTGCCTTCGAGCCCGTCGCGCATCGACGCGAACCAGTCCCCCATGGCGCGCTCGAGGCGGTCGGCGAGCCCAGGCCGCCCGAGGTCGAGGTCGTCGGGCAGCACGCGCATGGGCTCGGCGAGCTCGGCGATGGCGATGAGGCCGGACGGTGCGAGCACGTCGTGAAGCACGCGCAGCGCAGCGACCTCGTCGCCGACGTGGTGCAACGACATCGAGGCCCAGATCACCTCGACCGGCTCGACGCCGTCGAGGCCGCCGGGCAGTTCGGCAAGATGGAACTGGATCCGCCCGTCCGGCTCTCCTCGCGCCGCCCGCTCCCGGGCCCGGTCGAGCATCGCCGGTGAGCTGTCGACCGCGACGACCTGCGCGTCGGGGAACACCCGGGCCAGCTCGCCGGTGCCGACGCCGGGGCCGCTGCCGATGTCGAGGACCCGACGAACCGGCGGAGCTCCTGGGCCGCGCAGCCGGCTGACCCATCCCATGGTGTCGGTCACGAAGGCGAGGAACAGCTCGCCTTCGCGCTCGGTGTCAGCGGCGAGGTCCTCCCAATCGGCTTCGTCGAGGTGGACGTGCCCATGGTGGTGCGGCGGGTCGGTGGCCATCCGCTGACGCTACGCCCTCTCGCCCCGCCAGCATGTACGCTTGCTGATAACGCAAGGAGAGAACGTGGCGGAGACGCGCATGGAGGACGTCGCCCGGCGGCGGCTCCGCAGCCTGCGGGTGGGGCGGGGCTGGACGTTGGACGACCTGGCCCGTCGCGCCGACATCGGGGCGTCGACGATCAGCCGCATCGAGACCGGGCACCGACGGTTGGCCCTCGACAACCTCGCCGAGCTGGCCCGGGCGCTCGAGACCACCGTCGACGACCTCCTCGCCGACGAGAGCGACGAGGACGTCGTCATCCGCCCGACCCGACGCAAGGCCGCGAACGGCGCCGTGCACTGGCCGCTCACGCGCCACCACGACCCGTCCGGGCGGGTCGTGGCCAAGATGCGCATTCCCGCCTTGCGCAAGCGGCCCGACCCGCAGGTCCACCCCGGCCGCGATTGGTTCTACGTACTTCAGGGCACGGCCCGGCTGCTCCTCGGCGAGCGGGAGCACCTCGTCGAGGTGGGCCAGGCGGTCGAGTTCAACACGATGACCCCGCACTGGATCGCCGGCTACGGGGGCGCCGTCGAGATCCTCATCATCTTCGACCGCCACGGCGAGCAGGCCCACCTCGTCCCGACGCACACGGCGGCCACCGGCATCGAGTCGGCAGTTCGCTGATCAGTACGACCGGTTGAGCGCCGCAAGCGCGGACCTGGGCCAACGTGGTCGGGTGGGGGAGATTGAACTCCCGGCCGCTGCGTCCCGAAGGCGAATCGGCGGAGGGCGCTGACCTGCTCGAACTCATGAAACCGCAGGTCAGGACGGGTATGGCGGTCAGTGGCGGACACCCTCCGGACCCCCCGGTCCGCGGGGTCGCGCGGGATTTTCGCGGGATGGAACTTGCGCAGAGGCCGAGCCCGGACGGAGAGGCGCGTGCCAGCGCGGCTGGGGGACCGGGGCGAGGATCGCCGCGTTGGTGATGGCGACGGCGACCGCCAATGGGCGCTCCGGGTCAGGAGCCACCGCGCCGCCCAGGAGGTCCGGCGCCAACTGGGCCGGTAGGCGCACCGACACCGGCTTCGGTGGCAGAGTCGTCGAGCCACAACGATAGTGTTGGGATGTGCTCCCGCCATTCGACCCGGACACCGGTCGCCTTCCCGACGGCGAGCATGCAGCATCCTGGGACGAGCTCCTCGACCGATTTGGATGGACGACGCGGCGCCGACAACTCCTCGACGGGCTGGCCGACGCCATTGCGCTCCTTGCGACAGCCG
>Ga0136640_10001161_pt1 | contig 10454 bp, 9 predicted proteins | sample AntDrymUQ8642106_2_FD_105498 | JGI IMG/M metagenome (GOLD analysis project Ga0136640, IMG submission 105498) | Polar desert sand microbial communities from Dry Valleys, Antarctica - metaG UQ864 (21.06) | ecosystem: Environmental > Terrestrial > Soil > Desert | place: Antarctica: Dry Valley...
CGTGTCGCCGTGCTCGGTGACGCCCTTGCGGACGACCGCGCGGATCACCGCGTTCAGGCCGGGGCAGTCGCCGCCGCCGGTCAGCATCCCGATGCGCATCCGGTCTTCTCCTCCAGTTCGTCGTCGGGCCATTCATCTCGTTGTCGGGCCGTTCGTTGTCGGGCGGAGCCTCGCAGCTTCGCTCCCGGCCGACAAGGCCGGTCACCCGGTGCAGGTCACTGCGGCCCGGTGTGCCTCGATCGCCCGCCAACGGGCGAGGTTGTGCCGCGCGTCGGCCAGCGCGTCGTGCGCGTCGGAGGGAGGAGGCGGCAGCGCCGGCTTGCCGGCGTCCTCCCACCGCTGCCGCAGCTCCCGGGTGAACCGCGGCACCGCGCGCGGAAGTGCGGGCATCGTCCCCCACAGCTGCACGAGCGCGACGTGATCATAGGCCGCGAGCCACGCCCACAGCTGCACCCGGTCACCCGGTTCGACGAGGAACTCCAGCAGCGAGTCCCGGATCTCCGCGCGGCTGCGCCACGCCCGGTCGGCGGGCGAGGGCAACTTGGGCAGCACGTTGGTGCGCACCCATCGCCCGGCCCGCTCGGGGGCGAACTCGGTGGAGACCGCGTAAAACTCCCGGCCGTCCTCGTCGACCACCCCGATGGAGACCAGGTCGATGGTCAGGCCGTCCTCGATGAACTCACAGTCGTAGAAGAACCGCACCACGCGCAGCCTACGGACAGCGCTGCGGGAGGGATCACGACGCTCGCAGCTCGACGGGCTCGACCGGCGGCTGCACCGCGCCATTCGTCTCGGCCTGCTTCACCGAGGCCGCGTAGCGGTCGACGTACTCCTGGCCGGACAGCTCCATCAGCGAGTACATGATCTCGTCGACGATCGAGCGCTCGACGAAGCGGTCACCGGCGAGTCCGGCGTAGCGGGAGAAGTCCAGCGGGCTGCCGAAGCGGATCTCGACCGGATGCGGCCGCCATACCTTCGAGCCGATGGGATTCACCTTGTCGGTGCCCGCCATCACGACGGGGATCACCGGTACGCCGGCCTCCAGCACCATCCGCGCGATCCCGGTCTTGCCCTTGTACAGCCGGCCGTCCGGGGAGCGGGTGCCCTCGGGGTAGATGCCGAGCAGCTTGCCCTCGCCGAGCAGGCGCACCCCGGTGTCCAGTGACGCCTGCGCCGCCGAGGCGCCCGACCGGTCGATGGGCACCTGCCCGGCCGCGGTGAAGAACCGCCGCTTCAGGGCACCCTTGAGGCCGCGCCCGGTGAAGTACTCCCGCTTGGCGAGGAACGTCATCCGGCGCCGCATCATCAGCGGCAGGAAGAAGGAGTCCGCGACGGCGAGGTGGTTGCTGGCGAGGATCGCGGGGCCGGCCACCGGGAGACTCTCGGCGCCGATGACCTTGGGACGGCAGCACAGCCGCATCAGCGGACCCATGAGGAGGTGTTTGAGCAGCCAGTAGAACACCGCCCGTCACCTTCTTCCCGCATGCTCCTTCTTCCGGCATGCTCCGTCGCTGGCAGCCTACGGAGCACCGCCGGGGGGCGCACAACGAGCCCGCGGCGCGGGGCGCGCCGAGGGCGCGCGGGCGGGGTACCGTCTGCGGTGCATCAGACTGTCGACCCCGCGGGTACCCTGCCCGCTCCGATTTCCGAGGGTGGTGCCCGGTGACCGTCTCCGATCCCGACGAGCCGGACCGGCGCGCCGGTGGCCAGCATCCGCGTGAGACCGAACCGACCGACGCCACCGATGTCACCTTCGCCGAGATCGTCGCCGGATGGCGCTCCGCGCCGGACGCGCCGAGTTGGCCCGCCGAGGACGAGGGCACCGGAGGTGACACCGCCGGGAGCGACGTCGGCGGGTATGAACCTAGGGCCCTGGAGTTCACCGAGGTCCCTGCCCTCGGAGACGACGACCACTACGTGCCGCCCGAACCCCCACCGCTGCCGGCGCTGCAACCGCGCACGATCGGCGGGATCCTGGTGCTCGCCGCAGGCGTCCTGCTGCTGCTCGCGCCCAGCGTGTTGGGCGTCGCCGAGCGGCTGGCCACGCCGTTCGGACTGCTCACCCTCACCAGCGGCTTCGTGTGGCTGGCGCTCGGGTTACGGTCCGGGCCACCACCGGGCTCCGGCTGGGACGACGGGGCACAGCTCTAGCGTCCGCCACCAGGCAGCAGCGATCGCGCTAGCAGCGCGGCACCCACGATCCCGGAGTCCTCGCCTAGCTGCGCGGCGCGGATCCGTGCGAGCGGCCGGTGCCCCGAGCCCGTGACCACCGCGGCGTGATGGTCGCGCGCCTCGTCGAGGAACATCGGAGCCGACTCCGAAACCCCGCCCCCGACGACCACCACCTCGGGGTCGAAGAGGTCGGCGACCAGCGCGAGGCCCTCCCCCAGCCAGCGCGCGAGCTCGCCCATCGCCCGCAGCGCGAGCGGATCGCCTGTCCGGGCCGCCGCGGCCACCCGGCGCCCGGTGATCCGGCACGGATCGGTTGCGGCCTCACTGGCCAATGTGCCCGCTGCCGGACCGTGCCGCGCCAGCAGTTCGAGCGTGGTGGTGACCAGTGCGGTGCCGCTGCAGTAGCGCTCCCAGCAGCCACGCTTGCCGCACGGGCAGGGCCTGCCGTCGGGCACCAGGCGCAGGTGGCCCAGCTCGGGCGCGACGCCGTGGGCACCTCGGTAGAGCTCACCGCGCACGAGCAGCGCCCCGCCGATTCCGGTACCCAGCGCGACCAGCACGGCGACCTCCGCGCCACCGGCCGCACCGAACCGGTACTCGGCCAGGGCGGCAGCGTTGGCGTCGTGCTCGACGAGCGCCGGCACGCCGACCCGGCGCTCGATGCGCTCGGCGACGGCGGCCTCGCGCCACGGCAGGTGCGGGGAGAAGTGCACGTGCCGCCGGTCGGTGCTGACGAAGCCGGCGACGGCGAGCCCCACCGCACCCCCGCGGCCGCCGTGATCGGCGCGCAGCGCGGTCACCATGCCGGTGATCGCGTCCTCGAGCGCCTCCGTCCCTGCCGGCGTGGAAGCCCGCCGCAGGTCGAGCACGCTACCTCCGGGGTCGACCAGCCCGGCGCGCAGGTGGGTCCCCCCGACGTCGACCCCGATGGTCAGCACCTGGGGTGTCGCAGCGTGATCCGCGGTCAGCTCTCGACGCGCCGCTTGAGTTCCCTGAGTGCCGTGTGCATGATCACCTTCTCGGCCTTGCGCTTGAACATCCCGATCATGGGGATGGCGAGCTCCACGGCGAGGGTGTAAGTGACCCGGGTGGTCGACCCGATCGGTTGGAGCACGTAGGAGCCGCGCTGGGACCTTTGCATCTGGCCCCTGACCAGGTGCCAGTCCACCGCCAAGCCGTTCGACGTCCAGGTGTAGGAGAGCACGTACTCGTCCTTCACCACGCCCGCATCCAGCACGAACCGTACTTCCTCGGGGCGCCCCCCCGATCCGGCTTCGAGGACCTCCACGTCCTTCACCGGGCCCGCCCACTGCGGATAGGAGGAGAAGTCCGCGATCACCGCCATGATCGCCTCGGGTTCGGCGTCGATCACGATGGACTGGGTGGACTCCTCGGCCATGGCTGGCAGGCTACGCCCGGCCTGTGCGGGACGGCCGGATCGCGATAGGTTCCCGGTGAGTAATCCCCTTCCCTGGAGGCCCCCGTGCGGGAGTTCAGCGTGCCTGCCACCACGACGGTGGCCGACGAGGAGAACCTGACCGATGTGGTGTGGGCGAACGCCGAACGATTCGCCGGCAGCATCAGCGTCCGCCGGCGGACCGACGACGGCTGGGTGGACATCACCGCGCAGGACTTCGCCGCGCAAGTCAGCGCGGTGGCCAAGGGCCTGATCGCCGCCGGTGTGCAGCGCGGTGACCGGGTGGCCGTGCTGTCCAAGACCCGTTACGAGTGGACCCTGGTCGACTACGCCATCTGGGCCGCAGGCGGATCCACGGTGCCCATCTACGAGACCTCCTCCGCCGACCAGGTGGAGTGGATCCTGGCCGACTCGGGCGCCAAGGCGGTGGTCGTCGAGACCGCCGCGCACCGGGAGACCGTGCACGGCCTTGTCGACCGCCTGCCCGAGCTCGCCTGCCTGTGGCAGATCGAGGCTCCCGACGGGCCCGGGGGGGCGGCGATCGACGAGCTGACCGCGCTGGGTGTCGGCGTCAGCGACGATGCCGTGCGCGAGCGAGCCCGGTCCGTGCCCGCCGATGACCTCGCCACGCTCATCTACACCTCCGGCACCACGGGGCGCCCCAAGGGCTGCGAGCTGACCCACCGCAACCTGCTCGCCGACGTCCGCGCCGCGGTGGCCGCGTTCCCGCAACTGATGCACGTCGGCAATTCAGTACTGCTGTTCCTGCCGCTGGCTCATGTCCTGGCCCGGATCGTCCAGTGCGCCTCGGTCTACGCCCGGATCACGCTGGGGCACACGCTGGACGTCAAGAACCTGCTCGCCGACCTGGCCGAGTTCCGCCCGAGCTTCGTGCTCGCGGTGCCCCGGGTGCTCGAGAAGGTCTACAACGGCGCGAAGCAGAAGGCCCACGCGGATGGCAAGGGCCGCATCTTCGACGCCGCCGAGGCCACCGCGGTGGCGTGGAGCAGGGCGCAGGACACCGGCGGCCCGAGTCTGGTGCTGCGCGCCAAGCACGCCCTGTTCGACAGGCTCGTCTACGTCAGGCTGCGGGCCGCGCTCGGTGGCCGCTGCATCGCCACGGTGTCCGGCGGCGCTCCGCTCGGCGAGCGGCTCGGTCACTTCTTCCGCGGCATCGGGCTGCCGGTGTTCGAGGGCTACGGGCTCACCGAGACCAGCGGGGCGGCCACCGCGAACACCGAGAGTGGGTCCACGATCGGGACCGTGGGACGCCCGGTGGCCGGTGCGACGGTGCGGATCGCACCGGACGGCGAGATCCTGCTCAAGGGCGACATCATCTTCCGCGGATACTGGAAGAACGAGGCAGCCACCGGCGAGGCACTGGCCGACGGCTGGTTCCACACCGGCGACCTCGGGGAGCTCGACGACGAGGGCTTCCTGCGGATCACCGGCCGCACGAAGGAGATCATCGTGACGGCCGGGGGGAAGAATGTCGCCCCGGCCCCACTCGAGGACCGCATCCGGGCGCACCCGCTGATCAGCCAGTGCATGGTGGTCGGGGACCAGCAACCATTCGTCGGCGCCCTGGTGACCATCGACCCGGAGGCCTTGCCGGCGTGGCGGTCCGAGCACGCCAAGCCCGAGAGTGCCTCGGTGGCCGACCTGGCCGACGATGCGGACCTGCGGGCCGAGGTGCAGGCCGCGGTCGACGACGCGAACAAGTCGGTGTCCCACGGAGAGGGCATCAAGAAGTTCCGGGTCCTGCCGGTGGACTTCACCGAGGACACCGGCGAGCTCACCCCGACGTTGAAGCTCAAGCGCTCCGTGGTCGCGGAGAGCTTCTCCGAGGAGATCGACGCGATCTACGCCCGCTGATCCACGTCCGGCAGCTGCCCTACCTCGACTGCCGTGCCTCGACTGGGGGCACGCGGCGGGGCCGTCAGCGGGCCGTCAGCCAGCGCGCCATCCGGTCCGCTCTGGTACTCCAGCGCCACTCGCGACACATCCGATCCCGCCCCGCAGCACCCATCGCCACGGCGCGGTCAGGATCGGCCAGCAGCGCCGCCACGGTCCGCGCCACGGCCGGCACATCCCGACCGTCGACGATGTGCCCCGTCGCGCCGTCCTGCACCGTCTCCGGGGCCCCGCCAGAGTTTCCCACCACCACCGGCAGCCCCGTCGCAGCCGCCTCGAGGAGGACGATACCGAGGCCCTCCACGTCAAGGCCACCACCCCGGGTGCGGCACGGCATCGCGAACACGTCACCGGTGGCGTGGTGCGCGGGCAGCTCCGCCCAGGGCACCGATCCCGTGCAGCGCACCGCACCGTCCACCCCGCAGCCTCTGGCAAGCCGCTGCAATGCGCCGCGGTACCGCCCGTCGCCGACCAGCAGCAGTACCGCGCCGGGCACCCGGCGGCGGATCTCGGGCAGCGCACGGACCAGGACATCCTGACCCTTGCGCGGCACCAGCCGGGACACGCAGCCGACCACCGGGGCCTGCCCGAGCCGGTAGCGACGGCGGATCTCCGCCCGAGCGCCCGGATCGGGCCGGAACGCAGCAGTGTCCACCCCCGGTGGAAGGTGCTCCAGCGCGACCAGCGGCCCGAACACGGCGGCAAGGCGACGGCGGGTGTAGCGGCTCACCACCGTCACGACGTCGCTGCCCCGCCCGACCCACCGCAACGCCGCCCGGCCACCCGGCGTCATCGCCCACCCCACCTCGTGGCCGTGGGTGCTCGCCACCACCCGGTCCACCCCGCCACGGCGCAGCACCGGCCCGAACAGCCCCAGGGGGGCGGCCGCCCCGAACCAGACGGTGTCGCAGCCGTGCTCGCGCGCGATCCGCCGCGCGCGGCGGGCCACGTCGGGCACCGGGAGCATGAGTGGGCCGGGGTGGCGCACCACCGGGAACGGCAGGCTACGGTCGAGATCCGACGCGCCGGGCCAGTCCGGGACATAGGCGACGAGCCGATCCGGAGGCAATCGGCACCCGATCTCGTACAGGTAGGACTGAATCCCTCCCGGGCGCGGCGGGAAGTCGTTGCTGACGAGCAGGGTGCGAGCCGTCACTTGAGCCGGCGCATCGCGGTGACGCGCTCCCACGGCACTTCCTCCACCTTCACCACGTCACCGCCTTGCGGGGCATTGACGTACTGACCGTCGCCGACGTACATGCCGATGTGGCTCACCGGCGAGTACATCGCGATGAGGTCACCCGGCTGCAGCTGCGCGCGGCTCACGGGCGAGCCCACCCGCGCCTGCTCCCGGCTGGAGCGCGGCAGGTCGACACCCGCGTGTCGGTAAGCCCACAGCATCAGCCCGGAGCAGTCGAACGAGCCTGGTCCTTCGGCCCCCCAGCTGTACGGGGAGCCTTGCCTGCTGAGTGCGGCTTCCAACGCACTGCCGGTGGCTCCACTGTCGGGCAGCGGGTCGAGGACGAAGTCGGTGACGCCGCCGGAGGTGAAGGACTCGCGCTCCTCGACGCCGAGTTCGGCGAGCCGTTCCTCGACCAGCGCGATCTGGGCATCCATGTCCTCGCGGGCCCGGGCGAACTCCGACTCCAGCTGCGCCGCGTCCCGCTCGGCACGGGAGGCACGCGAGCTGGCGCTGGCCGCGGCCTGCTCGGCCTGGCGGGTCTGACCCACGGCACCAGCGAGCCGCCTCATGGCCTCGTTGTTGTCGGCCGCCAACAGATCCAGCGCCGACATCCGGTCGAGAAACTCCTCCGGGGAGTCGCTCACCAGCAGCGCCGAGAGCTGGGTGAGCCGCGCGCCCTGGAACGACGCGCTGGCCAGCCGGTCGACCTGTCCGCGGAACTGTTCCTGTTCGGCGCGGGCCCGGGCGCCGGAGGCTTCAGCGTCCGCCAGGTCCGCGTGCGCACGCTCGAGCTCTCCGCGGCGGGCGTCGAGTTGGTCCTGAGTGTGGTGCCACTCCTCGGTGAGCACCTCGGCCTGGCCGTTGAGCTCGGCAAGCTGCCGCTGCGCTGCGGGAGCGTCGTCGGGCAACGGCGGGTCTGCGGAGGCTGGGGTAGCTATCAGGGTCACCAGGACGGCCACTGCGGTTGCGGCCAGCGCACCGCGGGGAGTGCGCCTGCGATCATACCCCGTCACGTCGCGCAAGTCTCCTCTACATCGGACCGTTGTTCCGCGGTGTCGTCCGGTTCGGACGCCGCCTCCCGCGAGAGCGCAAGCAGGTTACGAAAGGGACACGGCCACGTCCACCACCGCGCCGCACGGAACGAGGTGAACCGCCCTCCTGGCACGTCCGACGTTCGCAGGCCCGGCTGCACCCTATAGGTCGAGCCGATCAGCTGACCCGTCTCGTGGACCGCCTGGCGCTGCCATCCGGCCGCTGGGCGTTCTCACCGGACCTGCAACCGGAACTGCATGGCGAGTCCCCACCCCCGTCACTCCGGACCAACTGCAGGCCCGGGACCAGCCCCGCGGCAGCCAGGTTCTCCAGCGCGCGGCGCTCGGTACCGTCCAGCTCTACCCCGCCCGGGGGTGATCCGAGCAGGACAGTGATGACACAGTCCCCGCACGCGTCGCCGCGCACCTCGCATCGGTCACAGTCCACGATCATGTCGACTCCCGTCTCGCGCCGGTCACTCACTTCGGACCGGACGCTAGGACGGGGCACCGACAATTCTGGTCCTCAGCCTGCGTACTCCCAGTGCCAGGGCTCCTCACGACCGCGACCAGGCGCCGCCCACGGCGGGTGCACCCACCCGAAGGACGACGCGTTCGCGGCCATCCAGGCCCACTGGGCGGTCCCGAACGACTCGACTCCCCCGCAGAGGTCCAACGCCAGCCCCCACCCATGGTTGCTGGTGCCGGGTACCGCGGCGAGGGCGGGCTTGCGAGAGTAGAGGTTGATCTGCTCGGGAAAGGTGCGGTAGGAGTCGGTCACGCAGAGCGGGCGACCGAAGCTGGCGGCGAAGGCCGCGCTCATCGCGCCGTAGCCCTGGGCAGCATCGCAGCGCAGCCCGTGGGGTCCGAACCCGATCGCGCACAGCGCCGAGGTCGGGATGAGGCCGTTGGGGAAGCCTCCCCACGCTCCGGCCGCGCTGCCGGCCCGCAGTTGCACACCGTTGCACCGGTGCACCGGGCCGGCTGCGGTGCGCTCGGGCACCGCAGCCGCCGGACGGGCCCCGAGCGACGGCCGGGACACGCCGAGCACCGTCGCCGGATCGAACCCGGCCACCGCGACCGAGGTGGCCCGGGCGTCGGCGGCGAGCACCGTACGGGGATCCAGGGCGATCCCGACGTGCTGCACACCCCGCTCCGCCGGACCGAAGAAGACCAGGTCACCGGGCTGCACGTCGGCCACGTCCACCGGTATCCCGGTCGCCATCTGCTCTGCGGCGGCACCGGGGGTCGGCAGCCCGGCCTGCTCGAACACGGAGCGCACCAAGCCGTCACAGGAGTAGGCGAGCGGCCCGGTGCTGCCGGCACCGGTCGACGGCGTGAACGGCAATCCGAGAATGCTGATCGCGAGCGTGACGGCACGGATGGTCTCGGCGGGCAGCACCAGCAGCCCCGCGCCGTCCGGGGCGACGGCCTGCGCCGCTCCGGGTAGCGGGAGCCCGCCCACACCGGCCAGCGGCCCCAGCCCCGCGGGCAGCCGCAGCGGATCGCGCAGCGCGGCCGCCGGAGGCGCCACGATGCCGGCCGCGGCGAGCTGGTCGGTGTAGCGACGCCAGTTCGCCGCCGTCTCCTCGTTGCGGCGCCGCTGCTCCTCCTGCAGTGCCACGACCGCGGCGTTGGTGGCGGCCAGGGCAGTGTTCAGCTCCGCAGACAGTCCCACCGCCCGGTCCTTGGCGTCTCCGACGGCACCGGTGAGCTCCGCGTCGCGTGCCGCGACGGCCCGCTCCGCGGCGGTCGCGGCACGCTCGGCACGGGCCGCCTCGCGCTGATCGGCGAGCGCGGCGGCGAAGCGACGGTCGGTGTCCGTGCGCAGCACACCGACCAGCTCCAGGCCGTCGAGCACCTCGCCGGTCTCCGAGGCGGCGAGCAGCGCCCGCAGGGAGCTGGGCGGTCCGAAACCGGTGAAGACACCGGAGACGTAGCGGTCGACCTCCCGCTGCTGGGCTGCCACCGCGGCGTCGGCACGCGCCCGCGTCCCACCAGCCGCCGCCAGCTCGGCCCGGGCGAGGTCGAGCTCCGATTGCACCGAGCGCACCCGGTCCTGCAACCCCGCGAGCTCGGTCTGCACGTCGGCAGCCTGCCGTTGCAGCGCGGCGACCTGCGGATCAGCGAAGGCGCTGTCGGGGCGCGGGTCGGCTGCCTGGACACCCGGGGCCACCCCGGACTCATCCGGCGGGGGCGGCTGGGCTGTCCCGGTCACCGGCATCCCGAGGAGGAACGCCAGCACCACGAGCACCCCGATGGCTCCGCGCACGCCCGCCGCTCGCATACCCACCTCCGTTGACGTGCCTTCGCTCATATAACGCGATGGGCGGGCGAAATGTGAATGCCGTCGGACCGATTGTGATTCGCTGGAGACTCAGATCCGGTTCAGTCGGGCCAGCAGCACCGCCGAGGGCACCGGGTGGACACCCTGTCGGCGCACCGAGTCGGCCACCTCCCGGTCGGTGGTCACCACCACGAGCGGGCGTCCCGCGGGCTCGGCAGCCACGATCGAGCGGATCACGTCGTCGGCGAGCACCCCCGGGTCGCTGAAGAGCACCCGCACACCGCGGGACGCCGCAAGGGGAACCGCCACCACGGCGGCGCCGTCGAACACGACCGTGACCTCGGCGCCGGTGCGCGCGGCGAGCGCCGCGAGAGCTGTCGCGAGCCGGTCGCGCTGCGCGGAGAGGGTGAGCGCGGGATACCCGGTCTTGGTCACGTTGTAGCCGTCCAC
>Ga0136640_10001162_pt1 | contig 10454 bp, 10 predicted proteins | sample AntDrymUQ8642106_2_FD_105498 | JGI IMG/M metagenome (GOLD analysis project Ga0136640, IMG submission 105498) | Polar desert sand microbial communities from Dry Valleys, Antarctica - metaG UQ864 (21.06) | ecosystem: Environmental > Terrestrial > Soil > Desert | place: Antarctica: Dry Valley...
CGGCGGCGGCGCGTGGGACAACGCCAAGAAGCTCATCGAGGACGGCGCCTACGGCGGCAAGGGCTCCGAGGCCCACGCCGCCTCGATCACCGGCGACACGGTCGGCGACCCGTTCAAGGACACCGCCGGCCCGGCGATCAACCCGATGATCAAGGTCGCGAACATCGTCGCGATTCTCATCATCCCGTTGATCGCATAACGGCTGAGGGCCCGCTCGCGGCGCCACGATCGGACCCTCATCCGCCATCCGATCGCGGTCCGTCATCCGCCATCCGATCGCGGTCCGTCATCCGCCATGCGATCGCGGTCCGTCATCCGCCATCCACCAGGCCGTGGCCGTCCTGCCCGGCGACCGCGAGTAGCCTCGGCTGGGTGCGCCTCCTTGCCGCTCTCGTCGTCGTCGGGGTGTCCGCAGCGGTGGTTGGGGTGGCCCTCGCACGTTCGGGCGACGGGCTGCACCCGCCTGGGGGCGGCGCGACCGACGTGGGCGCCGGCGCCCAGCGGGCGCACAGCCCGCCGCGCGCTGCCGACCGTCCGGCGCCGCCGGTGGCCGAGCAGCCGCAGGCGCCGTGGGGCCGGCGCGCGGCCGAGGCGCACGCGACGCTGCTGACCGAGTTCGCCAACACGGGCAAGGAGGGGTGGCCCGGCCTCTTCCGCCTGCGCGCGCCCGCCCGGGTGACCGATCGCCTTCGCTGGACCTACTGGTGGCAGGCCCACGCGTTGGACGCGCTGGTCGACGCCCACGAGCGGGTGCCGTCGGACGCGACCCTGCGGCGCATCCGCGCGCTCGTGCGCGGCGTGCAGGCGGCCAACGGCGGGCGGATCGCCAACGACTACTACGACGACATGGCCTGGATGGCACTCGCCCTGCTGCGCGCCGACGCGCACGGGGCCGAGACCATCGGCCTGGTGCGCAGCCTGTGGCGAGAGCTGCGCGGCGGGTGGAGCGAGGCCAACGGCGGCGGGATCGCGTGGCGGCGCTCCCAACCCCGCTACAAGAACGTGCCCGCCAACGGGCCGGCGGCGATCCTCGCCGCGCGCCTGTACGCCCGCGACGGCCGGCCCGAGGACCTTCGCTGGGCGCGACGCATCGTGGCGTGGATGCACGACACGCTGGTCGACGGCGAGACCGGGGAGGTGTGGGACGGCATCGACCGCCGTGGCGACGGGGCGATCGACCGCCGCTGGCAGTTCACCTACAACTACGGCGTCGTGCTGGGCGCCGACCTCGCCTTGCACGACGCCACGGGGGAGGCCGGCCTGGTGGAGCGCGCGCGGCGCACCGCCCACGCGGGCCTCGACCGTCTCGCCGTGGATGGCGTGCCACCCGACGAGGGTCCGGGCGACGGGGCGCTGTTCAAGGGCGTGTTCGGGCGCTACCTGGCCGAGCTGGACGACGACCGCGCGCGGGAGGCGCTGCGGCGCAGCGGCGAGGCCGCCTGGGCGGCCCGCGACGGCGCGGGTCGCTTCGGCCCCAGTTGGACTCGTGCGCCCGATGGTCCCGTCGAGCTCAGCTCGCACCTCAGCGGCGTGATGCTCGCCGAGCGCCTCGCCGCGGCCGAGCGCGGCTAGTCGCGCACCCCGCCCCTTCTCCGGGCCCGTAGAGCAGATTGGTCGATCACCCGCGCTGAGAGCGGGTTATCGACCAATCGTCTGCCGACACCAACGAAGGGACCCGAACGCCAGGGCTCCAACCGCTGCTGTCCTTCACTGCTGCCGTTCGCTTGCCCCGCCAAAACGGATCGGGCGTCGCCAGCACCTCACTCGTCGTTGCTCCAGTCGAAGTCGTAGAGGATGAAGTTGCTGTTCTGGAAGGCGAGGTGGATCCCCTCGGCCTCCACCTCGAAGGTGCCCTGGCCGCAGTCGCCCTGCTTCCAGATGAAGCCCTGGTCTAGGACGATCGCGACGCCGTGGTCCTCGCCGGTCACGGGGTTCTTGAGCATGTCGCCCTGGCCCGAGCCCACGCCCGGCACACGGAACCCGCTGCGCAGCCCGTCGTCCTCGATCTCGACCTCGGCCCGTACGACGCCGGCGACCTCGAAGGTGCTGCCCAGGATCGACCAGGGAAGGCCGCCGAGCTCGCCGCTGTAGATCTGGGCCAGCGCGCCGAGCTGCTCGTCGGTGACGGCGGGAGGTGCCACGACGACCGCCTTCCCGCCCCCGTCGTGGATCGCCTTGGGCCAGTCGAGGATGGCCAGGGACGTCACCCCGGACAGGTCGACGTCGCCGCAGTGGCCCTCGTCGACGTGGCTGGCCACCGCGGCCTTGCAGCTCCCGTCCGACGAGGTGGGGAAGCCCGAGAAGTTGCAGGTGCAGCCGGGCTGGCAGTTGCAGAACTCGTAGCCCCTGCCGGTGAGTCGCCAGGCGATGGCGGATTCCGTGGCGGGCTGGGCGGTGGACATGATGCCTCCTTGGTCAGGTGATGTGGACCAGCATGGTTGGATCGGTGAGCAGCACGGCGCCGAGCAGGGCGAGGCCGAACGCGGCGGCAGACGCGATCCGCTCGCCGTGCGGCGCGTTCTTCTCGAGGACGATCAGGGCGGTGAGCAGCGCCATCCACAGCAGGTTCATGGTCCCCAGCGCTACGAGCACGGCGAACAGCGCCCAGCAGCACCCGAGGCAGAAGGCGCCGTGGGTGAGGCCCATGCGCAGTGCCCCCGCGGGCCGACGGATCCGCCCGCCGAAGCGCAGGAAGAAGCCGATCGGTGACCGGCAGTGGCGCAGGCAGACGGACTTCAGCGGCGTGAGCTGCCACAGGGCGGCGGCGAGCAGCGTGGCCCCGGCCAGGCGGCCGGCCCAGGCCTGGCCCTCGGCGAGCGGCGCCTCGAGCGTCCGCCAGGCGAGGTAGCCCGGCAGCGCCAACACGGTCCAGAGGGCGAGGTAGCCGGCCACGAAGAACCCCACCGGCGCGGCGCGGCCCTTCTCCGCCGCGCGGGCGTAGAGCTTCACCACCGGCAGGACGGCCGGAAGCATCATCGCCGCCATCATGGCCGCCCACGCCAGGGCGAACGCCCCGAAGGACATGGTGGCGCCCATGCCGCCCATCCCGGTCATGTCGCCTGCCATGCGCGCCGACCACCACCACCCGGCCAACGCCAGCAGGAGCAGCCCCGCCGGCACCACGAGCGCGAGCATCGCCCCGTCGCCGCCGGCAGGACGTGAAGCGACTCTGAGCGCTGCGCTTCTCATCGGTCCTCCTGACCTCTCTGCTCAACGCGAGCCTCTCACGAACGACCCCGCCGATCAAGGGTCCGCTCCTGCTCGCGGCAGGGTATAGGTCGGGCCCGGAGCCATAGACTGCCCGGCGGTCATGGCCGAACGTCGCCTCCTCGGCCTGCAGCGCGTGCTGGGCGTCAACGCCCTCTTCTCGACCGCCTATGGCAACGTCGGCTCGTCGATCTACTACGCGCTGGGGCTGGTCGCCGCGCTGGCCCTGGGGCTCACGCCGGTGGTCTTCGTCCTTGCCGGGGCGCTCTTCTACTGCACGGCGACGACCTACGCCGAGGCCACGTCGATGTACCCCGAGGCGGGCGGGGCGTCGCTGTTCGTGCGCCGCGCGCTGAACGAGTTCTGGTCCTTCTTCACAGCCTGGGCCCAGATGCTCAACTACGTGATCACGATCGCCATCTCGGCGTTCTTCGCGGCGGGCTACTTCGGCGGGGTCACCTTCGACTTCTTCCGCACAGGCGTCGGGGCGATCCTCTTCGCCGCGGTGCTCGTGGCGCTGCTGGCCGCGGTCAACGTGCGCGGCGTCAGCGACGCGGTCAACGTCAACGTCGTCCTGGCCGTCATCGACTTCCTCAGCCAGGTGCTCATCGTGGCGCTGGGCGTCTTCCTCGTGCTCAACCCGGAGTCGCTGGTCGACGGGATCTCCCTGCTGGGCACCGCGCCCACCTGGTCGGACTTCCTGCTGGCCATCCCGGTGGGAACGGTGGCCTACACGGGCATCGAGACGGTCTCCAACATGGCCGGCGAGGCCCGCGACGAGAAGACGACGATCCCGGCGGCGATCAAGCGGGTGATGATCGCCGTCTTCGTCATCTACTTCACCCTCCCGTTCATCGCGCTCTCGGCCCTGCCGGTGACCTGCGAGAACGGAGTGTGCTCGACCCCGCTCGGCGTGCCCGCCCAGGAGGGCGGCTTCGCCTCCAACCCCGTGCTGGGCATCGTGAGCAACATGGGCCTCGGCGCGCTGCAGGGCCCGGCCGAGGTCTACGTCGGGATCCTGGCCGTGACCATCCTCGTCGCCGCCACCAACGCCGGGGTGCTGGGCGTCTCGCGGCTGACCTACTCGATGGGCCTCTACCGCCAGCTGCCCGACGCGCTGCGCCGCCTGCACCCGCGCTTCGGGACGCCCTACCTGGGCATCGTCGTCTTCTCCGGGGTGGCCATCGTGGCGATCCTTCCCGGCCAGGCCGACTTCCTGGGCTCGATCTACGCGTTTGGCGCCATGCTGTCGTTCTCGATGGCCCACCTGGCGGTCATCCGCCTGCGGGCCATCGCGCCCGAGCAGGAGCGTCCCTACCGCAGCCCCGGACGGCTGCGTGTGCGCGGCCACGACTACCCGCCGTTCGCGGTCCTGGGCCTGCTGGGCACCGGCCTGGCCTTCCTGGTCGTGACGTTCCTCGACCTCACCGTGGGCATCGCCGGGACGATCTGGCTGGCCCTGGGCATGGTCGTCTACATCGTCTACCGTCGCCGCCAGGGCCTGGACCTCACGACGACCCACAAGGTGGCCGAGGCCAAGCCGGTCACCGAGCGCGAGGCCGAGTACGAGTCGGTGCTCGTCGCCTTCGAGACGCGCGACTACGACCCCCAGACCGTGGCCACCGCGATCCGCCTGGCCGCACGGCGGCGGCGGGGCATCCACGTGCTTGCCCTCGTCACCGTGCCGGCCAGCTCGCCGCTGGATGCCGCGCTGCCCGAAGCCGAGCTCGCCGCGCGGTCGCTCATCGAGCAGGCGCGCGTCCAGGGAGGCCGGAGGGTCACCGGCCGGGTGGAGAAGGTGCGCGCCGGCCAGGCCGGGCGGCTCATCGTGCAGGAGGCACGCACGCTGCGCGCCCGGGCGCTGATCCTGCCCCTCCCCCAACGCGGCGGAGGGTCGATCTTCTCCAAGACGGTCGAGACCGTGCTCAGCGACCGGCCGTGCCGCGTGATCCTCGAGGCAGACCCCCGGCCCGACGACCGCCGCGGAGTGGTCACCACGGCAGGGTAGATTCGCAGCCGTGCACGGCCCCGCCACCCAGCTCCTCTCCGCCGCGCTCGTGGTCATCGGCGTCGCCCTCATCGTGCGCACGGTCGCCGCGGGCGGCGGGCCGCTGGCCCTCGGGCTCCTGCTCGGCCTGCTGTTCATCGTGGCGGGCGGCGGGCGCCTGTACATCGCGCGGCGCTAGTGGGCGGGGACGACCACTAGTGCGCCGGCCCGATCCGCCCGCGGCGGACCAGACCCCGCTGCTCGTGCGACGGACGGTGGGCTCGCCGGTGCTGTTCTCGATCATCTGGACCTCGCTGGCCAGCGCCATCTACTTCGCCCTGGGGGTCATCGCCGGTCGGGCGCTGGGCCTCACTCCGCTGGTCTTCCTGATCGCCGGCGGCTTCTTCGTCCTCACCGCCATGACCTACGCCGAGGGCGCGTCGCTGCACCAGGACCGCGCCGGGGCGACCGTCTTCGCCCGCTACGCCTTCGACGAGCTGTGGAGCTTCGTCGCCGGCTGGGTGGTCATCCTCGACTTCCTCATCCTCGTGGCGGTCACCAGCCTGGTGGCCGTCAACTACGCGGCAGTGCTCTACGAGCCGCTGGGCACGGGAGTCTGGGAGGTGCTGGGCGCCTTCGCGGTCATCGCCTACGTGACGGTGCGCAACGTGCTGGGCTTCTCGCGCCGGCGCTTCCGCCGCGTGCTGGTCCTCGTCGTGGCCGACCTCGCGCTGCAGGTGGCCATCATCGTGCTCGGGCTCCTCCTGGTCTTCGACGCGAGCACGCTGACCCAGCCGATCGATCTTGGCACCTCGCCGCCGTGGTCGGACGTCATCTTCGCGCTGACCATCGCCACTGTGGCCTTCACCGGGCTGGAGTCGGCGTCGGGCCTGGCCGGCGAGGTCGGCGTCGGGCGGGCGGGGCTCAAGAGGCTTGTGGGCACCGCGGCCCTGGCCGTGCCGGTCGTCTACGCGGGCATCGCGCTGGTCGCCGTCACCGCCCTGCCGGTCAGTGGCGGTCAGACCGCGCTGAGCACGCAGTTCCTCGAGGCCCCCGTGGCCGGGCTGGTCACCGGCTTCGACCCACCCTGGCTGGCCGACGGCCTGATGTACACGGTGGCCGTGCTGGCCGCCCTCACCCTGGTGGCCGCGGCCAACGCCGCCATGCTCGGCCTCTCGCGCCTGGCCTACCAGCTCGCCACCAACCGCCAGATCCCCGGGGGGGTGGGACGGCTGCACCCCACGCGGGCCACCCCGTGGGTGGTCATCGTCATCGCGGCGGCGCTGGCCGCCGGGCTGGTGATCCCGCGGGACCTCGAAGGCCTGGTGGGCATCTACGCGTTCGGGGCGCTGCTGGGCTTCCTCATCGCGCACGCGGCGATCATCCGCCTGCGCTACAAGGAGCCCCGGCGCCCGCGTCCCTACCGCGTGCCGGTCAACGTCGGCGTCGGAGGAGGGGAGGTGCCGCTGCCGGCGCTGCTGGGCGCGGTCGTTTCCGCGGCCCTGTTCGTCAGCCTGCTGATCTTCCACGGGCCGGCGCGCTACGCGGGGGTGGGCTGGCTGACCGCCGGTCTGGTGCTCTACGTGGTCTACCGCCGGTCGGGCGGCAAGTCGCTGCGCGGGCGCGTGGTCATCGCCGAGGAGGCCCTGCGCCACGAGGCCCGCGAGGCCGGGTTCGGCTCGATCATGGTGCCCATCCTGGGCACGCCGCTGGACGACGACCTCATCCAGACCGCCGGGCGCCTGGCCGCGGAGGACGCCGCCGACGAGGCGGTCGGCGAGGAGGGGGCGGTGATCGAGGCGATCTGGGTCTTCGAGGTCCCGATGAGTCTGCCCCTGGACGCCCGCCTGCCCGCCGACCGCCTGGAAGCGGCGCGCACCGCGCTCAAGCGCGCCAAGGCGGTGGGGGAGGAGTACGAGGGAGTGACCGTGCAGACGGCCACCGTCCGCGGCCGGCGCGCCGGCCAGACCATCGTCGAGGAGGCCCGCCGGCGCGGGGTGGAGGTCATCGTCCTGGGCGCCGATGAGCCCTCGCGGGTGCGCCGCGGGGCGCTGCTGGGCGGACGCGGAGCCATGGACGACTTCGTCGGGGAGGCCACCAAGCACGTGGTCACCCGCGCGCCGTGCCGGGTCATCCTCACCGCGCCGCCGGCCGGCGACGCCGAGGAGCTGCGTCGCGGCGTGGCCGCCGACGACGATCACTAGCCCGGATCGTGCATCAAGCGCTCTGAAGGGTGGCGAGGGTGGTGCGGGTCGGTTTGTGTGATTGGGGTGGTGAAGACATGGGCGGGGTGGGTCCTGTGAGGGTCGGGCGGTGGGCCGAACGATGAGATGGGTTGAGTAGATGGGCAGGCTGGCGCCCTGGGGTGGGGCGCCGGGTGGTCGTCGGTGAGCAGCGGCCCGGCTCAGCGCGCGGGCAGCGCGGCGAGGCGAGCGAAGGCGGCGGCCAGTTCGCGAGGCGCGAAAGGCGGCGCGTCACTCGCCCCCCAAAGGCGATCAGGACGGCGGCTCGCCGGCGTGCGCTACCCGTGGACCTCGTCATGCGTCTCCTGACCGTCCGGTCGTCTCGGTCACCGCGAGGCCATCCGCGCACCCTTGTCTCCTCAAACGGCGCGCACCGCCCGTTCCTTGCGCGACGATCGCACGGATCCCCCGTGCCGGTGCGCTTAGCGCGACGGCGTTGCTCGCTCTCCCGAGGACCGCTACGATCACTGCGATCCGCCCGACCAGCGGAGGTCGACCGGAGGTCTCCATGTTTGTCGAGAATTGGGTGTCTGCGCGCTGCGTGAGCCCGGCGATCAGGTGGGCCCGGACGGACGGTGAGGTCCGGTCCGCCCCGGTCCGCTGATGGGCAAGCTCGCGCTCGCCATCAGCGTGGTCGCCGTGCTGCTGTGCGCGACCATCTGGCTGTCCCTGCTCGGCGCTCCGCTCGGGCTCGTCGGCCTAGTGCTCGGCGTCCTCGCGGTCCGGCGCGGCCGCCGCGGTGGGAGCACCTCGAGGACCGGCGTCGCCGCGATCATGCTGTCGGCCCTGGCCATGCTGTCGCTCCCGTTCCTCGGGTGGGCCTGCAGCTCCTGGGCGTCCTGCGTCTGAGCGGTCGCTCCTCGCGCTAGGTGACGAGCCCCAACACGTTCCGAACGCCGTGAAGTAGGTCCGGGCCTGCCGAGAGGCTGTGGGTGTCAAAGCTCACTGACCTCAAGGAGGCCCGGAATGCAACACGCTAACTCCCCGCTCACCCCGAACGGCAGGCTGCGGATGGTGCGGCTCGTCGAGGAGGAGAACTCCACGTTCGAGGCGGCCGCGGCCGCCTCGAACGTGGCCAAGTCGACCTGCTGGGAGTGGGTGCGGCGCTGGCGGGCGGCTGGCGAGAGCGAGCGGCGTGATCTGAGCTGCCTGGCCGACCGCTGCTCGCGGCCGGCCCACAGCCCCAACCAGGTCCCCGCCACCGAGGCGGAGCTGATCTGCGAGCGCCGCCGGCGCACCGGCTGGAGCCCGATGCAGCTCGCCGACGAGCCCGACATCGCTCGCTCGCACTCGACCGTGCATCGCGTTCTGCAGCGCGGCGGCTGCTCGCGGCTGCCTCGAAGCGGGGGCGCCCGCGGTGATCCGCTACGAGTGGCCCTGCCCGGGCAACCTGCTGCACATGGACACCAAGAAGCTCGGCCGCTTCGAGGCGCCCGGCCACGCCCTGACGGGCGATCGCCGCAAGCGCTCGCGGCGGGTCGGCTGGGAGTTCTGCCACTCGATCGTCGACGACTGCTCACGGCTGGTCTACACCGAGATCCACGACGACGAGCGGGCCGCGACGGTGACGGCGTTCACCGCTCGCGCCTTCGACTGGTTCCTCGACCGCGGCATCGTCGTCGAGCGGCTGATGACCGACAACCACTTCAGCTACACCAAGAACCGCTCGCTGGCCGAGCTGCTCGACCGGCGCGCGGTCAGCCATCTGCTGATCCGCCCCTACACGCCGCGCACCAACGGCAAGGTCGAGCGCTTCCACCAGACGCTAATGCGGGAGTGGGCCTACGCGCTCGAATACGCCTCGAGCGAGGCTCGACGGCAGTCCCTGCCACACTGGCTCGAGCACTACAACGACCGTCGATCCCACTCAGCGCTCCGCAGACGCCCACCGATCGCGCGCGTTCGGGACGTCCTCGGGTTCGACACCTAGGCCTTGCGGCCGAAGACGGCGTCGAGGTCCCGCCGCGCGAAGTTATCGGTGAGCTCACCCTCCGTCACGTAGCGGTAGAGCTCGACCCGGAAGATGACCCCGAGCGCCGACCCCACCGCGAGGGCGATGACGAGCCCGAGGAGCGCGACGCCCCAGGCGACCCCGCCGAGGGCCGCGTCCGTCGCGCTGAGCTCGTCGGCGGCGGAGAAGGCGCCGGCCACCGGCAGCACCGCGACGAGGAAGACGACCAGGCTGATCCCCGTGCGTCCCACGGTGGCCTCGGCCCACTGCTCCCGGACGAGGCCGACCGACCGGTGGAGGGCGGCGGAGGGGCCGAGGCCCTCCAGCGCGAGCAGCGGGATGACGAAGAAGCTGGCCAGCGACCAGGCCGCACCGGCGACGGAGGTGAGCACATTGCCCGCCGGCTCGTCACCGGATCCATCGCTCAGGAGGCTCCCGAGCACGCTGATGATCACGCCGATCCCGAACTGGAGCAGGGCCCACTTGGCGATCATGCCCCGGCGCTGCCGTGCCACGGCCAGCCCGTCGGCCAGGGTGGTGTCGCGGCCGTCGATCGACTTGCGCGCTGCGCCCGCGAGCGCGACGTTGAAGTAGACGACGAGGAACGTGGCGAGGTAGCCGCCGACGGCCAGGAAGGGCAGCACGACCCAATCGAACCCGACGGCCTCGGCGATGGCGGCCCCGAGAGCGACCACCGCCAGCAGCGCGATGGCGGCGGAGGCGATCGACACCACCGGGAAGACCGCGAGCGAGCGATCGTCCTTGAGCACTCGCCAACTCGCTCTCGCGAGTCGCCAACCCGTCCGGATCCGTGACATGGGAGGACCCTATCCCCCCGCCGCTCAGCCGGTCCCCACCGGAGCCGCCGCTGAGCCGGTCGCGCCCGCTGCCGCCGCTGAGCCGGTCAGTCTGTCACGCGCTTCCCTGGAACGAGGCTTCAGTCGTCGGGTCTAGCTAGAGTGCCCGCCATGTTCGTGCTCATCGTCGGCGCGGGCCGGGTCGGCTCATCGGTCGCGCGCTCGGCGCTGGTCGCCGGCCACGAGGTCTCGATCCTCGACGAGGACCC
>Ga0136640_10001163_pt1 | contig 10453 bp, 10 predicted proteins | sample AntDrymUQ8642106_2_FD_105498 | JGI IMG/M metagenome (GOLD analysis project Ga0136640, IMG submission 105498) | Polar desert sand microbial communities from Dry Valleys, Antarctica - metaG UQ864 (21.06) | ecosystem: Environmental > Terrestrial > Soil > Desert | place: Antarctica: Dry Valley...
CGTACCCATACGTCTATGACGCCGAGACACTCCGCTGAGTTCCCTCGCAAGACGTGGCGATGTCCTGGGCGGCTCTCCGCACGCCGGCTCAAGGCCAACGCCGTTCGATCCTGTCACGCAGCATCGCGTAGATGTACGGACCTGGCCGGTCGCATGCCCTCAGGATGGCTGGGAGGTGGTCGACGAACCGGGCGGCCTGCTCGACACCTTGGAGGTGCCGCGAGGCAGCGCGAACATCCGGACCCCCTCGGCCTCCACCACTGCCAGCTCGTGCGCTACCCGACGGATTCGCATATCCCCCGTGAGGACCGCCCATCCGTGGCGCCCCGCGTCACCCAGGAACTCAGTGTCGGCCAAATCCTGCTCGGCGTCGCCGTACACGCTCCACAGCGTGTGCACTGTGTGCCCCTGCGCCCTGACCGCGTTCGGGACGACGTGCCGCCCAAGGCTGCGATCTACGAGGAACTCTGCCACGGATCGTTAGGCCGCCACCTCGACAGCGGCACGCAGCGCGTCCTCGAGATCGTCGGTCGGCACCTCGTAGTCGGCAGCAAGGTCAGCGAGCCGGTCGCCAGCACGCCAGCGAGACACCACATCATCGAGCGGGGCGCCTCCGCGGACGAAGAGGGGTCGCCCGGCGGCTCTGTCCGGGCGGATCTTCAACACCTCATGGTCGCCGTATGGCAAGACGAGCTCGGCTGCCCAACCGTCGTCTCCGTATGTGATGCGCCGCAAGTAGTCACGAACGACCTCGGCGAACACGCGTTGCCCGTCGACGATGCGTGTCAGCCCGGACAGTTGCTCTGCCGCTTCCTCATCGTTGCCACCCCGGTGCGCGAAGTCGAACAAAATGACCGCACCGTCTGTATGAAGCCGTTCGAACGCCAGCGCGTGATGGGTCCCGATCTGCGCCTTCAGCAGGGGAATGGTCTGGCGGATGTGTTGCAGGGATACTCCGCCCTTGCGGAACGCGGCCAGAACCATCGATTCGGCAAGCCCGACGAAGGGAACGACAGGCTGGCTGCGCTTGGCGGCCGGGAACGCGGCGATGACAGGGTCGCCGTGCACCTTCCGGCGGCGACCCCGTGGGTCGCGCAGGGTTCGGTCGTAGCCTCTCGCCCATGTGCCATACGTGGACTCGGGCACCTTCACGTATCGGGCAGCCTCCGCGACCGTGTAGAGCGGCACATCGAAGCGGACATCTCCACGTTTCGGCATGCGTGTCCACCGCTTCCCGTCGCTGGGATCCTGCGAGCAGCATAGGGGCGAGCAGCGACAGACCAAGGAGGCGCGGACCTGCGGGACAAGGTCCCGTCGATCCCTGGCCGTCCGTGCGACGGCCGCGCAATGGCTACCAGCCGCGGTTGGCGAGCCGCTGGTCGGGGGTCAGCGTGTCGATCTCGATGCCGACCATTGCCTCGCCGAGGTCGCGGCTGACCTTGGCGATGACGTCGGGGTCGGCGAAGTAGGTCGTGGCCTCGACGATGGCGCGGGCGCGCTTGGCCGGGTCACCCGACTTGAAGATCCCCGAACCGACAAAGACGCCGTCGGCGCCCAGCTGCATCATCAGCGCGGCGTCGGCGGGCGTCGCGACGCCACCGGCGGTGAACAGCACCACAGGCAGCCGGCCGGTCTCGGCGACCTCGGCAACGAGGTCGTAGGGGGCCTGCAGCTGCTTGGCCTCGGCGTAGCGTTCCTCGGCGCCCATGCCCGCCAACCGCCGGATTCCACCGGTGATCGCGCGCATGTGACGGACCGCCTCGACGACGTTGCCGGTGCCCGCCTCACCTTTGGAGCGGATCATCGCGGCGCCCTCGGAGATCCGCCGCAGCGCCTCACCGAGGTTGGTGGCGCCGCACACGAACGGGACCGTGAAGCCGTGCTTGTCGATGTGGTGAGCCTCGTCGGCGGGCGTGAGGACCTCGGACTCGTCGACATAGTCAACGCCCAGCGACTGCAGGACCTGCGCTTCGACGAAGTGACCGATGCGCGCCTTGGCCATGACGGGGATGGACACCGCCTGCACGATCGCATCGATCATGTCCGGGTCGGACATCCGAGCCACACCGCCGTCGCGACGGATGTCGGCGGGCACGCGCTCCAAGGCCATGACCGCGACGGCGCCGGCCTCTTCGGCGATGGTGGCCTGGTCGGGGGTGACGACGTCCATGATGACGCCGCCCTTGAGCATGTCGGCCAAGCCGCGCTTGACCCGGTCGGTGCCGCGCAGCGCAGTGGAGTCGGTCATCGCACACCTCGTCGATCGGGCGTTGGATCCGGCGCCGTCGTTGGGCACCCCTGCGAGGGTATCGCGGGACAGCCTTAGGAGCCCAGGCGCAACGATGAAGAGGTCTTGAGCAGCTCGATCCAGGTGCGGCCCGGCCGCAGCGGCAGCGGGTCGCCCTGCGGCGTCGTCCATTGGATGTGGTCGTCAGCCGAGACCTTGTGCCAGCGCGCGGGATACGCCCGCCCGTCACGAAGCACGGTGGCCGTGCCGCGTCCGATGACGTCCAGCTCCAGGGTGGGGTTGCCCAGAGAGTCGGCGCGGTCGCCCTCCTTCGAGCGCACGCGCATGACCACCACGTTGTCGGCGGTGAGCCCGTCACCCTCCACCGACTGGTGCGGGGTCCCGTTCTGCAGGCGGTTCCACGCGTCACCCGACCATTCCCAGCCGACCTCGGTAGACAGCGAGAACTCCAACTCGACGGCCTTGACCGCACGGCCGCCTGCCGGGGATCGCGGGTCGAAGGCGAACACCGGCTCGTCGATGGCCTCGGCCTTCTTGTCAAGCGCGAGCAGGTCATGGGTGCGCACCAACAAATCGTGGGGGCTGGTGCGGTCGGGCGCCCGGTAGAAGGGATCGTCGGGGCCGCCGGTACGTTCCTGCAGCCAGCTGAGCCCCGCCTTGTCGAACTGTCGTGTGACCGGCCGAGCTGCTCCGGAGATGCCAAGCACCGGCGAGAACGGCGGCAACAGCTCGGCGTCGACCTCTCGCCCGGAGCGCACCGGCCCGACCGCCCCAGGCCGCGACGCCTGGTACAGCGCCACGAATCTGGTGATGCCCCCCTCGACCTCCTCCTCGAACACCACCTCGGCGATGTCAAGGCCCTGCTGCGGTACGGCGCCGGGCGCATTGTCGATCTTGATCGCCAACACGGGACGCAAGGCCACGTCGTCGGGCAGATCCGCACCGGTCAACGGAGCGATCGGGGGCGGCGCGGGCTCGGCCGGCGCCTCCGTCCTGACCACCGGGCGCCCCGCAACGGTCGACGGCGAGGCCGCATCTGTCGTGCAGGCGGTCGACGACAACGCCAGCACCAGTAGCGCGCGAAGGACACGGCGCACGGGAATCAATCCTTGTTGTTGCAGGCCTTGCGGCCACGGGTACAGACGAGCGGCATCCTAGGAGCGGACGGGCGCTGTCCCCGTGAGGCGGGACCGTCCGATCGGACCACGGTGCACAGGGCTACGGGCCCCACTCACGCAGGCGCGCAGCGCCCACGTTCGAGTCATCCGTTGGCGGCACGCACCCCCCGGTAGATGTCCTCGATCCTGCGCCCGACCACCGGCCAGGTGAAGTCGGTGACGGTGCGCCGGCCCTCCGCGGCCATGGCCTGTGACAGCCTGCGGTTGGCCAGCAGCGTGCCGATGGCGTCAGCCAGCGCGAAGGCGTTGCCGGCCGGCACCATCCGTCCCTGGCGGCCGTCCTTCATCACGGTGCGGAATCCGGCGATGTCCGCGGCGACGATCGGCAAGCTGGCGGCCATCGCCTCCAGCAGGACGATGCCGAAGGACTCGCCACCGGTGTTGGGCGCCACGTACACGTCGGCCGAGGCGTGGTAGCGCGGCTTCTGCGCCTCGTCGACCGCGCCGACGAACAGCACGTCCGGGCGGATTGAGGGCGGCACCATCTGCTGGCAGCGCTGCCGCTGCGGACCTTCTCCCACGACGCACAGGCGCACCCGAGGCCATGAGGTGCGCAGCCGCAGGAAGGCGCGGATCAACACGTCAAGGCCCTTTCTGGGCTCCAGGCGCCCCACGAACAACAAGAGCGGCCGCTGAGGGTCGACCAGCTCCGGGATCGGCTGGGCCATCGCGAACGCGGCGGCGTCGACCCCATTGGGTACGACTCGGAACGAGCCCAGCGGCAGGCCCATCGCTTCGGCCGCGAACTGCTGGGCAGCCGGAGAGACAGCGATGCGCGCGTCGAGGCGACCCACGATCCGCCGTGCGGTCGGTGCCAGCAACCGATACAGCCGGTCCGACGAGGACCATGCATGGAACGTGCCGACGACCGGATGCGGTGCGAATGCCGACGCTGCCGCCGAGATCATCGGCGACAACGGTTCGTGCACGTGGGTCACGTGCGGAGCGAAGTCGTGCAGGGCGCGCGCCACGCGTCTGACCGCCAGCGGCGACAGGGCCACGGGGGCGACCGAGCGGTTGTAGTGCACGGGGAACGGGCGGCCGACCACCTCGACCAGCTGGTCGGCCCGGGTGCGCCCCAGCGGACCGGAAGCCGGTGCGAAGATCCGCACCGCGTGGTCGGCGTCGAGGAACGCGGCCAGCGCCGCCACATGGAACTTCACCCCGCCGGGCTTGGTCCAGTCGTACGGGCAGATCAGCGCGATCTTCACGGTTGCTTGGTCCAGTCGTACGGGCAGACCAGCGCGATCTTCACGGTTGCTGACCGGTCGTCGGCTCGCCCTGGTCCTGCCCGCCGCGTCGCCGCGCGGCCAGACCGGGCTCCCATACCGGCTGGAAGGCGTGCCATTGCGCTGGCTCCAGCTGGATCAACGCCTCCAGCGCCTTGGCGATGCGGCCGGCCGCGGCTGCCAGGGACACGTCGGCCACCTCCACGACAGGGTGCACCTGTAGATGCCAACGCCGGCCGGGCCGCTGCACCATCGTGATGGGCACGATCGGCGCTCCCGTTCGCCGGCTGAGCACGGCTGCGCCGACCGGGATACGGGCGGGTTCGCCGAAGAAGTCGGTGACCGGAGCGCGCCCGGTCAGGTCTCGGTCGGTCAGCAGGCCGACGAGGTGGTTGGCGGCGGCCACCTCTGTCAGGCGACCGGTCAGCTGCGCGCCCTTGGCCAGCGGCACGACTTCCAGCCCGATCTCCTCGCGCAAGGCCACGAACCGCTTGAACGTCGAGCGGGGACGCAACACCTCGGCGACCACGGCGAGATGGTAGCCGTGGGTCTCCGCCCACCGGGCGGCGCTGTCCCACGACCCGTGATGGGCCAGCAGGACCACCACCCCCCGCCCTCGCTCGAGGGCTGCGTCGAGGTGCTCGAAACCGGCCGTCGTCGTGCGCCAGTCGATGTCGGCGGGGTCGATGTCGGCGGCGCGGAACGCCTCGACCCAGTAGCGGGCGTAGGAGCGGAAGGCGGCCTTGACAGTGGCGTCCAGAGACTCGGCCGCCACCACTCGGGCGAAGTTGGCGCGGACGCGCGCGCGCGCGGCGTGCGCCAGGCGGTGCTGCACACGGCCGGCGAGGTCGGCGCCGGCATAGGCCACCGGCTCGGGCAGCCGGCGGGCGACCTCCCACAGCGCCGTCCACGCAATCGCGATCCGCCGCAGGCGCGCGCTCTCGGGTCTGGAGTCCTCGGGCAACCGCCCAGCGGCGCCGGGGTTGCGGTCCACCACAGCCCCCGGATGACCCGACCCCCGGTAGGCCGTCATCTGGAGCCAGCCTGCGCCAGCACCGCATGCAGGCGCTGGGCGACGGTCACCAGCGAGCCGATCGCCAGCAGCCACAGGGCGGCTGTGAGCAGGTCGAAGCCGATGCCGAGCACGATGATCGCCATGCGTTCGGGGCGCTCGATAACCCCGACGGTCGCCGTCCAGCCCAACGACTCCGCTTTGGCGCGAACGTAGGAGGTGAGCTGGGCGCCGGCCAGCGCCACCATCGCCACGCCGAACAGCAGCGGGTCGTCGCGCACCAGCCACACGGCGGCGCCCAGGATCGACGCGTCGCTGACCCGGTCGGTGACGCTGTCGTAGAAGGCACCGACGCGGCTGGAGCTGCCGCGCAGCCGGGCGACGCTGCCGTCGAAGGCGTCCGTGGCGGTGCCCAGCGCCAGGATGAAGGCACCGGCCCGCCCGTAGCGCAGCACCGCGACCACGCCGAGCAGCGTGGTGACCAGCCCGAAGAAGGTCAGCCAGTTGGGGGTGACCCCGACGCGGACCAGCCCTCGGGCGATCGGCACCACCAGCCGGTCGGTCGCCGTTCGCGCATAGGCGTTGATGGCCATCAGCGCTCAGGTAGCTGTAGGCGGTAGCGCACCGGACAGCGCTCAGACCTCGGCGAAGGCCGGCGCCAGCAGGGTGTAGGTCTCCTCCAGCAGCTGTGGCAGTACCCGGGTCTGGCTCACCACCGGCATGAAGTTGGTGTCACCGGACCAGCGCGGGACCACGTGCTGGTGCAGGTGCTCGGCGATGCCCGCGCCGGCGACAGCCCCGAGGTTCATCCCGAGGTTGAACGCGTCCGGGCCACTGCAGGCCTTGAGGGCGCGCACCGCGCGCTGGCACAGCTGTGCCAGCTCGGACAGCTCGGCCGGTTCCAGCTCATCCAGGCCGGCGACGTGGCGGTAGGGCACCGCCATCAGATGGCCGGGGTTGTAGGGGTAGGCGTTGAGGATCGCGTAGGCGTGGTCGCCGCGGTGCAGGATCAGCGACTCGGCGTCGGCCTCGCGCCCGCGACCCGGCAGGTCGCAGAACGGGCAGCCGTGGATATCACGTGGGTCCTGGCCGGCGTCGCCTCTGATGTAGCTCATCCGCCACGGCGTCCACAGCCGCTGCAGCGTGTCCAGCCGCTCACCGTCCATCAGGCCACAGACGAGTCCCGCGGCTCTGGCGCTGTGCGCTGCGCCACCTCCGCAGCGAGTTCGTCGACGAAGTCAGCCAGCGCGACGTCCTTGCGCTGGTTGCCACGCCGTGGGCGCACGGCGACGGTGCCGGCCGCTGCCTCGCTGTCGCCGACGATCAGCTGGTAGGGCACCTTGTGCAGCTGGTGGCGGCGGATCTTGGCGCCCATCGAGTCGGGCGAGTCGTCGAGATCGACGCGCAGCCCTTCCTCGCGCAACCGGTCGGCGACCGAGCGCCCGTAGTCGCTGTGACGGTCGGCGACGGGGACGACCACGGCCTGCACCGGCGCCAGCCAGGTGGGAAACGCGCCCCCGTAGTGCTCGACCAGGATCGCGAAGAACCGCTCCAGCGACCCGAACAGCGCCCGGTGGATCATGATCGGTCGATGCTCGCTGCCGTCGGCGCCGGCGTAGGTCAACCCGAAGCGCTCCGGCAGGTTGAAGTCCATCTGAATGGTGGTCAGCTGCCAGGCGCGCCCGATGGCGTCGGTGATCTGAAAGTCGATCTTAGGCCCGTAGAAGGCACCCTCCCCCTCGTCGACCACCCAGTCCAGCCCTGACCGGTCCAGTGCTTCACGCAGGGCCGCCTCGGCGCGCTGCCAGCCCTCGTCGGTGCCGACCGTGGTCGCCTTGTCCGGACGGGTGGACAGCGCCACCCGCGACGGCCCCTGCGCAAAGCCGAAGTCGCGGTACAAGTCGAGGGTGAAGTCGATGACGCCGTTGACCTCGTCGACGACTTGCTCGGGAGTGCAGAAGATGTGCGAGTCGTCCTGAGTGAACCCCCGCGCGCGCAGCATCCCCTGCACGGTGCCGGAGCGCTCGTAGCGGTAGACCGTCCCCAGCTCGGTCAGGCGCAACGGCAGCTCCCGGTAGGAGCGGGTGCGCGACCGGTAGACCAGCACGTGGAAGGGGCAGTTCATCGGCTTGGGGTAGTAGCGGTCGCCCGGCTTGGACTCGCTGGCGTCCAGCTCCATCGGCGGGTACATCCCCTCGGCATAAAAGTCGAGGTGGCCCGAGGTCTCCCACAGCAGCGACCGCCCGATGTGGGGTGTGTAGACGGGCTGGTAGCCGCGCCGCAGGTGCTCGCGGCGGGAGTAGTCCTCCATCTGCATGCGCACGTGGGCGCCGTTGGGGTGGAACAGGAACAGCCCCTGGCCCAGCTCTTCTGGTGAGCTCAGCAGCTCAAGCTCGCGGCCGAGCTTGCGGTGGTCGCGCTGGCGGGCCTGCTCCAGGCGCTCGAGGTGGGCGGCCAGCGCCTTGCGCGACTCCCAGGCGGTGCCGTAGATGCGTTGCAGCTGGCGGTTGCGCTCATCGCCGCGCCAGTAGGCGCCTGCCACCCGTTGCAGGGCGAAGCTGGGCACCCACTTGGTAGTCGGGATATGCGGGCCGCGGCACAGGTCGGGCCAGGCCGACCCGTCAGGTCGACCGTTCTCGTAGACCGAGATGACAGCTCCCGGACCGGCGCCTTCGGCCGCCGACTCGTCGGGGTGCCCAGCGACCCCCTGAATGATCTCGACCTTGTACGGCTGCTCGGCGAACAGCGCCAGCGCCTCGTCGCGGGACACATCGCGACGGGTGAACGGCTGCGCCTCCCGGACGATCTCGTGCATCCGGTCGCTGATGCGTTCCAGGTCGTCGGGTGTGAACGGCTCAGCGACGTCGAAGTCGTAGTAGAAGCCGTCGCTGATCGGCGGGCCGATGGCGAACTTGGCGTCACCGAACAGGTCGGTGACCGCCTGGGCGAGGATGTGGGCCACGGAGTGGCGCAGCACCGCCCGCCCCTCCTCGGAGTCGGCCGCAACCGGCTCGACGCTTGCGCCGTCGACGACCTGCGAGCTCAGATCGCGGACCTCGCCGTCGATGCGCGCGGCCAGCACCTGCCCGCGTATCGCCCCGAGTGCCTGCAGTGCCTGCTGGGCGGTCACGCCCTCGTCCACGGCAGCGCTCGAACCGTTGGGGCCCTTCACGGTGATCTGTGCTGCCACGCTGCTGCTCCGATGACTGCGCGGTAACTCGGACGTCGCAGGATACCGGGCGTGCCTGCCCCACCTACGGGACCGGCGCCTCGTCGGGTTCGACTGGGCGGCTGGGTCCCGACTCGGCGGCCGGACCTACGAGTCGGCGGACTCCAGCTCGGCCAGGAGCCGACGGGCTCGTTCCACGTCGACCGCTGGCACCAGCACCCTGGTGGCGAACGTGCCGCTGTCAAGGCCGTACACCGACCCCAGCGCGTCGCGATCGAGGCGGACGACGATGCCCTCGGCTTCCAGCGCCCCTTTGATGAGCTGTGCCTGCACGGATGGACGCGCCGTCAGCACCCGCAGCTCCGCCATAAGACCCAAGCCTAACTGGTCGGGCCTCCCGGCCTCCCACGCGCTGTGGTTGGAGCCGGCGAGCAGAGGGCCCTTCTGGGCTATCGTCGGGGAATGCCAGAACCCGTCATCGTCGCCGCCACGCGCAGTCCGATCGGTCGCGCCTTCAAAGGCTGTTTGGCCGAGGTGCGCGCCGACGACCTGGCCGCCGAGATGGTGCGGGCGGCGCTGGCCAAGGTCCCCGAGCTGCACCCGAGCGAGGTGGAGGACGTGCTGCTCGGCTGTGGCCTGCCCGGCGGCGAGCAGGGGTTCAACATGGGCCGGGTCGTCAGCGTGCTCGCCGGGCTGCACGACGTCCCCGGCACCACCGTCACCCGCTACTGCGCGTCGTCGCTGCAGACGATCCGCATGGCGGCGCACGCCATCAAAGCCGGCGAGGGCGACGTGTTCGTCGCGGCTGGCGTCGAGATGGTCAGCCGCTTCGTCAAGGGCAACTCCGACAGCCTGCCCGACACCATGAACCCCCGCTTCACCGAGGCCGGCGCTCGCACGGCACGGCGCGCCGAGGGCGGTGAGGACACCTGGACCGCACCCGATGGCCTGCCGGACATCTACATCGCCATGGGACAGACCGCCGAGAACGTGGCACAGACCGAGGGCGTGACCCGCGAGGCGATGGATGCGTTCGCGTTGCGGTCGCAGACGCTGGCGGTGGCCTCGCAACGCAACGGCTTCTTCGAACGGGAGATCACCCCGGTCACGCTGCCCGACGGAGCCGTGGTGAACCGCGACGACGGCCCGCGCCCCGACACCTCGTTGGACAAACTCGCAGACCTCAAGCCGGTGTTCCGCCCCGACGGGCGGGTCACCGCCGGCAACGCCTGTCCCTTGAACGACGGTGCCGCCGCGGTGGTGGTCACCAGCGACACCCGTGCCCGCCAGCTTGGAATCACGCCGCTGGCACGCATCGTGGCCTCGGGCGTCAGCGCGCTGCATCCCGAGATCATGGGCCTGGGCCCGGTACAAGCCAGCCGGCAAGCACTGGCACGGGCGGGGATGACCATCGACGACGTCGATCTGGTGGAGATCAACGAGGCCTTCGCGGCCCAGGTCATCCCCTCAGCCCGGCAGCTCGGGGTCGACAGCGACAAGCTCAACGTCAACGGAGGCTCCATCGCCGTCGGTCATCCGTTCGGGATGACCGGCGCGAGGATCATGAACACCCTGCTCAACGGCCTGGTCAGCGCCGACAAAACCATCGGGCTGGAG
>Ga0136640_10001164_pt1 | contig 10449 bp, 5 predicted proteins | sample AntDrymUQ8642106_2_FD_105498 | JGI IMG/M metagenome (GOLD analysis project Ga0136640, IMG submission 105498) | Polar desert sand microbial communities from Dry Valleys, Antarctica - metaG UQ864 (21.06) | ecosystem: Environmental > Terrestrial > Soil > Desert | place: Antarctica: Dry Valley...
GAGCCTGAAAAATTATCCGCCGTATTCGTGGTCGGGCGGCAGTCAAATCGTTGATTTCGAGGGAAGACTGCTTGCCGACGCGTCGCCCGGACCCGGCGAGCGAATCGTTGTCGCTCCCGTTGACGTTTCCGCGCTTCGTCACGAACGCGCAACCCGTCGCGGACATTCTTTCCTCGCGCATTTGCGAACTGAGGCTTATCCGGTTTACCAAAAACATTTTTATCCGCCGCAATCGGAAGCAAACGGGGAAGAACTGCTTTCTTATGAAAAAAATAATGAGTTGATTGACGAATCGAAACGTCGGATTCATTTGTGTGATATTAATGCAGAAACACGCACGAAGTAAGGGCACATAGGTACACTTACTTCGTGCGTGTTTCTGCAATCAAATTCAAATAATGCTTGTTCGTTTATTAAAACTTTCATTTTCATTTGCGCTGTGTCTCGCGCCTTTTGCGATTCACGCGCAAACGCCGCCGACGACGGGCAAATCCTACAGCTCAAATAAAATCGAACGTCCGACGACGACCGCGCCGCAATTTCCTTCGCCCGTTACCTTCACCGACATTACGAGTCAAACCGGAATAAACTTTAAACACGAGGCTTCGCCGACCGCCAACAAATATTTGCCTGAAACGATGGGCGCGGGTGTCGCCTTGCTCGATTACGATAACGACGGGCGGCTCGATGTTTTTTTCACGAACGGAGCGCAGCTGCTTGATCCGATGCCGAAAGGTAAAATGCCTGACAAATCAAATCCAAAATTTTGGAATCGTTTGTATCGTCAAAAGGCGAACGGCAGTTTTGAAGACACAACGGAAAAAGCGGGCGTGAAAGGCACGGGCTACGGATTCGGAGTTGCCGTCGGCGATTACGACAAAGACGGTTTCGCCGATTTGTTCGTGACCCATTACGGCGGTGCGGTTTTTTACCGCAATAACGGCGACGGCACGTTTTCCGACGTAACAAAGAAACTTGGCATCAATGTTGAAGGCTGGGCGACGAGCGCGGGATTTTTTGATTACGACCGCGACGGGCGGCTCGATTTACTGGTAACGCGCTATGTCGTCTGGGATTTTGAAACGGGCGCGCTCGTCTGCGGCGACGCGCGTCCGGGTTATCGCGCCTATTGTCATCCCGACAATTTCAAAGGAACGACCGCGCTTTTATTCCGTCAAAAACCGGATGGCACTTTTGAAAACGTTTCGGAAAAATCAGGCATCACGCAAAGAAAAGGAAAATCTTTGGGCGTGGCTTTCGCCGATTTCGATGACGACGGTTGGACAGACGTTTTCATCGCCAACGACAACAGCGAGCAGCAGCTTTTTCGCAATCTCGGCAACGGAAAATTTGAAGACTCGGCACTCGTCGCCGGTGTCGCTTTCGACGACAAAGGAAAATATTTTTCGGGAATGGGAATCGACATCGCAGATTACGACGGCGACGGCAAGCAGGACGTTTTCATCACGGCACTCTCGAACGAAACTTATCCGCTTTACCGAAATGCGGGCGAGTGGCTTTTCGATTATGCGACGCTGACAACTGGCGTGGCGCAAAACACAGTTCTCGGCACGGGCTGGGGCGTGAAATTTATCGACGCTGACAACGACGGCAAACGCGATATTTTCGTCGCTCAAGGTCACGTTCTCGACACGATTGAAAAAACGACCGATTTTCTCAAATATAAGCAACCGGTGCTATTACTGCGTAACAACGGCAAAATATTTCAAAATGTTTCTTTAGCGGCGGGCGATGTTTTTCAAATTGGTTTGGCGGCGCGCGGAATGACTTCGGGCGATTTGGACAACGATGGCGACGCGGACGTTATCATCTCGCAAACAAACGGCGCACCTGTCATTTTGCGAAATAACGGCACAAAAAATCACTGGCTCGGCATCGATCTGCGCGGCGGTGCGAAGAGCGCGCCGAACGGCGAGGGCGCAAGAATTGTCGTAACCGAGGCGAGCGGCAGAAAACAATTTTTCAACCAAAGCAATTCGGGCAGTTATTTAGCGGCGAACGATTCACGAATTTTAGTCGGTTTGGGCAATGCGGCTTCGGTCAAACAAATTGAAATTCGTTGGGCGAGCGGCAAAGTGCAGACCCTGGAAAATCCTTCGATTGACCGTTATCATTTAATAAAAGAAAAATAAGATTGCAAAGCGCTGATTGCATTTTGAATTCGGGCGGCAAATTGTTTAGTTAGATGTGAAAATATTTGCGAAAACTCATTGTCGTAATTCAAATGCTTTTGTGGTTGCGGGCGTCAAAAATTTTGTACAGGGGATTTTCCCCGCAAGCGCGTCAACCAAAAAATTGTTTACGCCGCCGTTGACAATTCGTGTTTCGATGTTTTCTTTTTGGCAAATCATTGCGGCTTCGAGTTTTGAGTTCATTCCGCCGGTTCCAAGTCCTGAGTCGCGTTCCTCGATCAGACTTTTTGCTTCATTGATATTATGGATTTCAGGAATCAGTTTCGCGTCCGGGTGAAGGTGCGGATTTTTGTCGAAAACGCCGTCGATGTCGCTGGCGAGAACAAGCAAATCGGCGTTGATGAGCGCGGCGACGAGCGCGGAGAGTTTGTCGTTGTCGCCTAAAATGATTTCTTCGACCGCCGTTGTGTCGTTTTCGTTGATGATCGGAACGTATTTGTATTTGATGAGTTCGGTAATGGTGTTGAGGGTATTTTGGCGCGAAGTCACATTTTCAAAATCGCGGTATGTCATCAAGCACTGCGCCGTCCGAATGCCGAAATCGCTGAAAATTTCGTTGTAAATCCGCATCAAAAGCGGCTGACCGATTGCCGCCATCGCTTGTTTTGATTCGACCAGCCGCCCGGCATCGCTGATGTTGATATATTGTTTTGCGGCGGCAATCGCGCCCGACGAAACCAGAACGATATCGTATTCTTCACGAAGGCTGAGAATCTGCCGTCCGATGTCCTCGATTTTGCCGCGTGAAATTAATTTTGTTCCGCCCGTCAAGGTTGATGTTCCGATTTTTAAAACGAGTTTCTTTTTCATTTTCAAAAAAGACCCAAATTGCTAATTATTAATTTCTCACTTGTCCGTCGCCGTAAACAAACCATTTATTGGTCAGCAGATGTTCCGCGCCGAGCGGTCCGCGGAAATGGAGTTTTTGTGTTGAAATGGCGATTTCCGCGCCTAAACCGAATTCGCCGCCGTCTGTAAATCTCGTCGAAGCGTTGTGATAAACCGCCGCGCAGTCAACTTCATCCAAAAATCGTTCGGCTGTTTCAGCATTTTTTGTCAAAATCACCGCCGAATGTCCGCCGGAATATTTATTGATTTTTTCGATTGCTTCTGTAACATCTGAAACTGCGCCAATGACGATTTTTGCTGCTAAAAATTCTTCTGCCCAAATGTCTTCAGATTCAATCAGCTGAACATTTTGCGCAGAAATTTTGATAATCTTCTTATCGCCGAAGATTTCAATTTTTTTATCGAGCAGAGCTTTAATTAACATTCTAAGTTTGTTTTCAAAATCGGAAATGTTCGCATTGATTAAAACTTTGTCGAGTGCGTTGCAGACGCTCAGGCGCTGTTTGCCGTCCAAAATAATTTTGACCGCCATTTCAAAATCGGCTTCGCTGTCAACGTATGCGAAATTGTTGCCGCGCCCGCTGACAATAACCGGAACTTTGGAATTTTTGACGACAAAATCAATCAAAGTTTCGCCGCCGCGCGGAATCACAAGGTCAAATTTTTCAGTTTCGCCGCAAATTAATCGCCGCGTATCTTCGCGGGAAAAATCGAGGTATTTAACAAAATCTGTGTCGGCATCATTTTCCTTGAGCGCCTTCCGCCATAAATCAGCCAAATGAAGATTTGTGTTGCGCGCTTCTTTGCCGCCCTTGAGCAAAATTTTATTTTCGGCTTTGAGCGCGATAATCGCGGCTTCAATTGAAACATCAGGGCGCGCTTCGTAAATAATTAAAACCGTACCGAACGGAACCGTTTTATTTTCAATCTTCAAACCGTCCCCGCGAATGTGCGAAGAAATAATTTTGCCGACCGGACTCGGCGCTTCAATGACACCTTTAATCGAAGCGAGCATTTTGTCAATTTTCGTTTCATCAACTTTCAAACGGTCAAAAATTACCGCGTCATCAGTGGGGCACGCGGTGATATCGAGCCTGTTGGCGTTAATAATTTCCTGACTATTTTCGGCGACGAGCCGCACCAGAGTCTGCAGGATACTGTTAATCTTTTGTGGTTTCATTTTTATTGACAATCTTTACTATAACTTTCAACGCCTAAACTGTAGCGCAGTAATAAAAGTGTCGCCCGAACTATTATCTTTAAACAACACGATTTATGACAACATTCAAATCACTTTTAACGTTCGTTTTGCTTGACGGTTAAAAATTTATTGATGCCATTAACCGGAAATATTTCAGTTTGCCCGTTTGCCCAAAACACTTCGAGTTTATCAATTTTCGTCGCGCCGCCGAGCCCAACGTGAATTGTCTGTTCGTCCTGCGAAGCGTAATTGGCGCCGCTCGTTAAATCGAAACGTTGGCGAAGTTTACCGGTCGTTACATAAACCGTCGAACCGATTGCGTCCCTTGGCGTTTTCTTTGCAGCATCGCCGACGAGTTTGATTTTCAGCCAATTGTTTTTCACCTCCGACACGTTTCGCAAAAGCGTCGGTGAAGCGCCGGAATTCGCTGTAATGACATCGAGTTTTCCGTCTGCGTCAAAATCGGCAATCGCCATTCCGCGGGCATTGATTGAAAGAGCCAGACCGCTGTTTGGTGCGGCGGCGACTCGTTCAAATCTGATTTGTCCGCCGGTCAGCGTGCGGGTATTTTTGAAAAGCAGCAATTGCTGCGCAAAACTCGTTCCCCATTGAAAATTATCAACCGCCGGATAAATATGTCCGTTGGCGACAATTATGTCCTTCCAACCGTCGTTGTCAAAATCAATAAAAGCGGTTCCCCAACCTAAAAATGGAATGGTCGGTTCGCCGATTCCGGCTTGAAAAGTAACGTCAGTAAAATTCCCTTCGCCGTCGTTGCGGTAAAGCGTATTTGAATCGTCGGAGAAATTGGTGATGTGAAAATCAACCCGCCCGTCGTTGTCGTAATCACCGACCGCGAGTCCCATGCCGGCTTGCTCGCGTCCGTTTTCGTTGAGCGCGACGCCGGAAGCGTAACCAGTTTCTTCAAACGTTCCGTCGCCTTTGTTAATGTAAAGCTGTTTCGGCGTCGAATCGTTGACGACCAGTAAATCCAAATCACGGTCATCGTCAATGTCAACAAACACGGAAGAAAAACCGTAATATTCACCTTTGTCCGTCACGCCCGCTTTAGCGGAAACGTCTTCAAACGCGCCGTCCGGTTTTTGATGAAAAAGTTTATCTTTAGCGCCTTTTAATCCGCGCGGTCCGCACATTACCGGCTGCCCTCGAAACTCACAGAAATTTCTGCCCGTGACGTTTCCTTTGCTGAAGTCAGCGGGACTCGGCGGTAGATTTTTTAAATCAAAATCGATATAAGCGGGAACAAACAAATCGAGCCGCCCGTCTTTGTCGTAATCGCCGAAAGTCGCGCCGGTGTGCCAGCCTTTGATCGCCAAGCCAACCTTTTCGGCGACATCTGTAAAAGTTCCGTTGCCGTTATTGCGGTAAAGTCTTGAGATGCCATAATTTCCGACGAACAAATCAGCAAAGCCATCATTGTCGAAATCAGCGACCGTCACGCCCATTCCCCAACGCTCGTTAGCGAGACCCGCTTTTTCCGTCACGTCTTGAAATTTCCATTCGCCCAAATTCCGAAAAAGAGCAGACTTTGCCGGCTTTTCGGTGCCTCGTTCAGCGTTCAGCGTTGAGCCGTTGAGAAAGAAAATATCCGGTTTGCCGTCGTTGTCATAATCGAAAACGGCGACCGTGCAGGCGGTTGTTTCGATAATATAATTTTTCTCGGCACCGCCCGAAACGCACTGAAAATTTTTGAGCGCAGTTTGCGCCGTCACGTCTTCAAAAATTTTCGCGGCTTTTGCGTCAATGATTCCGGTCGTGCGTCGGGACGTATAATTTTTTGCTTCGCCGGTCGAGGAACCGCCCATCTGCTTTTCCTGCGCCAGAACACAGCTCGCACAGCTTAAAATTAAAATTATAAAATATACCGCTTTTTCCATTTTGTTTCTGTTTTAGTGCCTTCCAACGGATTTCGAAAAAAAATTAGTTCCTCTCCAGCTTTAGATTAGATAATTCTTGTTGAATGCTTCAAGTCATAAAAGTTAGATAATTACAAAAACACGATCCAACAAATTGCTCTCCGTCAAATTATACCTTTAAGGATTTATCTTTTTTTTTAATATTTCGGGCATTTTTTTGCCAATTATTCATAAGTTTAGTTGACATCATAATGTACTTGTCGCTAATATGTGTTCACTTAGTTAAGCGCTTACGCAAACGATTACCTCGAACAAAAGATTTGAGTAAATTATTTCGAAAAAATAAACATCTCGCATTTGATGGATTTGGTTATTATTCAGGCAATTTTAATTTACTTTGCGAAAGACCATTGCTGCTGTTTAACAATCGTGTCTAATTCTAATTTTTACATTCCAGTTATTTTTAGTTGAGCCATAAGGAGTTGAATATGAAGTTGTTAAATATGTTTGCCGCAGTGGTTATGATGGTTACGTTGGGAGCCGGATTCCTTCTGGCTCAGAGCGATCGCGGAACAATTCGCGGGACGGTAACCGATCCGAGCGATGCCGTCGTTCCGAACGCGCGAGTTGTTTTGACCGGCATTGAAAACGGCGAAAGCCGCGAAGTTACCACTGGAGACGAGGGAATTTTTGTTTTCCCCGAAATCAAAGCCGGACTTTATCGTCTGGCAATCGAAGCGACCGGATTTTCACGAACTGCGATCGATAACATCAAGGTTGATGTCCAGGGCACACAATCGGTTACCGCCAAGCTGGAGCTTGGCGAGGTGACCAGCAATGTTGTTAATGTCGATGCCGAGGGCGTGACGATTAATACCGATACTCCGGTACGGCAATCAAATATTGACGAGCGCCAGGTCAGAGAATTACCGCTGTTGACCGGTGGAGAGTCTGACGGACGATCCCCATTGGCTTTTATTTTTTTGGACAGCAATGTCAACGGAGCTAATGATAGCAGCGGGGCGACTAACGCTTCCAAATTTAGAGTAAGCGGCGGTCAAGCGAGTGGTACCGAAATTTTGATTGACGGGGCGAGTGTCCGCCGGACGCAGAACGGCACGTTTTTTAGCGAAACCGCACCCAGCCCAAATGCTTTCCAAGAATTTACGATTTCGACCAACAGTTATTCGGCTGAATTCGGCAATTCGTCAGGGGGCGTCGTCAACTTTACTCTCAGGTCCGGCACCAATGAGTTTCACGGCGAAGCATATAATTTTTTGCGAAATGATAAATTTAATGCCGCCGACATTGACACTAATGCCAGATGTTCTCCGACGAGAGATGACTGTCGTAACCGCGACAATCGGAACAATTACGGCTTCAACATCGGCGGTCCGATTTACGTTCCTAATTTTGGCGAAGGCAACAGCGGCGGCTTTCTTCGCAGCTTAAAAGATCGCGCGTTTTTCTTTTTTCACTACGAAGGTTACCGCCTGCGCGAAGGTCAAAACAGAACGATTACCGTGCCGACGCTTCGTATGAGAACCGGCGATTTCAGCGAATTGCTCAACACCAGCGACCCGAACGTTCGCCGAATCAATGGCGGAAATCCGGTACTTATTTATGATCCGCGTCAACCGTCGGCAACCCGCACGGCGTTTGCTGGAAATATTATCCCGGCGAATCGGCTCGACCCGGCTGGTGTTGCAATTCTGCAGCGTTACCCGACACCGACTCGTCCGGGTATTTTTAATAATTACGACGCTTCCGGAGTTAGACCGACCGATACCAAACAGTTTACGATTAAAACCGATTTCATCTTGACGAGTAAGCAGCGTTTAACCTTGAGTTACTCCAATCGCAATACTGAAAGATTTGCCGGTGACTTTCCGATTCTGCCTCTGCCGTTTACTAATTTCGACGTTTTCGCGCAGAACTTCAAATCAAATATCGGTCGTATTCAGCACGATTACACAATTACATCAAATATCCTTAATCATTTAAATATTGGCTACACATTTTTTGATGTTGCAAATGCCAATACAACCACCGGATTCAATACTTCAACACTTGGAATTCCGGTGAATGCGACACAAAACGTCGCATTTCCGCGTATTAATTTCCCCGGTTACGGCGGAGATGACCCGCGCAACATCCAAAATATCGGTTCTTCGTTTTTTGATGACCGAATCCGTGACGGAACTTTAGAACTTGGTGATTTCGTCACGTTTGTGACCGGGCGACAAACCTTTAAGGTTGGCGCCAATCTCCGCTTTGCACAATTTAACGTTCGCCAGGATATTGATCCGGGCGGCGCGTTTAATTTCCGTAATGAGCAAACAGGCAGTGGACGGCTAATTCAGGATCCTGCTTTTCCGAACGATCCAACTCGGCAAATTTTGGCAGACCCAAACAGCGGTTATCCAATTGCCAGTTTGATTACCGGAGCGACGGAATTTGCTTTTAACTCAAACAACTCGATTGACCCGGCTTTTCGTCAATTGACGCAAAGCTATTTTATTCAGGACGATATTAAACTGACTCGCAGGCTGACGGTTAACGTCGGACTTCGATATGATCTGCCGGGCTTGAGAACCGAAGCCAAAGACCGTTTTCGCGGTTTTGACCCAACTGTTGCCAATCCACAGGCGGGCGGCAGACTCGGCGCTTTAGTTGGCGCGGGCGGACAAAGCGGCTTGCAAGCTGAAAATCGCTCGCTCGCCAAAAACGATAAATCAAACATCGGTCCGCGCTTCGGAGCGGCGTATTCCCTCGATAATAAAACCGTCATCCGCGGCGGTATCGGACTTTATTACGCGCCGGTTTTATACGGAACAAACGGCGGCGGAGACATCAACACCGGCACTATCGGTTACAACACCACCGGACAATTGTTCAGACCTGAAGGGCGCAACGCTGTTAACTTTTTATCGAGTTTTCCGAGTATTCCCGCAACTGATCCGAACAGCCAGTTTGTCGGAAACTTAGGCGTTCCGATTTTGGCTTTTGGTCAGTTCGGCAACGGCTTCCGCACGGGGCGAACGCTGCAATACACAGTCGATATTCAACGCGAACTGCCATTCAATCTGGTTGTTTCTGCCGGTTATATCGGACACCGCGCGGACCGTCTGCGCTCGAACTTCGGGCGACCGAACGCGCTCTCGCTTGACGCCCTGAAACTTGGTAATGAAATTTTGCGGACTGATATTAATGCCGTCACCACTCAACAGCGCGCTTATGCATCGAGCGTTGGAGTTAATATTCCGACCAGCGCAAACGCCGTCTATCCGGGGTTTGGCGGCAATGTCGCGCAGGCTCTCCGACCGTTTCCGCAATACGGGCGAGTAACCGATATTTTAGAAAGCGAAGGCGAAAGCGAATATAACGCCTTGCAGCTTAAAATTGACCGTCGCTTCTCGCAGGGTTTTCAGTTCGGCGCGAATTATACTTTTTCAAAGCTTGTCCAAAACGCTTCCGAGGACATTTTAGGCGGTTCGCCGCTCGACGGTGTTTTGCAGAATCCTTATGATTTGGAGGGTTTAAAGACAGTTTCGCCGAGTCATTCACCGCACGTTTTTGTCACTAATTTCTTAGCCGAAATACCATTTGGTAAAGGCAGAAAATTTCTGGATAAAGGCGGTATCGTTAATGCTATATTCGGCGGTTTTCAAGTTTCGGGCATTTTCCGAATTCAACAGGGAACGCCGCTGGTCTTCTCGCTCGATCCTGAACCGGACGGCTTTCTGGAACTTGCCGGAATTTTCGGCAGACTTCGCCCGAACTTGACCGGACAGCCGATTGCTTTAGACACCAGAACTCCGGTTCCGGGAGATGTCAACGGCGTTACTCCGGGAAGATTTTTTGTCGTCAATCCGGCTGCGTTTTCCGCGCCGCCGAGATTTAACGCGGCACCGGCGTTTATCGTCAACGGAGCGGTCAATCCGGCATATGCTTCTTATTATTCGGATCCAACCAGATTTTTTGGAACCGCGCCGTTGGTCAACACGGAGTTTCGTTCCGACCGATTTTTTACGGCGGACATGAGCATTCTGAAAAAGACCCGTTTTACCGAAACAGTATTTTTTGAAATCGGCGCGGAATTTTTCAATGTGTTTAATCAGGTTCTATTTTTGCCGCCTGATACTTTTCTCGGACGCCAGGAAGGAGCTTTGGGAAATATTAACCGGACAAACTCAAATTTTGGCGCCGAGGGTTTTACGTCCAGACTTGGTTCAGCCGGAAACCGCGTCGTTCAATTAAGAGCCAGACTTGTCTTTTAATTTTTGCCACTGGGTGTAAATTGTACGGC
>Ga0136640_10001165_pt1 | contig 10438 bp, 7 predicted proteins | sample AntDrymUQ8642106_2_FD_105498 | JGI IMG/M metagenome (GOLD analysis project Ga0136640, IMG submission 105498) | Polar desert sand microbial communities from Dry Valleys, Antarctica - metaG UQ864 (21.06) | ecosystem: Environmental > Terrestrial > Soil > Desert | place: Antarctica: Dry Valley...
AGCGACGGAAATCGCGCCGGAATCGCCTACGCCGACATCACGACAGGCGATTTTGCCGTTACCGAAATTGAAAATAAAAATGCGATTTCCGAATTGCAAAGGCTTTCACCGGCTGAAATTTTGATTGCCGAAACCGAGGAAGAATTCAGCAACCGCGATTTGCCGCAGTTCGTGACAAAATGCAGCGCGGAGTTTTTCGACTACAAAACTGCCAGAAAAACGCTTTTTGAGCATTTTAATACGAACACCTTAAAACCATTTGGACTTGACGAATCGCCGCTGGCAATTTCGGCGGCGGGCGCACTCGTCACCTATCTGCAAGCAAACAACAACGGCGCGGCGGAGCAATTAACGAGATTGAAAAGTTATGATTCGCGCTCGTTTATGTTGCTCGACGAGAGAACTTTTAGAAATCTCGAAATTTTTGAGAGCAGTTCGGGCGCGAGTCTTTTATCAATTATTGACCGCACCGCGACGGCAATGGGCGGAAGACTTTTACGGCGATGGCTGCGTCAACCGCTTCTCGATTGTGCTGAGATTTACCGCCGTCAGGAACATCTTGTTTGGTTTAAGGAAAATGTCGAAAAACGAAAAAGTCTATTGGGTGTTTTGTCTGGAATAAATGATTTGGAGCGTCTTTCGAGCCGCGCCAAAGCAAATTTTCTGTCGGCTTATGAACTTCGTGTTTTTGGAAAAAGCCTCGAACTGATTCCTGAAATCAAGAAAATTTTGCGGCTTGACACGATTCGTTTCGGACAGTTGCTCGCACATTTGCCGGAATGCACGGAGACGGCAAAACTTATCGAATCCGGTATCGCCGAAGAACTTCCCGCCCGTTATGTCGAACAAGTCGGAATTATACGAGAAGGTTTTTCCGAAGAACTCGATAAGCTCCGTCAAATCTTAAAAGACGGCAAAGGATTTTTTGCCGAACTCGAAAAGCGCGAACGAGCGCGAACCGGAATAAGAAGTCTGCGCGTCGGATTTAATAAAGTTTTCGGTTATTATATTGAAGTAACCAAACCGAATCTGCACCTTGTTCCGACCGATTACACCCGCAAACAAACACTTTTGCCCGCTGAAAGATACGTTACGCTCGAACTCAAAGAACACGAGTCTTTGGTTTTGCACGCGCAGGAACGAATTGCCGAACTCGAAAGTAATCTTTTCCGGCAGATTTGCAACGAAGTCGGAAAACATCGCCAGGAAATTTTACTGGCGGCAAATACCATCGCTTATCTCGACGCGATTTGCTCGCTATCGGATGCCGCCGACGAATTTAATTATTCGCGTCCGACCGTCAATGAAACTTCCCTTTTGCGCGTGAAAAACGGTCGGCACGCCGTCATTGAAAAAATTCTCAGAGCAGAAGATGTTGATTTTATTCCGAACGATTCAGCCCTCGGCGGCAACGGCGCACCGCAAATCGCCTTGATAACCGGACCGAATGCTTCCGGCAAGTCCACATATCTGCGGCAAGTCGCCGTCATCGTTTTGCTAGCTCAAATCGGCAGCTTCGTTCCGGCTGATGAAGCAGTCATCGGAATTTGTGACCGGATTTTTACGCGCATCGGACTTTACGACAAAATCGGCAGCGGCGAATCAACCTTTATGACGGAGATGATTGAGACCGCCGAAATTCTGCATCACGCTTCGCCGCAGAGTTTGATTTTGCTTGACGAACTCGGTCGCGGAACTTCGACTTATGACGGTTTGGCGGTTGCCCGCGCGGTTCTCGAATATATTCACAATCATCCGAAATTAAAAACGCGCACGCTTTACGCCACGCACTATCACGAACTCGCCGAACTCGAAGCGGTTTTACCGAAACTTGAAAACCTATTCTTTTTAATCGAAGAGAAAAAGGATAAACTGCTTTTCAAATATAAAATTTCAAAAGGCACAGCTTTGAAAAGTTACGGTGTTTATGCCGCCAAACTTGCAGGTTTGCCGAAGCCGGTCATTCATCGGGCTGGCGAGCTTTTGAAGGAATATGAAGATAAAAATTCGAGTTTTCCGAATTTCCAAAGTGAAAACGTAAATTTATCCGAGATTGAGAAAAGATTAGCGGAGATAGATACGGATAATCTTTCGCCCGTCGAAGCCTTGATGAAAGTTTATGAATTGAAAAGCATTGCGGCTGAGAAAGAGAAACAAAAATCTTTTCTCGAATTAAAAAAAGCGGTGTGATTTCGACAATTGCATCTGTGTTTTACACTCGTTAGATTTTGGAAAAACAATGGGAATTAACAAAAAAATGTCTATATTGAGTTTTAATTTAGAGCAATTACGTCAGGTCAGCGTCAAGGATTATTTCAAACGGCTCTACACAAAATCAATGGATGAAGAAGATTTGTTGAGCAGTGCCGCGCAGGTCGCGTTTTATTTTGCCTTCGCGTTATTTCCTCTGCTTCTTTTTCTGATAACTTTATTCGGTTTGGTGCTGGAATCCGCCGATGATTTGAGGATGGAGATGTTTTTTTACCTGCGGCAGGTAATACCGGGTTCAGCGTCTGATTTAGTGCAGAAAACCATTGATGAGGTTACTGAAAGCAGTTCCGGCGGAAAACTGACCTTCGGTATTTTGATTGCTTTATATTCGGCTTCGGTAGGCATCGACAGCATCCGCATTGGACTCAACGGAGTTTATAATTTAGCGGAAACGCGCTCGTGGTGGAAAACTAAACTTCTCTCTTTGTTTTTGACATTGATTTTAGCAATTTTAATTACCATCGCGCTCGGCATCATTTTTTACGGCGGAAAATTTCTCACAATTATCCTCAACTGGATAAATTTGCCGATTCAATCGCCGCTTTTTTTAGGAGTTCTGCAATGGGCAACTATTTTAGTAGTTTTAATTGCAACTTTCGCTCTGCTTTACAATTATCTTCCCAAACATAAAAAGCCGAGTTGGGTTTGGATTACGCCCGGCGCAATCGCGGGCATCGTTTTATGGCTTGCACTTTCCTACGCCTTCCGGCTTTATCTGGATTATTTTAATACTTACAACAAAACCTACGGCTCGCTCGGCGCGGTGATTATTTTAATGCTCTGGCTTTATTTGACGGCTCTCGTTATTTTAATCGGAGGCTCGATGAATGCAGTGCTTCAGGAAATTACCGACCCGGACACAGCCGCCGCCGGCGAGAAAAAAGCCGCCGCCAAGGAAGTAGTTGCTAATCCTGAGGGCGAGCTTTCCGCAGAGTCGAAATTAGTTTTGCTTAACGCGGCGGATTCATCCGAACTTAAAACAAAAAAAACCATCGGCGAAGTTGTCCAATCCAAAAATCTCTTGACTGAAACACCCGACAATAAACCGGCAACCGAAGATTTTGACCGTTCGGAAGCGGAAAGAATCGGCAAAAAACCGGCGTTAAATTTGGCTGTCGGAACTGTTTTCGGATTTCTGATGGGTTTATTTTTCTTCAAGAAAAAAGGCTGATTAAACGATGAATTCCCGTCTTGCACTGACAGCTTTTCTGGTTCTTGTTTTCTCACTCGGTTTTATGCAGCCCTCAGTTTTGATTCCGGGATTTCAAATTCCCCTCACCGATTTTATTTTTCCGGTTACGTTTTCAATCTGGTTGATCTTAATAATTTTTAAAAAAACCAATTTTCGATTCGGCAAATTTTATATTCCTTTAATCCTTTATTTTCTGGCTTTAGTTTTTTCGACAATTTTTTCTGAAAATCCCAAACATAGTTTTGTAAAACTGCTCGGCGAAATTTATTTAATCGGCTTGGCGGTTTTAAGTTTCAATCTTATTCGTTCAATAAAAGATGCAAAAAAAACCGTGCTGGTTTGGCTTTTCGCAACATTTATTGCTTGCATAGTCAGCGCAATTTCGTTTGTAATTTTCTATATTGACCGCGCAAATCCATTGTTTTTATTTGCCTTTTCGCATCAGGGAACGCTGCCGCCCGGAAATTATCCGCGAATCCAAAGCACATTTCTAAATCCGAATATGTTTTGCAATTATTTGAATGTCGGGTTGATATTCATTCTGGCGGCATACAAACTTGGTTGGATAAACAAAACTGTTTTCGTAATTTTTTTAATCTTTTTCTCAATCGCCGCGTTTTTTACACTTTCGCCCGGACTCGGCGGAATTTTGCTGTGTCTCGGAATTTGGTTTTGGATTTCCTTTCGAGAAAAGAATGAATTTTTGCTTTCAAAATCGAGTTTATTATTTGGATGTTCAGCGGCTTTCTTATTTTTTGCCGTTCTTCTTTTTGCACCCAACGAGAATTCGCTTTCTCCTTTCCGCTTTAATTTTTTTGGGAAAATAATTTATCCGTCGGAAAGATTTCTGGCGTGGCAGGCATCAATCCAGACGCTTGCTGAAAACCCGTTTTTTGGACGCGGTATCGGATTGAATGCCGTAGAACTATTTTCAATTCTGGCATCGGGACAAAAACATTTTGTCGGCGATTCTCACCAACTATGGTTAAATGTCGCGGCACAAGCCGGAATTTTCGGATTGCTCGCCATTTGCTTTTTATCCGGTTTCTTTTATAAAAAAGTGCTGCCGTTCAGTTTCCGAGATGAGCCGAATGCTATTTTGCGCGTTTGTTTCGGGACGGCATTTATCGGTGCTTTTCTTTATCAAGGTTTAAGCGGTTCGTTTGAAGACGCGAGACATCTTTGGGTTATAATCGGATTGCTCGGAAGTTTTGGCGAAAAAATTTCTGAAGAATTATGAAGGACTTTCTCAAAAAGAATAAAGAATAGGACGCGGATGAACGCTGATTAGGCGGATTGGCGCAGATATTTAAAATTATATCTGCGAAAATCCGCTCAATCTGTGTTCATCCGCGTCCTATTAAATTCTTGCAAAATTCAATTTTATTAAATTTGAGATTGTTCTAAGTTATTTTCGCCTCATTCAAATTATTTGTCTCCTTTATGCAGAACGTAAAATTATCTTCGATAAAACCGACAATGACTGCTTCAATTCCATCGCAAGCAATTGAAGTTTCGATTGTAATTCCCTGCCTTGATGAAGAAGACACGCTGGAAAACTGCATTCGCATTGCTCAGGAAGCAATTGAAAAATGTCGGTTAAAGGCGGAAATTATCGTTGCCGACAATAACAGTACTGACAATTCTGCCGAAATCGCACGAAGAAACGGCGCGAGAGTTGTTCTGGTCAGGGAAAAAGGTTACGGACACGCGCTAATGGGCGGAATCGCCGCCGCGAAAGGTAAATTTATAATTATGGGCGATGCCGATGAAAGCCACGACCTTTCGGAAATTCCCAAATTTATCGAAAAACTAAACGAAGATTTCAATTTTGTTTTGGGCTGCCGTTTTCCAAAAGGCGGCGGAAAAATCGCTTCGGATTCAATGTCTTTTTTGCACCGATGGGTTGGCAATCCGATGTTTTCCCTGTTGGTTCGCTGGTGGTATCGCGTTCCCGTCAATGATGTCAACTGCGGCTTTCGCGGTTTTACAAGAGAATTTTACGACAAGTTGGATTTGCGCTGCACGGGAATGGAGTTTGCAGTCGAAATGGTTATCAAATCGAGTTTTCAAAACGCGCGGATTGCAGAAATTCCGATAACGCATCACCCGGACGGGCGCATATCTCATCCGCCGCATTTGCGAACTTTCCGCGACGGCTGGCGAACATTTCGTTTTTTGTTAATGTATAGCCCGCGCTGGCTTTTTTTGCTGCCGGGAATTTTACTTGTTTTGCTCGGTCTGTTTATTTTCGGCTTTAGTCAATTCAGAATTTGGCAAAGCCCGGAAATGCAAAACAATTTGAAGATTATACAAACTCCGGTGATTGCGAGTTTGGCGATTCTTTGCGGTTATCAATCAATTCTTTTTGCGATTTTTACCAAATCGTTTGCTATTAACGAAGGTCTTCTTCCCGTAGATAAACAATTCACGAAATTTTTTGAGATTTTCAATCTTGAACGCGGGTTGGCGGTTGCCGCCATCGCGCTGGTTATCGGAATTGTCTTCCTGATAATCGGAATCAGCGGGTCGAACTTTTTAATCTTCGATACGCTTCACCTTTTTTTTACCGGCGCAACACTGATTGCCGTCGGGTTTCAAACAATTCTTTCGGGATTTTTTGCAAGCATACTGGGAATGAAACGAAAATGAAATTAAAATTTAGACAGGTCTATTATTTTTACAAATTTAACTCAAACGATTGCCGCAGCGTCCGCAGAAATTGATGTTCGGCGGAAAATTCACCTCGCAATGCGGGCAAGTTTTTTGTTTTGGAATTATTGCCGAAGAATTCGTATCGGATTCCGAAGTTTTCCTTTGCGGCAAACCTGTCTGCTGTCCGATATTCAATCCGCATTTTCCGCAAAATTTTGAAGAAGCCGGAAGTGTTGCCGAGCATCTCGGACAAGAAGATTCCTGTTTGTTTTCGCCTTCGCTGATTATAGTAAAAGAACGATTGCCGCAGCGTCCGCAAAATTTTACGCCCTCGGCAAAACGTGCGCGGCAATTTGTGCAAGCGACGATTCCGGGCATCATATTCGATTGCGCCGTTCCGCCGCTGCCGGTTTGAAAAGGTTTTAATTGCGCTTGAATAACCTGCTCGTTCGCGTCTTCGCGGATTTCAATGACACGCTCGTCGTCTTTTTCGCCCGATTTTGAAACTCTTAAAACGTGTCTTCCCGCCGGAATGCTTGACAAGACCAATCTACCCGAACTTCCGATACTTCCCTTTCTCTCGTCGTTGACATAAACTTCCGCGTTCACGGGAGCTAAAATCACAAGTCTGGATGTTCCGGTATTTTTTCCTTCTTCGATGTTTTCCGCCGCGCTTTCAAGTTCGGAAATCCATTCGGCAACGGTTGCCGGACGGTTTTCAGGCTTTGTTTCGAGCGCACTCATAATTACTATTTCGACATCCTTCGGAATATCAGAGCGCAAGGTTGAAAGCGGCGGCGGCGCGTTCATAATTTTCTGCGTCACCAATTGCATCAAATCGCCCGAAAACGGAGTTCTTCCGCCAAGCATTAAATAGGCAATCGTGCCGAGCGCGTAAATATCGGCGCGAACGTCAACTCCGAGTTCGGGCTGCATCTGTTCGGGAGACATAAATTCCGGTGTTCCGATGATTCCGCGTGAAGAAGGCGTAGCATTTGAACTCGCGTCCGTGACGGTTTGATTGATAAGTTTAGCCAAACCGAAATCGCCGACTTTGATAAATCCGTCATCGCCCGATTTGCCTTTTGTCATTATAAAAATATTGGCGGGTTTCAAATCGCGGTGCAGAATCCCGGCTTCGTGCGCGGCTCGAACGCCGTCTGAAATTTGCCGCAAAAGTTTGACGGCGCGTTTGACCGGCAAAGTTCCCTCCCGCCGCAAAAGCCGGTGAAGCGTTTCGCCTTCGACATATTCCATCACCAGAAAGAAAATGCCTTCTGCCGATTCGCCGAAATCGGTTACGTCAACGATATGAGGATGATGAATCGAAGCCGCCGCCAACGCCTCGCGCTCAAATCTGGCAATCGCTTCGCCTTCCAATAAATCTTCGCTATTTAAAAAATCCTGCCGAACGGTTTTGACGGCAACGCGCCGTGTTCCCAAATTTTTATCATTCGCCAGATAAACCTGCCCCATCGCGCCGCGTCCGAGTTTCTTTTCAAGAAAATAACGGTTTGCCAGAAGCTGACCGCCGGGCAAACTCAACCGAGTTTGCGTTTGGTCTTGCGGACAAAAATTTACATCGTCCGCATAACAAAATTCACATTTGGGACATTCCTTCATTGACTTTTATTTTGCTTGTAAGTTTTGTATTTGCCAAATTAAGAACAACATAGTTTTAGTCTTTTTGCAGACCTGACATTTTGGACTTTGTTTTTCAATATTGCTATAATTCGTTTCGTTAATTTGGGTCGTTAGCTCAGTTGGTAGAGCAGCGGACTCTTGTTCGTTGAAATAGGAGCATTCATTGGAAACAATGAATTGAAAATGCGGCTGTATGCTGGGAAATCCTTAGAGCTTCAAATACGGTTTCCAACGTAAAAATTTTGAAGATTGGGCAATCAGCAGGCAACCTTGACAAAGTTTCGGAATTATCCAAAAAGTTATGGTATTGGAGAAATACTATGTTTTTAAATAATCCAAATAAGAAAGGAACTTTGGGAGAAATAGCCGTTTCAAAGGATTTAATTCAACAAGGATACGATTTGTTTTTTGAATTCGGTAATCATTCAAAAGTTGATTTGGTGGCAATAGATGAAAATTATAATGTTTATAAAATTCAAATAAAAGCCGTTAATTCTGTGGATGATGCCGTGAGTGTTTATTCAATTAAGACTTGTTTGAACCCAAAATATAATTCGATTTACACAATCCGCCAAATTGATGTTTTTGCCGTTTATGTAATTGACCAACATATTGTCTTTTACGTTTCAGCAAAGGAAATTCTTGGAAATGGTAAATGTTCTAAATTCAGATTATCTGCCAGCAAAAACGGGCAAAAGAAAAATGTTCGTTATGTTAAAGATTATCTGGAATTCAAGAAAGCCCTCAGAGACTATACGCCGCACACCCAAACAGTTTCGGCTGTGGGTGATGAGATAGTCCAGACTACAACGCTTGATTTTTAGCGGCTGGCGAAAGTCAGTGTGGTAAGTAATCCGCGGGTCGCAGGTTCGATACCTGCACGACCCAATCCAAATTTATAAAAGAGCAAGTCTATTTTCGGCTTGCTTTTTTATTGGCGAAAATTCTTAACATTTTAGACTTTTCTTAAATGTTGCGCGTCTAAAATTGAGCGCAAAATTTTTTACGTTCAAAGGCGCGTTTGATAGAATTCTCGTGCAAAGCGAAATTGAAAACACGAGTAATGGTAACTAACTTAACCGATGAGCAATTAGTCGAACAGGCTGTTAATGAAAATTCTGAGGCTTTCGGCGAAATCGTAAATAGATGGGAGCGCAAAATTTTTGCTCTCTGTTTCGGTATGCTCGGTCGGGAAGATGAAGCACGAGATGCGGCGCAGGAAACTTTTATTTCCGCGTATAAAAACTTGAAAAATTTTCGCGGCGATGCAAAAGTTTCGTCCTGGCTGCACCGAATCGCCGTCAATCAATGCTTGACGGTCAAACGCCGCGCCAAAACTCGTTCTGAGAGTTTTCTTGATGATGAAAGCAATCAGGGAGAAAAAGTTTTCGTTGCTCCGTCGCGGCTTTCGCCTTCGCGCACGACCGAGCAAAACGAAAGATTGAAAATAATTCGTCAGGCGGTTAATTCACTTCCCGTAGATTTGCGGCAAGTGGTTGTGCTGAAGGAATTTGAAGAAATGACATTTCAAGAGATTTCGGACACGCTCGATTTGCCTTTAAGCACGATTAAAAGCCGTCTTTACACCGCTTTGAAACAGCTTCGGATGAAATTGGAAAGAACACCGTTGGAAGTTGTTTAAGAGTATTTGAGAAAAAGTTATGTTAGAGAACAACAACAATCATAATAATGCGTCTTGCGCGTTTGCCGAACAGACGGTTTCCTATCTTTACGGCGAAGTTAATGCCGTAGAAAAAACTGTGTTTGAAACGCATTTAAAATCCTGTGCAAATTGCTCGGAAGAATTTGCGGGTTTCGGCGCGATTCGTTCTTCGATTATCGAATGGCGAAATGAAGAATTTCTTTCTTTAGAAACGCCTTTGATGGAAATTCCGTATAAAAAAACGCAGGGATTTTATAATTCGGAAATCGGTTCGCCTTCGTGGTTTGATAAACTTCGCAACTTCTTTTCGCTTTCTCCGGCGTTGACCGCCTCGGTATCTTTTGCGATTATCGCCATTTGCATCGGTATTTTATTTTTTGCCAATAAGTCTTCAAACGATTTAGAAGTAGCCGGTTTTGACAATAAAAATACGGAGAAACCATTTACTTCGCCGACAGTTGATAAAGAAATTACCCCGACGCTTTCAACAACTGATGCTTCTGAAAAAAGAATTGCTGAGGCAAATAACGGCAATCAGGAAATGATTTCCAAATCGAAAGACGGGCGAAAAAATACAATTGTAAAAGCTGCAACTAATTCGGGTATTGCCCTCAAAGATTCAAATTTGACAGCGAATTCGCCTGAAATTAAAGAAGCGAATCGCGTAAATAAAAACGTGCCGTCTGTTCGGGTAAACAGAATTCCGAAATTGAATAGTGTCGAAGAAGAAGAAGACACATCTCTGCGGCTGGCGGAATTGCTCGATGATGATGATGCAAAATAGTTTATTTGAGGTTGATTAAAATGCAAGAGTTCAAATTTTTAAGTTTAGTTTTTGCAGGTTTGTTGATAGTTTTTTCATCTTCGGCTGTCAAAGCCCAGGATGAAATGCCGCCGCCCGATGCTCCGGTCAAACAGTTTGACCGCCCGCGCCGACCGAATTTGATGGCGGAACTAGGGTTAACGCAAAACCAACGCCAGCAAATCCGGCGCATCAACGTAGAGAAAAGACC
>Ga0136640_10001166_pt1 | contig 10421 bp, 8 predicted proteins | sample AntDrymUQ8642106_2_FD_105498 | JGI IMG/M metagenome (GOLD analysis project Ga0136640, IMG submission 105498) | Polar desert sand microbial communities from Dry Valleys, Antarctica - metaG UQ864 (21.06) | ecosystem: Environmental > Terrestrial > Soil > Desert | place: Antarctica: Dry Valley...
GCTGCCTGATTATCTATCTCATCTTTAGCAGGCAGATTGTCAAATTCCTTATCCGCACCGTTTTCGTAATTTCCGTCGTCGCCGTCCGTATTTTGGTCAAGAATATTTTCGGAAATTTCCTGAATTTCTTCATCTGGCGAAACTTCATCTAAAACCGGATTTTCAACTAATTCCTGCTGAATCAAATCGCTTAGTTCGGCAGTCGTCATCTGCAGCATCTCGATGCGCTGGCGCAGCTGCGGCGTCAAGACCATCCGTTGAGATAATTTTTGAGTGAGTCTTAACGATGACATTTCGAGTGTTTAAAATTGCCCGGAAAGTTTTTTCTGTTAAAAATATAAAATTAAAAACCAGCTTCATTATAACCGATTCGGTTAAAAAATGTGAAAAACTACAAACTAAATCTTTCGCCCAGATACAGCCTTCGAACCTCCGCGTCCTCAACTAAATCCAGAGGGCTGCCACTCCGCAAAATTTTTCCTTCCGCCATAATATAAGCCCGGTCGGTGATGCCGAGCGTTTCGCGGACGTTGTGGTCGGTAATTAAAATTCCGATTCCCTGATTTTTCAGATAAAGAATAATATCGCGAATGTCATCAATCGCAATCGGATCAATGCCCGCAAACGGTTCGTCGAGCAAAATAAACTGCGGTTCGGTGGCGAGACACCGGGCAATCTCGACACGCCTCCGTTCACCGCCGGAAAGCGCGTCACCGCGTGTTTTGCGAACGTGTGAAACACCGAATTCTTCGAGCAATTCATTAAGGCGCGCAAATCTGTCTTTGCGAGAAAACTTCATCGTTTCGAGAACTGCCAGAATGTTTTGTTCAGCTGACATTTTACGAAAAATCGAAGGCTCCTGCGGCAGATAACCGAGTCCGAGCCGCGCCCGCAGATACATCGGCAAATTTGTGACATCCTGATTGTTCAGATAAATGTTTCCGGCTTCCGCATTTTCAAGTCCGGTCAGCATATAAAACGTCGTTGTTTTCCCCGCCCCATTTGCACCCAAGAGACCGACCACTTCGCCCTGTCCGACAAAAATACTGACGTCTTCAACCACTCGCCGCCGCCCGTATGTTTTCTGTAGATGTATGGCACAAAGAGAATCGGCAGGAACATTGCCGTTACTGCCGCTGGTCGAGCTTGATTTTTTGCTTTTGAAAAAATTAAACACTTTTGATCAGAAAAATTTATAAACTCACTCCAATATTCATTTTAGAAGTTTTCTCTGGTTTCTGCGAATCACACTTTTTAGATTTGAAGTTAAACTTTTATTTATAGGTAATGAGACAAATTAAATTCATAAGATTTATTACCATAGAAGAACACTGATGCACACCTATTGATTGATTAAAAATGAAAACGCCTTTTTTATAACAATTTTTAACCTGTGTTTATTTGTGGTTTAAACGCGCTTTTATTTTGTTTTGTTATTTACTGTTTCTTAATTTTAAATACGGTGCGAATTCTGCCGGTGTTGACTTGATTGCTTTTGCTTTCGCTGACCACGCGGTTCTCTTTTAATGAAACCGTCACCTGAGCGCCTTGCGAAGAACCATTTTCGGCGTCTTCAATATTCGCCGGATTTCCGCGCAAAATGATTGATTCATCAGCTACGTTATACTGTGCGTAGTCACCCGCGGCGCGTCTTTTTGGCTGCGTAATGACAACATTATTTTCTGCCACGGTTCGGGAAACTTCGTTTTTTTCATTCAGGTAAACGTCTGCCACACCGGCGGAAATCCGGTCTGTACCTTGCCTAATGTCAACGTCAGCTTCGTAGCGCAGAACATTTTTATCTTTTGTATAAAACAGTTTTTGCGCCGAAGCGTAAACGGGAATCGAACTTTCTTTGCCGTTCGATTTTTGTTTTGTGTTGTATAAAAGACTCTGCACGGCGCCCGAACCGAACAGCTTCCCTTCTTTTTGGTTGATCAGGAGTTCGTCAGCGCGAACATAATTATCTTCCTGCCAGGCGCGGGCGTTTCCCCTGTAAATCGCCGTTTCCGCTCGGTGGTCAAATTCGGCATTTTCGGCGGTCATAAAAACCGGAGAGTTTGTCTGCCCGAACGGAGTCGCGCCGCCGGTCTGTTTCTGGCTGTAATAAGTTGTGCTGACTTTGCCGCGCAAAGCGGATTTTTGTGTTTTTGTATTCCAATCAATTTCAGACGCTTTGGCTCGCGCCTTTGAATCCCAAACCGTCGGTTCGCCGCCTCTGAGCTGGATAATTTCACTGCTTGCCGCAAAAGTTACGCGGTCGGCAATTCCGTTGCGGTCAAGCTCTGAAAACTTTGCGTTTCCAGCGGCTTCAAAAGTTTCGATGTCCTGTGTCTGCTGATCAAAATCAGCATTGAGTTTTTCCGCCGAAAAATTCTGTCTGCCGCGATTTTCACTCGCAATCGTCGGGATCCGCAAAGCTTTAGCGTTCCCGCTGGCGGCGCAAGTTCTCGCGCTATTGCCTTTTTCGCTAAACTGACAATCAAAACGCGCCGCGTTGATTGTTGTGCGATAAATTTCCGCCGCCGCGCGCAGCGGTTCGACATTTAATTCCGCGTTACCGACGGCTTCGGCGGCAGCTAAATCTTTTCCGCTTTGATGAAAAATAGTTTTAATCGAATCCGCCGTCAGTTTTTTGTTCGAAGAATTTGGATTATTATTCGGCGCATTGAGCGCGATTGTCGTGCGCCCTTCGGTCAGCATCTGTTCCAGCAGACCGCTCGCCCGAAAATTTAGTTTTATCGCTTTCGGGGCGGAAATATTTATTTTTGAATATTCGCCTGCTTGCGCGGGAATCAAAACCGCGCTGCTTGAACCAATCGCGCTTGCGCTCTGCAGTAGTTGGTTTTCGCCGTAAAACGCATTTAGTTCGTCGCCCGAAACTTCCGTTATCTGTTCAGGTGAGGTTTGCTTCAGGTAAGCGCCGCCTTTGACAAAAGCGTTTTTGAGTTTTTTGTTCGGGAAGAGTTCAGCAATTAAATTTTCGCCTTTTAAAAAATCATTTCCCTGCGTTATTTCAGCGTTTCCGGAAAGAAAAATTTTATTGTTTGACTGTTCATAAAACGCTTCCCTCGAAGTAATTCTCGTGGTTTGATTGTTCTCGACGGTAACAATTTCAACTGCGTTTTTCAGCTCAAACTTGTCCAAATCCTTTTCATAAAGCGCGTAATTTGTTTTGATTTTTACCGGCTGCGCTTCGTTATTGGTTGTTTCAATCTCTACGTTTTCAATTAATTCAAAGCGTTTTAGTTCTTTGTTAATATTGGCAACGGCGCGATTCGCTTTGGCTTTTGTCCATTTCGCGCTGGCGCCGTTTGGTTTTTGATAAATATCGACATTTCCGCTCAAGTCTATTTTATTCAATTCCCGGTTTACAAAATAAGCGGTTGCCTGGTCTGCTTTAATGTCGGTTGGCTGCGCGAAATCGTTATTTTCATTGGCTGGAACAACATTAATACTAACATTCTGGTCAAACTCAATTTTCCCCGCCGTCTGATCAAAAAGAGCGTGTCCGGCTTTGATCCGCGCCCGTTCGCTACCCGGATTCGGCTGCCCTTCGCCCAGCGAATCGCTCGAAACTATCTCGGCATCTTTGACCAACTCAATAGTTTTTTCCCGAATTTTGACAATTGCGCCGACTGATTTTCCAGAAATGTTTTCGCGCGCGAATTCGATATATTCATCGGCATTGGCAATTTCGGTTTGATTATTATAAGCCAGTTGTTCAGTTTCAACTTTCAGAGCGTCGCGCGTCTCGATATCTACATTTCCTGAAAAATAAGCCGTAAAATGTTTTGTTCCGTCCGGCATCGGGATGTAAACCGCCTTGGAAGCCGAAATTTTATCTGAGTTCTCGCTTTTTTCATCAAAAACCTGCAGAAAAACATTCTCAAATTCCTGATGATTGTCCGTATAAGTTCTGGCTTTATCAGCTTTAATATAATATTTCACAAAATCGCCTTCAATTTCGCGTCTTTCGTAACCGTTAACTTCCGCCACGACATCTTTTGAGAGTGCCGTCGGAAAACCTTTCATCCGAAACTCCCGGTTGCCGCGCCCCGTATAAAATCCGATGGCGATGGCAAATACAGTCACCACCAATCCAAAAACAGCTAAAACTCGCACGAGATGCGGAAGTTTAGCTCGAAATTGAAAATCCCTTGTTTTTTTATTTTTGTTGTCGGGCATTATAAAACAAAATTTTCAGCGACTTTTGAAAATTTAATTTCCCCTGTGTGCGTAAAGAAATTGATCTGGTGGCGTTCCGAAATAATCCAAACTTCCAGTGCGCCTTTTTCTAAATACAGACGAATTTTTTCTTCAATTTCGGCTTGGCTGTTACCGGGTGAAATTACTTCAACACAAATTTCCGGAGCTTTCGGATACGGCGTTTTATCACTAAATTCGGCAAAAAACTCGTCGGAAGCCCAGGCAACATCGGCAACTCTGATGCCTTCGCTTGTCAAAACAGAACATTCGACAATAACCACGCCGTTTTTTTTCGCCGTTTCGATCTCGCGCCCGATTTTATACTGCAAAATGCCGTGCCGATTAGAAGCCGGACTCATCAAAATCGTGCCAAACTTATTCAGTTCGACTTTGTATGGAATATTTCGGAAAAAGGGATTGCCAATCAATTCCTGCCATTTCGCTGCCAAATCCATAATTTTTGTTTTAGACAACTCGCACATCTTCAACCATCAGCTGCAAGCGCGTGTTTCCCTTCCAGGTGTTAGCTTCGGGCGTGTAAGCCAGTTCGATGCGGGATTTGGGTTTTAAGGTTTGCTTTTTTGATTTGTCAACGCCGTCCCACCAGACGGCTTCAAACTGTTTCCCCGCGTCATTTGTCAGTTTTAGCTTCAGATGTTTTTCCTTCATCACAAACGGTTCGCCCGCTAAAACGAAGTCTTTGGTCACAAATTTCGGGCGCGGATTTCCCATTCCGAATGGCTCGAATTGTTTTAGTTCCTGCACTAAATCGAGGCTCAGGGTTTGCGAAGAAACATTCGCGTCAATTTTTATTTCCGGTATGAAATCTTCGGGCGATAAATTTTCGCTGGCGTGTTTGTGCAATTTTCTTTGCAGCTGCTCGATGTTTTCTTTTTTAATGGTCATTCCGGCGGCGGCGGCGTGACCGCCGTATTTTTCAAAAAGTTCGGAGCACGAATCCATTCCGCTTAACAGATGGTAACCCGCGATGCTTCGGGCGCTGCCGATTCCGACGCCGTTTTCTAAAGAAATTACGATTACCGGACGATAAAGTTTTTCGGCGATTTTCGAAGCGGCGAGTCCGATCACGCCTTTGTGCCAGTTTTCTCCCGCCACGACGACAAAATTTTGATCTGCAATATTTTTCGTTTCAAGAAATGCGAGTTCCGTAATTTCCTTCTGCATTTTTTGCCGTTCACGATTGCGCAAATCAAGCATCTCTGCCAGATTCCGCGCCGCTTCAAATGTTTCGGCTTCAAAAAGATTGACGATTTCACGCGCCGCGTCCATTCTTCCCGCAGCGTTGATGCGCGGCGCGATGCGAAAGCCGATGTCGTAACTCGTCATTTCGTTGTTGCAGTCGGCAACTTCCATCAGAGCCTTGAGACCAAAATTAACCGCCGACGGCAAATCCTTGAGACCAAGCGAAACAATCGTTCGATTCTCGCCCGTTAAACTCATTACATCGGCAATCGTTCCGATGGCAACCATCTTAAGAAATCCTCTGGTAAATTTTTCTTTATTTCGTTCTCGAAGAAGCGCGTGGACGAGTTTGAAGGCGACGCCGACCCCCGCGAGATTTTTGTCCGGATACGGGCACTCCGCCTGATTCGGATTGACAACCGAAAAAGCCAGTGGATTTCCCTTATTGTCGTCCGCCAAATGATGGTCGGTGACAATCACGTCCAAACCGTTTTCCTTCGCCCATTTAAGGGGCTCGAATCCCCGGATTCCGCAGTCAACGCTGACGATTAAACTGTATCCGTCTTTTTTCGCTTGTTCGAGCGCGGGAATATTAATTCCGTAACCTTCGGTAAATCGATGCGGAATGTGAAAACCGGTTTTTGCGTCCAAAATTTCGAGCGCCTTGCGCAAAACGACCGTTCCGGTTGTGCCGTCAACGTCGTAATCGCCCCACACTAAAATTTTTTCGCCGTTATCAATCGCCTTCGAGATCCTTTTTACAGATACTTCCATTCCTTTCAAAAGGTTCGGCTCGTGCAGGTCAGAATAATTTGGATTCAGGAATTTGAAAGCTTTTTCGACTGTTTCGTATCCGCGCGAAATAAGCAGGGCAGCAGTTATAGGCGAAACATTCAGCTCGCCGGCAAGAAGTTTCACTTCTCCGTGATTATGTTTTTTTATTGTCCAACGCTTCATAACAGTCATCAGTCATTAGTTTTTGTTGACTGATAATTAATAATTGACAACTTTTAAATTTGCGGACTGATCACGCCTTGCCAGAGCAATATTATAATTGTAACACCGAGAATGAGGCGGTAGCCGATAAATATCGCGGTTGAACTTTTTCGCAAAAAGGCGAGCAAAAAATAAATAGATGCGTAGCCGACCACGCCCGAAACAATTGTCCCGGCAAGCAAAGGAACAAAACTTTCCGGCGGCAGAAGCGCCCACGCCTCCCGAAGTTGGAGCAAACCGCTTGCGGTAATCGCCGGAATTGATAAAAGAAAAGAAAATCGAGCGGCGGCTTCGCGTTTTTGCCCGACCAGCAACCCGCCCATAATTGTTGAACCAGAACGACTTGCACCGGGGATGAGCGCCAGAACCTGCGCGAGACCGACGACAATCGCATCGATTAATCCAAAATCAGAGATTTCCTTGCGCCTTTTTCCGATAATTTCGGCAAAAGTTAATAAAACCGCGATTGACACAAGCATTATGGCGATCACCCAGAGATTTTTTGTTACCGCACCTTCAATTACATCCTTAAACATTAAACCGACAATGCCGATCGGAATCGAACCGATAATAATCAACCAGCCGAGCCACGCTTCTTCCGAGAGCCAGAGCGGGCGCGTGCCGTGCGTTCCTGAAAAAATAAGTCCGCGTTTTCTACTGATTAAAGCCCAGTGGTCGCGCGCAAAAGCCGCCGTGATGCTTAAAATATCGGCGGCAAAATATATTAACACTGCCAGCAGAGTCCCGAGTTGTAAAACGGCAATTGTCGCGGTAATTTGTTCGGGATTTCCGTTATAGAGGTTTGTCAGACGGCTCGCAAAGACGAGATGCGCCGTCGAACTGACCGGAACGAATTCGGTTAGACCTTGCACAATTCCGAGAATTATTGCTTGCAGAAGATTCATAATATAGTTGATTATGCATTTTGAAATGAAGAATTGAGACAGAATTTGAAGCATCTTACTGACACTTGATGCCTGGCTTGTTCTCTCGTAATTCCTCGTTCGCCATTTATAATTTTTTTATTCCCTATATTTGGCGCGTCCGGCAATTTTATCGTAAAGTCCCGCCGGAAAATATCTCGCGGCGCAGACCAGCGTTGCCAGCTGCCATGGGAAAGCGGCAAACTTTTTGCGTTTTTCAATCGCCTTTAGAAAGAGCGGAATCGAATCTGCAAGTTCCATTATAAAAGGCATTTTGCTCGCTCTGCCCGAAGTCAGAGGCGTTTTAATAAAACCGGGCTGAATAATTGTGACGTGGACTCCTTTTGTTTGCACATCGAGCCGCACGCTTTCAAAAAAAGCGGTCATCCCTGCCTTGCTCGCCGAATAAGCGGCTGATTTCGGAAGCCCTCGAAAACCCGCCAGACTTGAAACGGCGACGAGCTGCCCGCTCTTTTTTTCGAGCATCTGCGGCAAAACGGCGGACACCGCGTTGACCGCGCCGAGAAGATTGATGTTGATAACTTTGGCGACGGCTTCCGGATTCAAATTTCTTGTTTCCGTATTGTTTCCGCCGATGCCCGCGTTGGCAATCAAAATATCAATTTTGCCAAATTCATTTCGCAGTTTTTCCGCCGCGTCCGCGACCTTTTTTGCATCGGTCACATCGACTGCAAAATATCTCGCCGTTCCGCCTTTTTGGATGCATTTGTCGGTAAGATTTTTTAACATTTCCTCACGCCGCGCAAGCAAACCGAGAATCGCGCCGCGCCGCGCTAATTCAAGCGCCAGAGCTTCGCCAATGCCGCTCGACGCGCCGGTGAGAAATATAACTTTACCTTTCCAGAACATAAATTAAATGCCAAGTGGAAAATGAAAAGTGTAAAATAAAAATCATTTTCCAATTAACACTTTCTATTAGCAAAGTTCTTTAACGTGTTCGCCTAAAACTTTTAGCACTTTTGCCAAATCCTGCTGATTTACTAAAATATGATCGCGTGAAAATGCGGAAAGAGCAACGATCGAAATGTTCGCAGCGGCTAAAATTCCGGCAATTTTGGCTAAAAAACCAACTACCGAAAAATCAAGTTCAACATCAAATGTTAAAAGCCGAAAATTCCCTTGTATTTTCGCGTCCCGAATCGCGTAACGAACGGTGCCGAAGTCGGTGTCGTCAAGCAGAAGTGTGACTTCCCATTTGTCACGAAAAATCATAAACGGCGCGGTCATCCGCGGGGAAAGTTCCGGATTTTCAAGGAGTTTGAGCCATTCATTGTGCGCGAGAGAAATGAGAAAAAAAGTTTCGGGCGCGACTTCAACCCGCGCGTTTTTTAGAAGTTCGATCGGATTCATTTATTACACTTCGACAATTGAGGAGATTATTACGGGTTTTGAGCCGGTTGCCTGCTGCGTAAATCGTTTCAGATGAACTCGCAAAGTTTCTTTGGCAAAATTTTTATCCGCAAAATCTTCGCGCCGCATCGCTTCCACGGCGTCGGAAACCGCGTCTCTGGCGTTTTGGAGAAAACCGTTGAGCGGATCGATTCCCGCCATTCCCTGAACGGTGATTTGCGGCTCGCTTTTTAATTTTTTGGTCTCCTTATCAATGGCGACGACGAGCGTGATAAAGCCGTTGCCCGCCAGTTTTTTTCGCTCGCGGACAATTTCATAATCAATAATACCCGACGCGGTTTCGTCAATAAATATTTTTCCAACATCATTTTTTTCAACTACGCTCGCGCGATCTTTTTCCAGTTCTAAAACATCGCCGTTTTCAATCAGAATAATGTTTTCATCCGTGTAACCCGGGATGTGATTTTTGATATATTCACGATGTCGGAAAAGCATCCGGTATTCGCCGTGAATCGGGACGACGAATTTTGGCTGAACCGTTTCGGTCATAATTTTTATATCTTCCTGTGAAGCGTGTCCTGATACGTGGATCAGGCGACGTTTTTCTTCGATAATATTTCCGCCGCGTTTATAAATTTGTCCGATTAGACGCGAAATCGCCCGGTCATTGCCCGGAATAATGCGGGCTGAAAGAATCACCGTATCGCCTTTTTCAATCTCCAAACCTTTAAAGCTTGAAGTCGCCATATTCCACAGAGCAGCGCGTGATTCGCCTTGCGAACCGGTGACGAGATAAACAATTTCATCCGGATAAAGCGAGCGCGATTCGCCGAGTTCGACGAGCGTGTTATGCGGAATCTTAAGCAACCCCAAATCGCTGGCAAGTTCAACATTTTTCTGCATTGAGCGTCCGATGACGCACACTTTGCGGTCAAAGGCGCGGGCAACGTCAAAAACCACTTGCAGACGATGGAGCGACGACGAAAACGTCGAAACAATAATTCTGCCGTCGGTGTTGGCGAAAATTTCTTCAAACGCGGGAATAACCGCTGTTTCAGAAGGCGTTCTGCCGGAAACCGACGCGTTTGTCGAATCCGCGAGCAAAGCTAAAACTCCTTCATCGCCATATTTTTTTAAAGTTTTTAAGTCGTAAGGCTTGCCGATGACAGGAGTTTCGTCAATTTTATAATCGCCCGTGTGAATAATCGTTCCAACCGGCGTTTTTATTGCCAGCGAAAAGCATTCAACCAAAGAATGAGAAGCGTTGATATACTCGATTGAGAAGCTGCCGATTTCTGAAACCTCGTTCGCCTCGACTCTGTGAAGCAGAACTTCATCAAGCATCCGGTGTTCGCCCAGCCTTTTTTCAGCCAGCGCGAGCGTAAAGCGCGAGCCGTAAACTGGCAAATTAAATTTCTTGAGAAAATAAGGCAGCGCGCCAATGTGGTCTTCGTGTCCGTGAGTTAAAATGAGCGCGGTTAAATCTCCGGCGTATTGTTCTAAAAAATCAAAATTTGGGATCGAAATGTCCACGCCATACGGAGTTTCTTCGGGAAATCCCATTCCGGCGTCAACGACAATCATTTCGTCGCCGCACCGAATTCCCATACAATTCATTCCAAATTCACCGATTCCTCCGAGAGGTATTATTTCAATTTTGTTCACTCTTTCCTGCTCTACTCTTCTCAATTTAAATTAAACGATGAGTTTAACATATCA
>Ga0136640_10001167_pt1 | contig 10419 bp, 16 predicted proteins | sample AntDrymUQ8642106_2_FD_105498 | JGI IMG/M metagenome (GOLD analysis project Ga0136640, IMG submission 105498) | Polar desert sand microbial communities from Dry Valleys, Antarctica - metaG UQ864 (21.06) | ecosystem: Environmental > Terrestrial > Soil > Desert | place: Antarctica: Dry Valley...
CATGGATGGTCCGATGCCTATCGGCGCCAGATGACAATGCGATGAGAACCCGGGAGCGAGGGAAGGAAGTGACCTGCTCGTGGATACCGTCCTCATAGCCACCGGCTCCGGCCTGGCCGTCCTCGTCGAGCTGCTCGAAGCCCTCGCGATCGTGCTGGCGGTCGGCACGAGCCGCCGCTGGGCGGACGCGTGGCTGGGCGCGGCCGCCGCCGTCGCGGCCTGCGCAGCGGTCGCCGTCGTGCTCGGTCCGGTCCTGCTCGAGGGCCTCGGCCTCAGCACCCTGCGACTCGTCATCGGCGCGGCGCTGCTGTGGTTCGGCCTCAGCTGGCTGCGCAAGAACGTGCTCCGGCTCGCGGGGCGCAAGGCCCGGTCGTCCTCCGAGGCGGAGTACGAGGAGACGCGGGAGGCGTTGGCGCGGGGCCCGCGCACCGACTGGGTCGCGTTCGTGGTCGCCTTCAAGGGCGTCCTCCTCGAGGGGCTCGAGATCGTGCTCATCGTCTCCGTGCTCGCCCAGCGCCCGGCCGGCCCGGGCCCGGCGATCGCGGGCGCAGTCGCGGCGGCCGTTCTCGTCGCCGTCGCCGGCGCCTGGCTGCGCCACCCACTCTCGAGGCTTCCCGAGACCGAGCTGAAGTTCGCGGTCGGGGTCCTGCTGACGAGCTTCGGGATCTTCTTCGTGGGGGAGGGGCTCGGACTCGAATGGCCCGGCGGCGAGACCGCCCTCGTCTATCTGGTCGCGCTCGTCCTGGGCGCGGGGCTCGCCGCGGTCCGCACCCTCAGTTGAGCCTGGAGCGGAGGCTGCGCAGCTCGGCCTCGAGGCTCTCGCGCTGCGCTGCGGCGGCCGGGAGCGCGAGGCGCATCTCGGCGGCCCGCAGCGTGGCCGGGAGGCTGCCGCGGCGTTGGTAGGCCCGGGTCAGGTTGTTGAGCATGCGCATGGCGATCGCCGTCGTGCTCCACGGCCGCAGCGTGGAAGGAGGGATCTGAGCGCCGATCGGCGCCCCGGGGGTGAACGGATCGAGCAGCAGCGGGGAGCTCTCACCGAGGTGCCGAACCAGGAAATGGCTCGGCAGCGAGACGCCCGCCAGCGGGATGCCGGCGCGGCGGCCCACCTCGACGTAGACCACCGACAACAGGATCGGGAGCCCGCGGCGCCGGCGCAGCACCTCGTCGAGCATCGAGTTGCGCGGGTGGTCGTAGCCCTCGCGGTCGCCCGTGAAACCGTGAACGCCGCCGAGAACGGCCGTGCACGCGCGCGCCTGCTCGTGCGGGCTCCCGTCCGCGGCGCCCGCGAGCTCTTCGCCGAGCGCATCGAGCTCGGCCAGCGCCGCGCCGGCGTCCACGGAGCGAAACTCGGCCGCGAGGGCGAGCGCCAGCTGGTCCAGGGGCGGGTCGGGAGACGCCGCGAGCTCGGCGAAGGTGGGGATCCCGGCGATGCCCTCACCCTACGCCTGCGACCCTGTGGGCAACATGCGCGCGCGGACGGCATCGGTGATGGGTCTCGTTCTAGCGCTGGCGGGGTGCGGCGCCGACCGGCGCCCGCCGCCGCAGCCGGCCGCCCCGCGCGTGGCGACCGTGGTGCAGGACGACGCTGAGATGCTGTACCGCTCCCAGGCGCAGCTCGCCGCCACGCTCGACGACCTCCGCGACCTGGGCGTGGACTGGGTGCGGGTGACGGCGGGCTGGTCGGGCACCGCGCCGGATCCGCGGGCAGCGCAGCGGCCGGACTTCGACGCCGCAGACCCGGGCGCCTATCCCGCCGGCGCCTGGAGTCGGCTCGATCGCGCCGTGAGGATGGCCCGCGAGCGCGGCCTGGAGGTCGCCATCGACATCGCCTTCTGGGCGCCGCGCTGGGCGGTCGCTCGTGCCGGGCCGGAGGTCGACCAGCAGCGCGACTCGATCGACGTGGCGGCCTACGCCGACTTCGCCGAGGCGGTCGCGCGGCGCTATCCGTACGCCGTCGCCTTCACGGTCTGGAACGAGCCGAACCTCGGCGTGTTCTGGCTGCCGCAATTCCAGCGCACCGCCGGCGGGTGGGAGCCGGCCGCGCCGCACCGCTACCGCGCCATGGTGCAGGCCACGGTGCCCCGGATCAGGGCCGCTGCCCCGCGCGCGCTGGTCCTGATCGGCGCGACGTCGTCGCTCGGCGCCGATGTCGGCACCGATGCGGACGACCGCATGTCGCCGCTCACCTTCGTGCGCGAGATGGCCTGCGTCGACGAGCAGCTCGAGCCCCTCGACCGCCCGGAGTGCCGCGCCTTCCGATCCCTTCCCGGCGACGGCTGGTCCCATCATCCCTATTCGAGCGAGCTGCGCCCGTGGGAGCACGACCCCGAGCCGGGCACCGCCCGGATGGGCGACCTCGGCCGGCTCAGCGGTCTGCTCGGACGGCTGCACGCCGCCGGCCGGACCCGGAAGCGTCTCCCGCTCTACTTGACCGAGTACGGCTACCAGACCAACCCGCCCGATCCCACCTGGGACACGACGCTCGCCGAGCAGGCGCGCTGGCTGTCGGAGGCCGAGCGCATCGCCCGCGCGGAGCCGACGGTGCGCAGCGTCAGCCAGTTCCTCGTACGCGACCTGCCCGAGCGGCCGGGCGCCGACGCCCGCACGCGCTGGCGCGATTACCAGTCCGGCCTGCGCTTCGAGAGCGGTGAGCCCAAGCCCGCCCATGCGGCCTATGCGCTCCCGCTGGTCGCCCGCCGTGCCGGCCCGGGCCGCGTGGCCTTCTGGGGCCTCGTCCGTCCCGGCGCAAAGCGGCGGGAGGCGCGCCTCGCGATCCGCGCGCCCGACGGGTCCTGGCGCACGCTCGCCCGGCCGCGCACCCGCGAGGACGGGACCTTCGAGGTCACGGCCGGCGCCGACCCCGCGGGCACCTTCCGGCTCGAGAGCGGCGGCCGGACGGGCGCGCCGCTGGTCGGCGCCCGCTGACCACACTCACGGACCGCTACAGCAGGCGCCCGAGCGGCCCGAGGTCGAGGTTGAGGTCTGAGTCCTCCAGCCCGAACTCGTCCTTGAGCTCCTGCATCCGGCGTTCGAGCATCATGAAGGTCTGGCCCAGGCGCTCGATCTGCGTGTCGTCCAGGCCGCCGCCGTCGATGCGGTGCAGTGCCTGGCGCTCCATCAGCTGGCGCAGCAGCTCGACGATCGTCAGCACGAGCTGGGCCAGGCCCTGCTCGACGCCCTCCGGGTCGGCGTTGATGCGGCGCGTGAGGGCGTTCTCGGCGCCGCGCTCCGGTGCGACGCGCGGAGCGAGCAGGACCTTGTCGGCGAGCGGATCGCTCATCGGTCACCGACGAAGGAGTAGGGCGGCCAGGGTCCCGTGCAGCTGAAGTCCAGGGCCGGGTGCTCGTCGCGGATCGCCTCGAGGCGACCCGTGAACGGCCCGACCGCCTCCGCGGGCACGAGATAGGCGGCGGCGAGCAGCCCGGGCTCGGACCTCGACGTGCTCGAACGCGCGAGCCCGGCGAGCGGACGGTGGACCTCGTCGGCCCGGCGGCGCTCCTCGAACCGATCCGCGAGATATTCCCGGCCGCTGCCCGTCGCGGCGGTGTTGGACGGGGTCCAGCGGACGCGCACGCTGAGCTCGACGCAGCCGTCGACCGAGGCGAGCGACTCCTCGAAGGCGGCCCGCCGCTCGTCGAGCAGACCGGCCAGGGCACCTTCGTCGGCGAGCGTCATGCCGAACTGGACGGGCAGGACGGGCTGGACGGCCATGACCTGCTCGACGACGCGCTCGTGGGCCAGCAGCGCGTCGGGCGTCGGCTCGGGCGCGGCCTCCACGGAACTGAAGATCGCCGCCAGCCCTCCACGGGCGACGCTGTGGACGTCGATGTCGGGAGCGGGTGCGCGCGTGATCGCGTAGACGCAGATCACCGCGGCAGCTTGACGCCGTTGGCCTCGGCCGTCGCGACGGAGGAGATCAGCGCGCGCAGCCCGACGTAGACCAGGTCGACGTCGGCGACCGCGAGCGTGATGTCACCGGTGATCACCACTCCGCCGTGCAGCAGCCGGTCGACGAGGTCGACGAGCGCCACGTCCTGATTCGCGGCCACCTCCGAGGTCACGGCAACGCCGGAGCCGCCGGGGCGACGAAGTTGTACGGCGGCCAGGGCCCGGTGAGCTCGAGCGCGAACCCGTCCGGCGCGTACTCGGCGTCCAGGCCTTCGACCTGGGCGCGCAGCGCTTCCCGGCGTTCGTCGTCGATGAGGTAGGCGGCATTGAGCAGCATCTCGGCGTCGCGGCCGTGCGCCTCCGGGCGCTGCGGCGGATTGACCGCCGCTGCCACGGCCTCGCTCTGCAGCGCGTCGTGGATGCGCTGGGCGGACTCCGTCGCCGCACGCTGGGCCTCCTCGCGCGCGCCGCGTGCCTGGCGCTTGCGCAGCAGGTAGTCGCTGCCGTCGGCGGCGCCGCCCTCGGGCTCCGCGGGGGCCGAGGGGGCGGCGAACAGCTTGACGCCCCACTCGGTGCGGCCGCGCAACGCCTCGAGAGCTGACACGAGATCGGCCGACTGATCGTCGAGCAGGGCACCCACGCGCTCGGGCGTCAGACAGATCGTGCACAGGCGCAGGGGGACGATCGTCATCGCCGCCATCACCGACTCGAGCACGGCCTCGTGAGCCCGCGCGACGCGCTCGACCCACGCGAGATCCTCGAGATGCTGGCGCAGGCGCTCATCGTTGAACTCGGCCAGCGGCACAGAGCTGACGACGGCGGCGAGCCGGCCGCTGGCGATGATCTCGACCGGGGGCCCTGGCGTGACACCCGCGAGGCCATCCGGCAGCCGCGCGGCCTCGGCACCCGAGACGACGCAGTACACCCACCAGGCCGAGCCGTCAGCCGGGGCCGCAGCTGCAGGCCTCGGCGCCGCCGCGGCAGCCAGGTACGCCGCGTGCCACAGCTCGCGCAACGCCTTCCGCGCATCGTCGCGCCCGGCGTCGCGCGCTTCCGCGAGCAGCGCACCGACGTCTTCGGCGGCCAGCTCGGCGAGCAGCGCCCTCAGGCGGTCATGCGGAGCTGGCATCCACGTTCTCGGACTTCGGCGCAGGCAGGCCGGCGGCCGACTCCAGCCGTTCGAGGCGCGCGCGCAGGTCGCGGTTCTCCTCCTCGAGAGCCTTGGCACCCGAGGAGAGCCCCGGGTCGCCCTCCCACCAGTTGATCCCCATCTCGCGAGCGCGCTCGACCGAGGCGACCAGCAGCCGCAGCTTGATCGTCAGCAGCTCGATGTCGAGCAGGTTGATCTGGATGTCGCCGGCGATGACGATGCCCTTGTCGAGCACGCGCTCGAGGATGTCGGCGAGGTTGGCAGGCCCCTGCGACGGGCTGTGCAGCGCGCCGTGGGTTGGCGGCCGGCGGAAGAGCTCGTCGCTGCTCATCGGCCGTCCTCGTCGGCCTGGCCGCGCGCGTAGCGGCGCACGCGCTGGTACTCGAGCAGGTCGCCGCCGCCGTCGAGGCGGACGACGTAGCACCCGAGCAGGTCGGTGGAGTTCGGCACGCGCTGCAGCTCGAGCACCTCGACGGTGACCTTCCAGCCGTCATCCTCGTCGCGCTCGATGCCGAGGACGCCCTCGGCCTCCCGACCGGTCAGCTCGGCGAGCTGCTGTCGTGCGCGCTGCACGATCTCGGCGGCACTGGTCTTGCCCTCAGCCATTCTGCGCCCTCCACTCGTGGTACCGGCGACCCTCTTCGAGGCGCTCGAGCAGCGCGTCGACGCCGGCGGAGAGCTGCTCCTCGTCGATCTCGCCCGCGTCGTGTGCCATCTCGATCTGCATCAGCTCACGCATTATGCGCTGCTCGTCGTAGAGCTCGAGCTCCGCCTGCTCGGCGAGCTGCTCGGCGATCCATCCCACCCCGCGCACGGGCGCGAGCGGCAGGGTCAGCAGGCCGGTTATGAGGCCCACGGCTACGCGGCTCCCACGAAGGAGTGGGGAGGCAGCGGGCCGAGCAGCTTGAACTGCATGCGCTCGGCGCGCTCGCGGCTGACGCGCTCCACCGCGGAGTCGAACTCCTCCAGCCGGTCGCGCGCCACGAGGAACGCGGCGTTGACGACCATCCGCTCGTGCAGCGGCTCGTCGGTGGACACCGCGACCGCGTGCGGTTCGAGCTCGCGCAGGATCGCGCCGCCGTCGATCGCGCGCTTGGCGTCAACGGCCTGCGCGACGAGCTCACCGAGGCGGATGCGCTGGAAGTGCGTCGCGGCCTCGGGCTGACCCTGGATGCCGCGGCCGGCCTGCGCCATCTTGGGGTTCTCCGCGAGGACCTCCTGGAGGACGACTTCCTCGCGGTACAGGGCGCTGACGCTCATCTCCAGGCGGTCCTGGAGCGCGTCGAGCAACTGGGTGAGCTCCGGCGTGCGGCGGGCGATCTCCGCCCGCACCGCGTCCGGGCCGGCCATGGCGATCCCGAAGCGCAGCGGAAGCACGGGACCGGCGTCCAGCGCTTGGCGCAGCACCTCGGCGTGCGCGAGCAGGTTGGCCCGGCGGGGCGCGACGCCGGTCGGGCCGACCGGCGTCACGAGCGCTGCCAGGTCACCCTCGACCAGCGCCTCGACGGCGCCGGGCGGGTCGCCGACGCCGCCGCTCGCCTCGGGCCGGGCGTCGCCCGCGCGCATGTAGCCGTAGACGTACAGCGCTCCGGGCTCGGCCTCCATCAGCGTCAGCTCTTCTTGGCGCGGGAGCGAGAGCCGCCCGACGTGCTGCGCGAGCGCGAGCCACTCGAGCTCCGCGACCGGCTGGAGGAGCCCGCGTCGTCCTCGTCCTCCTCGTCGTCGTCGTCGTCGCCGCTGCCGAGGATCTTCTCCTTGGCGCCGGTGATGACGCCCTTGGTGCGCGACTCGGCGACGTCCTCGTTCATGTCGCTGAAGAGGTCCGGGAGCGTCTTCGCGTTCCCGACCTGAGCGAGGTCCATGCGGTTGACCGCCTCCGCGAAGCGCAGGTAGGTGTCCACGCTCGCCACCACGATCCGGGCGTCGACGGTCAGCAGCTCGATGCCCACCAGCGACACGCGCAGGTAGATGTCGATGACCAGGCCCTTGTCGAGGATGATGTTGAGCACCTCCGCGAGCCCACCTGGGGTGGGGCCACGCTGCAGGTAATTGCCGGTGCTGCCTTGGGTGGCTACGGCCATCTCTCCTCCTGGGTTGTCATCGGTCCTCGTCCTCGTCTTCGTCCTCGTCGTTCTCCGGCGGCGGGTACTCGTCGGGGTCGAGCGCCTCCACCTGCGCCTTGAAGCGGCGCAACTCGGCCTCGGCGCGGCGGTCGGCGACATGGAGCATCAGCGTCACGGCATCCGACACGCCGCCGGGGATCACGTCCAGGTGCAGCTCGAGCCGCGTGAGACGGTCGCTCAGCTCGTGGAAGGTGACCAGCCCGGAGCAGTCCGAAGCGCCGAAGGAATGCCACGCGAAGCTCTCGTCGATGCGCTCATCGACGATGTCGGCCTCCCAGTCGCGGTCCGTGTGCAGCCCGCGCACGCGGCCGATCAGATGGTCGTCGCCGTCGCGCTCGACGTCGGCGACGCGGTGGGTGCCCTCCGGCAGGAACTGGAAGCGCACCCACTCGTCCCAGGCGATGTCCACCGGGACGGCGACGTCGATCGAACGCTGGATCGGCATGCGCCGCGCGCGGGCGGCGACGGGAACGACGCTGCCGGTGACGCGGCGCAGGGTCGCGCCCGTGGTCTTCGCGGCGGCCTTGGCCACCGCGCCGCTCGGCGGGCGATACTTGGCGATCGCCATCGTCGGCCGCCTAGCCGAGAGCCTTGCCGACCTGCTCGGCCTTCTCGCGCGCGCTTCGTACCTCGCCTGCGATGCGGCCGAGCTGCTTGCCGGCTTCACCGACGTTCTTGGCGAGGCCGTCGAGGCCGCGCTTCTGCCCCGGCACCTTGATGCCGAGGACCTTGCGCTTCTTCCCGAGCCCCGTGCGTCCCAGAACCACGCCGCCGACCACTCCGGCCGCGGCGCCCAGCACTGCGGTCGCCATCGGCGCCGCCACGGCCTTCACCGCGTGGCCGACGGACTGCGCGGCGCTGCCGGCGGTGTCCTTGACGGGGCCAGCGGTGTCCTTCACCGCGCCGTTCTTCGGCTTCGCCTTGGCCGCCTGCGACCGGGCGCGGCTGGCCGGCGGGCGGGTCCGCGCGCTGGCGGAGCTGGTACGGCGCTTGGCCGTGCTCGCGGCGCGCTTGGGGCCCGTGCCGTTCGTTGCGGCGGAGCGGCTCTTGGAGGCAGGCTTCGCGCCGGTGCCGCTCTTTGCGGCGGAGCGGCTCTTGGACGCAGGCTTCGCGCCGTCGCCGTCACCATTGCCACTCGAGCTTGAGCGGCTCTGTGAACTGCTTGGTTGCTTGGTCGCAGCCATGAACTCTCTCCTCCTTGGAATCCGAGTGAAACCCGAACGCCTCCCAGCGGGAACCTACCCCGTTTGACGCCCGAAACACCCTGCGTGTCAACAACGTCCACGCGCGGGCGAAGTCATGCAGACTGCTGCTGCGGCAGCTGCGCGACCAGGCGCTGGATCCGCGCAAGCATCGACACGCTGGGGTAGCGCTCGCCTTCGACCTTCTCGAGCAGGATGTCGAGATAGGTGTCCATCTCCTGCGGCGGGAGCAGCGGCTCCACGAAGTCCATCTGCGTGACGCTCGGATACGTGTCCTCGCGCACGCGCTCCATCAGCGTCTCCAGGTAGCGGTCGCGAAAGCGTGCGTCAGCCATGAGTCCGTCTCCTCCGGGTCGTGATGGCGTCGGAGTACCCAGGTCCGGAGGTCGGGAAGCGGGGTGTGCCGAGCGCGGATCGCATCCCCCGGGTTGTACCCCCGTGTTCCAGTCCTCGCGGGCCGGGGATTCCGCATCCTGCGTGTACGCTCGTGAGCAGCAGGTGGCAGCTTCATGATCTTCCGCCAGATCACCCACGACGACCTCGGCTGCGCCTCCTACCTCGTCGGCGACGAGAAGGCCGGGGTCGCGGCCATCGTCGACCCGCGCTTCGAGATCGACGAGTACCTCGAGCTCGCGCGCTACATGGGCGTGAGCATCGAGCACGTTTTCGAGACGCACAACCACGCCGATCACGTGTCTGGCCACGGGCGGCTCGCGGCTGCGACCGGGGCGACGATCCACATCCATGGCGACGCTGAGCCCGGCTACGCACACGCAGCGTTCGCCGATGGCGACGAGTTCGAGCTGGGTGCGGTCAGGCTCCGTGTGCTGCACACGCCCGGGCACCGGCCCGAGCACTCGGCCTTCGCGCTGATCGACACCCGCCGCAGCCATGAGCCCTGGGCGGTGCTCACCGGGGACACGCTGTTCGTCGGCGACGTCGCGCGACCGGACCTGGCGGTCGAGAAGGCCGAGGGAGCCCGCGGCATCTTCCGCTCGCTGCACGCGAAGCTGCTCAGCCTGTCCGGGGGCGTCGAGGTGTGGCCTGGCCATCTGGGCGGCTCGATGTGCGGGGGGCCCGGCATGGACATGAAGGTGTCCTCCACGATCGGCTACGAGCGCGCGAACAACCCGACGCTCTCGATCGCCGACGAGGACGAGTTCGTCACCGACGCGCTCTCCAGGCTGGGGCCGCAGCCGCCGAACTTCGAGGCGATCGTCGCCCTCAACCGGGGTCCGCTGCTCACCGACGGCGTGGAGCTGCTGCCGCTCGCGCCGCGACAGGTCGAGCAGAAGCGCGAGGGCGGCGCGTTCCTCGTCGACGTGCGCACGGACCACCAGTTCGACGAGGCGCACATCCCCGAGGCGATCTGCAACCCGATGACGACGGCCGGCTTCGGCTCCAAGCTCGCCTGGCTGGCCGACCTCGACCAGGAGATCGTCTTCATCGGGCGCGACGACGACGACGGCCGCCACGCCGGTCGGCTCGCCGTGGCCGTCGGCGTCCGCAAGCTCGGCGGCTACCTCCACGGCGGGATGACGAGCTGGCGCCAGGAGAATCGCGACGTCGCGTCCGTGGAGCGGGTCGCCGTCGACGAGCTGGCCTCGCGAGTCGACGCTCAGCCCGAGACGCAGATCCTCGACGTCCGCGAGGAGAAGGAGTGGGACGCCGGTCACATCCCCGGCTCGGCGTTCACGCCGTGGCATGACATCGACGCGTTGCCAGGCGGCCTTGATCCCGGAAGGCCGATCGCGGTGATCTGCGCTTCGGGACAGCGCGCAGCCGTCGCAGCAAGCCTCGTTCAGCGCTACGGAGGCAAGGACGTCATCCACGTGGTCGACGGCGGCGTCGCGAAGTGGGGACGTCTCGGACATCCGATCGAGCCCGCCGATGCGCCGAGCGCGGCCTGAACGCGTGCCGGACAGGGAGACACTGCGCGGCGAGCTGGTCCGCCGCCTGCAGGCGCTGCAAGCCCTTAAGGCGGGTGCGCTGCGGATGTTCGACCCGATGCTCGCGACGGTGTCCCGCGCGCGCGAGGACCAGGCGCTCGCCGAGG
>Ga0136640_10001168_pt1 | contig 10405 bp, 12 predicted proteins | sample AntDrymUQ8642106_2_FD_105498 | JGI IMG/M metagenome (GOLD analysis project Ga0136640, IMG submission 105498) | Polar desert sand microbial communities from Dry Valleys, Antarctica - metaG UQ864 (21.06) | ecosystem: Environmental > Terrestrial > Soil > Desert | place: Antarctica: Dry Valley...
CACGGGATCTCTCAGTTGACTCAGCAGGCGGGGGCCAACTACGAGGAGACAGAGACCTCAATCGCCTCATCGTTCGGGCGCTAAGGGCTCTCGGCGATTGGAGACGAGGACACTCGGACGCGCCCGGTGCCCCGGGCGCGTGTTCGGACGACCGGCTGCTCGGGGTCTACGCCGCCCCTGAGCGGTCGGTCGCCCTTCCCCTCGCCGGCGAGGGGAAGGTGAGGGGATGAGCACCCTCCACGTCACGATAAGGGCTCCAGACTCCAAGCTCGACCTCACCGTCCCGGCCGATCTGGCGATCGGGAAGCTGATGCCCTCACTGCTGGAGATGGCGGGGCTCGACACGGGAAACGGCTCGCCGGGGGACTGGGTGATCGCCCCGCCCGGCGCAGACCCCCTCCCCCTGGAGCGCACGCTGGCGGACTGCGGAGTGGCCGACGGGGCCGTACTGGCCTTCCACCTGGCCGCCCGACCTGCGTCCGCGGAATCGGATGAGCGACCGCTTCCGGCCGCCCCCGGCCCCGCCGCGGCTTCCACCGGCGCGACGGCGATGGGGGGGGCGACGGCGGTCGGGCCACCCAGCGCAGCGGCACCCGAAGCTGACCCAGCCGAGAAGGCCGCCAGCGCCGCAACCGAAATGGTTCCCGCAGGCGCTGCTGAGCCCGGCGCTCCCAGGCCCGCTGTGCGCCCGGCAGAGGACAATTTCGACCCTGGCCCCGGTCTGCCGCTCGCGCGCAGCCGTCAGGTGCTCCCGGTACAGCTCGGTGTCGGCGAGCGACTGCTCACGGCGGCTCGCGCGGCGGTCGCTCTCGAGCAGAAGGAAGAGTCGGCCGGGGGTGGGCAGCGGCGCGTCGACCGTGCGTCTGCGCTGCGCCCCGCCTCGGTCAGGGCCGCTCCGGCCACGACGCCGCTGGACCAGTGGCGCGCGAGCTGGCGCCGGACCGACTACGTTCGCCGCCTCGAGGCGGCGACGTCGGCCCCGCGGCTTCGCCGGTGCGTGGCGATCGGCGTCATCTCGCCGAAGGGGGGCGTCGGCAAGACGACGATCGCCGCGCTCCTCGGGGCATTGCTCTCCTACACGCGCCAGGACCGGGTGGTGGCCATCGACGCGGAGCCCGACTACGGCTCCCTCGGGTCGGCGGTGACCCCGGATCACGAGTTCTTCGTCGACGATGTGCTCGACATCTTCGATGAGGGAGACCTCACGGTCGCCGAGCTCGACGCAAGCCTCGGCCGCGGTCCAGACGGGCTGATGGTGCTTCCGGCCCCCAACGATCCCTCTCGCTTGGAGCGGCTGGACGCCTATGCCTACTCGCGCGTGATAACCCACCTGAAGCAGAAGGCGGAGGTGGTCCTCCTCGACTGCGGGACGGAGCTTCGGGAGCCTTCCACCCAAGCCGCGATCCGCTCGGCGGACCAGCTCATCCTCGTCTCCGACGCGGACCCCTCCACGGCGACGCTCGTCGCCCAGGCGGCGAAGCTCCTGCGCATCTCCGAGGCGCCGATGATGCTGGTGGTCAACAAGCTGCCGCGCCGGAGCGCCCAGGTCGACCTCGACGCGCTGGGGTCGCTGGTTCCCGATGCGGCGGGCATGTGGACCGTGGAGTCCGACCCCGCTACGTCCGCGCGGGTGGCGGAGGGGACGTTCACCTGGAGGGAGCCGGTCGGCCGCTGCGGGGTCTCGATCCGCGAGCTGGCCTGCCTGGTCGCCTCTCAGTGGCCGGCGCTCGGCCTCGCCTCGTCGGTTCCCAGGGTGGTCTCGCGGGCTTGAGGACGCGCTCGGCCGACGCGACTAGCGGCTGAACGCCCGCTTCGCGCCCAGATCCAGCAACGCCTTCGGCAGCAGCTTGGCCAGGCGTTCGCCTCCGCCCGGGTTGAGCTCGTCGTCGTCGTCCTTGATCGCGTCGGCGACCTTCTCGGCCCAGTCCTCGGGGTCGACGTGGTCCCATCCGCCGGTCTCGGCGTGCGAGTCCAGCTCGCGCTGCACCTGGTCCATCATGTCGGTGTCGACGCCGGGGGTGATCAACTCGAGCACCGTCACGTCGGTCTCGTCGAGCTCCCGTCGCAGGGATTCGGTGAAGCCGTGCAGCCCCGTCTTCGACGCGGCGTAGGCCACGGCACCCGGGAAGGGGGTATGGCCGATGATCGACGCGTTGTTCACGATCTTCCCCCTTCGGCGCTCGAGCATTCCGGGGAGCAGCAGGCGGGTCAGGTGCATGGGTGCCGCGAGGTTGACCTGCAGCAACTCGTAGGCGGTCTCCACATCGGTGCGGTCGAACAGCCCGCCGCTGAACACGCCCGCGTTGTTCACGAGCAGGTCGATGCGCGACGCATCCGCTCCGAGCTCGCGCACGCCGGCCTCCACCGAGTCGGGCGAGGAGAGGTCGATGCGGACGGGCCGAACGTTGGGAACACCCTCGAGGGAGTGATCACCATCCACCTGGCGCACGCCTCCGAGAACTTCCGCACCCCTCTCGCCCAGCTCCCGGGCAATGGCGCGACCTATGCCGCGGTTGCTGCCGGTGACGAGCGCGGTGATGCCTTCGATCTCCATTCTGCCTCGGCTACCCGAGCGCCGAGGCGGAAAACGGGGCCGGCCCCGCCGGACGCGCCAAGTACCCTCGGCCGATGCGCCGCGCTACACCCGCGCTCGGCGGCGATCGTGTCCGCGGTCGAGCGTACGCTCAGGCCGCAGGGGCGCTCATGCATCAGCCTGGGCGACGGCTGCTCGAGCGCGGCAGGCTATACGCGGGTGACGTTGAGCGGGGGGTGCGCGCGGGCGATCTTGGCGAAGTCTTCGTCTTGGGTGATGACGGGGAGGCCGTGTTCGATTGCGGTTGCGGCTATGAGGGCGTCCGTGAGTCGGACGGTGCGGTGGATGCCGGCGCTGCGACAGTCATTGACGAGCCTGGCCCAGGCGACGATGACGGGTTCGCTGATCGGCCGCGGATCCGCGGTACGCGCGAGCGCGAGTGTGTCCGCGCGCCGTGCGCGCAGGTCGGGGTCCCCGGTCGCGAGGACGCCCAGCTGGAGCTCGCCGATCGTCACCACGGACACGGCGACGCGGCCCGGCAGCTCGGCGATCGGGCGGCCGCTCTCCTTGGCGATGAAGACCGAGGTGTCGAGCAGCCCCGCGGCCGGGACGCTCACAGCTCGTCGATTGTCTGGCCGGCCAGGGTGGCGAGATCATCGGCCAGCCCCGAGTCGGCCGCACGGGTCTCGAGCTCGTGCGCGAGGCGCTCGCCCGAGAGCCAGCGGGCGCGCTGCCCGTGGGGGACGATGTCGGCCACCGGGTTGCCGCGGACAGTGAGCGTGACGCGCTGCCCGGATTCGACCGCAGCGATCACTTCGGTCGTGTTGTTACGCAGGGCCCGAATGCCGACCTCCATGTGCGACATCGTAGCACGAGGGCAGACTGCGCCGCCCTGGCGCTGGGGCAATGACGACCTGCGCTCGCCCGGGCGGGTGCGCGGCAACGACTTCGAGGGAGTTGTCGACGCGCGCGCGGTTGCAATCAAAGGGGGGCGCCGCCACCCTTTGCAACCCTCCCGCCCCTGATGCTCCAGCACGCGACGCTCGAGATCCGCCGCGAGCAGCTGGACGCCTGCGTGTCCTTCTATGCGTTGGTGGGCTTCGAGCGCGTCGAGCCGCCCGCCTCGCTCGCTGACCGCGCCGCCTGGCTGCAGCGGGGCACGACCCAGATCCACCTGTTGTGGGTCGACGACCCGGTGTCGTTGCCGCGCGGCCACGTGGCGGTGGTGGTCGAGGACTATCAGGCCACCTGCAGGTCCCTGGCAGCGGCGGGGCACGAGCCCGAGGCGCGGCGCGAGCACTGGGGCTCGCCGCGGGCCGTCGTCCGCGATCCCGCGGGCAACCTTGTGGAGCTGATGGCCTTCCCCCCGGCCTGAGGCTGACGGGGGGCCGATGCTCAGGGCTGGGGCGCGCCCTGCTGCTGCGGTCCGCTCTGCTGCTGGGGCGCCGGCTGGGGCTTGGGCTGGGGCACGGGCCTCGGCGCGGGCGCTGGGGACTCTTCCTCGGGGGCCGGGGTTGTGGCCTCGGGAGCCGGATCGGGGTCGGGATCTTCGGTCGTGGTCGTGCTCTCAGGCGCCGCCGCGCCAGGCTTCTGCTCGGGCTGGGCGGGTGCCTGCCTGCTGTCGTCCTCGGCCGGTGCGGGCTTGTCCCTCTTCTTGCTCGCGCTGCCGTAGCCGGGCGGGCTGCCCTCCAGCAGTGACCGCCCGGCGATCACCCGGGGAACCGTGAGCACCACCAAGCCGATCACGAAGGCAAGCGCGGCCGTGGCGGCTATGAGCTTCCACGGCAGCGTGCGCCTGCCCCCGCCCGAGCGGTAGATCCGCATGCCGTTCGGGTTCTCGACCGACGACTGCCGGTGGGATGACGGATCGCGCAGAGGTTGCTCGGGCACGGGCTCGGGATCGCGCTCCCGGATGGATGGCGGTGGCGCACCCGCGCCCATGGCCTCGGGCAGAGCATCGGTCTCCACCGTGAAGCGCTCCGCGATCTTCGCCGTGGGCCGGTGGAGCATCTCGCTCACGATCGTGACGAGCACGGGCGTCATCGCCGCGGCGATCGGCGTGCCGGCGGCCCACAGGCGGGAGGTAACGATCGCTGCGATGGCCGACGCGGCGCTGGCAATGGCCAGCGTGCGGATCGAAAGGCGACGCTCCTCCGCGCGAGAATCTCTCGCTTGCGAGGACATGCGAACGCGACAGGGTAGCGAGCGCCAGCGCGCCAGAGGCTGAAAAATTGGCGGCACCGCCGCCGAGGCTCGCTGCTCCGTCGAGAGGCAGCTACTCCCCCAGGACCTTGATCACCAGCCGCTTGTCGCGCCCCCCGTCGAACTCCACGTAGAAGATCGCCTGCCACGGACCGAGGTCCAGACGGCCATCGGTGACCGGCACGATCACCTGATGGTGCACGAGCAGGTTCTTCAGATGCGCGTCGCCGTTGTCCTCGCCGCCGCGGTGGTGGCGGAAGTCCCCGGGGTCGGGCGACAGCTCGCGCGCGACGTCGTTGGCGGGCTCCTTCCACGAGGGCGGCGCGACCTTGTCGAGCCACTCGAGCACGTCCTCCTGAAGCCCTGGCTCGTCGTCGTTGATCCACACGCCGGCGGTGATGTGCATGGCGCAGACGAGCACCATCCCTTCGGCGATCCCCGAGTCGTCGACGGCAGCCTGCACATCGGTGGTCAGGCGCACGAACTCGCGCCGCTGGCTGGTGTTGAAGGTCTTGTAGACGGTGTGAGATGTCATGGCCGGGCATGATGCACCCATGGACCTGGGACTGGAAGGCAAGGTTTGCGTCGTCACCGGCGGCACGCGCGGGATCGGGGCGGCGGTGGTCCGCCTGCTCGGGGCGGAAGGCGCGCGGGTGTTCACCGTGTCCCGCTCGGAGGCGGACCTGAACCTGGACGTGACCGAGCCCGACGCCCCGGACCGGATCGCCGAAGAGTGCGAGGAGCGCCTCGGTCCGGTCGACGTGCTGGTGAACAACGCGGGCACCAGTGAGGTGAAGCCGCTCCACGAGCTGACCGACGAGGACTGGCAGCGCCAGTGGGAGCTGCACGTGATGGCCCCGATGCGGCTGATGCGCGCCCTGGCGCCGAGGATGGCGGAGCGGGGAGGGGGTCGGATCGTGAACGTGTGCTCCTCGTCAGGCAAGCGCCCCTCGCTGACCAATGCCGCCTACTCGGTGACCAAGTCCGCGCAGCTGTCGCTCTCGCGCACCTTCGCCGACGCCTACGCCGCGAAGGGGGTGTTGGTGAACGCCGTGGCGCCCGGGCCGGTGGACACGGGCCTGTGGCTGGCCGAGGGCGGCCTGGCCGACCAGGTGGCCGCCGCCAAGGACATCACCCGCGAGGAGGCGCTCGAGGCCCAGGCCGCGAAGATCCCCCTGGGGCGCTTTGGCACCGAGGACGAGGTGGCCGGGATCGTCGTGGTGCTGTGCTCAGCCATGGCCGCAAACGTGGCCGGCGCCGCCTGGTCGGTGGACGGCGGCGCAGTGCCCGTGATCATCTGACCAGGGGAGGAGCGCAGCCGGAACGTTGCCGGAGGAGCGCAGGCCGATCGCCGATTGGCCGAGCACCGCACGGATGGCTCTCCGGCGAGCACCGCACCGGAGGTTCCCCGCCCCGGAGGAGCGCAGGCCGATCGCTGATCGGCCGAGCACCGCCTCTCCGGCGAGCACCGCCGGGGTCTCTCCGGCAGGACAGCGGCCCCGCGGGGCGAACTGCCTGCTGTATGAGGTTCGTGTGCGCGGCAATCCTGCTGGCGATCGCCGGACCGACCGCTGTCGCCGTGGCCGCGGGCGGCGGAGCGCAGGCCCCGCAGCCCGGAAGCGCCTCGAGCTCTCAGCCGGCCGGTGGCGCCACGGCGCCCGCTTCCGGCGACGGCGCGGCCGCCCCCCAGGCCGGGGCGGCCCCGAAGTCCGTCGCGCCCCCCGTTTCCGGGGGCGGCGCCAGCCCCCCGGCTCCCGTGCCCGCCTACGAGCCGCCCGCGGTTGGCCCCGCGCCCGCGAGCTCTCCAGAGCCGGCGCCTCCGCTCACGCCGCCGTCGACTGCGCCCGCGCCGCTGCCGACTGCGCCCGCGCCGCCACCCCTGGCGCTCCCGGGCCCCGTACCCCGGCTTGGACCGCTACCGGCGGTTGCGCGCACACTGGCGCCGCCGGGCGAAGTGCAGGCACGAGCCGGTCAGGTGACCGTGACCGCTGCCGCGCTCGTGCCTGTCCGCGGATTGGCACAGCCCGAGCGCGACCGCCGCGGGCGAGGCAAAGGGGGCGTGGACATCGAGGTACCCGTGCCCGAGGACGATCCCGCCCCCACTTCCGGGCCCGCTTCGCAACCCGCGGCCGAGCCCTCCGACGGCCTTCCCCGCACGGGCCTGGAGCTCATGGCCGTACTGTGCGCAGGCCTCGCCCTGCTTTCGGGTGGATTGGCGCTGCGGCTGCTCAGCCGCCCCCCCGCCGCCCGCCTCGGCTAGTGGCTCGGCCGCAGCCAGATCTTGCGCGTAGTGACGGTCTCGTTGCCGGCCCGGTCACGCGCCCTCACGGCGAGCCTGACGGGCACGGACCGCCCGCCGAGAAGCGCTTCTCGGATGGCTTGGCGAGCGGCGGGCCCGAAGGTGACCCGTAGAGCAGCCACCTGGCCGGGCTTGGCGTGGCGTGCGGCCGTGGCGGCAGAGCGGGGTGCCCCGTCCGCCTGCAGACTCCCGGCGGCGTGCAGCCGGCAGGCCTGGTCGCAGCGCGCGTTCACGACCAGCCTGCCGGCGTCCAGCAGGCGCTGACGCGGCGGGAAGGCGAGACGAAGGCGGGGCGCGCGCTCGTCGGCCTTGGGCGCCCTGGGCCGGGCGGTGCCGCGGACCGCGGGGGGCTCGCCGGCAATGGCGCCCCACCCGAGCGAGATCGTGGTGGAGGAGCCCTCGTACGGGTTGCCCGCGGCGGAGACGCGCGAGACCGTGTCGGGTAGGAGAGTTGCGGCCACGCTGTAGATGCGTGACCTGCCCGGGGCGACGAAGCCGAGCGGGCGTGCACCCATCTCGGTGAGCCCGCCCGTGTAGACGAGCATCGGCGCGTCCCGCGCGGTCACGTCGAGGACCGTGACCTGGAGGCGCTCGGAGAGGGTTCCGCCCGCGGGTCCCTGGCGGTCCGAGAAGCCGGTGCGCGAGAGCCAGAACAAGCCCCGTGAGGTGCCCTCGTTGGTCACGAGCACGGTGCCGTCGGTCGTCGCGCCCGGTTTGAGGCCCGAGGCGCGGAACACGGCCTCCCCGGCCCGTGAGGAGTTCGAGAAGGCGCCCTCCATGGCCTCGGCGCGGGGGACCGGGCCGGGCGCCGGGGGATCCGCCTCGCCCGTGGAGGCAAGCGCCACCGCGACGGTCACGGGGACGACGACCGCGACCGCCGTCAGCACGCGCGCGATGAACCTGTGGGACAGCACCTTTCTTGCTCATCGGCCGGGCGGGCACCCGAACTTGAATGCGCGCCGCCAGCGTCGAGGCCTGCCCGTCGAGGCCCGCCCCGTCGAGGCCTGCCCGTCGGGGCCGTGCGAGAACATGCGGGGGTGAGCTCTGTGCCCTACCGCATCCGCCGCTCCGATCGTGCCCGCCGCGCCCGCATCCAGGTCTCCGCCGACGGCGTGGAGGTGGTGGTCCCGCGACGCCTCCCGATGAGGGAGGTGGAGCCCTTCGTGGAGGAGAAGCGCCCGTGGATCGAGCGCACGCTGCGGCGGATGCGCCAGGCCGAGGCCGAGCACTCGCCGCCGCTGCTCGAAGACGGCGGGGAGGTCCACTACCTGGGGGAGCGGCTGTCCCTGCGCCTCCTGGTGGAGCCGGGCAGGTCGCGGGCTCATGTGGCCCGCCGCGGCGACACCCTCCACGTGAAGATCGCAAAGCCGGGGCCCGAAGCGCTGCGCGAGGCCCTGGAGGGCTGGTATCGCCGCCGGGCCCGTGACGAGGTAGCGCCCCGCCTCGACGGGGCAAGCGCTCGCGCGGGGACCCCCTACACGACGCTCCAGATCAGAGGGCAGCGCACGCGCTGGGCCAGCTGCTCCTCGACCGGGGCGATGAGCTTCAACTGGCGCCTCCTACTGGCCCCACCCGAGATTCTCGACTACGTCATAGAGCACGAAGTGGTGCATCTCGAGATACACGACCACTCACCGAAGTTCTGGGCGGAGCTCAAGCGAAGGGTTCCGGGCTACAGGACCCAGGAGGAGTGGCTCAAACGCCACGGACAGTCACTGCGCCTCTAGGTCGACTCGGAGTCACTCCCACCGAAACCCCCTGACCGCCAGCACCAGTCCCCCAACCCCCCAGAGCACCACAACCGCAAGCGAGCCCAGGTCGGCCGCGATTCCCGACCCCTCGACGATCGCGCCCGACAGTCCGTCCACCACGTGCTTGAGCGGAAGCGCCTGGGCCACGGCGTCCAGCACCGGCGGGAGCTCGTCGGACGAGTAGAAGACCCCGGAGATGAAGATCACGGGCAGGAACACGAAGTTCACGTACGCGGGGGCCGAGTCGAAGTTGGGGATCACGTGCGACATCGCGATCCCGAGCGCGCCGAAGGTGATCACTCCGGCCAGCGTGAACACGACCAGCTCGAGCCAGTCCTTGGGCCAGGTCACGTCATAGAGCAGGTGGCCGATCAGGATCACCAGGGCCACCTGCACGCAGGCGTTGGCCACCGCGTTGCCGAGGAAGCCCGCGAAGTAGGACCCGGCCGGCATCGGGGTGCCCCGGACGCGCTTCAGCAGGCCCTCCTCGCGCCGGAAGGTGAGGTTGATCGCCAGGGCGTTGAAGGTGGTGGCCATCACGCTCATGCCCGCGATCCCCGGGATCACCACCCGCAGCTGATCGGGCGCTGAGGCGAACACCGAGGCCACCAGCAGCAGCAGCATCAGCGGCAGGCCAAAGCTGAAGAACGCCGCGCTCGGGTTGCGCCAGAACAGCTTTCGCTCGAGGCGAAACTGCTCCCAGGCGAGCGTGGCCGGGCTCATCGCTCGTCCTCGGCCGTCAGCTCCAGGTAGACGTCCTCGAGCGTGGGGCGGGCCACCTCGAGGCCCTGAAGGCGCTCGCCGCGGGCAATAGCGTCGCCGGTCAGGCGGTGCAGGAGATCGGTCGGATCGACGGTCTGGTGCTCGACGCGGCGGCCCTCAGAGAGATACGAGACGCGGTAGCCCGCGCTGGTCGGCGACAGCTCCGAGGGCGGGCCCTGGGCCACCAGGGAGCCGTCCTTGATGATCGCCACGCGGTCAGCCAGCTCCTGTGCCTCGTCGAGGTAGTGGGTGGTGAGCAGGACGGTCTTGCCGAGATCCCTGAGCGCACCGACCACCGTCCACGCCGTCCGCCGGGCCGCGGGGTCGAAGCCGGTGGTGGGCTCGTCCAGGAACACCAGCTCCGGATCGCCGACAAGGGCGAGCGCCAGGTCCATGCGCCGCCGCTGCCCTCCCGACAGGCGCCCGGAGCGCTCGTCGGCCTTGTCCTCCAGCCCCACCAGCGCGATCGTCTCACCGACCTCGCGCGGCCGGGGGTAGGCCTTGGCCATGTGCCCAACGGCCTCGCGGACAGTGATGTGGGAGTGAAAGCCGCAGCTCTGGAGCACGATGCCCACGCGCTCCTGCTGGCGGCGGTCACGCACGGCGGGATCCTGTCCGAGCACGCGCACGCTGCCGCCACTGCGAGCGCGGTAGCCCTCGAGGATCTCTACGGTGGTCGTCTTGCCCGCGCCGTTGGGGCCGAGGAGGCCGAACACCTCGCCCCGGCGAACATCGAACGACAACCCCCTCAAGGCCTCGACCGCGCCGTAGCTCTTGCGCAGGTCGGAGACCTCGATAGCCATTTCGCCCACCCCGGGGACTATGCCAGGGCCTCTGATGCGCTCCCCTACACGCGAG
>Ga0136640_10001169_pt1 | contig 10399 bp, 10 predicted proteins | sample AntDrymUQ8642106_2_FD_105498 | JGI IMG/M metagenome (GOLD analysis project Ga0136640, IMG submission 105498) | Polar desert sand microbial communities from Dry Valleys, Antarctica - metaG UQ864 (21.06) | ecosystem: Environmental > Terrestrial > Soil > Desert | place: Antarctica: Dry Valley...
CCTTGCCGCGCCTTTCCCGATCGCTGCGCTCGATAACAGCGACGCCAAGTCGCCGCGCGATGGCAGCGGTTTCGTCGCGGCAGTTGTCGGCGACAACTAGGATGGAAAATTCGTCGGCTGCGGCGCTCTTCAATCCTTCCAGAGTCCGCTCGATGACATTCGCCTCGTCATGGGCCGGGACGATGATCGTCGCACCTTGCCCCGCCGATTGGTCCGCCGGCCTTGGGCGCGGAAGCCCGAATAGAACCTCGGCGAGAAACATCAGATTCGCCACCAGCAAGGGCGCAAGCAGGATTGAAATGAGGATCGTCACGGTCGGGGAATGCTACCCTCAAGTTGGAGGTTGAACGATTATCATCGGTCGATTGCAAAACTCTCGTTGCAAGACTAGCGTTCTGGATCAATTTGATCGTTCTGCCAACGAAGTTCAGGGACAAAGTTCGCTTGTTGTCTATCCCATCCGACGTTTTGACGCGCACGAAGGCCCGTTGGCATCTTGCTGACATGTTGCTGGTCATAGGCGGCCTTTTGTTCGTGCTGCCGCCCATGATCGAAGTTGCACGGTTCAACTGGTCGACGGAGCAAGGCGGACACGGGCCGATCGTTCTTGCAACGGGTCTGTGGCTTCTTTTTCGCGAATTTCGTGCGGCACGCGGGCTACGGCGTCCAGCTAAAAAGATCCTTGGCTTTGCGGCGCTGTCAGTCTTTCTTCCCGCTTATGTCGTTTTCGGGATCACCGGGATCCTAGAACTCCAGGTCGCGGCGATGTACGCTGCGCTGGTCAGTGCGGCGTACCTCCTCCTTGGAGGACCTACACTGCGTTCCTTGTGGTTCCCGATATTCTATTTGGCATTCGCATTGCCACCGCCGGACACTGTCGTCGCCATCATAACTCAACCGGCCAAGATCGCCATTTCGAAGGCGGCAGTGGACTCGCTTTACGCTCTCGGCTATCCCATCGGAAGCTCTGGAGTGGTCATCCAGATTGCGCAGTATGAACTTCTCGTTGCGGCGGCTTGCTCGGGTTTAAATTCCTTGATCACCTTGTCCGCCATCATGCTTTTTTACGTTTATCTAAGGCATCGCAATGATTTGACGGCATTCATTGCCATGTCGCTCGTCGTTGTGCCCGTCGCCATTGTCGCGAACTTTATCCGGGTGATTATCCTTATTCTGATGACCTATCATGTGAGCGAGGCTGCGGCGCAGGGCTTCCTGCATGATTTCGCAGGACTGATGACGTTTGCGGCGGCGCTTGCGACGATGATGGCGGCCGAAGCGTTGTATTCGCAGCTGAGGTTGCGCAGATCGCGAGTTTCGAATGACGCCTGACGCGGCGGACGAGTTGGGCCTTGGAATGGACCGACGCAAAATGCTGCTCGGATTGCTGTTCGCCAGTAGCGCCGGTGTCAGCTTCGCACGGCAGCCGCGGCAGCGGATCGACTATCTTGGATCTATCAAGCTGGACAGCCTGATTCCCAAGATCGTCGGCCAATGGAAATTCGCGACGACGAGCGGGCTTGTCGTTCCTCCCGAGGACAATCTCGCGTCAGGCTTGTACTCGCAGCTTCTGACCAGGGTCTATGTGGACTCTGAGAATCCGCCAATTATGCTCCTGATCGCGCAAAGCGCCGCTCAAACAGGGCTTCTCCAGATTCACAGGCCCGAATTCTGTTACCCGGCGGGGGGCTTTCAACTCTCCCCCATCGCACAAGTGACGATTCGGGCGAACGGGCGAGCGTTCACCGTCAACCAGTTAACTGCGACGGCCCCAGGCCGGATTGAGCAGATCCTCTACTGGACTAGGGTAGGGAACGCGATGCCCGCGACTTGGGCACAGCAACGACTCACGACGGCGATCGATAGCCTGAAAGGCATTATTCCAGACGCGGTTTTGATTCGAGTGTCGACCATCGGCGCCGACGGGGAATCTGCGTACGCCCGCCTTGCAGATTTCGTCGCGAAGATGATTGACGCCTTGCCGGACGCCACCCGGCGAGTGTTCGTCAGCCGTGCCTAATGCGAATTTTTGCTCGAAAACGGCTTTAAGTAGTGAAAGATAAAAGCTACCGTTAGAACGATTACTAAGATCGCCAAGATGTTCGAACCCTCGTTACCAAGATAATTCGCGACGCCACATCCGCCGCCAGCAGTCAGGTACATCCATAAAGGATCGTTGACCGGCTCAGCCTCACTGGTTGATCGTTGCATAAACAGAACAATCAGTCCAGCAAAGATACCGAGGGTGATCCAGTCGTAGGGTGTTTCCATTGAAATGTCCTTCTTTGCCGACTGGTGCAGCTTTAACACTAATGCTATCTTCGCTGAAACAAAACTTTGATGGAAACAAGTTCATGCATAAGCAATTAATTCTCGGGCTTTCGCTGATTGTTGCGTGTTCCGGTTGCGCGAAAAAAGCTGAAGGCCAGTCGGTCGCGGTAGTCAATAATGAAGAGATTACGGCGACGGAACTCAATGCGGAGCTCGCAAATGCCAACGTTTCCGGCGAAGTTGACCGCAAGGCTGTCACGGCCCGCGTGCTCCAAGGTCTCGTTGACCGTCGGCTACTAGCTGAGCAGGCCCGCAAAGATCGGATTGACCAGTCGCCCGAGTTCATCACGCGTCAGCGTCGCATGAACGAGGACCTTCTGATTGGCATGCTGGCCAGCCGCCAGATGGACACAAGCAAGCTTCCAACGGACGCGGAGATCGTCGCGTTTCAGGCGAAGCAGCCTCAAGCCTTTGCCAAGCGGGAGGTTTGGAAGCTTGACCAGCTGGAGTATCAAACGCCCACCGACCCGGCAGTCATGGAAAAAATGATGCGTACCAAGTCGCTTGAGGAGCTTGCCGGAGTCCTGACGGCGAATAAAGTGCCGTTTCAGCGCGGCAACAATCAGCTTGTCACAAGTGTAATTCCAATCGACATGTACCCGCGCCTCGATGCGCTTGCGCCTGGCGAGCCGTTCATTGTCCCGAACGGGGGGCGCTCCATCGCAAGCGCGATCACGTCGCGTGTGCCCACGCCGCTGGTCGGCACTGCGTTACGAACGGAAACGGTCAACATGCTCCGTCGTCAGAATGGCAGTCAGCTGCTGCAGCAGCGCCTGAAAGACCTCAGGAAGACGGCAAAAATCGAGTATAAGACGGGCTTTGCACCGCCGAAGTAAGCGGCGTTCCAACTTGGAGGCAAGCAAACTCGGTAAAGCAAAGCCCGGCTAATTGTCGTTAGTCTTTTTCGCCGTAACCAGCTGCGTAATAGCTGTCCACGCCGTAACCATCGCTCAGCATTCCGCCGCGGAATTTGTTGAGGACAACCCCCGCAAGCCGTACCCGGCCCAGCGCTTCGACCGAATCCCTGATTTCGCGTTCGGTGGTCGTACCTTCCTCGGCGACCAGAATGTAGCTGTCGAGGTGCGCCATGGTCGCGACCGCGTCATCGTTGGCGAAGACTGGCGGGAGATCGCAGACAAAGACGTTCTTGGGATCGCTGATCCGCATCGCTTCGAAAAGCGCGTGCGCTCGCGGTGAGGCCAGCAGTTCGGCTGAGTGAATCATTCCGCCGAAGGTCGGTATGACGGTCAAGCTTTCGCCTTCCAGTCGGTATGTTTGTAACGGCTCGCCCGACGCCAAATGCTGGTTCAAGCCATGATTCGATTTGATGCCGAACTGCGCACTGAGGGAGCCGCGTCGCAAGTCGAGGTCCACGGCGAAGGTTCGGATCTGCGGGTCGCGGCTCAGACTGGCGCTGATGTTGGCCGATACGAACGATTTGCCGACATTCGGCGTTGCCGAGACCACACCTAGCATGCGGAACCCGCGCTGGCGTTTGAGTTCAAGCAGCCGACCGCGGACCAGATTGAAGCTGCGGGATCGAGGGTCGATGCTGTTAAAGCCATAAATGTCACCCGCCAGAGCGCGCTCGGCGCTCCACTCGGCGGGGTCTGGAGCATCGAGTGAACGCAGGATGCCGCTCACCGGGCCGTTGCTAGGCTCATCTTCGGCTCGACGAAGGGACAGGTCGCTATGCAAGTCGTGTTCTCTTTCTGAGAAAAAAGGCGAAAGGGCTGGTTCGCGTCTTCCCGCCGAACAAAGGTACGACGCCAAGTACAGGCAGCCCGAGGGACTCGATCTGGGAGGGACTGCGAAGCGGTCTGCGCAATACCTCCACGGCAAGAGCAAGCAACAGTCCTAAAAGGACCCCAGCCGCCGATCCGATCGCGATGAGTAGCGGTCGGTTGGGGGAGTGAGGGCTATCCGGCAGACTTGGCGGTTCGACCAGCGACAGGCGTTCCGCGCGCTGCTCGTTCACCAAACGGGCGCCGTTCTGTGCCTTCAGCAGGTCGTCGGAGACCGACTTGTATTGATCCCGAAGCGCCGAGGCCTGGTTTTCCAATTGCATTGCCTGCTCCAGGATCGCGGGTGCTCTAGCTGATCCGGCCATGGACGCCTGAGCTCGAGCCATTGCTGCCGAGCGCGCTTGCTGCACGGAAGCGATGGCGGAGTTGTTCGCCGCAATCTGACTGCGGATCATGGCGCCGTCGTCGGGGGACGAGCTGCTGCGCGCGATTTGCTGCACAACACGCAGTCGCTGACGAGCGGTCTGCACGTCGGGGTGGTTGTCGTTGTACATGGCCTCGGCCAATGTCAGGGCCGCCTCCGCCGCCGCGAGCTGCGGATCCTTTTGCGGGCCACGGCTGGCTTGAGCCAGCAACTGCCGATTTTGCGTCTCGAGACCGGTAATCTGAGATGAGTAGCTGCCCAGATCTAGCATGGAGCCACTGCCAGTGTTTGCCAGCGCGGCGCCGTTGCGAGCCTTGAGCCCCGTCAGCCCATTTTCGATCTGAGAAATCTGCGAGCGAAGTTTCGTCGCCTGGTCCTCCAGAAATCTCACGCTTAGGCGTGCCTGTCCCGCAGCGTCCTCGGTGTCCATGCTGAGAAAGCTGTTGACGAAACTCTGCAGGACGGCCTGAGCCTGCGCGGGGTCAGAATAGTCGAAACTGATGTCGATCGAAATCGGGTCCTGAGCGCCGGACTGTGCGCTAAGATCATTGGCCTGTGCTCCGACCGTGGTCGCGTCGCGCATCTTCTCCACCACTTTCGAGAGCGGCTTGGCGCGTCGCTCTTCCGGGTAGAGATTATTCAGTTCGATCAGCTGAATGAGGTCACCGCGGCTAAGCACGCGCTCGCGGATTCGGGCGATGCGGTGTTCGATGTCGCCTGCCGCCGGCGCTTGAACAAGCGACGTCGGCAGCTCTTGCGACTGCACCAGCAGGCTCGCTGTCGATTGATAGACCGTCGGAAGTGCAAACGCCGCGACCGCGCTGATGGCCGAAACGCCAACGAAGGGCCACAGAATCAACCCTCGCCGCTGCCAGAAAATGGACGGCAAGTGGTTGAAAAACCAGCCAAAGTTACCCTCAGCAGGTTCGGGCTCCGTCATCATCGAATATCTCCGATGCGGTATCGAACGAACACGGAACCGCCGATGTCCGTTTTGGCCGCGGGGCCGAAATTGGACAGCTTGCGCACCGAGGTATTGGCACCCGCGGACAACCTGTCGTTGATCTTCCGATCGTATGAGCCCGCCATACTGTAGAACGTCGTACGCTGACTAAGTCCGAGCAAACGAAAGCTCGAGCGAGAAACGTCAGCGGAAAGCTGAATGGTGTCCTTGGCACTGAGACGACGGTAATAATCAACGCCGGCAGAGGTCGACGTCGGCGCACCACCGATTAACGAGCTTTGCGTGCGCCGCGAAACGCGGGCACACAGCCGCTGGAACTCGAGACTGCGGCACAGCGATCCATCAAGCGCGAGGTCGATCGAAGAACCGCTGCCCCCATCCGAGCCGAAGGACTGCCGCGTATGGACAAAACCGACCGCGGCGGTGGCATCCCAGCTATCACTGAGGCGCGCACGCATCGTCGCCTGAGGCCCGACCGACGTGATTGAACGACCCCCCGAATAATCCGCATATTGCCCGATGAGGCGACCGCCGACGGTCAATCGCTCGTTGATCTGACGGTCGTAAGCAAGCGAACTTTCGTATTGTGTATAGTCGAGGTTAGTTGCTTCACTGCCGTTGACGAAAAGATGTTGCGCTCCGACGGACGCCGTTAGCGAGTCCCGCGGCGACAATGCCATGCTGGTCCCGACTTGACCGGAGACGCGATACTGACGCTGATTCAGGCCAAACAGATTGGGGTCTACAATCAACAAGCTTCCCGGCACCGTGGGATCGGGCGCGACCGACCCTTGCGGCACCCCGTAGAATCGCGAACTGAGCTGGGCTCCGAAGTCGCCGGTCAAGCCCAAGCTTCCGAACAGTCTGACCTTCTCGCTTACCGACCGACTGGTTTCCGCGCTCAAGCTGAACACCTGCTTGTTCGAGTAGCGTCGGAAATAAGTGGAGTTCTCGAGATAGGCCGAAACGCTGGTCATACCGCGCTCGGTGATCGACCCATAATAAGCGAATGCCGACGCCCTGCCAAACCCGCTGCCGGTATTATTGCCCGCCGCAAGCAGCGGATTGGTTGAATAGCCCAACCCGGCCTGCAGATCGACATAGGTTTGAGTTTGCGCCGTTGCTGCCGTCGAAAGCGATAGGAGGCTGGCGCCGACAAGGCTCTCTAGCGTCAGCGACCGATTCATGGAATGACCACCGTATCACCGCTGACGATCTGCGGAATTTCCGACGCTGTCAGCTCTCCGCTATTGCCTTTCAGCGCATTGGCAAGCCTGACGCGAATGGTCTGGAGGTTGTCGCCACGCTTGCGGATGATGCGGATATTGCTGAGATCGGCGAACTCAGTGGGCCCGCCAGCAATGCTCAGCGCCTCGAGCGCGTTGACGTATCGGCCCGGAGTAAACGTCCCAGGACCCTTGACCTTGCCGACCACGGAGAATTGGAAGCCAGACGGATTTTTGACCGATACCGTGACCTGAGGAACCTGGCCACGATACTGCGACCGGAGCCCGGCGGTGATGGTCCGCTCGAGCTCGGAAGGAAGCCGCCCCGCAGCAAGCACTTGCCCCACCAAGGGGAAGGCGAAGGTTCCGTCAGGCAGTACCCGGACGCTCCGTTGGAGGCGCTCGTCGCCCCATACGAGGATTTCCAGCTCGTCGCCGGGGTTGATCCGATAGGCCACGCCAGCCGCCGCAGGGGTGGACTGTGCCGGCGCTTCCTGCGACACGCCGCCAAGGGCGACTGCGAACACCAATAAAAAGAAAGTAAGAAGCCGCACACGATTACTCCTGCCGTTCGATCACGCGCCGACTGTGCCACAATTGCACTGCCAGCCCAACCTTCTGGTCACCTTAAACTTATCCCCCTACGGTTAGCATACAATGAATGTTCGGATCTGGCAAAGCGCTCTCCTCATTGGTGTAACGGCTTGCAGCGTCGTGCTAAGCGGGTGTGAGTCTCGTGAGGCTCGCGCCAAGCAGGCGTTCGAGCAATATCAAGCTGCGGGCGCGAGTGGCGACCTGCTCGCCGCGCGCCGGGCGCTGCTGTCCCTGGTGAGTGCGGACGACAAGGTCGCAGACTATTGGGTTGAGCTGGGGAAGATCCAACTTCAGCTCGGAGACTTCGGGAGCGCCTATAACGCTTTTCAAAGGGCGCACGAACTTGATCGTGCGAACCCGTCGATCCTGGGTTTCCTGACGCAGCTTGCGCTTCGTTCCGGCAATCTCGCATTGGCCGAGCAATCGGCGCGAGAGCTCGAGTTGGTGGCTCCCGACGATCCAGCCGTGCGGCTGACTTATGGCTATGTCGCGTTGCGGCAAGGTGATCTGGACGAGGCGGGCCGCCAGGTAAGGGTCCTGCTCGCCACGAGCCCCCACGACCCCAGTGCGAACGTCCTTCGCGCTCGGATCTTGCTCCAGTCAGGCACGCCGGACCAAGCTGCGTCTCTACTGCGCGAACAGGTTCGGCTGCAGCCTTCCGACCAGCTTAGCCTGCGGGCCTTGCTCAGCATCTACGAACTTCGTGAGCAATGGACTAAGGCTGCATGGGTAGCGCGTAACCTTTTAGCTTGGCAACCGAAGGATCACGCTGTGCGCGCGCGGCTGATCGAAAGCGAAATACGCGCGGGGAGGGCACAGACTGCTCTTCCTGATACGGTCATAGGCCTTGAAGTTGCTGGTCCACGCGAATCGGACCTGATACTGGCGCCTTGGATCGCAACCGGGAATCAGCGCATGATCTCGCCCAGCGTGTTCAAGGTAGCAAGCAAGGCTCAAGGGGATCGGCGGATCGCAATGGCTCGATTCCTCGTATTGGCCGATCAGCCCGAACAAGTTGTTCAGCTCACCCGCGCAGGTGCGACCTTGCCGGTAACCCCCGGCAACCTTGCTGCCAATGCTTTGTATGGCGCAGCCCTCGCCGCAACCGGGCAAGAGCAATCCGGCCTCGAGCGCGTCAACGCCGTACTCGAGCTCGATTCGGCAAATGCCGACGCTCTGCGCGGCCGGGCGCAAATGCGGCATATGGCCGGGGCAAACAAGCTTGCCATTGAAGACGCCCAAAAGTTGATCGCCGCGGATCGCCGCTCACCGCAGGCCCGTCTCCTTCTCGCCAAATTCTATGTCAAAGCGGGACAAGTCGCCGACGCGCGGCGGACGCTCTGGGACGCTTTTCACGAGATTGCGGCGGAACGATCGATCTACGAAGCGTTAATGGCATTCGTCATGAAGTCCGATGACCCTCGCGCCGTTCAGTCTCTCTCAGAAGAGTTCAATGATCAGCGGAACAATGAGTTGATTCGGAGCTTCGCATGATCTCGGCCTCACATGGACCGGCGGTGACAGACGCCGGTTCCCGCCAAGGTCCGGGTCCCGCCCCAGGCAGCGAAGGTCACTTACCGCGTGGCGTCCGATTTTCATCGAACATCGTTGGACCGCTTCTCTTTCTGCGCGACTTCCTGAGTTGCGCTTTGGCAGCACCTGTTGCCTTTTTCCTTTACGATTGGCTGATCGGCGCTCGTCTGGTTCCATCCGTCCACTTTTTTGCGGGGGTAGCAACGATAGGGACCTTCATGATCCTGAGGGCTTCGAAGGACAGCTATCATCAAAATCTATTCACTATCGGTGAACGGAGGGACAGCGCGGTTTTTGACATGCTTTTAAGTGGCTTGGTGGCGACCGCGCTGGTGTTCCTTTCTGGCATGGTGGAGAATTTCTCCCGCGGGCTCAGTTCGCTCTATCTTCTCACGACCACTGTGTTTCTCGCGGCGTCGCGGCCAATCTTCCGTACGCTTTTGAACCGCCTGGCAATGCGGGGAGTAATCGGTCAACGGATTGCCTTTTATGGCGCCGATCCGGAATCGATCGATAGAATCCGCCATGTTCTGAGTTCCAGCGAGCTCGCGCATCTGACTTTTGTCGGTTTTGCCGACGACCGTCCCAAGGTTCGGGAGGCCTACTCGCTGCCGTTTCTCGGCGGAAGTGAAGAACTATCCGCGCTGGCAAGGGCCGGTCAGGTTGACCAGGTATTGCTCAGCGTGCGCAAGTTGCCCCCGGCACGGCTCCGGGAGATTATGGACCGGCTGAGTTCGGTCTGCGTCGATATCTCGCTTATTCCCGATCAGGCGATTGATTTCGCACCCGACTATAGTGTTCGCCTGCTTGGCTCCTTGCCGGTTCTGACCTTGTGGCAAAGGCCGTGGAGAGACGTAAACGGCCTGGTAAAGCGTGCCGAGGACGTGGTCTTGGCGTCGATCGCGCTGCTCCTCCTGTCGCCGGTGATGTTGGTGACCGCTCTCCTCATTCGATTGACAAGCGCCGGGCCGGCCCTGTTCGTCCAGCCACGGATTGGCTTCAACAATGAAGTCATTCACGTTCTCAAGTTCCGGTCCATGTATGTGGATCGAGCCGACTTAAAGGGCCTCGAGACGACGACGCGAGGCGATCCGCGAGTCACGCCTTTGGGGCGGATATTACGGCGACTGAGCATCGACGAGTTGCCACAGTTGCTCAACGTCATGAAGGGCGACATGTCGATGGTCGGACCGCGCCCGCACGCCACGCATATGCGGGTCGGGGACCTCTATTACCAAGAAGCCGTCAAGGGATATGCCGGGCGGCACCGGGTGAAGCCGGGAGTCACCGGCCTTGCCCAGGTCAAGGGTTCGCGCGGCGAGATCCGGACCTTGGAACGGGCCAAGCGGCGGGTCGAACTGGATCAGCAGTACATCAGCCAATGGTCCGTGTGGCTCGACATCTGGATCTTGGTGCTCACTGTACGCGCAGTGCTGATCGACAGCGATGCGTACTGAGCGGATTGAATTTCTCGGTGTCGGTTTCGACCGGCTGACCTTCGGCGATGTGCTTGCGCGGCTTTCTCGGGTCGGCACGGACACGCCTTATTCCTACGTGGTCACGCCCAACGTGGACCATGGCG
>Ga0136640_10001170_pt1 | contig 10389 bp, 10 predicted proteins | sample AntDrymUQ8642106_2_FD_105498 | JGI IMG/M metagenome (GOLD analysis project Ga0136640, IMG submission 105498) | Polar desert sand microbial communities from Dry Valleys, Antarctica - metaG UQ864 (21.06) | ecosystem: Environmental > Terrestrial > Soil > Desert | place: Antarctica: Dry Valley...
CGCCAGACTGTCGGACTCGATGGCCGCGACGCGCCGGTCCACCGCATCGGGGTCCTCGTCCAGCCGAGCCTGTCCTCGCTCGGCCAGCTCGGCCAGCGAGATCACCCAGTCGTCGCCACCCCCGGCAACCGCACCGAAGGTCACCACTTGGGTGACACCGGGCAGGTCGGCACGTCGCTCGCGCAGCTTGGCCACCTGCGCGTCGTCCTCCGCGAAGACGACGACGCTGTTGGAGTCGGCCACGATGAAGGCGACCTCTTCAGCGATCGTGGTCGGGTACACGGTTGTGGTCGCTGCCCCGGCGCACATGACCGCCAGGTCGGCCAGGATCCACTCGTAGCGGGTGGTCGAGATGATCGCGACCCGCTGCTCTGCGCCGACGTCGAGCGACACCAGCCCCGCAGCGAGTCGACTTACCTCGTCAGCCGTCTGCTGCCAGGTGCGTGACTCCCACTGGTCTCCCCGCGGGAAGCGGTACGCCTCCTGCTCGGGCCGCGTCGCCACCTGGTCGAGGAACATCTGGGCCACAGTGTCGGCGCGCTCGTCGACGAGAAGCACGTCATCGGTGCTCGGAGCAGTCGTCGTCATCGTCATCCCTCGGTCACATCGCCGTGATGAGGTGAGGATATGTCACTGACCGGACCAGCGATAGGTCTCGCCAGGTCGCGCACCTGTCGGCGACCGCCGGCACGTTTCGCGCGGTAGAGCGCAGCGTCCGCGCGGCGCATCAGCGCCCTGATGTCGGCGTCGTCGACGAGCGCTTTCACCGTTGCGGTCCCGCAAGACACGCCGGCACCGGCGGCGAGCCACCCTGCCCGATCGACCAGGTCCGTCAGTGCGTCAGGCAGCTCAGCGTCCACCGGCCCCGGCACGATCAGGCAGAACTCGTCACCACCCAACCGGGTGGCGACGGCACCCGGCAGCCGACTGACGGCCTCGCTCAGCAGCAGGGCGATCTCGCGCAACAGCCGGTCACCGGCCAGATGGCCGTCACGGTCGTTGACCGTCTTCAAACCGTCGACGTCCCACAGCGAGATCGCGACCGGACGCTGCAGCCGGGACAGCTCCTGCAGCGTCTCGTCGGCCAGCCGCCGGTTTCCCAGCCCGGTCAGCGCGTCGATGTAGACCAGCTCGGTTAGGTGTTCGTGGCTGTCCAACCGCCCGACGCCCAGCGCAATCGCCTGCGCGATGACCCGGGAGACGGCTTGGTCGCGAGCGGTGAAGGCCGGGCTGCCGTGCGCACGCGTCGCGTACAGCTCCCCCCAGACCAGCGCCCCCACCAGGATCGGGCAGCCGAGCGACGCTGCTTTGCCGAGCGAGGCGAGCAGCCGCAACTCGGAGGGGTCGCCGCCCTCGTCGTGCAGGTTCAACGACCACGGCCGTTGCTGCTCGGCGACCTTGAGGAGGTCGGGGAAGTCGCTGACCCGGTAGCGTTCGTCGGCAGGATGCTCCTCCTCGCCCGGACCGAGCGCACCGACGTTGACGATCGTCCGAACGCTGCCCGCCGCTGCGTCGAAGCGGCTCACCGACGCCGAGGCTGCGGTCAGCACCTTGAGAGCGGTGCCAGCCCCCAGCCGGGCGAGCTCGTCCACCCCCCTGGCCGACTCCATTGCGAAGAGCAAGTCAGCGACAGCCTGATACCCAGCCGTCTCCCTGTCTGCGCGCACACCCCAATCTACGGCGCCACCATGCACACGGCTGGGCGACTTCGTCGCAACTCGCCCGAACGTCCCATGGCAAACCAACCCGATGTCGAACCAACATGATGTCGGACCAAATCTGCGGCACCCTCTGGGTTGGGCACGTCAACCCCGCACCGCTTTGGCCATCGTCACGCAGCCGGTGAGGTAGTCGCGCACAGTGCTGGCCGGACCGCCACCGTTCAGCATCTCCTTCGCGTTGACCAGTGCTCTGACGACCACCCAGTCCCGGGCGCGATCCTCATCGAGCAACGCCGCGTCCACGGTGCTGTGGAAGCGGGTACGGATCGCCGCTCGGACGTCACCGGTGGCGGCGAGCTCGCCCCACCGGTTCCACAGCAGCGGGGCCACCTCGTAGTGCGGGTCACCGGAAAGCGGCTTCGGGTCGATGACCAACCACGGCTCCCGGGTCGCCGCCAGCACGTTGCCGTAGTGCAGATCGGTGTGGATCAGCCGGCCGTCGCAGGCGGGATCGGCTCCCAGGTCGGCAGCCAAGCCCGCCGCCTCCCCTACGAGCCGACGCGGCAGCGGGGCGTTCGCCGACATCGCGCGTAGCTCTCGGGACCACCGCGTCGTCTGGTCCGACAACTTTCGAAGTGCCGGAGTGGCCGGCATATGGATGCGGTGATAGAGCGCCGCCACGGTCTGGCAGGCCTCAAGGGCCGGCACCGAGTTGAGATCTCGACCGGCGTCGGCCCGCTCGAGCAACAGGGCGTATCGCCGCGGGTCGGCTCGCAGCAGCCGCACCGCGCTGTGCCCCGCCCAGTGCCGCAGCGCGAGGTGCTCATGGTCGGCCTCCCAGTGAGGCCAGCTGAGCTTGAGCACCGCCGCTTGGCCGTCGCCGGTACGTACCGGGTCGATGATGGCGCACTGGCCGTGCATGGCGGCACCGTCAAGGTCTAGGCCCCACTCGTCCAGCAGGTCGCGGCGCAGGCCGGGGAGTGCGTCGACCCACCGCTGCCAGTCGGCACCCCGCGCGCCGTACGCCAGCACCTGGCCAGGTATCGGGGTCAACTGCACGTACGGCTTCAGGGCCGGCCGAGCGCGCGGTACGTCCAGCCGGCGGCACGCCACCGCTCGGGGTCGAGCGCGTTGCGGCCGTCCAGCAGCCGCTTGCGTGCGACCACCGCGCCGAGGGTGTCGGGGTCCAGCTCGCAGAACTCGCGCCACTCGGTGAGCATCAGCACCAGATCGGCCCCGGTCGCCGCCTCGACGGCGGAGTCGGAGTAGTCCAGGGTGGGGAACAGCGCCGCCGCCTTCGCGTTCGCCTGCGGGTCGTAGACCCGCACGTGTGCGCCCTGCAGTTGCAGTTGCGCGGCGACGTTCAGCGCCGGGGAGTCCCGGACGTCGTCGGACAGCGGCTTGAACGCCGCTCCGAGCACCCCGATGCGGGTGCCGAGGATGCGTCCGTCGCACTCCTGGGTGGCCAGGTCGACCATCCGATAACGCCGGCGCATGTTGATCGCGTCCACCTCGCGCAGGAACGTGAGCGCCTGGTCGACACCGAGCTCGCCAGCGCGGGCCATGAACGCGCGGATGTCCTTGGGCAGGCAGCCACCGCCGAAGCCGAGACCGGCGTCGAGGAAGCTGCGCCCGATCCTGGGGTCGTGCCCGATCGCGTCCGCGAGTGCGACCACATCCGCCCCGGTGGCCTCGCACAGCTCCGACATCGCGTTGATGAACGAGATCTTGGTCGCGAGGAACGAGTTGGCCGCCACCTTCACCAGCTCGGCGGTGGTTGGGTCGGTCACCACCAGAGGTATGCCTTGGTCAAGGACCGGTGCGTACAGCTCGCGCAGCACCTTCTCTGCGGCCGCCGACTGCACCCCGAACACCAGCCGGTCGGGTGCCAGTGTGTCCCGGACCGCCTTGCCCTCGCGCAAGAACTCGGGGTTCCAGGCCAACTCGACGTCTGAGCCGGGCGGGGCGTGGGCCGCGAGTCGTTCCGACAGGCGCGCGGCGGTGCCGACCGGGACGGTGGACTTGCCCACCACCAGGCACCGGCCGTCTAGGTGCGGCGCCAGCTGGTCGATGGCCGCATCGACCTGCGACAGGTCGGCCGCCAGCCCGTCGCGACGCTGCGGGGTGCCGACGCACACGAAGTGCACGTCGCCGAACGCGGCCGCCTCGGCCGGCGAGCTGGTGAAACGCAGTCGCCCCGAGGCCACGTGCCGGGACAGCAGCTCCTGCAGGTCGGGCTCGTAGAACGCGATCCGCCCCTGGGCCAGAGTGGCCACCTTGTCGCTGTCGATCTCGACGGCGAGCACGTCGTAGCCGAGCTCGGCCATGCAGGCGGCGTGGGTGACGCCGAGGTAGCCAGCCCCAATCACCGTGAGCCGCAGCGCCATCAGGCGGTCCTTTCGACGACCCCGTACGTCTCGCTCGTAGCCTAACCGGGCACCGCCTGGCGCTGCCCAGAAGGCTGCTGGCCAGAAGGTGAACACACGGCGGCTATCGAGGCGCTGCCCAGCCCGGCCGCACCGGCGTAGCCTCGCCACCGTCGAATCTTTGGAGGTCGCCCGATGCGTTGCACCATCATCCCCCCGTACGTGCTGGCGCGGCTGGCCGACGCCGCCGACGCCCGCACCGCCACCGGCTCGACCACAGCGGAGGCTGCCCGGCAGACGCTCGTGCTGGACGAGCGGCTGCGCGGCCGTCGCCCCCATCGCAGCCGCGAGACCAGCACCGCGCCGCGGCCGACGCCCGATGAGCAGGGCGACCCGGGCGACCAGCAACCCCGCCGGCGCATTCGCGACGCGGGCACCGGCACCGACCTGCCCGGGCGGCTGGTGCGGCGCGAGGGTGAGGCGCCCACCGGTGACGTCACCGCCGACGAGGCCTACGACGGGCTCGGCGCCACCCATGACCTCTACGACGAGGCGTACGGGCGGGACTCGCTCGACGGGGCTGGGGTGCCCCTACGGGCGACGGTGCACTACGGCGTCGACTACTCCAACGCGTTCTGGGACGGCACCCGGATGGTGTTCGGCGACGGCGACGGTGAGTACTTCAACCGGTTCACGATCAGCCTCGACATCATCGGCCACGAGCTCGCGCACGGCGTCACCGAGAACACCGCCGACCTGATCTATGCCGGTCAGTCGGGTGCGCTGAACGAGTCGATGTCCGACGTGTTCGGATCGCTGGTCCGGCAGCGCAACCTCGGCCAGGCTGCCGACGAGGCGGACTGGCTGATCGGTGCGGGGTTGTTCACCGCGCGCGTGCAGGGGACGGCGCTGCGCTCGATGCGCGCGCCCGGCACCGCCTACGACGACCCGGTCATCGGCACCGACCCGCAGCCGGGGCACCTGGACGACTACGTCGAGACCAGCGAGGACAACGGCGGCGTGCACATCAACTCCGGCATCCCGAACCGCGCCTTCCACCTCGCGGCCACGGCGATCGGCGGCAACGCCTGGGAGGCGGCGGGCACGATCTGGTACGCGGTGCTCACCGGGGACACGATCAGCAGCGACTGCGACTTCGCCACGTTCGCCGCGCTGACGGTCGCCGAGGCGTCCGCCCGCTTCGGCGACGGCTCCGCCGAGGCGACAGCCGTCGCTGCCGCCTGGGCGCAGGTCGGCCTGGTCCCCGCGATGGCACAGCCGTGAGCCTCGACCGGCTGCTGGTGAGCGTGACCCGCTCCGGCGGCGTGACCGGCATGCGCGTGCAGCGCACCGTCGACCTGGACGCGGTGGACCCCGACGAAGCCGCCGCGTGGCGGCGGTTGCTGGCCGACGACGCGGTTCGCCGACCGGCGACGCCGGCGAGGGCGGTGCCCGACGGCTACGTCTACCAGCTGGCGTGCGCGGCCGACGACCTGGACGTGACCGTGGCCGAGCAGCAGCTGCCCGCCGAGCACCGCACCCTGCTGGCTCGGGCGGTCCGCCCCGGCTGAGCGGTCAGCCGCGCGTCCAGGGTCACCAGCGGGGCAGCGCATGGAATCTTTATTTTTTGACAGCCGCCGGGGCGTCGGAGGTGGACAGCGCGGCGATGAAGGCCTCTTGTGGGATCTCGACCCGACCCACCACCTTCATCCGCTTCTTGCCCTCCTTCTGCCTCTCCAGCAGCTTGCGCTTGCGGGTGATGTCCCCGCCGTAGCACTTGGCAAGCACGTCCTTGCGGATGGCGCGGATGGTCTCGCGGGCGATCACCCGGGAGCCGATCGCGGCCTGGATGGGCACCTCGAACTGCTGCCGCGGGATCAGCTCCTTGAGCTTGGCGGCCAGCGCGACGCCGTAGGCGTACGCGCTGTCGCGGTGCACGATCGCGCTGAACGCGTCGACGGGGTCGCCGTGCAACAGCACGTCCACCTTGACCAGGTCGGCGGTCTGCTCCCCCACCGGCTCGTAGTCGAGGCTGGCGTAGCCCTTGGTCCGCGACTTGAGCTGGTCGAAGAAGTCGAAGACGATCTCGGCGAGCGGCAGGATGTAGCGCATCTCGACCCGGTCGGCCGACAGGTAGTCCATTCCCTGCAGGGCGCCGCGCCGGGTCTGGCACAGATCCATGATCGTGCCGATGTAGTCCTTGGGCGCGATCAGCGTCGCCCGCACGTACGGCTCGTGAACCTCGGCGATTTTGCCCTCTGGGTACTCGCTCGGGTTGGTGACGACGTGCTCGGTGCCGTCCTCCATCACCACCCGATAGACGACGTTCGGCGCTGTCGAGATCAGGTCCAGCCCGAACTCGCGCTCCAGCCGCTCGCGGACGATCTCCATGTGCAGCAGTCCGAGGAAGCCGCAGCGGAAGCCGAAGCCGAGCGCACCGGAGGTCTCCGGCTCGTAGGCGAGCGCCGCATCGTTGAGCTGCAGCTTGTCCAGCGCCTCACGCAGGTCGGGATAGTCGTCGCCGTCCAACGGGTAGAGGCCGGAGAACACCATCGGGTTGGGGTGTCGGTAGCCACCGAGCGGCTGCGCCGCACCGCGCACAGCCGAAGTAACGGTGTCACCGACCCGGCTCTGCCGGACCTCCTTGACTCCGGTGATGAGGTAGCCCACCTCGCCGGCCGCGATTTCAGCTGCCTTCGTCGGTTCGGGCGAGATGACACCGACCTCGAGCATCTCGTGCGTGGCGCCGGTCGACATCATCTGGATGCGATCGCGGTGCCGCAGCTTGCCGTCGACGACCCGTACGTAGGTGACCACCCCCCGATAGGTGTCATAGACCGAGTCGAAGATGAGTGCCCGCGGCGGCCCGTCGGCGTCGCCGACCGGCGGCGGCACCTCGGCGACGATGCGGTCCAGCAGCGCCCCGACGCCGTCGCCGGTCTTGGCCGAGACCCGGAGCACGTCGTCGGGGTCGCCGCCGATGATGTGCGCGATCTCGGCGGCATAACGCTCCGGCTGGGCGCTGGGCAAGTCGATCTTGTTGAGCACCGGGATGACGTGCAGGTCGGCCTCAAGTGCCAGATAGAGGTTGGCCAGCGTCTGCGCCTCGATGCCCTGTGCCGCGTCAACCAGCAGCACCGCGCCCTCGCACGCCTCCAGGCTGCGGCTCACCTCGTAGGTGAAGTCGACATGGCCCGGAGTATCGATCAGGTTGAGCACGTAGGTCGTGTCGGTGCCGTCGGCGCTGCCGACGCTGGAGGTGTACGGCAGCCGGACCGCCTGGCTCTTGATGGTGATCCCGCGCTCGCGCTCGATGTCCATCCGGTCGAGGTACTGGGCGCGCATCGCACGATCCTCGACGACACCGGTGAGCTGCAGCATCCGGTCGGCGAGTGTCGACTTGCCATGGTCGATGTGCGCGATGATGCAAAAGTTGCGCAGTATCGAGGGAGCCGTGGCGCCCGGGACGGGCGCGTCGGCAACGAGGCGCGATGCGGCGGTGGGTCTCGGCACAGATGGCTCTTCACAGGTCGGCTTGTGGATGCGCGCAGGTCGTACGAGCGCGTCCATCCTCCCACCCCATGCGGGCGGCACCGAACCTGCCGGGCGTGGGCAGGTCCCGGCGGTGTGCTGGACAGACGATAGGAGGTGCACCATGACTCGTGCTCCGGCTTTGGTGTCGTTGGCGTTCCGCGACATCCCCGCCCCCGACTGGGCCGACGTGGTCGTCGTTGCGCTGCCACCCGGCGCGTCGCTCGCCCCGGCCGGCTGGGCACAGGCGGTGTTCGACGTCCGCGCATTGCCCAGGTGGATCCTCGCGCTCTTTGGCCTCCGCCAGCTGCTGGTGCGACTCATCGGTGTGGACAGGGGCTCCGCAGACGTCTTCGCGGTCCGCGAGGTTAGCGGCGACGAGGCGCTGGTCGCGGTCGACGACCGGCATCTCGACTTCCGCGCGGCGGTGGCGGCCGACGCCGAGGCTCGGCTGCTGCGGTGCGTGACCGCTGTCCGCCTGCACGGCTGGCGCGGCCGGGTGTACTTCCTGCCGGTCCGGCTGCTGCACGATCCGGTGACCCGGGCGATGATGCACGCTGCGGTCCGCCGCTCGACCTGACCGCATGATCGCCGGCTAGGTACGCGGGCTGTCGGTCGCGTCGACCCGCAGTCGGTAGAAGACCCGGGAGTAGCCGTCCTGGTCACCCCGGTGGGTCTCGGTCCACCCCAGGTGACGATAGAACGTGAGGTTGTCAGTCATCGCCGCGTTCGTGTAGAGCCGCAGCTCGGCGCATCCCTGTTCACGCGCCCACTCGCGGGCGTGGTCGAGCAGCAGCCTGCCGATGCCACGGCCGCGTTCGGCCCGGGCCACCGCGACATCCTCGACCTGAACGTGGTCGGCCCCGGCCAGCAGCCGCGTGCAGTCCACCACCGCATCCGCCCGGGTCGCGACCCAGACGGTGCCGTCAGCCACGTCAGCGGCATGGTCGGCGTCCATCGGTGCAGGCCGACGGCCGATCCGGGTCACGTACGGCGCGAAGGCTTCCTCGACGAGCGTGTCGACGGCCGGCACGTCCGCGGCAACGGCTCGCCGAATCGACACTTTGGGCACGCGGGACTGTCTAGCAGCCGCCAACCGAGGGCAGCACGCGCCTAGCCAGACACGGGCGGGGGGGCGGGTGGCCCAGCAGCGGCGTCGACAGTGGCTACGGCGATTTTGGCCGGCGTGACCGGCGCTGATACCGTTGGGGGTTGCGCCGTGTGGACGTCCCTTGGGGACGTCTATGTCCATGGCGCGGCTCACCTTCCACCTTCCGTACCAGCGATCGAGGCGCTTGCCCAGTGGCAAACATCAAGTCCCAGATCAAACGCAACAAGCAGAACGACGCGGCGCACGAGCGCAACAAGTCGGTGAAGTCTGCGCTGAAGACGTCCGTGCGCCGCTTTCGTGCGGCTGCCGACTCCGGCGATGCCGACAAGGCCCGGTCGCTTGCCAACGAGGCCAACCGCCGCCTGGACAAGGCAGCGTCGGCGGGTGTCATCCACAAGAACCAGGCAGCAAACCGCAAGTCGGCAATCTCCAAGAGCGCCCAAGCCCTCTGAGGCTCTGCGGGCCGTTCTCAACCTCACCGTCCTGGCTTTCCCACCCTGGCGCCGGTGACGGTGAGCACCATGTGCTCCATCGCGTGACCCGGGTCAGCCGCCCCGCCCTTCACCGCGGCGTCGGCTGCGGCGACGGCATCAAGCGCGGTCGCCAGCCCCGACGCGTCCCAACCGCGAGTCTGCTCGCGCAGCCGGGTCAGTTGGGCGGGGCTGCAGCCCACCTCGCGGGCGAGGTCGCCGCCGCTGAGGCCACCGGGTGCGAAGGCCAGCTTGATCAGCCGCCGCACGGTGATGGCGAACGCCGCGGTGAGCAGCGGTAGGGCCACCCGTTGTCCAAGCGCCCAACGCAACAGTTCGAGCGCGCCTGCAGCGTCGCCCGCCACCGCCCGCTCGGCAATGTCAAAGGTCTTGATCTCGGCCCGCCCCTCGTAGTAGCGATTCACCAGATCGACATCCACACGTGCCCCGGGATGATCACTGCACAGCTGCTCGACCGCAGCAGCCAAGGCACGGATGTCGTCTCCCACAGCACGGTGCAACAGGTCTGCTGCGGCCGGCTCTATCTGGACACCCAGCCGTCGAGACTCGGCAGCGATCCAGGCAGACATCTTCCAAGGTTTGGGTGCCTCGACCTTGATCTCGTGCACACCGGCCCCCCGGAGCCGGTCGAGCAAGGCCTTGCCCTTCATGCCACCGGGGTGCAGCACGAGCATGGCTACATCGGGAGCAGGGGCGCCCGCGTAGGCCACCAGCGGACCGTGCATGTCGTCCGGCAGGTTGTCGATGCCACCGATGACCACGCCACGGCTGGCGGCGAACAGTGAGGGGCTGGTGAGCTCGGCGAGAGCCCCGGCATCGAGTGCGGCGGCCTCGGCATGGGTGACGTCGGCGTCGGCGACTTGGTCGGACAGCTCTGCTTGCCACTCCGCGACCGTGCGCTGCACCAAGAACTCCGCAGAGCCACTGACGAGCACCAGCTTGCCCAGGATCTCCCGTCGCGCTGCCACCCCAGGAGGATGCCATCAGGCACCCCCGGGGCCTCATCTGGTCCGCACCGAGACACTCTCGCCGTCGCTCAGCACAGCGATCGCGCCATCGCGGTCGGTACGGGCCACCTGGACGCCGTCGGCGTGCAACTGGGTGAGCAACTCGGGCGCAGGGTGTCCGTAGGTGTTGTCGGTCCCGACGCTGATCAGGGCCACCTCGGCGTCTACCGCGTCGAGGAAGGCTTCGTCTTGTTGGGCACTGCCGTGGTGTGGCACCTTGAG
>Ga0136640_10001171_pt1 | contig 10389 bp, 10 predicted proteins | sample AntDrymUQ8642106_2_FD_105498 | JGI IMG/M metagenome (GOLD analysis project Ga0136640, IMG submission 105498) | Polar desert sand microbial communities from Dry Valleys, Antarctica - metaG UQ864 (21.06) | ecosystem: Environmental > Terrestrial > Soil > Desert | place: Antarctica: Dry Valley...
AAATTTACGCTAAAATAAAAACCTTTGTTGCACATAATAAACCAAACGCCTGAACAATTCCTATCTGATGAAACAAAAAATCGAAAATTTGTATCGCTTCGACAGTTTATCTTCCTATAATTTCAAGCAAAGATTTTTGATTCGTTTGGCAGATTTAACTTTTTACACATTAATAAAATTAATCGGCAGAACAATCTCTTTTGAAACCGCGGGATGGGAAAATTTCGAGCAAACTGTAACTGATAAAAAAGCTCCAATCTACGCTTTTTGGCACGAACGAATTTTTCTCAGCACATATTTTTTCAGAAATCGAAACATTATTGTTATTACTTCACAAAGCTTCGATGGTGAATACATTGCGCGTTTTATCCAGAGGCTTGGCTACGGCGCGGTGCGCGGTTCCTCGACACGCGGCGGTGTCGGGGCGCTCGCGCAAATGATTCGTCTGATGAAACAAAATTTATCGATGGGTTTTACGCTTGACGGTCCGAAGGGTCCGCGGCGCGTCGCCAAAACAGGCGCGATTATGCTGGCAAAAAAAACCGGCAATCCGGTGATGCCGTTCGTCGTCGAAGCGAAAGAGTATTGGACGCTTCAAAGCTGGGACAAACTTCAAATTCCGAAGCCGTTCAGCCGGGCAAAAATTTTTATCGGCGAACTCGTCTATGTCGCGCCGGACGCTGACCCGGAAGAGATTGAAAATAAAAGGCGAGAGCTGCAAAAAAATCTTGACGAATTAGTCGAAAATGGAAAACAATGGCGAACAAGCCCTTAAACAAATAGCTTGAAATTTTGAAATAACTCGTATTTCAAAATAATTTTTGTGGAATGCTCCATTAGCTCAACGGTAAAATTAATCAACTTAAACCCTCTGTCTCTAACGCAATATTGCCTTCAAATTTTTCCGCCAAATTATTTTCTTCGGCAGCTAAAACATTAGCCGTCAACAAAACTAAAGTAATCCAGACGGCATCAGCCAGAAGCAGATGAATAAGCTGCATCACAATCGGCGCGAGCGTCAGAAGAGTCAGCGCGCCCGATGCAAACTGCACGGCGACCAGAATAATCAAAACGTTTGAGCACCGATTTACCCAGCTATTTTCCTTTTGCTCCGCCTTAAACCAGCCTGCCAAAAATATTAAAAAGACTCCGACGATAATTGATAAAATCGGATGGCTGATGCGCAGCCGAAGTAAGATGTGCGATGTCTCGGAAAAGTCCTGGCGCAAACCTTCGGAAAGCGAAACTGCCGGAAAAAGCGTACTGCTCAAAGCCGCCAGCGAACCGCTCAGACTGATTAGCAAAATTCCCCCAACCGCGATTGCTAAAAGCCATAAAGTTTTGCCTCGAACGCGAGCCTTAAAAGGCTTTCCGCCGCTGGCAAACCAAGCTGTTAAAGTTAAAACCGCTAACAAGACAAAGGTATTTATCAAATGCGCCGCCATTGAAAAAGCGCGAATAATTGATGGATTAAGCGCCACAAGTTTGAATAAAACAAGAGCCGCTCCGATTAACGCTTCAATTATGATTAAAATCAGCGAGGCAAATGCCATTTTCCGCATAAGACTGCTTTTTGCGTATTTGCGAGAAGCCCAGATAAACATTACAAAAACCGCGACAAGCGCTAAACCACTGGTAATGCGGTGTGAAAATTCGATGACGGTCTTCAGTTCCGGCGCGCTCGGGATAATTTCTCCGCCGCAGGTCAGCCAGAATTGACCGCAGCCGTCGCCGGAAAGTGATGCCCGAACCACCACACCCCAAAGTATGACGCAGATGTTATACGCCAAAACAAACCACGCGTATTTGGCGAAGTTATCTAACTTAATTTGCGAGTTTGAATCGGAGTTCATTTTTGTTAAATTCAAAATTAACATATAAAAACTGAAACTGAAATAATGTGAAACATTAGAAAAGCTTGATGGAAATAGAACATTTTTTTACCTGTCCGCACTGCTGGCAAATGATTTCAATGATTTTGGATTTATCGATCGCGGAGCAAAACTACGTAGAAGATTGCGAAGTTTGTTGTAACCCAATTCAAATTAATTTTACGGTGCAGGATTTGGATCTAAAGGAGTTTGAAGCGAATGATATCGAGCAGTAAAAACAAAGAAACAAAAAACTAACTTTTCTTTGCTGCCACTCCGCTAATGAAAAATGAGAGAATTGACAAACTTCTTTTCGAGCTAGGTCTTGCCGAATCAATTGTTCAAGCCCAGGCACAGGTAATGGCAGGCATTGTGTTAGTTGACGAAAAAAGGGTTGAAAAGCCTTCTGAAACTTTTTCTCCTAGTAAAAAAATCAGACTTAAAACTGATTTCCTACAGAGTAGATATGTCGGTCGCGGCGGATTAAAACTTGAAAAAGCTTTAAAGTATTTTCATATTTGCGCAGACCAATATGTTTGTCTTGATATTGGCGCTTCAACCGGTGGTTTTACTGATTGTCTGCTTCAAAATAAGGTAAAAAAGGTTATTACCATTGATGTCGGAACAAATCAGATTGACTGGAAGTTGAGAAACGATAAAAGAGTTGAGGTTCGTGAAAACACAAATGCGAGACATATAAAACCGGAAGATTTTGAAGAAAAATTTGACTTAATTGTGATGGACGTGTCATTCATTTCAGTAACAAAAATTTTTCCGGCGCTTATTCTGTTGATTAAAGAAACGGGGAAAATTATTTCTTTAATCAAACCGCAATTTGAAGTAAAAAAAGGCGAAGTCGGCGAAGGCGGAATTGTCCGGGATGAAGAACTTCACAAACGAGTTGTTGATGAGATAAATTTTTTCGCTGAATTATGCGGATTGAAAAGTGCAGGCATGACAGAATCGCCAATTTTGGGCGCGGAAGGTAACAAGGAATTTTTGGTTTTATATGAAAGAAGGTAGAAATCTTGAAAATAAAATTATTAAAGAAAAAGAGTTTGTCGAGGGAATTGATTTTTATTTCGAGAATAATTTAATGATTTTAACAGAATCTTTTTTGCTCAAACGCGGTTATTGCTGCGAAAACAATTGCCGAAACTGCCCTTATAAAAATAAAAGTTAGTGATTATAAAAGAAAAGTTTCTAGTTCACCTCTATTTTCTCGATTCACACTCGCTTGAACAAATATCTTCGAACTCGGCGCGCGTTCAACTGTGACAGGAGCTTCCGTCGAACGAAAAGCTTTGATCAAATTGTTATAATCCTTACGCATTTCTTCTTTCGATTCAAGCCAATTTAAAGTATCTTGAATAATTTGTTCCGCGAAAATATCTTCCGGCTTCTGTATCCGGTAATACATCCATTTTCCATCGCGACGCGCAGTTACAAGATTTGCGTTTCTTAAATAAGCCAGATGGCGCGAAATTTTCGATTGGCTTTCATTTAAAACTTCAGTCAAAAAACATACACAAACTTCCTTTCGACGCATTAGATTTAACAGCCGAAGACGGGTTTTGTCTGCTAATGCTAAAAATAGATTTTCCATCCCGGCAAAATTATATTTGTTAATCATAAATTTATAAAATATTTTGGTTTTGTATTAACTTATTCGGTAGCTATAAAATATCTTCACATAAACATATGTGTTTATGCAAATATTTAATTGTTAATTGTGAAGCTGCTGAAACATTTTAATGATTGTGATAAATTTAATATGATAAATCCAACATTTATCTCGCTTAGGCGAAAGCTAACTTGTATTAATATCTAAGTTAATTTAGTTCAAATTTGCGCTGACATATAAAATATGAAATCCAACCAATCTTTTTTTACAAAAGTCGTCCACGCGGGAGAAAATTTAACCGAGCACTTCGGCGCGGTTTCCGTTCCGATTTATAATACTTCAATTTTCTCTTTCACAGATGCTGACGAGGGCGCGGCGATTCATAATTATCAAAAAGAAGGTTTTTTCTACGGCAAGCTGGGAAACCCGACCCAAAACGCTTTAGAAAAAGCTATTTCCGAACTTGAAAATGGCGAAGCGGCTTTAACTTTTGCTTCGGGAATGGCGGCGATTTCCGCTGCGGTTTTCACGTTAATAAAAACCGGCGACCATATTGTCGCGCCTGTCTCGATGTATCCAACGACAACTATTTTCCTTCAGCATCTGATTGAAAATTTTGGTGTAGAGGTGAGTTTCATTGATGCCGCCAATACCGAAAATTATGCAAACGCCGTCCATTCCAATACGAAGGTTTTTTGGATTGAAACACCTTCAAACCCACTGCTTAAAATTACAGATGTCGCTGCCGTCGCAAAAATCGCCAAAGATAGAGGCATTAAAATAGTTGCCGATAATACTTTTGCGACACCGTTTAATCAGAAACCGCTCGAACTCGGCGTGGATTTGGTAATCCACAGCGCAACTAAGTATCTAGGCGGACACAGCGATTTAACTGCCGGTCTGCTAACCGGAAAAAAAGAAATTATAGAACAGACAAGACACAAAATAACAAAGCTATACGGCGGAAATATCGCGCCGCAGGTTGCATGGCTGGTGTTGCGTGGGATAAAGACTTTAGCTTTACGAATGGATTGCCACAACAAAAACGCATTTGCCATAGCAAATATGTTGTCTGAAAATTCAAAAATTAAAGCTGTTTTTTATCCAGGTTTAGAAAGCCACAAAAATCACCAAATCGCATTCAGTCAAATGAAAGCTTTCGGTGGAATAATCGCGTTTGATCTCGGTGGTATCGAAGAAGGAAGACGCTTCGTCAATAACTTGAAACTCTGCACACTTGCAACATCGCTCGGCGGAGTCGAAACAATTGTTCAGCATTCAGCTTCGATGACCCACGCCACAATTCCCCTTGAACAAAGATTAAAAGCGGGTATCACCGACGGGCTGATTCGGCTTTCCGTCGGCATTGAAGATATTGATGATTTGATTGCAGATTTGCGAGGCGCGCTGGAGAAAATTTAAAATTCTTTTGCTGGAACCAGTCCGAAGAACGTCTCGATATTTTTAATCGCGCAGCTTTTGGGCGCATTTACAGCGACATAATATTCAGCTGGCTTTTGAGCTATAATATAGAAAATAATGAATAATAAAAAGCTTTGATACTCTGCACCGGAAATTCGGCATGCTCACAGATGGCGGAAGGTTTACTAAGACATATATGTCAAACCGAATTTGACATTTTCAGCGTCGGGACAAAATTGAGCCTCGTCCGTCCTGAGGCGATCCAAGTTTTGCGCGAGATTAATATCGACATCTCAAGAAATCGCTCAAAATCAATTGGTGAGTTTGCCGAACAGGAAATCGAATATATTTTAACTATATGTGATAATGCAAAGGACAATTGTCCATATTTTCCGGCAGATGTCAAAAGTAATTCATCATTCGTTTGTTGATCCGGCAGATGTCAAAGGCGATGAAGAAACACGACTGGCGGCATTTCGACATATTCGCAATCAAATACAAGCATATTTCGATGAAACTTTTGTCGAAGTTATCAGAAAATAGTAAAATCAAAAAATGTCATATGTTCTTGCGCTCGATCAGGGGACGACAAGCAGTCGTTCGATAATTTTTGATCAGCACAGTCAAATAATTTCCTTCGCTCAAAAAGAACATAAGCAGATTTATCCCAAAAGCGGTTGGGTTGAACATAATCCTCTGGAAATTTGGGAAGCACAGAGAAATACCGCCGTCGAGGTTTTACAAAAAGCACATTTAACCAATCGGGATGTTGCCGCCGTCAGCATTACAAATCAGCGCGAAACAGCCATCGTTTGGAACAGGCAAACAGGCGAATCCGTCTGTAACGCGATTGTTTGGCAAGACCGGCGAACTTCGGCTTTTTGTGACGAAGTGCGAAAAAATTACGGCGATTTGATTCGCCAAAAAACCGGGCTTGAAACAGATGCTTATTTTAGCGCCAGCAAAATAAACTGGATTTTAGAAAACGTCAAAGGCGCAAGAAAACAAGCCAAAAGCGGCGAACTTCTCTTTGGAACGGTTGATACGTGGCTGGTCTGGAAATTGACAGGCGGTGAGAAGCATCTGACTGATGTTTCAAATGCTTCACGGACAATGCTTTTTAACATTGAAACGCTTTGTTGGGACGACGAACTGCTGGAGATTTTTAATGTTCCGCGACAAATTTTGCCGGAAGTTCGTTCTTCTTCCGAAATTTACGGCGAAATAAAAACACCTTCTAAACTGGCGGGAATAAAAATTGCCGGTATTGCGGGTGACCAGCAAGCAGCGCTCTTCGGGCAGATGTGTTTCAAAAAGGGTTTATCGAAAAGCACTTACGGCACGGGTTGTTTTTTATTGCAGAACACGGGAGCGGAAATTAGAAAGTCAGAAAATAAACTGCTCACGACAATTGCCTGGCAAATCGGTGGGAAAACAGAATACGCGCTTGAAGGAAGCATCTTTATCGGCGGCGCGGTAATTGGATGGCTGCGCGATTCTCTGCAAATAATCAAAAATTCAGCGGATGTCGAAGCGCTTGCGAATTCGGTCGAGGATACCGGCGGAGTATTTTTTGTGCCGGCGTTTGCCGGTCTCGGCGCGCCGCACTGGAATCAGGACGCGCGCGGTTTGATTATCGGCTTGACAGGCGGCACAAATAAGGCACATATTGCCCGCGCGGCAATTGAATCAATTTGTTTCCAAACGGCGGACTTGCTCGACGCGGTGCAGGCAGATTCACAAATTAAGTTAAATGAATTAAGAGTCGACGGGGGTGCGAGCCGAAACGATTCGCTTTTGCAATTTCAAGCGGATATTTTGCAAATTCCTGTCGTCCGTCCGCGCAACACGGAAACAACCGCCCTCGGCGCGGCTTATATGGCAGGTTTAGCAACAGGATTTTGGAAAAGCACCGACGAACTTGCAGCGCACCAGACGGCGGAAAAAGTTTTCAGTCCGCAAATGTCTGAAACAAAAGCCAAACAGCTAAGGAGATATTGGCGTGAAGCGGTGAAAAGATCGTTGAATTGGAAAGTTTAAGAACAAATTTATTCTTTACTTTACATAAAAAGGTTAAGCGGCGCTTTTGAGGCTTCGCTCAACCTTTATTAAATTCGGTGCAAAATTAATTAAATCTCATGATTATCGCTGGTTGATTTGCTTTTTCCGTTAAAAACTCGCGCTTGCGGAAGCGGCAAACCGACGGCGTCGGATTTAACTTCGGGTTCGCTGCTAAAATTATTATCGTCAGTGTCATTGATAATCATTTTGCCGGATTGTTTCGAAAAAATAAGTTTATTTTGGTCTGCGTCGAAATCAACCGTCACCAAATCGCCGGTTTCAACTTGCTGGGTTGCGACCAGATTTGACAGCGGATAAACCAGAAATCTTTCGATAGCGCGTTTCAGGTGGCGCGCCCCGTATTTTAAATCGATGCCTTCGCCGAGAAGAAATTCCTTGGCTTCGGCAGTGCATTCAAAAACAAATTTTGTTCCGGCAGATTCGGTAATGCGTTCCTGAACCGAGCCAAGTTCAATATCCAAAATTTGGCGCAGGTGATGTTCCTTCAAAGTTCTGAAAACAACCACCTTGTCGATTCGGTTCATAAATTCCGGCGAGAATTTGCGTTTTGCCGCTTCAAGCGCCGTGCGGTATATTTTTGTATCAATTTCATCGTCATCAGGATTTTTTCCCGATTTGACCGGAGCAAAACCGATGCCGCCAGAAATCATTTCGCTCATTTCGCGCGCGCCGAGATTGGAAGTCATAATCACGACTGATTTTGAAAAATCGACGCGGCGATTGTCGCCCAGAGTCAAAGTCGCTTTGTCTAGAATACCCAGCAGAAGCTGCCAGAGCGCGTCCGAAGCCTTTTCAATTTCGTCAAAAAGAACAAACGTCAATTTTGTTTCTTCGGTGTGTCCTTTGTCGAGATTTTCCTGCGTCAGCATCGGTGAAGTTTCGCGGTGTCCCAAATATCCGGGAGGAGAGCCGATTAATTTGGCAATTTCGTGCGAATGCTGAAACTCCGCGCAGTCGATTTTGACGACGGCGTGCGGTTCGCCAAATAAAACTTCGGCGGCGGCTTCAACAACTCGGGTTTTTCCCGAACCGGTCGGACCCAAAAACAACATTGTACCGAGCGGGCGCGCCGGATTGTTCATTCCCGCCAGATAAATCTGAAAAAGCCCGCTCATCCGTCGGACGGCGCGTTCCTGTCCGACGATAAAGCCGGTCAGTTTATCTTCGAAATCTTTCGCGCGCGGACTTTTTTTATCCGGGTCAAGAAGGACCACATTTTCGGAAGTTTCTTTATTTTTAGCCATTTCGTTTTTCATTTCGTTTTTCTCCTCGTCCGTTGCAGAAACGCTTTTCCTCGAAGCTTCTTGCAAAATATAAACGAATTTTCAAATCTAAATTTACCATTAAAATCGACGGCAAATTCGTATCCATATTGATGATTTCAAAAGATTTTTCGTTGGCTGGACTTTGATTCAGGAAGGTTAGCGCATTGGAATGTGAGCCAACTTCAAATGTTTAACACAAAGTTGTAAAATTATGCAAGGAAAATCTTCAGTTATTACTTTAAAGAAACAAATGTATCTCGCTTGAAAACTTGAATTTGATTGACCGAAATTTACTTTTACCGAAACTCTATTTATACTTTCTCAAAGAATATAAGGAAGAAAATAAAATGAAATTTAATTTTAAATACGAAATTGTCAACTTTGGACTAATTATAGCTTTTGCATTTTTGAGTTTTGCCTGCCAGAAGCCGCAACCTCCTGTCGAAACTTCTGACGCTCAAACGCCAACCGAAGCCTACAAAATGCTATACGCCGCCGTAAAAAGCAAAGACACTGAGAAAATAAAGCAGATGGTGACGAAAGAAACACAAGGGCTGGCTGAATTTATGGCGGCGCGGGGAAATCAGGCGATTGCCAAAAGTTACGAAAACGGGTTTACATCGACAACATTTGCCGCCGAACTGCCGGAAATTCGTGATGAACGGGTGAAAGACGAATTTGGCGCTATTGAAGTTTATAGTCAGCAGGATAAAAGGTGGGAAGATTTGCCGTTTATCAAAGAAGGTTCTGGTTGGAAACTTGCCATTGGCGATGTTTTCAAAGATACATTTAAATCTCCCGGCGATCCAAAATCAAAAGCTGAGAACGATGCTTCCAATGCCGCCGTCAATAAAATGATTCCGCCAATGTTCAACACAAACAGTAATTCGAATGCCAAATCCAACAGTAAAATTGACAAAAACAAATCGATTGAGGTTCCTGTCGAACCAACAGCCGCCAACAAAAAGCCAAACGAGTGATTAACGAACGACAAACAAAGGAAATATTAACGCAATACGAAAGACACGGCTGGAATTTACGCCGTGTTTTGCTTTCTGCCGAAAGCCTGGAAACTTTGGCTGTTTCAATTCGTAAAGATTTGTTTGGCGAAACGGAAACTATCTTAGCCGAGTTTGACGCTGTTTGGTTTTCGCGCCGCGCGGCAAACAATGTGGGCAGCGAAGCCTGGGAACTGCGCAACTTAAACGGAACTCCCTTCGCGCTGATCGAAGTTTTTGAAGCCGAAGACGACGAGGAAGTGCGCGAAGAGGCGCGTAAAGAAATGGAAACGCGTCTTGGCGGTCAGGCATCGAAGGATTTGAACCGGAAACTGGAAAACTAAATTTTTCTGTCGATTTACAAACTTTTATATTTATTGCAAAATATGTTTATTGAAATGACCATTAAAGATTTTGGCGCGCGAGTTGAAAGTGTTTGGGAAGGCTTGCGTCCAATGACGAAAAAAATGTTAGTCGGTGTTTTGCAGGCAAGTGTCGAAAATTTGTCCGCTGCTAAACTACAAAAATTCTCTTACGATGCTCACGCCGATTGGGAATTGAGCCGCCTGCTTTCGGCACTCGACGAGCAAACAAAAGACCCGGAAGTAAGAAAGAACACGGATAAACTTTTTGAAATAAAACAGCTCGCCGAAACCTGCGCGTCAGTTCTGCAAACCCAAACTGAATCGGCGGAAGTTTTCATACAGCTCGCGGAACGCATTTTGCAGCGCAACGATTTTAATAAACTTGACCGTTTAGCCGATGTGCTCTCCAAACGCTTTTCCGTCGGTGAAATAGCGGAAATCATCAGACAATCAGAGCTTGCGCAAATTCGCGCCCTCGCCTATGAGGCGCTCACCGTGATGCCGATTCCCAGTCTTTTACCTCTTTTGGACGATTCGCTTTATTTCGAAATTGTTCGCAACGCAATTGAACAGCAAGCCTTTGAATTTGGCAACCCCGATGCTCAGCAAGTGCTTGAACAAATTGAGTTTGACGAACTCGACGGCGAGTAATTTCAACTAATAAAAAATTCTTCAGCCGGACAGTAATTTTTCTGGAACCCACGCCTAATATAAAGCATCTATGAAAGAAGTAACAATTGTCTGCGACGGTTCCAGTCTCGG
>Ga0136640_10001173_pt1 | contig 10380 bp, 10 predicted proteins | sample AntDrymUQ8642106_2_FD_105498 | JGI IMG/M metagenome (GOLD analysis project Ga0136640, IMG submission 105498) | Polar desert sand microbial communities from Dry Valleys, Antarctica - metaG UQ864 (21.06) | ecosystem: Environmental > Terrestrial > Soil > Desert | place: Antarctica: Dry Valley...
AACTACAGGATCTACGAAGAGAGGAAACACTACAACCCGGGACAGAGCATGCGCGCCTTCGATACCAAACTCGGCCGCATGGCCATGTTGATCTGCAACGACGCCTGGCAGCCGTTCCTACCCTTCATCGCGGTTCAGGACGGGGCCCAGGTGCTCATAATTCCCGCCGACAGCGGTTCCTACCCGTACGGCGAGTTATTGGACACGAAGGATTACTGGCGCGGGATCACCCTCTTTTACGCTCGCATGCTCGAGAGCTACGTCATCTTCGTTAACCGGGTAGGAGAACAGGACAGCCTCGTTTTCTGGGGCTACTCCCACGTCGTAGACCCGTGGGGGCGGGTCATTGCGGAAGGGCCCGGTCACGAAGAGGCCCTGATCACCGTAGACATAGACCTGGACCACGTCCGGCGCCGCCGTCGAGAGGTGCCCCTGGTAAAAGAGGCCCGCCTCGCCCTCCTGAGCAAGGAACTCAAGCGTCTTGCTGAGGAAGGCGGTGATCTGTGAGCAGCAGCAGGTCCTTGAGCTACGCTGGCAAAGATCCAACGTGCCAATGCTGGACCCATGCGGTAAGGAGGGTGTTCCCGGGTTGCGCTTCCCCATCCCCGTTGCGCGTTTTTGAACGGACGGATAGGATTATGTTACGAGGTCAAGATGCGTGACTTCCTTCTGACCGACTCCGATAAGACCTTCCGCGTCGAACTGCGCAACTTCCTCGCGCGCGAACTGCTAGCCGCGCGCACGGCGATCGAGAACGACGACGACTGGACCGCCGTCACGCGGGCCATCCGAGCGCTCGGAGAAGCCGGTTACCTCACGCTCATGTTTCCCGAGCTGTACCGCGGTCCCCTGGAGCATCCGGGCCTCACCCACGCGACCATGGTCTCGGAGGAGGCGGCCTACCTCAACTACGCCTTCGAGACGACCATAGCCACGGCGTTGAGCTGCGCCTACCCACTGTACCACTACGCCCAGCCCGAGGTGCGCGAGCGCTTCCTGCCCGGCATCCTCGGCGGGCGGGAGATCGGCGCCACCACCGTGACCGAGCCGGACGCCGGCTCCGACACCTCCGGCATGAAGACGCGGGTCGAGTTCGACGCGGCTCGCGACGAATGGGTCGTCAACGGCTTCAAGCGCTACATCTCCAACGCCTCCGTGGCCGACGTCTACGTCGTCTTCGGGATCAGCAACACCGATGCGCCGACCAACAAGGGCATGAGCGCCGTCGCCGTGCCCGCCGGCACCCCGGGCCTGAGCTTCCCGCGCCGCTACGCTTTCATGGGACGCCGCGGCTCCGTGGTCGGCGAGGTCGAGTTCCGCGACTGCCGGACGTCTCCTGCTCCTACGATGCCGACGCGATCCCGGACGGGCATCACCAGTTCGAGACCCTGGCCGAGCATACCGACACGGACGGCACGACGTTGCGGCCGGACCCTTTTACCGCGCACCGCTCCGCCCTGGTCTACACGTCGGGTACCACCGGGCGCCCGAAGGGCGTGATGCACAGCCACGGCAACGACGTGGCCATAGCCATGAACTGCGTGATGGAGTACGGCCTGTCCCAGCGGGACACGGCGCTGCACATCGCGCCGCTCTACCACGTCGGCGGCATGCAATCCTACTTCATCCCGCACGTGATGGTGGGCGCCACCAACGTCATCCTCGGCCGCTACGACGCACTCACGACGCTCGAGACGATCCAGGACGAGCGCGTCACGACCCTGTTCGCGGTGCCGACGCAGATCCAGGAGATGCTGTTCTATCCGCGCTTTAGCGAGTTGGACGTCTCCAGCCTGCGGATGATCACGACCGGGGGCTCCGCCATGGCCTCGGCCACGATGGAGCGGGTCATCCGCGAATTCTGCCCGAACATCTTTAACGGCTACGGGATGACGGAGGCGAGCCTGGCGCTGCTGCTCCATCCCGAGGAGGCGCTAACCCACCTCGGCTCCTGCGGGAAGCCGACGCTCATCACCGACGGTCGCATCGCCGCCCTCGGCCTGACGATCATCGAGGACGACAAGAACTTCTTCCCGATCTACAACCCGGCCCTCGAGGTCCGCAAGGAGACCTACGACGAGTACGGCGAGCAGCTCGACGAGGTCTTCGGCCCGATAGCGAAGGCCCTCGACACGAAGACGATGACCCAGATGAACGCCAGGGTCGACGTGGACGGCGAACTCCCGGAGGACGTGGCTGAGGACTTTCTCTCCGAGAACGGCTTCGTAGAGTAACCGAAACCGATCCTTCTGAGGCCCGGGGGTCTGTACCCCCGGGCTTTTCTCTGCCTCCCGGAGACCACGGGCGACGGAGCGGAGATCGTGTTAGTTTGGGGGCACGTCAGGAAAGGAGGATCCGACACCGTGTACCTGTCCCGCCACCGCACCACCGCCGGCCCCCGCTGGGCGCTGGACGGACGCCACCTGCCGGAAGATTTCGCGCTCGGCCGGCTGCTCGAAGGACCCGCCGCGGAAGCCCGCGCCTACCTCGAAGGCCTGGAGACCGGGGACGCCGCGGAAGATTCACTATTGCCCCCGGTCGAGCCCTACCAGGAGGTCTGGGCGAGCGGGGTCACCTACGAGCAGAGCCGCGAGGCCCGCGAGCTGGAATCGGCCGACGCGGACGCCTACGCGAGGGTCTACGGGGCGGACCGCCCGGAGCTTTTCTTCAAGGCGCACGGCTGGCGGGTCGTCGGACACGGAGATAACGTGCGCGTCCGGAAAGACAGCCGCTGGAACGTGCCGGAGCCGGAGCTCGTGCTCGTCCTGAACAGCCGGATGGAGGTCCTCGGCTACACTGCCGGCAACGACGTCTCCTCCAGGGACATAGAGGGCGAGAACCCGCTCTACCTTCCGCAGGCCAAGGTCTACGACGGCTCGTGCGCCCTGGGCCCCGGCATCGTGCTCGTCGGCCCGGACGGGATGCGGGACCTCCCCATCCGGCTGCGCATCTCCAGGGACGGCCGCGTCGCCTTCGAAGGCGAGGTCTCCACTTCCAGGATGAAGCGCTCCTTCGAGGAACTCGCGGAGTACCTGGGCAGGGAGCTCACCCTGCCCTCAGGCGCCTTCCTGATGACGGGCACCGGCATCGTGCCCGAGGAAGAGTTCACGTTGACGCCGGGGGACCGGGTCGAGGTCTCCGTCGGGGAGCTCGTGCTGGAGAACGACGTGGCGGGTTGGCGGGGCATGGGATAAGACACGCGGGAATCGGGTAGGAAAATGGCGAGCGTTTCACGACCGGAGTTGGAGGAAACCATGATCGAATCCCAGACCGAAGCCCTGAACTTTATCGGCGGCAGGTGGGTCCCCGCGGACTCGGGCGAGACATCCGGGGTGGTGAACCCCTCGAACCCGTCGGAGGTCCTCGGAACGACGCCGAAGTCGGACAGGGCCGAGACCGAGCGGGCCATAGAGGCGGCCACAAAGGCGCTTCCGGAATGGAAGGCAACGCTCCCGGCCTCCCGCGGCGCCATCTTGATGGAGGCCGCGAACATCATCGAGTCGCGCGAGGAAGATCTCGCCACGCTCATGGCCAGGGAGGCCGGCAAGCCGATGAAGGAGGCCCGCATGGAGGTCGGCCGCGCGGCGGCCATCTTCCGCTACTACGGCTCCGAGGGCTGGCGCCTCGACGGCATCTCGCCCCCCTCGGCCCGCCCCGGCGTGACCCACAGCTCCATGAGGGAGCCGCTCGGGGTCGTGGGCCTCATAACGCCGTGGAACTTCCCGCTCGCGATACCGGCGTGGAAGATGGCGCCCGCCCTTATCTGCGGCAACACCATCGTCATCAAGCCAGCCCCCAACGCCTCCCTGAACGCCGCCGCCCTCGTCGGCATCCTCTCGGAGGCGGGGCTCCCGGACGGGGTCGTCAACATGGTGACAGGCCCCGGCTCCACCGTGGGCGACACGCTCGTGACCGACCCGCGCGTCAAGGGCCTCTCCTTCACGGGCTCGACGGCGACGGGCCTCGGCATCCAGGGGCGGGCGGTAGGCAAGAAAGTGCAGTTGGAGATGGGCGGCAAGAACCCGTTCGTCGTCATGGAGGACGCCGACCTCTCCGACGCGGCGGCCAAGGTCTCTTTCTCCGCCTTCGGCTTCGCCGGCGAGAAGTGCACCGCCGCCAGCCGCGCCATCGTCGTCGAAGAGGTCTACGACGAGTTCGTCGAAAAACTCAAAAGCGCCACCGAGGCCATGAAGGTCGGCGACCCCATGGACGAAGACGTCGCCGTAGGCCCCGTCGTCAACAAGAGCCAGTACGACGGCATCCTGGCGGCGCTGGAGACAGCGAAGAGTGAGGGCCGCGTCGTCCTCGAAGGCGGGGCTACCGGCCCAGAGGACGAGGGCTACTTCATCTCGCCGGCCATCGTGGCGGACGTGGACAACTCCTCGGAGACGGCGCAGGAGGAGATCTTCGGCCCCGTGCTCGCGGTCATAAAGGCCCGCGACTTCGACCACGCCGTGGAGCTCGCGAACGACACGCGCTACGGCCTTACCGCGGGGATAGCGACGAAGTCCTTGCGTTACGCCTACGAGTTCATGGCCCGTTCGGAGGCGGGCCTCGTGAACGTGAACCTGCCGACGGCGGGCCTGGAGTTCCAGGTGCCGTTCGGGGGAAACAAGGAGTCGGGGGTCGGCGGGCGGGAGCAGGGCCCGGCGGCCCTGGACTTCTACTCGGCCTGGAAGACCGTCTCCGTCCTGCCGCTGTAGGCGGGGCCTGACGACAAGGGGAGGCGGATGGCGGGCAGAGGGTTGGCGAGGTTGGGCGGGATGTGCGGGCTGCTTTACGTGCTGCTGATGGTGCCTGCCTACGTCGTCGGGTATCCGGACGCGCCGACACCGAGTTCGGGGGCGGAGGAGGTGGTCGACTACTTCGGCGCCTCGCCCGGCACCTTCGTGCTGGCGAACGGCGTTATCACCGTCTTCTCCACCTTCTTCTTCCTGTGGTTCCTGGCTGCGTTGTACGGCGTGCTGCGCCGCGCCGAGGGCGAGGATGTGGGGCTCTCGTCGGCGGTGCTGGCGGGCGGGACGCTGTTCATGGCGCTCTCCTGCGCGGGGTACGCCGCCGAGATCATCCACCCGGCGGCTGCGCTACGCTTCGAGAACTTCGCGCCCGGCGCCCAGCCCGCCTTCACGTCGCTGGCGCTCTCGGCGTGGCTGTACCACTTCTGCCAGGCGGGCGCCTCGGTGATGATCAGCGCGACCTCGCTCGTGGCCCTGGGGACGGGCGTGCTGCCGAGGTGGCTGGCTCTGGCGGGGCTCGTGGTCGCCTTGTTGACGCTCTTGCACTTCCTCTTGCCGCTACCTGGCGCCGTGGCGGGTCTCTTGTGGGTGGCGTCGGTCTCCGCGCTCATGCTGGTCGCTTCCGGGGGCGCGCCCAGGCGACCGGCCCGCTAGGTCCACGCCTCCCGACCGGGCGGAGAACGTTGTAACAGCGGCTTTCAGGATTCTTGAGCCACCGGATCGGCATAGCGAACTTCAGGTTTTGTAGGGTTGTAGAGTGAGGACGCCGAGGACATGCTGCGCTCGCTGAGGCCAACTATGGTGGCGATGTCGGGCTCCAAGCCGCGTACCGTACCCCTAACGCCTGAAACCTTTCCGCAAGTCGCTGTAAGATGAGCATATGCGCGCGAGAGGTTTGACACACGTCAGCATAAGCGCCAGGGACCTGGAGGAGTCGATCCGGTTCTACACGGACTTCTTCGGGATGGAGGAGGTTCCCTCCCCCGACTTCTCCGGCCCGGTGAGTTGGCTGCGCGTTGGCGACCTCCAACTCCACCTCTTCCTGGACGAGGGCCCCGCGCCCGCCAGGCATCACTTCGCGTTCGACGTGGACGACTTCGAGGAGGCGTACAGGAAGGCGCAGGAGGCGGGGGTTCAGGTGGCGTCGGGCAACTACTCGACCGTGCGGGAATTGCCCGGTGGGGAGGCGCAGATGTACATAAAAGATCCGGCGGGGAACCTCGTCGAGATCAACGGCCGCGACGCCTCAGCACTCGACCCGGCGGTGGTCGGGGAGACGCGCAAGATCGGCGGCCCAGCGGACGCCGTCCTGTACATGGAACCGAGAGGAGAAGGGCGATGATCGACGAAAGCCTGAAGGCGTTCACCGAAGACTCGGCGCTGCCGGACAGGGCCATAAACGTGGAGGAGATCCCCTGGGTCCCGCAGGGCGAGAGGGTCTGGTTCAAGCCCTTACGGTTCGACCTGGCCACGGGGCGTTGGATCAACCTCCTCAAAGTCCAGGGCTCGGGAAAAGTCAACCGCCACCGCCACACCGGCGGCCAGGTGATGGGCTTCTGCACCAAAGGCTCCTGGCGCTACCTGGAGCGCGACTGGGTCGCGAGGCCCGGCACCCTCGTCTACGAACCGCCCGGCGACATACACACGTTAGTGGTGGACGAGGGCGTAGAGGAGATGCAGACCCTCTTCATCCTCGAAGGCACCGTCCAGTACCTCGACGACGATGACGGCCTGATCCACCAGGACGACGTCTTCTCCAAGCTCGAACGCTACACGAGGTTCTGCGAAGAGCAGGGCATCGAGCCCATGGACCTGTGCTTCTGATGGGCGTCCTGGAAGACCTCAGGCTCGACGGCAAGGTCGCCCTCGTCACCGGCGCGGCCCGCGGCCTCGGGGCCGGCATGGCCGTCGGCCTCGCCGAAGCCGGCGCGGACGTGGTCGGCCTGGACGTGGCCCCGATGGAAGAGACCGGAGACGGAGTCGCCGCCACCGGCCGACGCTTCTACGCGATGAGCCGCAACCTCCTCGAAACCAAAGCCGAGGGCGCCGCGGAGATCGTGGCCAATTGCGTCTCCGAGCTCGGTCGGCTCGACATACTCGTCAACAACGCCGGCATCATCCGGCGAGGTGCGGCACTGGAGTTCGGCGAGGACGACTGGGAGAGCGTCATCCAGGTAAACCTCTCCGCGGCCTTCTACCTCTCCCAGGCCGCGGCCAGACGATTCGTCGAGCAGGGCGACGGAGGAAAGATAATCAACACGGCTTCCGTCCTCTCCTACGAAGGTGGCATAACCGTCCCCTCCTACGCCGCCTCCAAAGCGGGCATCGCAAACCTGACGCGGGCTTTGGCCAACGAGTGGGCGCCGCTCGGCATAAACGTCAACGCCGTGGCGCCCAGCTACTACACGACGGAACTGACGGGCGCCATAAGGGAGAACGAGGAGCGGAGCACGGCGCTCTTGGCGCGGATACCTGCGGGGCGCTACGGGGAGCCGGAGGACCTCAAGGGGGCGGTGGTGCTGCTGTCGTCCGCTGCGGGTGACTTCATCCACGGCTCGGTGCTGCCCGTAGACGGAGGTTGGCTGGGGCGCTGAGGTCGGCTTACGCCTTCTTCACGTAGTTTACGTCTTCCACGCCTTCGAAGTCCGAGTCCTGGGTCCAGAGGGTGGCGTCGTGTTCGCGTGCCGTGGCAAGGATGACGCTGTCCGCCATCGGCAGCTTTGTTTCGGAGGAGATCTTCGCCGCCGCGAGCGCGAGTTCAGGGCTCAACGCCACCACGAGTCCCTGCTGCATCGCTGCCACCACCTCCAAAGCCGCCTCTTCGCCGTCCGGTTCGACGAGCAACCGCTTGAATACCTCGTACAAGGTGATCGAGGGTACCACCAAACTCCCCGTATCCTCCACGACGGGCGCGAAAAAATCCGCGTTCGGGCCGTCGGCGAAGTACTCGATCCAACCGGACGAATCGACTACGTTCGCCAAGAAGCCGCGAGAAGACGAAGGCTCACAGTTCCCGGTCCGGCCCGCGCTCTATGGTCGGGTCCACCCCGCGTAGCCGCCCCCGCATCTCCACCATCGGACGGATCGGGATCAGCTCGATCCTCTCTCCGTACCGGATCACGGCCACCTTCTGCCCCGGCCTGATGCCAGCCGCCTCCCGTACATCTTTGGGTATCACGACTTGAAATTTGGGCGAAACGGTAACCGTTTTCATACGATTATCCTATCGATCGCTTCGTTGTAGTACACACGGCCAGTCTATCATTCGACGTTACCGGCCGGACTTCAATCCGTCACATCGAGACGCCGAGCAGACCCCGGGTAAACTGGAAGTCCGTGTTGCCCGCCTCGAAGAGCCTGGGCGCGTACTCACGGGAGGCTACGGCGGCGACGGTCTCCAGGGTCTTCTCCGTCCACGTATCCGGGGCGCCGTCCAGGAGGGTGTCGAGGTCGTCGGCGTGGTTGCGGATGGTTTCGGGGTCGGAGGAGGCCTGCACCAGCGGGATCATGCGGTGCGCCTGCAAAGGCCGCCCGGCGACGTGGGCCACCATCAACTCCACGCCCGTCGCCCCGAGCCCCGTGGCCGTCTCGATCCAGTGGTCCGTGGGCGCCTCCATCACATGAAAGCCCGGCTTCCCGAATGCCTGCCCGTAGGCCAGGGTGTTCTTGACGGGACGATCCCCGAGAACGGCGTCCAGGTAGACCTCGGAGCCGAGCACAGCCGCCGTCTCCGGGACGACGACCGCGCCGCCCGCGCCGACGACGGCGAGCGTCGTCTCCGCCAGGCTCCGCGCCACCTCGTCCGGCAAGGGGCCGGAGGCGTGGAGGCCGAGCCGCAGGGCGCCGGGCCCGGCGGTCTCGTACTCCAGGTCCCCGGAGGCCTCCAGGGCCTCGGAGAACCAGGTTTCGACCTTCTGGACCACGCTCTCGATGCCGCCGTCCAGTTGGACGCTGGCCCAGCCGAATCGGTCGCGGTCGAGGCCGCGCTCGGCGAGGCGGTTCTCGAAATAGTCGTTGTGAGTCTTCTCGCAGCCGTGCTCCAGGAGGAGGGCGAGCCTGACGGTCGGGTTGGCGAGGTAGCCGAGCACCGTGCGGGAGTAGATGGCCTCGGCGGAGCCGGCGGAGACGCCGCAGCCCTCCGTGTGCGGGAGGGCGACGAAGCGGGTCACCTTGTCTTGTGTGGCGCCCCGTTCGTTCAGGCGGTTGGCTATGCGGCGTGCGATCTGACCCGAGCACAAACTCGTCGGCATCACGAGCCCGACCTGATCCGTGACAAGGCCACGCCCCGTCCTTATCGCCTGGAACGAGAACTCCACGTCCGGGACATCACCCTTTACGGGCAGAGGCTCGCCGTCTGGCTCGGAGGTGTTCTCCAGTGCCTCCAGTTTCTCCGGCCCCGTCTGTTTCCAGTCGCGCCAGATGGAGACCTGGGCGTGTCCGGCCCGTTCCCCGACGGTCTTCTCGCCCGAGGCCGCGGTGATGGTCCGCTCGAACATCTCCCGTCCGAGCTCGTCCATCGGGACGCCGTCGAGGTAGGCGCCGGCGTTGACGTCCATGTCTTTGGAGAGGAGGTCGTAGCGGCCCGTGGTCGTGACGACCTTTATCGTCGGGACGAAGGGGAAGTTGGTGATGGAGCCGTTGCCTGTGGTAAAGAAGATCATGTTCGCACCAGACGCGACCTGCCCCGCCACACTCTCCAGGTCGTTGCCCGGACTGTCCATGAAGTAGAAGCCGCCCCCGCGCATGGGCTCCGCATACTCTATGACACGGTCTATCCGTACTTCGGGGTCCTTCTTCCTCGCGGCCCCGATGGATTTTATGGAGATGTTGTAGAGCCCGCGGAAGTTGTTGCCGCCGGAAGGATTGTCCTCCGCTGTGTGCCCGTGCCAGCCTACCCGCTCCTTGAACCGCTCCACAGCCCCGAGGAAACGCCTCGCCGTCTCCGCGTCCTTGACGTTCTTCAAGACGTAGCGCTCGGCTCCTATGAGCTCGTCCGTCTCGGCCAGGTTCGCAGCCCCGCCGTTCCGCACGACCTCCCTGGAGACCCACCCCACGAGCGGGTTGGCCGAGACGCCCGAGAAGGCGTCGGACCCGCCGCACTGCAACCCTATCTTCAGCTCCGAGAGCGGCTCCTCCGCGCGCCGGGCGGCGTTCACGTCCTCCATCCATTCCATAACCTGGGCTTTGGCCCGTTCCAGGTCCGCCCGGAAGCTCCCCTCCAGGCTCATGAACTCGTGCGGCACCTCTTCCAGCGGATAGCCGTGCTCCTCGGCGTAGCGGCGCAGAGCCCCGTTCGCGACGGCGCCCTCGTCGCCGCCGTCGATGGCCAGCACCGCCCCGACGTTGGGGTTGACCATGAAGCCGCTCAAAGTGCGAAGGAGCAGGTCGAGGTTGTTCGGCGTCCGGCCTTCTCCCCCCTCGGTGTGGGCGACGCAGACGATGCCGTCCACGTTCTCGTAGGCGTCCGACAGGCCGTTCAACTCCCACTCCAGCGCCCTCACGAAACCCGTGAGCCGCGAGTTGACGCCGAGCACGACAACGTAGTTGCGCGTCCCGACGCCCCGCCCCCCGCCGCGCCGGTAGCCCATAAAGGCACGGGGCTCTTCGTACGGCGGCACCTGTTCGCCCGGACGAAAACCCTCCT
>Ga0136640_10001174_pt1 | contig 10378 bp, 8 predicted proteins | sample AntDrymUQ8642106_2_FD_105498 | JGI IMG/M metagenome (GOLD analysis project Ga0136640, IMG submission 105498) | Polar desert sand microbial communities from Dry Valleys, Antarctica - metaG UQ864 (21.06) | ecosystem: Environmental > Terrestrial > Soil > Desert | place: Antarctica: Dry Valley...
ACCGACGCCACGACCGAGCCGTCCCCAAGCGCGACCGACGCCACGACCGAGCCGTCCCCAAGCGCGACCGACGCCACGACCGAGCCGTCCCCAAGCGCGACCGACGAAGCAAAGCCGACAGAGTCGCCATCCAGCAGCGAAACGACACTCGCACCCAGCCCGGACGACGGGTCCGCCGCTGACCTGACGAGTGACGATCGTTCGGAAGAACCGACCGAGTCGACAGTCTCCGACCCTGACCAGCCGACGACCTCGGCCCCAACGCAGGAGTAAAAGCGAGGCCCCGAGTCTTCCGGTGCCGCGCGCGACCGCCCCGTGGAGCTTCTGCTCGAGCGTCGTGCGCTCAGTCAGACGAATACGTGCTGTCGGTGCACCAGCAGGTCGTACAGGGTCTGCTGAATCGTCTCGCGCACCTGATCGGTCAGGTTGAACACCAACATCGGGTCGTCTGCACCGCTCTCGGCATAGGTATCGGTGCGGATCGGCTCGCCGAACTCGATCACCCACTTGCTCGGCAGCGGCACCAGACCGAGCGGACCGAGCCACGGGAAGAACGGTGTGATCGGAAGGTAGGGAACCCGCAGCAGTCGAGCTAAAGCAGGCACGTTGCCGACCAGCGGATACGTCTCCTCGGCGCCCACGATGGAGCACGGCACGATGGGGACTCCTGTACGGATCGCAGCCGAGACGAAGCCTCCCCGCCCGAAGCGCTGCAGCTTGTATCGCTGCGAGAACGGCTTACCCACACCCTTGAATCCCTCGGGCCACACGCCCACCAACTCGCCCGACTGCAGCATGCGCTCGGCATCCTCGCTGCAGGCGAGGGTGACACCCGCTTTTCGTGCCAGCTCGGAGACCAGCGGCAGTGCAAACACAAGGTCGGCGCCAAGCGAGCGCACGTAGCGACCGGCGTGGTCATGCACCACCACCGCCGTCATCAGCGCATCGAGCGGGACCGTCCCTGAGTGGTTGGCAACGAGCAGGGCACCGCCCTCGGCGGGAATGTTTTCGATGCCTCGAACCTCGATCCGGAACCATCGCTGCGCCAGCGGGCGCAACAGCGACATGAAGACCGCGGAGGTCAACTCGCGGTCGAAGCCGAGATCGTCAATGTCGTAGTCGCCGGTCAATCGTCGGCGTACAAACGCCAGCGCAGCGGCAACGCGGTCGCCACCACCGCCGTCCCTGGCCGGTTGTGCAACATCGGTGCTCGACGAGTCCGCAGGATCGTCCGTGGAGGTGTGCCGGGGTGACTCCGGGGGTGTGACGCGACGAATGCGCGCGACCGCTGGGGCGTCCGGACGCTCAGCTTTGGGTGAGCGCTTGGGGCGGGTAGGCGCAAGTGATCGGGCGGCCTGGCTGGGGGTGGCGTTCTTACTGCCACGGCCCGGACGGCCTCTGGTCCCCAACGGCTCACCCAGCGGAATTACCTCGGCGTCTGCCATCGCTTCACCTGCCCCTGGTCAGGCTGGCCAGCAGCGCTTGCTCGGCCTGGCGCACCCGGTCGGCGCCAACCGGGCCCTGCCCTACCTCGGTGGCAAAGTCCGTCAGCGTGCGCGCTGTCGACCATCGCGGCGCCCAGCCAAAGCTGGCCTGAACTGCCGTTGTGTCTACGACCCGCCCATGGGTGAGCAGATCAACTACATCGGGCGCTAGGTCGACCCGGCTGGTCCGGCGCAGGGCCTGTCCCGCCGGGCCGAACCCGATGGCAGGCAGCGCGACCCAGAGCTTGCCCAGACGGCGGACCGCTTGGGACAGCAGCAGGACTCCATGGCCGGCGACGTTGTAGGTGCCGGGTCTGTCGTGCGTGACGGCCCGCTGGACGATGTCCAGCGCATCCTCGGCATGCAGCAACTGAAGCCGCGGGTCGAACCCAAGCACGCGCGGGATCACCGGCAGCCGGAAGTAACGACCGAGCGGCGTTTCGAGCCGGGCGCTGAGCAAGTCGGCGCACCGCAGCACGGTGACGGCTATGTCGGGACGGCGGCGGGCAAAGCCGCTCAGGTAGCCCTCGACCTCGGCGCAGTCTTTGGCGTACCCGGCTGTGGGTGGGCGTTGTGGCGGGGTGTGCTCTCCGAACACCGCCGGGTCCCGAGACGACGACCCATACACCCCTGTCGATGACTTGAGCAGCACCCGCCGCAACCCGGGGGCGCGCTGGCAGGCGGCCAACAACTGCATGGTGCCGATGACATTGGCCTCCTTGGTGGAGACTGCACCGCCGAGGCGGCCGCCACTGGCGTACACCCCCAGGTGCGCGACGGTGTCGACGTCCTCGACGGCCAACACCTTGGCGATCACCGGGTTACGGATGTCGGCGCGCACGAAACGGACGCCGGCGAGCTCACCTCGAGGCGGCAACACATCAACGCCGACGACCTTGTCCACAGCGGGGTCGGCAGCGAGCCGACGGGCCGTCTGCGATCCCAACTGCCCCGCCACCCCGGTGACGAGCACGACGCGCCCCATGCCAACCTCGCTCACCCGTGGCGCCTCCGCAGCGCCCGTCTCAGTTCGGTCACCCTAGCCGTGCGTGCCCTCATCGAGGCACCCCTCGGCTATAGCGTCACTTGCCGGCACGACGACGCTGAATGCGCGTCTTCTTGAGCAGCTTGCGGTGCTTCTTCTTCGCCATCCGCTTGCGACGCTTCTTGATGACAGAACCCACGGTTCACCTTTCGAGATATGACCGGCGCGATCATGCTGACATGCCGAGACCGTGAGAGCCTACCCGCGCCGCCAGCTGGGCAGCGCCTCGCCTGCTAGGCGTACTAGACCGATCACCCGGTCTGGAAGTAGGACTTGCGCAGGTACTCGTCGACGGCCGGCTCGGGGACGCGGAAGGAGCGACCGACCCGCACCGCCTCGAGCTCACCGGAGTGCACCAGCCGGTAGACAGTCATCTTCGACACTCGCATCTGGGTGGCGACCTCGGCGACGGTCAGAAACCGCACCGCGGACAAGCCACCGTCCTTGCCCTCCGCCATGGCGCACCGCACTCTCTGCACGGGACGCTCTTCGGCTTCCCCACCGAAGAATGGGCGTACGTGCTTGAGGGGAGGGTAGTGCCTGCTGGTGCGGGTGGGAAAGGGGTGAAGCCACTGATGGGAGACTGGATCAACCGAACGGACGATGTGCGAGCGGCTCCGGCGCGGCGCAGCACGCGTCAGTGCAACGGGTCCAGGCCAAGACCGGGGAAGGCAGCAACCCGCGTCGCCTGCACCGATCGGTCCAGCCAGGAGGCGGGGTCGAATCCGTCCTGCCAGTCGCGGTAGGTCGCTTCGCACCCATCGGTCATCACCGTCGGGGGGCTCGTGCCAACCATCTCGCGGACGTACGTCCGCCACGACTCAGGCACCGAAACCTGCGGGTCGAGAGGCCGACCACCGACCACGGACAACAGATGCGTCCAGGCGCGGGGCACCACGTCGGCGACGGAGTAGCCGCCACCCCCAGTGGCCAACCAGCGGCCGCTGCACAGCTCGTGGGCCAAATCGTGCAGAGCAAGGTACGACGCCCGCTGGCCGTCGATGCTGAGCATCAGGTGCGCCAACGGGTCCGACATATGTCCGTCACAACCGTGCTGGGTCACGAGCACCTGCGGACCGAAGGCTCTCAGCGCCGCAGGCACAGTGGCGTGAAAGGCACGCAACCAGCCGGCGTCCTCCGTGCCGGGGGGCAAAGCCACATTCAGAGCACTGCCCGGGGCTCCTGCGCCGCCGACGTCGGTCGGGGCTCCGGTGCCGGGGAACAGCGTCTGTGGTGTCTCGTGGATGCTCACCGTCAACACCCTCGGGTCCTCATAAAAGATGTGCTGCACCCCGTCCCCGTGGTGCACGTCAACATCGACATACGCCACCCGCTCCACACCCTGCTCAAGCAGCCAGGCGATCGCCACCGCGACGTCGTTGTACACACAGAAACCGCTGGCCATGCCCGGCATCGCGTGGTGCAACCCGCCGCAGACACTGGCGGCATGCAGCTGCTCACCCGCGTGCACCCTCCGGGCGGCCTCCACTGTCGCAGCAACCACTCGGGCACTCGCCTCATGCATGCCGGCGAACGTCGGGTTGTCATCTGAGCCAAGGCCAAAGCGCATAGCGTCGCGCTCTGGGTCGTCACTGACGCGACGGACCGCCGCGACGTAATCAGGGTGGTGCACCAGGTCGAGAAGTCCATCGTCGGCTGCCGGTGTCTGCACCTGGGTCACCATGTCGGGAATGACACCCAGTGCCCTGGCCAAGCGCATGGTCAACTCGATCCGCACAGGTGCCATCGGATGGTGCGGACCGAAGTCGTAGGCGGTCATGGCGTCGTCGTAGACCGAGCAAGACTCGCACCCGGGCGGCATGGGCGGACCCTACCGGGCTCACGGCAGCACAACGGCTGCACCCGTGCACCCTTGGTTGGCGGCGGCTCGCCGAGCCTGCAATCAGATAAGCAGGGTGGCCGCTGCGCGCAGGCACAACCCGACACCGACCACGATCACCAGACCGGCCGTGGCTGCCGGCAGTGCTTGGGCGATTCTGCCGGCCCAGCGCCAGCGACCGGTCGAACGGCGGCGGTTGGCCACCCGCTCGATGTGATCACGAGCGTAGGCCAACGCAACCCCGGTGCCGGTCAGTGCAACTGCCATGCCAATCCCGTACCCGACGACCAACAGCACGCCGAACCATGCTCGGCCGATGGCGATGCCGCCGAGCAGCACGATCAGAGCCGACGGTGCGGGCACCATGCCACCGACGAATCCGACCGCGATCAACCCGCGCGCGCCGGTGGTGGTCGACGGCGGGGTGTGCGTATGGGTGCCACCGAAACCATGTGAGTGCGTCAACCCGGCACCGTGCTCCTGGGTCTGGCCATGGCCATGGTCGTGCGCGTGGTCGTGCGTGTGGTCGTGCGTGTGGTCGATCTGCACCCCGCCACCAGCCGGCGCGGTGGTCGTCGCGGCTGCCAAGGCTCGGTGTCTGGCCCGCTCGGCCAGCGGCGCTGTCCGTCGTCTGGCTTGGCGCAGCAGGCTGATGCCGATCGCTACCAGCAGCAACCCGCTGGCAATACCGAGCCAGGCGTAGATCTGCTCTGGGGCGGTCAGCGCTAAGGCGGAGAGCACGACCCCGAGCACCAGCACGCCGGTGGTGTGGGTAAGCGTCACGGTCAATCCGATGATCGCCACCTGCCGCAATGACGAGCGCTGCTGGCCGAGCATGTAGGCCGCCATCAGGGTCTTGCCATGCCCAGGCGCAAAGGCATGCAGCACCCCCAGTCCCACCGAGATGGCAAACGCAACCAGGGCGAATCCAACGCCGAGCTCACGTGCGGTCACCAAATCGGTGAAGGCACTGGTCAGCCCGCCAACCTCCCCGCTGCTGGTGTTCTCCGCGGCGGCATCGCCACCGGACACCTCACCACTGCCAGCGACGGTGCGGACCTCGGCCGACTGGTGGTCGAGGGGCGAGCTGAGCAGATCAGGTGGATAGCGGGTGAGCTCCGCTGACACGCTCTCGGCCGGCACATCGCTGTCGGTGACGTCAACGCCGTCCCCCACAGCGGTGATCTCGCGCCAGCCGAGCCGGTCGAGACTGCTGGTGTCCACATACTTGATCACCTGGTCAGCGGTCTGCACCTCCCCCGAGGTGCGCAGCTCGCATGTCAGGCGCATCGTCTGCAGCCCGGCCGCTCCTGGCGCAAATGCAAGCGTCGCCGAATCCACCGACAACCGCCGTCGTTGTTGATCGATGCGCAGTTGCGCCCCCGGTGCCAGATCGGCGCAGCGCGTCTCGGCGAACTCTGCGGCCTCGGCATCGCTGACCCCGCCACGCTCGTCGGCCGCCGGGAACTCTCGGACAGTGGGAATCTCGGCATAGTCGACGATCATCCGCACGGCGACCGCCGCGGGCTCAACGCGCAGTCCGTTGTAGGTGTTGACGGTGAAGTTGCCCAGTGGGTGGGCAGCAGCGGGCGCCGCAAAAGCCAGCGCAGCGATCACCCCGGCCGCACCCGCCGCGAGCAGTCGCAAAAACAGCGCCCGGTCGGCGCGCCTCGGGGGTGGTCCGGCGCTGCTCACCCGCGGTTCAGCGCGTCGAGGGCAGCGTGAGCCCGCGGACTGTGCAGCGGCGAGAAGTACGGGTTCACCTGCAATGCGCGCCGCAGGCTGTTCCGCGCTTCGGTGTCTCGGCCCAGCGACTTCTCGATCATGCCGCGATGGTAGGCGAGCAGGGCGCTGTCGGTGCCCAATCGGGCGGCTTTGCGTGCATACGTCAGCGCCGTTGTGTCCCGCCCGGCGGCGTGCAACGCCCAGGCGTATGCGTCTGCCGCTTCGATGCTCGGTTGAGCACGCCATGCGCGGTGCGCGGCTGAGACCGCGTCGGCGGCGTCGCCCCGGTCGGCATCGAACAGCGCGAGCTCGAGGTCCACATTGACCCCCTGCGCTTCGAAAAGTTGCTGGGAAGCCTCAACGACGGCGTCTTGGCGCTCGGCTTGCTGTTCACGACCGAGCGAACGCAGGTAGTCGGCGTAGGCGATGAGATGGGTGGGCACGGGCAGCCGCTGCACGAGTTCGCGATAGCGGGCAAGTGCGCGGCGCGTTTTGCCGGTGGCCGCTGCCACCTTTGCCTGCCCCGCGAGCAACGGGAGGTAGTTGGGGTCCGCGGCCAGACCTTTCGCATAGTGCGCCCTTGCGGCCGCCAGATCACCAGCGTTCCAGGCAAGCTCGCCCAGATAGAAGTAGCAGTACGCCCGGTCCGATGAGCGACTCGCCAACTGAAGTGCGCGCTCAAGGGCGCGCCTCGCCGGACGCAGCTTGCCGCGCAACTCCCAGGCATAGGAGGCGCGGGTGAACGACGGAACGCCTGGCTGCAGGTCAAGCATCTGCTGCAGCGCGGCGAACGACTGCCGATAGCGGCCCAGTTGCAGCAAGGCATCGCTCAAGATCCCGAAGTTGGCGGCGCTATACGGGTTGAGCGAGCGGGCCTGCTCGGCCTGCTGCCGAGCGGAAGCAAAGTCGTGCCGCGCGGCCGACAAGGAAGCCAGACCGGTCAGCGCCTGTGCGTTGTCCTCCGGTCGGATCTCCAAGGACCGGTCCAGCGCGCCCTGCGCCTTGGGGTAGAGCCCGGGGTCGCCGGTCACCGCCGCCTGCTGCACGTACGTCGTGCCCAGCGCCGCCCACGCCGAGTGGTCCGCGGGAAGCCTGCGCAGTCGCTGTTGCAACGAGGTGATCGCATCGCTGAGATCACCCGTGTTCGCGGCAGCCAGCGCAGTCGAGCTCGCGGCGGAGCCCGCCGGTACTGCCGGCTGCACGGTTCCGCCGCGAGTGAACATGACCCCGCCGGCAAGCATCGCGACCGTCGTTGCCAGCACGACCGTGGCACTGCGCCAGCCGCTGAGCCTGCTCATCGATCCCGCCGCCCGCCGTCCCCGGTCTGCGCGGGCTTGTCGCGATCCACCTGCTTGCCGCCTGGCCGCTGTGCGCTGGGCTTTTGCTGGGCCGACTTCTGCTGGGCCGACTTCTTGTTCTTGGTGACGAGCTCGGCGTACACCACCACATTGCCGGTGTAGAGCTGGGTCTGTGCGTTGAACGATCCACCGCAGGTCAGCAGGTGCAGGCTCGGCCTGCCGCTGGTGCGATAGACCTTCTCGGTTGGAAAGTCGTTGCGGTCGTACAGCACCTTCTTACGGACGGTGAAGACAAGCGAGCGACCGCGCTCGCGGCGGATGACGATGCGGTCGTGGAGGCGCATGCTGGCCAGGCCGTAGAAGACGGCCGGACCGTCCAGGGAGTCGACATGGCCCACCATCACGGCAGCCCCCTGTTCCCCCGGCGCCGGTCCACCGCTCCACCAGCCCACGTCCCAGAAGTCCTCGGGCACCTGCAACGTGTTGCCGTTCACCGCAAGCTCGGTCAGGCCCTGCGATATACCGAGGCGAGGAATGGTGATTCGGTCGGGCTTCGGCGCAGACGGGGTGACAGTGGGCGCAGTGATCAGGACGGGATCGTTGCGCAGACGTCGCTCATCAGCGGGCCGCTTCCGGTCACGGTTGTCGGCCTTGCGCTGGTTGAGCTTCTTGGCTCGCGCCAAGGCGCGGGCTTCGGCTCGCCGGCGATCGGCCCGCTCAGCGGCTCGCCCGTCGGCTCGCTCGCTCGAGCTTGACGAATCGGCACCGCCGACGCGGGCCTCCGCAGCGACAGCACGGCCGGCCGGCTCATCGCTGGTCAGAGCGGTGGCAGCCCAGGCGATCAGCACGCCTGCGAGGCAGAGCAGCAACACGGCGACAGTGATTGAGTCCGTGCGTCGGGGGGCAGACAACTGCCTGCCCCCCGACGACGGGTGATCATCCAGCACGGATCAGCTCTCGACCCGCGACCGACCTCTGCGCAGCACGACCACACCGAAGGCGGCCAAGCCCAAACCGAGCAGGGCAGCCGACACCGGCATCAGCGACGACGAGGAATCCTCGGCGGCAATGATCCGCTGCTTCTCCTTGGCGACGACCCGGCGGTCCGGCGCAGTCACCGAGGCTTTGTCAGCGGTGCCGCCACCACCGGCGGCAACGCCACCGTCAGGAGCGCCAGTGCCGGAGCCTGAGTGCGGCAGGGCGAGGTACGGGAACGTGTCCCCGAACGGCAGGTCGTTCTCGTCGACTGCGTCGCCGGCAGCCAGTGGCTCGACGATCTCGCCCGTGCGGACAGCACCCTCGAGTGCCTGGATCTCGATGTCGACGACGTCATCGGCGAGTCGGCGACCATTCGGGAAGCCCGCATTGTCGCCACCCAACACACCCAAACGGTTGGGCTCCGACGCCGGCGGGATCGAGGTGTTCAACCGCAGCATCTCCGCCGGAGTGACCTCGCCCTTGGGCTTGTTGAGACCATCGATACCGGTCAAGAAGATCGCGAAGATGTCGTCCCGCGGAGCCTTGGGCGCCGGGATGCCGTAGATCGCCTCGATCAGCTTCGGCACCTCCGGGTCGTTGACCCGGTCGACGACGGGCTGAACGGTGGCGTCCTTGGATGGCGGCAACGCATTGAACGCGTCCTTCAAGCCGGCCGGCACGACGAGCTCGTTGACCAGCGGCATGCCCAGGCGGGAGACCTGGACCATGTCGCCCCTGGCCTTCTGTGTGCCATCGGCCGCCTGCACGCGCATGCTCGGCCTGGCCGTGGTGCTCCAGACGCCGACGACCGGGTCGTTGCCGCTGGTGAGCTCTGCCGACGGCACCTGCAGGGCCACCGAGTTGACGTTGTAGCCACTCAGCGTGTCCGCTCCGGTCTCGGAAAGGTCCCCGCCGTAGAGCAGGTCGAAGATTCGCAGGTCGAGGAAGAACGAGTCGTCCGCCTGACCGGCGAACGTCTGCCCCCCGCCGGGAAGCGGCGTGACCGCCTCGTTGCGCAGTGCCGAGTAGTCCGGCATCGATGCAGCGCCCACATTCGACGGCGCCACCACGGCGTTGTCGACGAGAGTCTCGGTGTTGTTGCCGGCGATGCGCTCGAGCGTGTACGTCTGCCGGAACAACAGTGTCGGATCGTTGACCGAGGTCACCGGCCCGTTGTTGTAGAGGAATGTGTCGGTGCCCCGGTCATCCTGGGTGCTGAAGACCCAGCGGTAGGTGACGTCCGGCTCAGCGTCGCCGTTGTTATCGATGTTGATGTCGTAGTGCGTGCCATCGGCGAACGGGTAGAAGTTCGGGCCGCCGGCAGGCTCCTGGAAGGGGAGCCAACTGGCGATGAGGGTCGTGGTGTCCGGTGCGTCGGGGCTGACGAACGCGTAGACGTCGGTGTTGTCTACCTGTGGGTCGGAAATGATGAGTGGTGCCTCGCGGTGACTGGACGCAGTGCCAACTTCGGCCGCCAGCAGGGCGGCAGAGCCGGTGACGGCCACTGCCGACGCAGCGAAACAAGCTGCGGCGCCCCGAACGTGCTTCTTACGTGGGATCAACTGCATGACTGTGCCTTTCAGGAGTGGGCGACACGTTGTGCGCCACCTGATGCTCCGGCCACTCCGGGATGGACGACCGGCTCCCGGACAGCGCCGGGGACATCACGCGCGCCCCCCTTCCGACAAGCACAGTGCGTCCCGATGACGCTACGTGCTGTTAAAGAAAGAGTAAGGAGTGGCAGGTGAGGCGACAACCCCCTGTGACAAAATTAGTACTTTCGGTCATCACACTCATTCCTCGCTAGCACGCGTGCGCGAGTCACGAAGGCCATCACGAAAAACCGCCCCCGGCCGCTTGCGGTCGGGGGCGGCTGGAGCTGCCGAACTAGGCGATGATCCGCTGCTTCTCCTTCGCGATGATCCGCTGCTTCTCCTTCGCGATGATCCGCTGCTTCTCCTTCGCGATGATCCGCTGCTTCTCCATCTTCGCGATGATCCGTGCGTCC
>Ga0136640_10001175_pt1 | contig 10377 bp, 8 predicted proteins | sample AntDrymUQ8642106_2_FD_105498 | JGI IMG/M metagenome (GOLD analysis project Ga0136640, IMG submission 105498) | Polar desert sand microbial communities from Dry Valleys, Antarctica - metaG UQ864 (21.06) | ecosystem: Environmental > Terrestrial > Soil > Desert | place: Antarctica: Dry Valley...
AGCCGTGCGACCCGCCCGACGCCGGCTGCGGTGACACGGTGCTGCGGACCCTCACCGCTCGGCTGCCTGAAGCAGACGGGCGACTGCGCTACACGAACTTCGGGAAGGGCGTGATGATGTGGCTGCCCGAGGCAGACGCCGACCGCTTTGTCAACGACTACACCGACCTCGTGTCCACTGACATCTACTGGTACACCGATGGGAACATCTGCGAAGAGGCGCAGAACTTCCTGCGGGTGCCGCCGGAGCAGTGCCGGTTGGCCGCCAACTACGGATACACCGTCGACCGCACCCGTGCTCTCGACGCCCGGGACGGTCGGCTGCAGCCGGTGCTCGCCTTCGTGGAGGTCGGGTGGCCTAGCGAACGTGGCATCGAGCCCGATCAGCTCACCGGCGCGGTGATGAGCTCCCTCATCCACGAGGCACGCGGGATTATCTACTTCAACCACAACTTCGGCGGTCCGTGCATCACGCAGCATGTGCTCCGCGACGAGTGCGGCGAGGCCATCCGTCCGACCGTCGTGGAGATCAACCGGAAGATCTCCGGGCTTGCCGAGGTGTTGAACACGCAGTCCTACGAGCACTCTTTCAACCCCACGCTGGACACCATGCTGAAGGAGCATGACGGCTCCTTCTACGCCTTCGCCATGCTCGGGCGGGGCAGCGCCATCGGTGAGCACACCCTGAGCCTGCCCGACGGGTTGCGGGCCGCGACGGTGGAGGTGCTGTTCGAGGACCGCGTCCTGCCTGTTGACGCGGGACGCTTCTCGGACTCGTTCGACGCCGAGTACAGCTACCACATCTACAAGATCACGCCGTGAGTGGGCGTCCGAGAAGTCTGGGGCGGGATCACGTCGTGCAGGCCAGGCCCGCACGATGTATCGCTACCCACACATTACTTCGCTCCCGTTGCCTTCCATCGTCCCATCGTGCGAATGATCTTCTCGGCGACAGGATTTTGTAACGATGAGTGAACAGCCGTCGATGTCGATGTGGGCGGCACAGTCGGTCCGGGCGCTCCCTGCCGGGCGACCGAGGTCCGCAGGTACCGACCCACGCGGTGTGATCAGCGCGGTCCGCAGCGGGCCTGGCGAAGGAGATGAGCGATGAAGACCAAGGATGTGACCTCGGCACCGGTGCTGGACCTCCGGGTGGGAGAGGTCGTCAAGGTCCGCAGCGAGGCGGAGATCCTCGTGACGCTCGACGAGAAGGGCGAGTTGGACTCGCTTCCGTTCATGCCGGAGATGCTTCCCTACTGCGGGCGGCAATTCAAGGTGTACAAGGTCGCTCACAAGCTCTGCGACACCCAGACGAGAACAGGGATGCGACGCATGCATGCCGCTGTCCACCTGTCGGGCGTGCGCTGCGACGGGCAGGCCCACGGTGGGTGCCAGACGGCCTGCCTGATCTACTGGAAGGAGGCCTGGCTCAAGCGGGTGGATCACGATGGTGCTGGCCAGAACGATGGCATCCCGGAGCCGAGCGCGGCCCGCTGCACCTTGCCGCTGCTGCAGATCTCCACGAGGAAGGACCCCTTCCCGGACGGCGAGGAACGCTTCTCCTGCCAGGCGACCGAACTACTGCGAGCCGCCCCGGAATGCCTTCCGTTCCGTGATCTCAGCCAGTACACGCAGGACGTGCGCTCCGGCAACGTCGGTGTGCTCCCCACGGTGCGCAGCTTCTTCGTCGCATTGTTCAATCGTATCCAGGGCTACAGCAAGCGGGTCCTTCCGAAGAGATTGTGGTTCCGCGAGGGCCTACGCTGGGGTTTCGTCAAGGGAACGGCCACCCGCACTCCCACCGAACACACCGATCTACAGCCAGGTGAGCTCGTCCGGATCAAGTCGAAGGACGAGATCATGAAGACGCTGAACAAGGACCTGCTGAACCGGGGAATGGGCTTCGAGGAGGAAATGTCCAGGTACTGCGGCCGCGAGGCACGGGTGCTGCGTAGGGTCGACCAGTGCATCGACGAGAAGACCGGCCGGCTGCTGCAGATGAAGAATCCGTGCATCATCCTGGAAGACACGGTGTGCTCCGGCGCGTACAACGTCAACTGTCCGCGGTCGATCTACTCCTTCTGGCGGGAAATCTGGCTGGAGCGGGTAGGCGAACCGACGTCATAGCCGGAGCCGACCAGGTCCTCGATCCTCCATCGTGAGGACTCCGGGTCATGCCAGCGTTCGGCTTTGGAAAGAGCGGGATTGTGATCAACGACGCGGACAGCGAACGTGACGCCGAACCGGCTGCTCGGACCATCGGGCGTGCAGCCGGCAAGGGGTTGCGCTGGAGTCTGATGGGCAATGTGTCCACGCGACTCGGCACCCTGTTATTGGGCATCGCGCTCGCACGGTTGCTCACGCCCGCCGACTTCGGGCTCTACGCCATCGCGCTGTCGGCGATGTACTTCGCCATGCACGTGAACGACGTCGGGATCATCGCGGCCACGGTGCAGTGGCGGGGCAGGCTGGAAGAGATGATGCCGACGGCAACCACGCTGGCGCTCACGTTCAGCCTGGTGGGCTACGGCTTCTTCTGGGTCGTCGCGCCGTCCTTCGCCGCGCTGGCAGGCAGCCCGGAAGCGACGCCCGTCGTCCGCCTGCTGACCGCGGTGATCCTCATCGACGGGCTGACCGCCGTGCGTGTCGCGTCGTTGCTCCGCTCGTTCCGACAGGATCGGCTCATGATAGCCAACCTGTGCGGGTTGGTGGTCAACGCCGGGGTGGCGATCTTGCTAGCGGTGCGTGGAGCAGGCCCGTTCAGTTTCGCAGGTGGGCAGGTGGCAGGCGCGGGGGTGACCGGAATACTCGTCCTCTGGTCGGCCCGGGTTCCGATGCGGTTTGGCTTCGACCGCGCCATCACAGGCAGGCTGATGCGCTTCGGTGTACCTCTCGCGTTGAGCCTGGGTGTCGAGGCCGTACTGCTCAACGCCGACTACGTCATGGTCGGTCGTGCACTGGGTGTGGCGGCACTCGGCTTCTACCTGCTAGCGTTCAACGTGGCGAGCTGGGCGCCTGGCGTGATCGGCACCGCGATCCGTTGGGTCTCCGTCCCCAGCTTCTCCCGGCTGGCCGAGAACGAGGGCTCGCTCTCACCCGGCGTTCAGCGCTCGTTCACCTTGCTCTTCACCGGTGTGCTCCCGATTGCGGTCCTCACGGTCGTGCTGGCTCCGGCGCTGGTCGAGTTCCTCTACGGCGGCAAATGGGCGCCCGCCGCTCCGGCGCTGCGATTCCTCGTCCTCCTCGGCGCGGTCCGGATGCTCACCCAGCTCGCCGTGGACGTGCTGACCAGCGCAGGGGCCACGCGGGCGACCTTGTGGTTGCACCTCGGCTGGGCAGCGGCACTCGTCCCTGCGCTGGTGATCGGAATCCGGCTCGACGGTATCCGGGGTGCCGCAATCGCGCACGCGCTCGTTGGGCTACTGGTGGCCGTCCCCCTTGCCGTGGGCGCGCTGCGCCATATCGGCGTGCGGCTGGGTCCGGTGGTGCCGACGCTTGTGCGACCGGTTCTCGCTGGCGTGCTGTCGGCCAGCGCCTGCATGCTGGTCGCCGAACTGACGAGCTCATCCTTCCTCGAGCTGCTGGCGGCCGGCAGCGCTGGCTTGCTCGCCTACGTGGTGGCCGTGGTGCCGTTCGATCAGCTACGAGCGTGGGGTGGACGAGCCACCGCGCTGCTGCCGGATCGGTCACGGTAGCCGTGATCTCGGGAGCGACGGAAGGGGCCTTGATGCCGACCAACGACACGCTCGTCTCCATCGGGTTGCCGGTCCGCAACGGTGCGGAGTTCATCGAAGGCGCCGTAACATCGATCCTGGCGCAGGACCATGGCGACCTTGAGTTGGTGATCTCCGACAATGCCTCCGATGATGCCACGGAAGAGATGTGCCGCGAGTTCGCTCGGGGCGACCGGCGGGTCCGGTACCACCGGCAACACGAGAATATCGGGCTGCTGAACAACTTCATCCGAGTCCAGGCGCTGGCCAGTGGGAAGTACTTCAAATGGGTGGGGGATGATGACTGGCTGGCACCCGCCTACCTCACGCGGTGCCTGGAGTCCTTCGCCGAGGACCAGCGACTGATCCTCGTGGCGACACAACAGGCATATGTGAGTCCGGACGGCCGGTCGCTGACCAGTGGCTATACCGAGGAGCACCTACGATCCGACCTACCCGTGGAGCGATTCGCGGAGATGCTGCGGCTGTTGAACGAGAGCTATCTGCTCATCGATCCGATCTACGGGGTGATGCGCCGGGAGCCGGCGGCGAGCATCCCCCGAAGGAACATGCTTCGGGAAGATGAGACCTTTGCGGCGAAGCTAGCCCTGATGGGTCCGTTCGGGTACGTGCCGGAGATCTTGGCCTACCGTCGTTCCAGGCATTTCACCCGCTTACCCCAGATCGCCCGGCGTCTCGGAGTCCCGGCCTGGCACGCCCGGGTCGCGACGGTTCTTCAGTGCAGGGAACTCCTTGCGTACGTCCGCGAGGCGGCGCTCAGTCCCGAGGAGCGTCGCCTCGCCCGTGCCGCGGTCACGCGTCTGTATGCCCGCCGTCACATGCGTACGGCACTCGCCAGAGGCCGCAAGCTCCGAGCCCTCGTTGCGGCGCGCACAGGCCGCGCATCTCCGCCGCCCATCCGATGACCGTACTCGGAGGATGGTGCGGACCCGGGGTAACGGTCAAGTCGTGGGGCCGATGTCCGGATAGGAACCACACAAGCGGTAGGGCGGGTGCGCCCAGCTCCCAATGGCCTTGCGTTAAGGTCCTCAGCGAGCCTTCTACCTGCGGAAACCTCTCGCAGGAACCATCGAAAGGGAGCTTAAGGCAAGGCCATTGGCCCCAGCTCCCGACGCGGGGACGTGAGGTGCGCGAAGTGGACATCGACTCAACCAATGCTCGTCCTAGACCGTTGCTTCTGGTGATGGCGGAATCGACGTGGACGTGTTCGCCCAGTACGGCTGGACAGCCCGGGGTCCGCAGCCCTCAGGCCGGGAATCCCCGAGGACCGTGGCAACCCGGATGGGATGCGCTGGGGCTGGGACGGGCACACTACCTCGCGGTCGGTACTGCGGTCGCCGCCCACGTTGTCCGAGCTGCTGGAGGCCGCGACGTATCAGGTTCCGGCCGGGTGGCGACGACGCGTTTTCGCGCACCCCGCGCGCTGGCGTGAGATGGTCCGTTCGAGCATGGTACCGGGCAAGGGGCTTCCATGACCGTTGTAATCTCGGGGCGACGAGTGCTCGTGACGGGTGCTAGCGGGTTCCTCGGGTCCCGCCTCGTCGAACGATTGGTGGCGGTGGGGGCTGACGTCCACGCGGTCTCTCGTCGGCGTGCGACGCTGGCGGGCACTGCCGTGTCCTGGTCGCGCCTCGACCTCGCTGACCCCACGGCGACCGTGAGACTGATCGATTCGGTCCAGCCGGAGGTCGTCTATCACCTAGCCGGCGAGGTCACCGGTGCCCGTGACGTGGGGCTGGTCTTGCCAGTGTTCCACAGCAACCTGCAGAGCACGGTCAACCTGCTCGCGACGGTGGTTGAGCGTTGTCCGGCGCAGGTCGTGCTCGCCGGCTCCCTGGAGGAGGCAGGGATCGATGAAGCGGGCTGCGCACCATCGTCGCCCTACGCGGTCGCCAAGTGGGCGAGCACCGGGTACGCCCGGATGTTCAGCGATCTGTGGGGGCTGCCGATCACGACGCTGCGGATCTCGATGGCGTACGGGCCGGGTCAGCGCGACCGCAGCAAGCTGGTGCCGTACGTGATCGAGTCCTTGCTCGACGGCAACGCTCCGGAACTCACGAGCGGCGGCCGCAAGGTGGACTGGGTGCATGTTGACGACGTGGTCGAGGCGTTCCTCGCTGCTGGGCAGGAGCCAGGCGTCAGCGGCGTGATGGATATCGGGTCCGGGTCATCGGTGTCCATCCGCGATGTCGTGGGTCTGATCACACGCCTCCTCAACATCGGCATCGAGCCGGGGTTCGGCGCGCTACGGGATCGGCCGCTGGACCGCGACCGGCTCGCCGACATCTCGGTGGCACGGGAGGCGATCGGTTGGAAGCCCACGGTTGGGCTCGAGCAGGGCCTGGCGGAGACCGTGCGCTGGTACCGGGACTCCCTCCGCGGCCGTCGATCGTAGGCATCGTCGTGGGCGTACCGGGCTGCCATCAGGGCGTAACGTCTGCAGGACTCAGCCGATGAAGTAGTAGGGCGCCCGTGGTGGCTGCCGACACGGCCAACCCCCGAGGAGACCTCGACCGTGAACACCGTGTTCTCCAACCCCAGCGTGGACGACGACAGCCGCCGACAGAACCTCTACAACGGGCAGGTCGTCGTCTGCTCGGCGACGCCCGGTTCGGTCGCCTTCACCGAACATGCTCGGCAGCTGATCGCCGACGCGTTCGGTGACCGGGATCCACAGACCGCGCAGTTCGACATGCCGGTCGAGGAATTCGCCAGCGTGCTGACCGAGCTGAAGCCGAGGTTCATCCATCACGTGCGGTCCAAGGAGTTGATCCGCAGCGTGCTGGCTGAGTTCGGTTGTGACCTGGAACAAACTTACTTCGACGTCCCACGGTTGCGTACCTCGACCTCCGACGACTACCTGACGTCGGGTATCTCCTACGCCTTCCACCCGCATCGTGACACCTGGTACTCCGCGCCGTTCTGCCAGATCAACTGGTGGATGCCGATCTTCTCGGTCGTGCCGGAGAACGTGATGGCGTTCCACCCGCGGTACTGGTCTCAGCCCGTCCAAAACGGCTCGCGACGCTACGACTACTACGAGTGGAACCGCACGAGCCGCCAGACCGCGGCCCAGCACATCAAGAACGACACCCGTGACCAGCCCAGGCCGGAGGAGCCAGTCGAGCTCGACCCACAGGTCCGGGTGGTCCCCGAGGCCGGAGGCGTGCTCATGTTCTCCGGCAACCAGCTGCATTCGACGGTGCCCAACACCTCTGGACGAACCCGGTTCAGCATCGACTTCCGCACCGTGTACCTGCCCGACGTGGTGAACCGGCGAGAGGCCCCCAACATCGACTCGGAGTGCACCGGCACCACCCTGCGGGACTTCCTGCGCGCATCCGACCTGGTACGGATGCCCGAGGACGTTGCGCTCGCCTACGAGGGCAAGGCCGCCGCTACGGGATGAGTCGGGACCGACCCGGGCGGCGTGTCTTCGGCGACGGAGTGCGTTGACACCGGCTGAGCGTGGCTACCTCCACATGGGGCGGTAACGAAACGCAAGGCTGGGACGACTATACGGTGAGAGGCGCGTCGTGCGAGTGCTGGCGAGACATGGAGAGGTCGGATGTCGGAGCCGAGTCCGTCCACGCGCTTCCGCGGCGTCGCCCTGAGCATCGTGGCCGCCGGTGTCGCGCTCGCCCCAGTCATACTGCTCGCCGGGAGCAACCTCGGCTTCGAGCCCATCGCTGGCGCGGGCGGCGTCGCCGTCGAGTCCCGGGGCGCCGGCAACCTGGCTGACCAGGAGACGCTGGGTGCCTCCGGCGTACTGCCGCAGACCGGACGGTTGAGCAGCGACCTGATGGCTTGGCGCTGCTTGTGGTCGGCAATCTCGTCGCGATGATCCTCGCGCTGCGTGGGGAGACTGTCCTGCACGCGAGCGCGGTCGAGGTCGACGGTCGGGCGATTGCGTTCGTTGCGCACTCCGGCATGAGCAAGTCCACGCTTGCCGCCCTGGCGTGTGCGGGTGGCGACGGTATCCCGCGCGAGCGGTGGTTGCGTGCGGAGCAGCGTCAGCTTGAACGTGCGGACATCGTCGCAGCGGTATCACCGCTGCTCCAGGAGCGCTACGCCGCATACGGCCGGGAGGCGGCCCTGGTACCCAACGGCTGTGACCCCGACATGTACGCCGCTGCCGACTCGGCGCCGTGGTCTGCTGACGTCCATCTGGCCGGCCCCATCGCCGGCCTCATGGGACACATCGGTCGACGGGTGGACCTCGCGCTGCTCGAGGCGGTCGCCGACACCGGGTGCTCCCTCCTGCTCATCGGGCCGTGGGATCCCTCCTACGAGCCGATCCGCTTCCCCGCCCTCGTCGCCCGACCGAACGTGTGCTGGGTCGGCCCCAAGGCGCTGGCTGAACTGCCGGCGTACATGCGGATCATCGACGTCGGACTGACCCCGTACGCGGACAGCGACCTGAACCGGTCGAGCTTCCCGTTGAAGACATTGGAGTACATTGCCGCCGGGAGCGGCGTGGTGTCCAGGGACGTCCCGACGGTGTCCTGGCTGAAAACTGATCATGTCACGGTTGCGCGTTCGCCTGCGGAGTTCACGGGCGCCGTCCGCCGACAGCTCATGGTCCCGCGCTCCTCTTCTCTTGTCACCCACCGCAGACGGGTCGCCGAACAGCACAGCTGGGATCGGCGCGCAGCCACCTTGACCGAGCTGCTCGAACTTGAGGCGGTTCCGGAACCCGCAGCCGTCGCGTTCGACGGCGGGCGGCTGGGCGGGCTTGGCCAGGGGTTGCCGATCCGGTGACCACGAAGTCCTGGCCAACGGCCCACGCGAACGTAACCCACTCGGCGGGATCGCCGACGGTCAGCTGGGTCTTGCCCACCTTCTCCTGCGATAGGGGTGCCTGATGCCGCAGAGCACAACGCCGTCATTCCGAGACGCCGAGTCATCAGCTCGTGTCCGGCATTCCGTACAGTGGCCGACCATCGCCTATGGCGCGCTACTCTCTAATTAGTTCATTAGTTTCTGGACTCTGGGGCGCTATTGTGCGATACTTGGGGCATGGCTAAGAAGGGTCGTCGGGCGACCAACGAGGAACGGCTCGCCGCTATCCGGATGTATGAGAACGGGCTCAGCCCTGATATGGTACACTCAACGAGGCCGAGTCCTGGCGCAAGTTGGGTAGCGCTCTCCAGAGCGGTGGGGTACCGAATCCGAGTTTGCGGCCACAGCCGGGACCGAGCAGGGAATCGCGCGAGACCGACAACAGCACTTTGAGCTAAGGGTAGCGAGCTGCCTCATGCAGAGTGGCCGGCTGCGGCGCCTTCGTGAGAGAACGGTCTACTTCTTCGACCTGGGCTGCTCGAGGTCGAAGGCGGCTGGCGGGCCATGAAGTCCCTGCTGGACGTGCGCTAGCGTAAGACTAGACTGCTACGAGGACACATTTCCGCCCATGTCCTGGCAAGAAAGGACGCTAATGTTGAGCGCAGTCATAGATGATGACCGCCCGCGCGGAGCTGGCTGCGGGGCTAGACAGGATCCTGCGTGAGCGTGCGCGTCGGATGCCTGCCGGACGCACGTTCCACAAAACTTGACGGTTCATCGTGACCGTACTCGGCACCTACGTGCCGGTGTCGTGGTGGAGCTTGCTCGTACTGGTGCCCGGCGCCGCGGTAAGTGTCGTGGTCCACCGACGGTTGGCAGCCCGGGCCGGTTGGTGTCAGCGCCCTACTCTCCTGGCGCTCCTGGCCATCGCCATGACGCTGGCCCTCACACTCGCACCGGAGACGGGAAGAATCGGGGTGAGTGGAACGATCGGTGTGGACGGTTGCCTGCCGGACTACGCAGCGCAGTTGGTCGTCGACCCATTCTATAACAGTGGCGGTATCACCGGTGGGATCTTGAACCTCCTCCTGTTCCTGCCACTCGGCCTGACCGCGGTGCTCGCGACGCGCCGCTGGCCAGCACCGGTGATCCTGGTGTTACTCCTGCCTCTTGCGGTCGAGGTGTGCCAGTCCTGGATCCCGGGCCGCTACTGCAATTCGTCCGATATCGTGACTAACATGGTTGGCGGGATGGTCGGTGTGCTGGTCGGTACGGCCTGGATCCATCTGCGCGCGCCGCGCCGCGCCCGATCCGTTGTAGCCGAAGGGCGTCGACCCCGGTCATGAGCCCTGGGGCGAGCGTGCGCTCAGACCGCGGGCGATGAGGTCATGCCGCCGGCATGCCCTTCAGCAGCTTCCACAGTCACGGGATCCGGGTACCAGCGCGCCATCACTGCGAAGCCCATGTCGAATCCGACGTCTAGACGTAGCCGAGCTCGCGCGGGGATCTTGGTCCAATTCAGCGCGCAGCGGCGGTCGTGCGCCTTAGGTTAGCGGTCCTCGACGGTCCGCACCTGCAACCAGCCGGTGCCCAGAGCGGCGGGTGCTCTACGAGCACTTCGGCGGCAAGGGGGGCTCTACGCCGTGGTGGTCGACCGGGAGATGCGGTGGCTTTTAGAGCACCAACGCGCCGCCGGGCCGCCGGCGTGGCCCGTCAGCCGGCAGCCGTCCAACCGTCGCCGTCCAGTTCGGCACGCAACATCGCGAAAAGGGCCGAGCGGCTCTCGGCCCCCAGCCGCTGACGCATCCGCGCCATGTGGTGCTCCACCGTCTTGCCGGAGATGAACAGCTTTTCGCCGACCT
>Ga0136640_10001176_pt1 | contig 10373 bp, 7 predicted proteins | sample AntDrymUQ8642106_2_FD_105498 | JGI IMG/M metagenome (GOLD analysis project Ga0136640, IMG submission 105498) | Polar desert sand microbial communities from Dry Valleys, Antarctica - metaG UQ864 (21.06) | ecosystem: Environmental > Terrestrial > Soil > Desert | place: Antarctica: Dry Valley...
AACCGTCGTAACGTTAACAGTCATGCTGTCATTACAGCCCGAAGCCGAACTCGTATTCGGCGGGCAAGGCAAGGTGATTACCGTATCGCTCAAGGTCACGGACTCGACATTAGCCGGTAGATTAACGATCTCACCGGCACGCTTGTTACGGCGACCGATGAAGAATTGTGCAATATAACCATGCGGGTCTGACGAAAGGCCGAGACCGGCAGGGGCACCCGTGATGGTCGTCGTCGTCGTCACCGGTACGCATCCGGTTGGCGACGCAGGGCCGCAAAGGACAGTTACCGCATTTGTGGTCGAATCATCGTCAAAGCTGTCACGATCCTGCTGGTTAAAGTGGTAGCGATAGCCAAAACCAAAACCTAACCAACGTCTCGGGAAAACCCTAAAGCCAGCAATGCCATCAATCGGGTCATTTTCCAAAGCGTTAGGTGTGCGTCCGCCAATATACTTGAGTCCGCGGAACTCAAGGATCGGTTGAAAGTATCTGTTGACTGGAAAATCGACAGCTACTGCGTACTGAAGCTGATCACCTGGATCAAGGATTGTAAATTCGCTGCCGCCAAACTCGCCCTTTATCTTGGAAGTGTACAGATAACCGACATTGGCCGATACATTCGCCCACTTGGTAGCACGAGCATCAATGAAATACGTTAGGCCAACATCGCCTTTGTTGCTGCCCGGACCTGCGCCTCGCTGCATCTGGTTGAATCCGGCGAAATCGTCGGCTTTATCCATATAGTAGCGATAATTGGCGACAAAACCGTGACCCCATGAGCTGTTAATGGAATTCAATCTAAATTTGACGCCAACGTCAAAGGAGTTGAAGCTCGATGTTCCGAATCTACGGTTTACAAAGGGCGCATCAGGAAGATAGGTCGGAGCAACCGAGAAGGTCGCGGGACCCGTTCCGCGCGGAGCGCCTGTAGGGCCTATCAGATTCTGTGTCGTCAGAACGATACCCGGCAAAATACTGCCGAAGACCGACCCCACACCAGGAAAAAGATCAGCGCCGCCGCCCGCCCTGGCTCCACCGAGCGTTGGGTTTGTTCCAGCACCGAATCCAAAGAAGGGACCAGCAAAGGATGGAAGGGGAACACCAAAGGTTCCGCCGTTGGCTCCCGTAAATGGAAACGCTGCAAACGGACTGCCTACCGGACGGAATACAGCCCGATTTCCAAGCACGCCCGTTCCCGTGCCAGGCGCCAATACGATGGCACCGCCACTTGTCAGAACGTTGCCAATGCGAAGCTGCGAATTGGGCAGGTAGAAGCTCGACAGATTCTGGGGTGAGTTCACCTTGATCTGACGGTACGCTTCTGTACCGAAGAACAGCTCTATGTTGTCGGAGAGGCCGACCTGGAAGCTAACCGGATAGCTCGAGATATCAACATTACCCGGATCACGGTCGTAATTACTAAGCGCAAAGCTCAGCGTGTATTCGCCCTTTCTCAGGGTCTGGCCGTCGTAGACGGTGAATAGGCCTGTCGGGCCGCCGACCGGACCGCCGGTTCCAACAGTAGGAGCCGTATTTCTATCGTCCTTCTCCGACCGCTGTTGAGCCGGTACGGCAAACACAAGCATTAGCAAAATTAGCGTAACCACGTACGCTCTGTTAGCGAGTTTCATCACATTCCTCCGCCGAAAATATAAATTAAATTTCATTTCTAGCAATTGAGATAGCCCACTGTGTAGGTCGATCTCACAAAGTTTTTAATTATCACACACGCTTTTCGAACCTGCCTAATGGCAAAGCCCGACAAACTGCGGCGTGGCTTTAAAGTTAAACCTATGCTTACGCTAAATTTATAAAGGAATATCAACCTAAAGTCAATACTAAAAATTCAATACTCCCAACCACGCACCTTACCGCATACGATACCTAATATCAAGTATTATATGGAATTTATTAGTTTTACCTCTATGCGTAGATGCCGCGCATGCGCGTGTCGTACGCGACACGATCGATTGCCAGCATATACGCAGCCGTTCGAGTGTCCACGTCATGTTTGGTTGCGTAATGGCAGAGCTCGTTAAAACTGGCCACCATTTTGTCTTCGAGGCGGGTGTTGACCTCGTCCTCCGACCAGAAGTATCCCATCCGGTCCTGTACCCACTCGAAATACGAGACCGTTACACCACCGGCATTCGCGAGTATATCCGGGATCACGAATATCCCCTTATCATGCAGTATCTTATCTGCCTTCGGCGTTGTCGGGCCATTGGCTCCCTCCGCCAGGATCTTACAGCGAATTCGATCGGCATTTTCGGAAGTGATCTGATTTTCGGTCGCGCACGGTGCGAGGACATCGCATTCGATCTCGAGCAGGGCCTTGTTGTCCACCGGCTCGGCATGTGGGAAACCTTCCAGAGTTTTGTTGGTGCCCAGATACTCGAGGACGTGAGGGATATCGAGGCCATTTACGTTATAGATGCCTCCGCCAACATCGGATATAGCGATAACCTTATATCCCTTGGCGTGCATCAGTTCAGCACCAATGCCGCCGACATTCCCCGAACCTTGAACCACGACGCTCGTCTGCTCGGGCGTCAGGTCGAAACGCTTGATGGCCTCATTAACGGTAAATAACACTCCGCGCCCCGTTGCCTCGCGCCTTCCAAGCGATCCGCCGAGGGCAACGGGTTTACCCGTCACCACCGCATTAACGGTGTGCCGCATGTGCATGGAATATGTGTCCATGATCCAAGCCATCGTCTGCTCGCCCGTATTCATATCAGGTGCGGGAACATCCTTATCCGGACCGATAAAATCGATAAGCTCCGAGGTGTATCGCCGTGTCATTCTCTCGAGCTCGCCGATCGACATCTGATGAGGATCGCAGATTATGCCACCTTTAGCACCACCGAAAGGCACGTTGACGACCGCGCATTTCCACGTCATCCATGCTGAAAGAGCTTTCACTTCATCCAGCGATACGTCAGGTGCATAGCGAATGCCCCCCTTCGCCGGCCCGCGGGCAAAATTGTGCTGAACCCGATATCCCTCAAAAACCTGTATATGATCGGTATCCATCCTTACAGGAATATAAACCTTTATCTCACGGCTCGGAACACGCATCACCGCGTACAGGTCCTCTTCAAGATTAAGCAGCTTGGCGGCACGGTCAAAACGTTCGCTCATCGCCTCGAAAGGATTTTTTTCATCGCTGCCGCGGAATCGCCGCATTTCGTCAGCCATCGGATTTGCCATTATCAAAAACTCTCCAAGATCAAAGCACTTTTAGCAAGTATATTCTTTTCGCAACCGCCCGCGAATGTGCGTCCAACAGTTTCCCCTGGGCGCGGCATCCTAAAACGAGTTGACCACAGACTCTTTTTTGAATAGTTGGTCGAGCGATCGCAAGACGTGGTGATTGGCGATGAGCTCATTTTTTCGGAAGGAAAGGCCTGGTTAGTGCGACCGCGTTCATTCTGAAAATCTTAACTTACCAAAAAGCGGGAAGGCAAATCTTTGAGGATAGAAACTTAAGGACTGGTCAGTGAGAAAATAATTAGCCGCGCAATGCTCGGGATGCTAATCTTTAATCTATCAGCCGCAAAGATGAGCTCTATCGCAAACATCCTTTTTTATCCCAATAAACGTTTAGTTGCAACGGCAATTCTCGCTGCTTTTATTTTTTGCGGTTGTATAGCTAGCGTCTCCGCCCAGGGTGATGACGCACAGTCCGATGCGGTCGCGGTTTTCAACAAAGCGCAGAATCTGCACGAAAAAGGCGATTTGGCCGGCGCGGTGCGGCTCTATGAAAAAGCGCTAGCGATCATGCCGAACTTCCCTGAGTCTGAATATCAATCCGGCACCGCTCACATGCAGCTCGGCGACGATGGAAAAGCGGAGAAAGCATTTCGACGTGCCATCGCTCTGCGCCCCGACTGGACTCTCGCGATGACGGCTCTCGGTTCGCTCTTGGTGCAAAGAAATGAATTTATAGAGGGCGAGAAACTCTTGATTAAGGTCATCAGCCTTGAACCGCAAAACTCACCCGCACTTGCCGCCCTGGCCGAGGTCAGGATCAACAACAATGCTCCCCAGCACGTGCTTCGAGAATTGCTTGGAGATATCGAAAGTCTCACGGCAAAGGCGAAGCCGACCGCCGCGATATGGATCGCAAGAGCCGCCCTCGAAACCTCGCTGGGAAAGACGCGAGCGGCAAGATCAAGCCTGCAGAAGGCCTATGCGATCGAGCCTACGAACCGCTCCGCCCATTTTCAGCTCGCTGAGATAGCGATTTCGGAGGGCGATCTTGTCGGGGCCAATGAACTTTTAAAACGACTTGACACCGGCACTCGCTTGGACGCAGTGCGGCTTCTGCGGGCGAGGATATTATCACACGAGGGAAAGCTGGATCTGGCCTCGCAACAATTGGAGGCCATGCAGCGGCACGTGCCCGCGTCGACTCAATTGCGAAACAGCATCGACATCGCGCGAACAACCAGTGGCGGCGATCTCGAAAAACATCTTGCCGTGACTCCCAACGATCCGTCGATCCTTGGTCGCCTTTGCACCATTCACCGGCGAGACGCTCCCGCAAAGGCTCTCGCATTTTGCCGCCGTGCCTCTGAGGCTGAACCAGGAAACGTCGCACACGCTGTCGGTTTTGGGGCCGCACTCGTGCAGTCGAAACAGTTTGAAGCGGCTGTGAGGTTGTTTAGACAATTAAACGAAATCGTGCCCGAAAACGCGACCGTCCATGCTAATCTTGCAACGGCCCTTTTCCAGTTGAAACTGTATCCTGAGGCGAAAACCGAGTTCATCTGGCTGACAAAGGCGCAACCAGAATCGGCGGGTGCGTATCTGTTCCTCGGCATCATTCAGGATCAGCTCACCGACTACATGGACGCCATGGCGAACTATCAGCAATATCTTCGGCTTGCCGATGCGTCTGAAAACAAAGTTGATATTGAAAAGGTGAATCTTCGGCTGCCCGGTCTGCAAAAATTGATCAAGAGCGGAAAAGGGAGGAAGATTAGTTAAAAGTGAAAAGTGAAGAACTAAAAGTGAAGAATAGATTGAAGAGGCGGTCGTTTCATCGCAGGGTCGGCTTTGCCGCTTTTATCTTTTCACTTTTCACTTTTCACTTTTCACTTTCCACAGTCGTCGCGGGGCAGGATGACCCACTTGAGAATGCACCGCCACCGCTAAAGATCATTTCAAGGGATGAACGTACGCAACTTGACGCGAAGTCCGACCTCAAAGATCGAACAAAGCTGTGTATCGAAATGATGAAATCGAGACTCGCCACAGCCGAAAGGCTTCATATGGAAATGGATTTTAGCGGCACTTTTCGTGAGCTTGGCGGCTTTCATGGTTTGATGGATAACGCGCTGGAGTTTCTGCAAAAACGCGACTCCGGCGGCGGTAAGGTTCTTGACAACTATAAGCGGATCGAGATCGCTCTTCGTGGGTTTGCTCCGCGGATCGAGGCGATCCGTCGCGAGGTGCCCGTGCGATTTGAAGAGTACATAAGGGGGCTCCTCAAACACATCCGCGACGGTCGCACTCGGGCTTCCGATCCGCTATTCGCCGATTCCGTCGTGCCGACGAGATCGACTGAATGACGCACTTTATGAAAACCGCCTTCGCAATAATATTTTTAATTTCAGTCTGTCTGTCAATTTCGCCTTCGCAGGTTAGCGCCCAACGCGATTATTTTACGCTTGAGGAAATAGAACTGATCCGCGAGGCCCAAGAGATCGACAAGCGGATCGAAATCTTGACACAAGTGATCGACCGCCGTTTTGCAATCCTGAAAATCGACGTCGGCGGTGCTAAGATCGCTGCTAAGGATGCGGAAAAATGGGGCGAAATTCCGGCAGGCACAAGGCTTCAGCTTCTTCTCGACATCAAACGGATTCTGCAAAAGGCGATCGATGACATCGACAGCCTCGCCGAGCGACCCGATTCCGCAATTCTGCCCGATCCCGAAAAAAAGGACGCAAAGGGATACGCCGAGCTTTTCCCGAAGGCAGTTCGGACTCTCGCCGCTGCCGCGACGCGATATCGCCCGGCCTTGAAAATCGAGCTGGATAAGCCCAACGACAATGCAGAAAAAGGCTCGGTTCTCGACGCCATTGAATCATGTGATCAAATAATCGCCGCCGTCGCCAAACTTCCCGCCGAAGTGTCAAAAAAGAAAGGCCGGACTAACTGATGACGGAGCTCGGACACCCCTGTCCGCACGCGAATGAGCGTTGACGACCGACGTCTTGCGGACAAGAGTGTCCGCGCTCCGGTATGGAAACTTCGTCTCGTCTTGCGGACAGGAGTGTCCGCGCTCCGGTTTCGCCGCCTCAAACTTGTGCCGTCAAAACCTCTTAAATTACACTTGTACTTATGACGGATGAAAATCTGAAACGGACGCCCCTCAATGGTGTTCATCGCGAACTCGGCGGGCGGATGGTCGACTTTGGCGGCTGGGATATGCCGGTACAGTATCCCGCGGGCGTTATCGAGGAACATATGCGTACGCGCACCGCGGCGGGGCTTTTTGACGTGTCGCACATGGGCGAGATTTGGGTCGACGGGCCGGACGCGATCTCGTTCGTAAACCGTCTGACGACCAATGATGTAAACCAGCTGGTCGATGGCCAGGCCCATTATTCAGCACTGACCCGTGAGAACGGCGGCGTCGTTGACGATTTGCTCGTTTACAAATTCGCCGACGACAAATTGCTGCTGGTAGTGAATGCCGGTACATCTGAGAAAGATTGGGACTGGATCACATCGCATAAGACCGACGAGGACAATCTGCATTTGAGCAACGCCTGCGGCGATTTTTGCCAGATCGCGATTCAGGGGCCGAATGCAGTCGGCATCGTACAGAAATTGACGGAGACCGATCTTTCGGCGATCAAATATTATCATTTCGAGGAAGGTTGGGTTGATGGCGTCGAATGCATCATTTCCCGTACGGGATATACGGGCGAGGACGGTTTTGAGGTTTATGCCGACCCGCGATACGCCATTCAGCTTTGGAACAAGATTTTAGAGACGGGCAATTATGGCTCGGACGGCGGGATACTTCCCTGCGGCCTAGCCGCTCGAAACACGTTGCGGCTCGAGTCCGCAATGTCGCTCTATGGCCACGAATTAGGTGACGATATCACGCCGCTCGAAGCCAATCTTGGGTGGATCACAAAGCTGCAAAAGGGCGATTTCATAGGCTCGGACGTCCTCGCACGGCAAAAAGAATCGGGGCTAACACGGAAGCTCGCCGGTTTTGAAATGACAGAGCCCGGCATCGCCCGCGACGGCTATGACGTTTATATCGGCGACGAAAAAGTCGGCACCGTGACGAGCGGCAGTCCCGCGCCATTCTTAAAAAAGAATATAGGTCTCGCGTTTTTACCTCCGGACTTTGCAAATTTCGGGCAAGAAATTAGAATTGATGTACGAGGCAAACAGTTATCCGCTAAGATCGTGCCGACGCCTTTCTATAAGCGGCAAAAATAATTTTTCGTTCTGAAGATAGTCGATAACTTCCTTCAAAATTATGTCAAATATCCCTGAGAATTTACGTTACAGCAAAGACCACGAGTGGGTCGAAGTCGAGGGCGATGTGGCGTCGATCGGCATTACGGACTATGCTCAGCATTCGCTCGGCGACGTTGTTTATATTGATATGCCACGGGTCGGCGATAAATTGAGCGCACATGAGGCGTTCGGTTCAGTCGAATCGGTAAAGGCCGTCTCCGAGATCTTTTTGCCGGTTGCCGGCGAGATAGTCGAGGTCAACGACGGCCTGAATGATGCTCCAGAAGCGGTCAATAATGACCCCTACAGCGCCGGATGGATGGTCAAGGTCAAAATGGATAACCCCGGCGAAGCCGACGCGATGCTATCGGCCGTCGAGTACGAAGAATACCTTTCTGCCAGTGCATAATTCACAATGCAAAATGCACAATGTCGGATCACGACGTATGCGTTTGACATTGTGCATTGTGCATTGTGCATTTGCATTAGATGAGATATATCCCCAATTCGCCCTCCGAGCGCGATGAAATGCTCACCAGTGTCGGGCTCACCAACGCGAAAGATCTCTTCCGCTCGATCCCGGAAGATGTACAGCTAAATCGCGCTCTAAAGATCACTGAACCGCTGGCGGAATCTGAGGTCATAGCCGCAATGGAGGCGATGGCCGCAAAGAATTCGGCCGCGACTAAACCTTCATTTTTGGGTGCTGGCGTTTATTCGCATTTTTCGCCGACTATCGTCGATCATCTGATACAGCGTTCGGAATTTTTCACATCCTACACACCATATCAGCCTGAAATATCGCAGGGCACATTGCAGTACATCTTTGAATTTCAAACGCTCATCTGCCAACTGACCGGCATGGAGGTAGCGAATGCCTCGATGTACGACGGATCGACCGCAATGGCCGAGGCGTATCTGATGGCCCAACGCGTGACGCGTCGTGACAAGATCGTCGTCGCGACAAGCGTTCATCCCGAATATCGCGAGGTCGCCCGGACATATACGCATCACGGTGCGGCGGAAATCGTTTCGATTCCGTTCGACGAAAGAACCGGCCGTGTCAGTGATCTTTCCGCTCTAGACGATAAAACCGCCGCTCTCGTTGTACAGTCGCCCAATTTCTTTGGCTGCGTGGAAAATCTTGAACGACTCGCCGCCGCGGCTCACGCGGTCGGGGCATTATTCGTCGTTGTCGTCACCGAGGCCATTTCTCTCGGCTTGCTAAAATCGCCCGGAGCATGCGGCGCCGACATCGTCGTCGGCGAGGGCCAGTCCTTCGGCATACCGATGGGATTCGGCGGTCCGCACGTCGGCTTGTTCGCGACGCAGGAAAAATTTGTCCGCAATATGCCGGGCCGCCTCTGCGGCGTTGCCTATGACAAAAACGGAAATCGCGGCTTTGTCTTAACTCTATCAACCCGCGAACAGCACATCCGGCGTGAGAAGGCGACTTCGAACATCTGTACAAATCAAGGCCTGATCGCCCTCGCCGCGACCATATATATGGAAACAATGGGTAGAAAAGGTCTGCAGGAAGTCGCGATGCAAAATGCCCAGAAAGCTGCATACGCAGCAAAGCAGATTGCGGCGATTGATGGATACGAGATCGCATTCTCGGCACCGACGTTCAATGAATTCGTAGTCCGCGGCCCGCGTGGCTCTGTCGAAATTCTGGAAAAACTTCGAACTCAAGACGGTATCATCGGCGGTCTGTCAGTGTCGAAATATTATTCGGACAAGCCGAATGAGTTTTTGGTCTGTGTTACCGAAACGAATACCAAAGGACATATTGACGCCTTGATCGAAGGACTGAGTGAATGAGGGAGAACTTGGGCCAATGAATTTCGGTACTACAGAGATACTATTAATCCTTTTGGTTTTCATCATCCCCTTACTCACTACCGGAAGCGTTATTTTTTTCTTGGTCCGATATTTTCAAAAGCGGCCAAGTAAACTTAGGAAGTGTCCCAACTGTGCTGAGATTATAAAACTTGAAGCGGGAGTATGTCGTTTCTGCGGAAGAGTAAATTAGCTCTGGTGGTGAACCTATGATTCGAAATTCAGCGGTTCCGATTGAGATGCCTATATTTAGATTCGAAAGGAAGAACATCTCCTAGAGAGACATGAGCATTAAAAAAGTCACACAACATCCGACGCAGAACGAAGGACTGATCTTCGAACGCTCGCAAAGCGGTAGGGTCGGCTATCGGCTGCCAAAACTCGATGTCGAGGAGACGAATCTAGATTCGATTCTGCCGGCCGAGCTTCGTCGTGACGATGATCTGGACGGCGTGCCTGAGGTTTCCGAGGTTGATGTGGTGCGGCATTTTACGCGGATCTCGACGTGGAATTACTCGATCGACCTCGGAATGTATCCGCTGGGGTCGTGCACGATGAAATACAACTCGCGGCTAAATGAAAAGGTCGCGAGGATTGCTGGGTTTGCCGGCTTGCATCCTCTTGCTCCCGAAGAAGAAACGCAGGGAGCTCTCGAATTGATCTATCGATTGCAGGAAGACCTTTGCGAGATCACCGGCCTGCCGGGCATTTCCATCCAACCTGCTGCGGGAGCGCAGGGCGAGATGACCGGCGTGATGCTAATGAGGGCTTTCCTCGACCAGCGTGACGGTGAGGAATCGAAGAATCGCCGCGTGATGCTCATCCCCGATTCGGCCCATGGAACAAATCCGGCGTCCGCGGCGATGTCAGGCTTTACGGTAAAAACCATCCGCTCGACTAGCGAAGGTTTGACCGATATGGACCACTTGCGGGAACTCTGCGAACAAGGCGGCGTCGCCGGACTGATGCTGACAAATCCTAATACGGTCGGTATATTTGAGCGAAATATCAAGGAAATTTGTCAGACGATCCACGA
>Ga0136640_10001177_pt1 | contig 10371 bp, 11 predicted proteins | sample AntDrymUQ8642106_2_FD_105498 | JGI IMG/M metagenome (GOLD analysis project Ga0136640, IMG submission 105498) | Polar desert sand microbial communities from Dry Valleys, Antarctica - metaG UQ864 (21.06) | ecosystem: Environmental > Terrestrial > Soil > Desert | place: Antarctica: Dry Valley...
ACCCAGGAGGTCTCCCACCGACCGGCTCTCGACATCAGGTCGCAGCGTTTCTGGTTGTGCGCTACTCACGGGCGGTATCCCCCCTGTGCGTCGTCCTGCCCACCGTCGGTGCGCTGGGGGTAGACCGGCGGCGGGTACGACTGGTCAGTGACCGGAGGGCCGTAGGGGTCGGGGGTGCCGTAGGGGTCGGGGGTGCCGTAGGGGTCGGGGGTGCCGTAGGGCTGCGAGGTGCCGTAGGGCTCCGGGGTGCCGTAGGGCTCCGGGGTGCCGTAGGGGTCAGCGCCGTAGCCCGCCGAGGCCGGCGGCACCGCCTCGTACTCCGGGTACGCCGGCGCTCCGGCGGCGGGCACACCACCACCCGGCGGGACGCCGAAATCGGTTGTGGCGGGGTACGGAGCGGCCATCCCTTCGGAGTTGCTGGCAGCCGCACCGCGGGTAAGCCGACCGGCGAGCAGGCCGGCAGCGGCGGCACCCAGCAGGAACGCTCCAGGACGGCGGCGCGCGAAGTCCGTGGCCTGGTGCACCAGATCTCCCGGCTGCTTATCCTCAAGGAATCCGGCGGCCCGGCGACCGCGGTCGGCCAGCTGCCGCGCCGCGTCTGTAGCCAGGCCCGACTGACCCCCGTTGTTGGCCATCTGGTCGAGCTCGTCACTCAGCGACCGAAGGGTCTCGGTCAGCCGGTCGCGCTGTGTGGTCGCCTGCTCGTCGACCTGGCTCTTGAACTGCCTGCCCAGGTCGCTCACCTGAGCCTTGGCTTCGGAGACCACCTCCCGGGCCTGCTCCTGAGCGGTCCCTGCCACCTGTCCGGCGGCCCCGCCTGCGTTCTGGGCGACGTTCGATGCCTCGTCCTTGGCGACGTCAGTCGTGCCCGGACCGGCGCTGTACCCTGCGCTCATGTTCACTCCCTAGCTCTTGGCTTCTGGTTGAGGGCTGCCCGTTCGGGAGGGGCCTGAAACAACGGATCTGCGAAGGCGGCGAACGCCTGCAGGTTGGCCAACGACTCACCGCGCTTGGCACGCCACTCCCACTCGCGCCGGATCGAGGAGCCGAAGCCGATCTCCAGCATCGTGTTGAAGTGCTCGTCCGCGTAGCTCAGGACGGCCCCCAGTAACCGGTCCAGTTCGTCAGCATCCACAGTGGACAGTGGCAGCCGTCCGGTGAGGTACACGTCGCCGACCTTGTCGATGCTGAAGGCGACGCCGAACAGTTTCGCGTTGAGTTGCAGCAGGTACTCCCACAGCTGCTCGCGGTTCTCATCCGGCTGTCGGCAGACAAAGGCGGAAACCTGCAACGAGTGCTCGCCGACGACGAGCCAGCAGTTCGTCTGCAGCTTCTTCTCCCCCGGCAGTGTCACGAGGTACCGCCCCGGGCCGGGCGACTGGTAATCCAGTTCGCCCGCGTCGAGGACCGCCCGGATGATGGAGTCGGGTGACGGCGACGCCGGACTCACCGCGCCAACGGTACAGCGTACGACGGCACGCCCATCGCCTCGGTGTAGGCGGCCATCAACTTCGCTGCGGTCCGGTCCCAGGAGAATCCCGCCGCTTGGGCGACACCAGCTGCCGCCAGTGCTGTCGCGAAAGGTCGGTCCAGGACGATCCGGCGTACCGCGGCTGCGTAATCGGACGGATCGTGCCCCGCTACGAGAACGCCGGACTTCCCGTCGGCGACCGCGGTGGTCAGCCCGCCCACCGCTGCCGCGACGACGGGTGTGCCGCAGGCCTGCGACTCCAGCGCGACCAGGCCGAAGGACTCGTTGTAGCTCGGCACGACGGTGACGTCGGCGGCCCGGTAGAAGTCCGCGAGCCGGTCCGGCGAGACCGGCTGCTCGAAGCGCACCTGCCCGGCGATGTGCAGGCTGGTGGCCAGGTCCTGCAGAGACTGCGGCTCCTCGAGGCCGGTTCCGCTCGGCGCGCCGACGACGATGACCCGCAGCCGGCCGGCCAGGTCCGGGTCGTCCTCGACCAGCCGTGCGGCAGCGCGAAGCAGGATGTCCGGCGCCTTGAGCGGTTGGATCCGGCCCACGAAGAGCAGGACGACGGCGTCGGCCGGCACCCCAACGGCGGCGCGCGCCGCTGACTGGTCGCCCGGGCGGAACCGCTGCAAGTCCACGCCGGGTGGGATCGTGTGGACCCGGCGGGGGTCGGCGGCGTACAGGGTGACGAGGTCGCCGGCCTCCTGATCGGTGGAGGCGATCAGCCGATCCGCCTCGGCAACCACCTGCTCCTCACCGATCACGCGGGCGCGAGGCTCAGGAACGTCCCCGTCGGCGAGCAGGGTGTTCTTCACCTTGGCCAGGGTGTGCGCGCTGTGGATCAGCGGCACGCCCCAGCGGTCACGGGCGAGCCAGCCGACCTGGCCGGACAGCCAGTAATGGGAGTGGATCAGGTCGTAGTAGCCCGGCTCGCGCATGGCTTCGGCCCGCAAGACCCCGCTCGTGAAAGCGCACAGCTGAGCCGGCAGATCGTTCTTGCCCAGCCCCTCGTAGGGGCCGGCGATCACGTGATGAACCGTGACGCCCGGCGCCATCTCGACCACCGGCGGAAGCTCGCTGGACGTGGCCCTCGTGAAGATCTCGACGTCGATGCCCTGCTCGGCGAGCCGCCGCGAAACCTCGACGATGTAGACGTTCATACCGCCGGCGTCCCCCGCGCCCGGCTGGTCCAGCGGGCTGGTGTGCACCGACAACGTCGCCACCCGTCGCGGCACGCGGGGCGGCCTGGGCGTCCCGTTGAGTCCCGCCACGCCCGCACCACCCTCCGTCGCACCGTTCGGGCAGGATCACCCTCATGAGCGCCAACCCTGCCGCACCCGTTCCTGATTCCCCGCTCCCCGTAGCCGTGGTCACGGGTGGGAGCAGCGGGATCGGCGCGGCGACGGCGCGGCGGCTGGCCACGGCCGGCTTCCACGTCGTCCTCGGCGCCCGGCGTACCGACCGGATCGAGCAGCTGGCGACCCACATCGGCGGCTCCGCTTACCCCCTCGACGTCACCGATCAGGGGTCGGTGGACGCGTTCTGCTCCGCCGTACCGGTGGCACAGGTCCTGGTCAACAACGCCGGCGGCGCGGTGGGGATGGACCCGGTCGCGACTGCCGACGCCGGTGACTGGGCCGGGATGTACGACGTGAACGTGCTCGGGGTGCTGCGGATGACCCAGGCGCTGCTTCCCGCGCTGATCGCGAGCGGGCGTGGTGACGTGGTCATGGTGGGCTCGACCGCCGGCCTGGTCAACTACGAGGGCGGCGGCGGATACACCGCCGCGAAACACGGCACCCATGCGCTGGCGGAGACGTTGCGGTTGGAACTGTGCGGTCAGCCGGTCCGCGTCATGGTCGTCGCGCCGGGGATGGTCAGGACCGAGGAGTTCTCACTGACCCGCTTCGGCGGAGACAGCGACAGGGCCGACGCGGTGTACGCCGGCGTACGGGAACCCCTCGTCGCCGAGGACATCGCAGACTGCATCGGGTGGATGGTGACCAGGCCACACCACGTCAACGTGGACTTGCTCGTCGTCCGGCCTCTCGCCCAGGCCGCCCAGCACAAGGTCCACCGCGACGCCTGAGAACCCACTTTGCCTGTCCGGTGGCCGCCGGCGAGGCCGATTTGTCCGGTTCGCGGGGCCACCCAACAGGCAAAGTCGCCTTGCGCTAGGTGAACGCGGCGAGGCCGGTGATCGCCTGACCCAGCACCAACGTGTGCACCTCCGACGTTCCCTCGTAGGTGAGCACCGACTCCAGGTTGTTCATATGCCGGATCACCGGGTACTCCAGCGTCACCCCGCTCGCACCGAGCACCGTCCGCGCTTCGCGACAGATCTTCAGCGCCTCCCGGCAGTTGTTCAGCTTGCCGATGCTCACCTGCTCCGCCGTCAGGCCGACGGAGTCCTTGCGGCGCCCCAGATGCATCGCCAGCAAGATGCCCTTGTGCAGCTCCACCGCCATGTTCACGAGCTTCGCCTGGGTGAGCTGGAACCCGCCGATCGGCCGGTCGAACTGCACCCGCGTCTTGGCGTACTCCACCGCGCACTCGTACGACGACCGGGCAGCGCCCATCGACCCGAAGATGATGCCGAAGCGCGCCTCGGTGAGGCACCCGAGCGGCCCGCCGATCCCCCGCGCCTCGGGCAGCATCGCGTCGGCCGGCAGCCGCACGTCGTCGAGCATCAACTCACTGGTGACCGAGGCCCGCAGGGACATCTTGCGGGTGATGTCCCGGGCGGTGAAGCCCTCCGTGCCGGCCGGGACGAGGAAGCCGCGGATGCCCTCCTCGGCGCGAGCCCACACGACCGCAACATCGGCGATGGAGCCGTTCGTGATCCACATCTTCGAGCCGTTGAGAACCCAGTCGTCTCCATCGCGCCTGGCAGTGGCGCGCATCCCGGCCGGGTTCGAGCCGAAGTCGGGCTCGGTCAGGCCGAAGCAGCCGATCGCCCGCCCGGCCGCCATCTCCGGCAGCCAGTGCCCCTTCTGCTCCTCGCTGCCGTACTCCCAGATCGCGAACATCGCGAGCGACCCCTGCACGGAGACCATGCTGCGCAGTCCCGAGTCGACCGCCTCCAGCTCCAGGCAGGCCAGCCCGTACGCCGTCGCGCTCGTGCCGGCGCAGCCGTAGCCGTGCAGGTGCATGCCGAGCAGGCCGAGCTCCCCGAGCTCCGGGGCAAGCTCACGCGGGATGTGACCTTCCTCGAACCACTCGGCGATGTGCGGAGCCACCCGCTTCTCGCCGAACGCGCGCACCGTGTCGCGGATCATCCGCTCGTCCTCGGTAAGCAACTCGTCCAGGCCGAGCAGGTCACTCGGGTCTGCGGCAGCGGACATGCTGGGTCTCCTAGAGGGTGCAGTTGACGAGCTTGGGCTCAGGACGGAGTTCTACACCGAACTGCGATCGGGCGCCGTCGCGGATGCATCGCGCCAGGCTCACGAGGTCCGCGGTGCGGGCTCCGCCCCGGTTAATCAGGGCAAGCGTGTGCTTGCCCGACACGCGAGCGGGCCCGTCGCCGTAGCCCTTGCCGAAGCCGGAGCGCTCGATCAACCAGGCTGCGGACAGCTTCGTCCCCGCGGCGTCCGGCCAGGACGGGTACGACGTTCCCGGCTCCAGCTGTCGCTCGAACGCCGCCAGCTCGGCCCCGTCGAGGATCGGGTTGGTGAAGAACGAGCCGGCGCTCCAGGTGTCGTGGTCGTCCAGGTCGAGCACCATGCCCTTGCCCCTGCGCAGTTCCAGGACAGCGTCCCGAACGTCGGCGAGCGGTGCCTGCTCACCGGTTCGCACATCCAGCCGGCGGGCGAGTTCGGCGTACGCGATCGGGCGACTGAGGCTCGACGCCGGCAGCCGGAATACCACCTCGAGGACGACGTACCGGTCCGAGTGCTTGAAGCGACTGGTGCGGTAACCGAACCGACAATCCACAGTGGACAGTACGGCGATGCGGTCGGCCTCACGATCCCAGACGGTGACGTCGGTGAGGGTCTGTGCGACGTCCTGACCGTATGCGCCGACGTTCTGCACCGGCGTGGCCCCGGTCAGCCCGGGGACTCCGGAAAGGCACTCGATGCCGGCCCAGCCTTCGGAAACCGCCCGGGCGACGAGGGCGTCCCAGTCGGCGCCGGCGGCGACCCGGAGCAGCACGTCGTCACCGTCGCGGCGTATGTCGACGCCCTCGGTTCGGATCAGCACGGTGACGCCCGGCCAGCCCTCGTCGGCGACGACGAGGTTGCTGCCGCCCCCGACGAGGAGCACCGGCTCACCGGCCGCGTCCGCCCCGCGTACGGCGGCTACGAGCTCCGGTGCTGTGTCGGCGCGGACCAGCCGCCCGACGGGGCCGCCGAGGCGCAGCGTCGTCAGCTCAGCGAGCGTCAGGACGGCGAGCTCGGGCACACCGCCCACCGTAGGTCACGGCCGATTTCGACACACCTCACGACTTTTTCTTGGCTTTCGCCGGTACGACGTCCGGGATCGTGCGCTGGCTGTCCTTGGGTGGCCGCACGTACCCGTCGTCGCGGATCTCCGGCCGGGGCGGCAACGTCACCGGCTCCGGGGTCAGGTCCTCGTAGGGCACGACGGTGAGCAGGTGGCGCATCACGTTGAGCCGAGCCCGCTTCTTCACGTCCGCCTCGACGACGTACCAGGGCGACTCGTCAATGTCGGTGGCGGCGAACATCGCGTCCTTGGCCTTGGAGTAGTCCTGCCAGCGGTTGCGGGACTCGATGTCCATCGGGGACAGCTTCCAGCGCTTGGTCGGATCGCCGAGGCGGCCCTGGAAGCGGCGTTCCTGCTCGGCGTCACTGACCGAGAACCAGTACTTGACGATCTGGATACCGCTGCGGACCAGCATCCGTTCGAACTCCGGAGCCGAGCGCAGGAACTCCTGGTACTCCTCCTCGGTGCAGAAGCCCATGACGTGCTCGACGCCGGCGCGGTTGTACCAGGACCTGTCGAAGAGCACCATCTCCCCCGCGGCCGGCAGGTGCGCCACGTAACGCTGGAAGTACCACTGCGTCTTCTCCCGCTCGGTGGGCGTCCCCAGCGCGACCACCCGGGCGTGCCGCGGATTCAGGCTCTCGGTGATGCGCTGGATCGCGCCGCCCTTGCCGGCGGCGTCCCGGCCCTCGAAGATGACGACGATCCGCAGACCCTTCTCGCGGATCCACTCCTGCTGCTTGACGAGTTCGACCCCGAGCCGGGCGAGTTCGGTCTCGTAGTACTTTTTGTCCACCTTGGCTGTCGCCTTGGGAGCTTCCTCGACAGAGCGATTCGCGTTGTCCGTCGTCGTGGCCATCCATGCCTCCGCTTCGAGTGTCCTGCTCGTTCTACCGGCTCGCGCCCCCCGGCGCACCCCGGCTCGTACGCTGTGGCCCGTGGCGAGGCGGGTACCGCGGCTGGCGGCCGGACGGGCACGCGTCCTCGGTCTGCCGACGCGAGGGACGACCAACCCGAACCGGCTCCGCCGGGTCGATCGCTGGATCGTGGGGACGCAGTCGGCACGGCTACGCGACGCCGTACGCCCGCTTGTGGTCGATCTCGGATACGGCCAGCGGCCGGTCACCACCGTCGAACTCGCGCAACGGCTCGCCGCCGTACGCGCCGACATCGAGGTGCTGGGCCTGGAGATCGACGCCGACCGGGTGGTGGCCGCCCAGCCGTACGCCGACCCACCCCAGCTGCGCTTCGACGCCGGCGGATTCGAGCTGGCCGGTCAGCGGCCGGTGCTCGTGCGTGCCCTCAATGTGCTGAGGCAGTACGACGAGGCCGCCGCCACCGAGGCGTGGACGACGATGACGGCCAGGCTGGCACCTGGAGGGCTGCTGATCGAGGGCACCAGCGACGAACTCGGCCGCAAGGCGTGCTGGGTGGCAGTCGACGCAGGCGGGCCGCTCACCCTCACCCTCGCGGCGCGGGCCGGTTCTCTCAACCGGCCGAGCGAACTCGCCGAGCGGCTGCCCAAGTGCCTGATTCACCGCAACGTGCCAGGCGAACGGGTGCACGCGTTCCTCACGGCCTTCGACGCGGCGTGGGACGCCAGGGCGCCGTACAGCGCGTTCGGGCCCCGGCAGCGCTGGGCAGCAGCCGTCGAGAACCTACTGGATCAGGGCTGGCCGGTCGTCGGGCGCAGTGCCCGGTGGCGGCTGGGCGAGATCAGCGTGCGCTGGGAAGCCGTCTCATGAGCGCAGCGCCGTGACGCCCCAGACCCGCGCGGCGATCGAGCGCTGGTTGGTACGCCGGGGCGCGCCGCATGTCATCGTCGATTACAGCGCCACCCGCGACGTGCTGAACCGGGCGGCCCCGCTGCTCACGTTGATCTTCCTCGCGGAGCTGACCAGCGGCCCCAGCCTGCGCTTCAGCTGGTGGCAGAACGCGTTGGCCTTCCTCGGTGCGGTGGCCATCGCCCTCACCGGCGTCGCGGTGGTGAACCGGATGCGGGGCCGGCGCAGCCTGCAGATCCCGGACCGCTTCGGCGGACTCGAGATCGCCGCATTCCTCGTCGTACCACCGATCATCCCGCTCGTCATCGGCGGGCAGGTCGCGCAGGCGGTCACCCTCCTCGCCGTCAACGTGGCGATCCTGGTGCTGGTCTACTTCGTGACCTCCTACGCGGTCCTGCCGATGGCGCTGTGGTCGCTGCGGGTCATCGCCGCGCAGATGCGCAATGTGGCGGTCGTCGTCGGCCGGACGATGCCCACGCTGCTGTTGTTCAGCATCTTCATGTTCCTCAACGCCGAGATGTGGAAGGTATCCGCGGAGATCCCGACCCCGTTCTTCCTCGGTGTGGTGGCGCTGTTCGTAGCGCTCGGCAGTGGCTTTCTGGTCCTGCGGCTGCCGCACGACATCGTGGCCCTGGCACGGTTCGCCTCGTGGGCGGAGGTGCGAGCCGACTGCGCCGGTACGCCGGCGTTGGCCGCCGTACCGACCGACGACGTGCAGCTGACCGAGCCGGCGCCGCTGCGGCGTACCGAGCGGTTCAACGTCGCGCTGATGCTCTTCGTCAGCCAGGGCCTGCAGGCGCTGCTGGTGAGCCTCATCGTCACGGGTTTCTATGTCCTGTTGGGGCTGCTCACCGTCGGAGCGCCGACGTTCGCGCAGTGGGTGGGAAGGGACGCGGTGCCGCTGGGGCCGACCCTGGCCGCATTCGGCGGCGACATCTTCGTGACCCGCGAGTTGCTGGTCACGGCCGCGTTCATCGGCACGGTGGGCGGCCTGCAGTTTCTGGTCACCGCGCTCACGGACTCGACCTACCGGGCCGAGTTCTTCGGCGTGGTCGAGAGGGAACTGCGCGAGATCTTCGCCGTACGGAAGGTGTACCTCGCCGGGCTGTCTAGCCCGCCGCCCGCCGGAACGCCTGGAATGCCTGGAATGCCTGGAATGCCTGCTGCCCGAACAACACGAACCGCACCTCCGACACCGTCCCCCGCGGGGCCGTCCGAACGGTAGTGATCACGTGGGTCACTGCAGCCGGACCCGCAGCCGGCGGTTGGCCTTGCCCTTGTTCTCCACTTTCACGACCTCGATGTCGCCGATCTGGCGCGTCGAGGCGACGTGGGTTCCCCCGTCGGCCTGGACGTCGAGCCCGACGATGTCCACGATCCGCACCACCTCGAGGTCGGGCGGCAGCAGGTTCGTCGCCGTCCTGATGATGTCGGCGATCGCGAAGGCCTCCTCCCGCGGAAGGTTCTCCACCCGGATCGCCCGGTCGGCGGCCACCTCGGCCGCACACGCCGCGGCGATCCGGTCCTTGAAGTCACTCGGGATGTCGGGCAGGTCGAAGTCCATCCGGGCGGTCAGCGGCTCCATGTTGCCGCCAGTGACCAAGGCGCCGAAGTCCCGGAACACGACTCCGGCCAGCAGGTGCAGACCCGAGTGCGTACGCATCAACGCCGTCCGCCGGTCGTCCTCGATCGCCCCCCGCACCGCGGTCCCCGCCGGCGGCACCGGGTCGCCGTCAGCGGGAATCAGCCGCGGGTCGTCACCCCGTCGTACGCCGAGGATCCGGGTCTGCACACCGCCCCAGAGCAGTACACCGTGGTCCGGCGGCTGCCCGCCGCCGCCCGGATAGAACGCCGACCGATCCAGGACGATGCCCTCGTCGGGGTCTGCGGCAAGCACTGTGGCGTCCCACTCGCGCAGTGTCGCGTCGGCGAGATCCAGCCGCTCGGTCCGCCCGTAATCGTGCATCCCCGGAGCCTAGCCAGCGGCTCATCGGGTCAGTCCCCGTTGTTGCCCTTGCCGAAGCCGACGACCTTGGAGTCGGTGATCGCGTGCAGCCTCTCGTCCCGGTCACCGCCGGTGTAGTAGACGCGGGCACTGACCCCCAGCTCGGGCAGCCGGGAGCTCACCAGCGCCCGCCCCTCGTCGAAGACCAGTTCCGGATTGCAGACCGAATTCACGATGGTCAGCTCCGCCGGAATGTCGCGTGAGCCGAAGTCGACTGTGTAGTCCGGCGGGATGGAGAAGCTGGTGACACCCACCGGAGAGCTGTTGTCGCTGAAGCCTTTGAACCAGGTGACGGTGACCTGATTGGTCCGCGCCGACTGGTTCGTGACGCTCACGATCGTCGCCGATCGCATCGGCCCCGACGTCTGGGAATTCATGTACGTCACGAGGTAGCGCGGCTGGCTCGGGAACCAGGACAACGTGAGTTCCTCGAGTTCGCCCAGCTCGATGTGCCGCTCGAGCCTGCTGACTGCCCGCGGCTCGGTCGGGACGTTCGCGGTCTTCTCGGTCAACGGTCTGGTCATGATGCTCCGCCCTTCTGCTCGGCCCGTGAAGGTCGGTCCCCCACCGGTCACGGTGGGGAGCTACAGCCCCTCACCGCTCGCTGAGAAGGAGTGCAGAAGGTGGTGCGCTGATACAACGGGCCGGCGGCAAAGGGGCGGCGG
>Ga0136640_10001178_pt1 | contig 10368 bp, 9 predicted proteins | sample AntDrymUQ8642106_2_FD_105498 | JGI IMG/M metagenome (GOLD analysis project Ga0136640, IMG submission 105498) | Polar desert sand microbial communities from Dry Valleys, Antarctica - metaG UQ864 (21.06) | ecosystem: Environmental > Terrestrial > Soil > Desert | place: Antarctica: Dry Valley...
GCGATGTCAGCTTCGCGCTCGAAGAAGGCGAGACTTTGGGTATCGTCGGCAACAACGGCGCGGGCAAATCCACGCTTTTGAAAATCCTTTCGCGCATTACGAAACCGACCGGCGGCACGGTCGAGCTGCACGGGCGCGTCGGCTCGCTGCTCGAAGTCGGCACGGGTTTTCATAATGAGCTGACGGGACGCGAAAACATTTTTCTCAACGGCGCGATTCTCGGAATGAAACGCGCCGAAATCGAAAAACGATTTGATGAAATAGTCGCTTTCTCCGAACTCGAAAAATTTCTCGACACGCCCGTTAAACATTATTCATCGGGAATGTATATGCGGCTGGCATTTGCGGTCGCCGCGCATCTCGAACCGGAGATTTTAATCGTGGACGAAGTTTTAGCCGTCGGCGACGCTTCGTTTCAAAAAAAATGTTTGGGTAAAATGGACGAAGCCGCCGGTGAGGGAAGAACGGTTTTATTCGTCAGCCACAGTTCCGCCGCGCTCAGCCGGCTTTGCTCGACCGGGATATATTTTAAGTCGGGCAGAATAGAAAATTACGGTGATATTAAGACGGTTTTGGCTCAATATCACGCCGACCTCGAAGCCGAAGACGTGCGCGACGGCGAGATTGGCGAATCCGACATCAAAACCGGAGAAGTCGCTTTTATCGAATGGAAAATACTCGATTCGATTTCAAAGCAAGCCAACTCCTGCTTTTCACGCGAAGAAATTACTTTTGAATTTACTCTCGTCTGCCGCCGAGATGTGCCGTCCGCTCATCTCGGTTTTTATATTCAAGACGCGGTGGAGCAAAAGATATTTGTCGCCAACAGTCTCTCCGACGGCGGAAAAGCTGTTAATCTGAAAGCCGGACTTTACAGAATAAACTGGAGGATTTTCCTGCCGGTTAAAGCCGGAACCTACAGCGTCGTCGCGGCAATTGACTCGCCGGAAGAAGACGACAAAAAGCCCCTGGTTTGGAAAGGTTCGCCGAAACTGGTGGTGCTGCCCGTTTTGGAAAATAACCTGCCGGAGGAATGGCAGGGAATGTTAAATGTTCCGGCGGAATTTCAGATAGAGAAGGTTGTTGAATAGATGCGCGAAGAAAATCTTGCCCGGCAAACAAATTTTCAGACTGATTTGAGCGACCCGTATTTTTTGTCCCTACAGCCGATGTCCGTCGTTTTGGAAGCGGTTGCAAAATATGCCGCAGGCGATTTGCTCGACATCGGCTGCGGCAACAAACCATACAAAAAGTTGTTTGCGGGCGCGGAAAAATACGTCGGCTGCGACATCGCGCAATCGAGCGAAAGGCGCGTTGACGTTATCTGCGACGCGACCAACATCGCTCTGCAAAGCGAAAATTTTGAAACGGTTTTCTCGACGCAGACCATCGAGCATGTCGAAGAACCGAAACTGCTTTGCAGCGAGGCTTTTCGACTTTTGAAAAGCAATGGTTATTTTATCGTCGCCGGTCCGATGTATTGGCATCTGCACGAAGAACCGTTCGATTTTTTCCGTTTTACAAAACACGGCTTTCGGCATTTATTGGAAACGGTCGGTTTCGAAGTCGTCGAAATTCACTCGAACGGCGGAAAATGGGCGATGCTCGGTTTGGTTTTGATTCACACTATGCAGGATAAATTGCTGAAACGCCGACGAATTTTGCGGCAAGTCAATCGTCTTTTCGCTTATTTGGATAAAAATTACTTTGACGATTTCAACACGAGCAATTACGTCGTCGTCGCCCGAAAACCCTAGAAAACTTCTGTATTAAAAAATGTTGGAAACGCTTCGGAATGTTAAAAGAAAAGTTGTCGGCGGGCAAAGCGAAAAGGATTCGTTCGACGAATTGTTCGCGCTCGTGCAGGCGAATACTTACTGCGATTACGAAACGCTGAAAAGTTTGGCGCGGCTCGCGCGATTGGTTGACGAGGCGAAAATCGAAGGCGATTTTGTCGAATGCGGAACTTACAAAGGCGGCTCGGCGGCAGTCATCGCGCATTATATGAAGGCGCATCGGCATCTGTGGCTTTACGACAGTTTTCAAGGGCTGCCGCCCGCGACCGAAGTTGACGGCGCGGACGCGCAGGAGTGGACGGGAAAATGTTACGGGACGGAAACCGAAGTCTTGGAATTAATGAAAGCGGCAGGCGTGCCTGAAAATCGTTTTACTTTGATGAAGGGTTGGTTTAATGAAACTTTTAAGGAGCATCTGCCCGAAAAAGTCGCCTTTCTGCACTGCGATGCCGATTGGTATGATTCGGTTCTGCTCGTGCTGGAAACATTTTACCCGCGAATGGAGAACGGAGCGGTTATCGTGCTGGACGATTTCGGGGCGTGGGAAGGCTGCCGCGAAGCGTTTTACGATTTTTGTCAAAAACACAACGTCAAACCGCTTCTCGAAAGAGTTGCCCAAGCCCAAGCCTTTTGGGTAAAAGGAAAAACGACGAATCGCCCGCCGCGAGAAATTATGACGACGATGCTCGAAAAAGAAAAAGGCTACACGCCCGAAAATTAATGAAAAAGCCGCCGTTTTCAATTATCATTCCCTGTCACAACGACGGAAAATATCTTCGTGAGGCGATTCAAAGCGTCGAGCCGTGTGACGAAAATCTTTACCAGGCGATTATCGTCAATGACGGTTCGACCGATGCGGAAACACTTAAAATTTTAAGCCAGCTTGAAGCGAAAAATTATACGGTTATTCATCAGACAAACAAAGGTTTGGGCGCGGCGCGAAACACCGGAATAAATCAAGCGACGGGCGCGTATATTTTACCGCTCGATTCCGACAATCGAATTCATCCCGCGTATCTGACTTTGAGTTTGGAGATTTTCGAGCGTGATGCGAAAGTCGGCGTGGTTTACGGGAACGCGCAGTTTTTCGGTGAACAGCGAGGCGTTTGGCAAGTGCCGGAGTTTGAAGCCGAAAGATTCCTGATCGGCAACTTCATAGATGCGTGCGCGGTCTTTCGGCGCGAAGTTTGGGAACAAGCCGGCGGTTTTGACGAGAAAATGCCGCAGCAGGGTTGGGAAGACTGGGATTTTTGGGTTTCGGCAGCGGAAAAGGGCTGGACGTTCGAGCATTTGAATAAAGTTGTTTTTGATTATCGCGTTCGCGCCGATTCGATGATTTCCGAATTTCGGGGTAAGGGCGAACCGCCAGCAATCAGAAAATATATGCTCGCCAAACACAGCGAATTTTTTTCATCGCTGACCAAAAAACTTTATTTGGAAAAACAAGAATTACGCTCAAAATTAGAAGATATACGGCACCAACCGTTCCGCAATTTCGCCAAGCTGATAATAAAAAGAGTTTTGTAAAATCTTCTACAATTTTTCGGCGACGATAACGTCCTGATAAGTCAAAAAGTCTTTTCTGCCGGACCAAGAACCGTGATGAACCGGCTCGTTTATTTTCAAGCCGTATTTGCCGAATAAATCTTTGACAAATTGTTCCTCGAAAGCAATCGCGCTTTCGGGAAATTCCTCGCTGACCATCAGGCAGCCGTCACGTTCATACTTGAAATCGAGTGTGCTGGAACCGGACTCGATTTTCGAGCGAGACTCGTCGTTCAACAGGAAATAAGTAATAAAACAGGCACCGTCTTTTTTCGCAACTCGCGCGATTTCCGCTAAATAGTTCTCCATATCGGGCGGAAGCAGATGCGTAAAAACAGAAGTTAGAAAAATAAAGTCGAATTCGTTATCCCGATACGGAAAAACGTATTCGGCGGCTTTATATTTTCCCTCCCGGTGATAAATTTTGTTATAGATGTCGGCGAGTTGGAAATTAAAATTCGGATATTTTTTGGTAATCTTTTCCTGACACCATTTTATCCCGACAGGCACGATGTCGAAGCCTTCGTAGCTGCCTTCAGTGAGAAAATCGGTAAGCGGAATCGCCATTCGACCGATGCCGCAACCGACATCAAGCACGCGATCTGCAGGTTTTAGTCCGCCGATTTTCGTAAAGTGATGCAAAAATTCTTCACCGATTTCGATAAAATTTCCTTTGCCGACAAAGACCAAAGCGTCAGGCGGAATCATCGGATTTTTTTGTTTGAATTTAACGTCGTAGTCGTGCTTCAACTGACTTAGTCTGGTATTCAGCAAATCGTATAATAAACGCCCGCCGGATTTTATCGGTTTTGGAACGGATTTTTTTAAGGTTTCTCTCATTTTTGCGAAAATTCTTATAAGATATAAAGAAGATATTTAACACACAAAACCTGTTTTGTCATTGCAATAAATGAAAAGAATTTCAATCGCGCTCTGCACTTACAACGGCGCAAAATTTTTAGAAGAACAACTGATGAGCTTTTTACGACAAACTCGTTTGCCTGACGAATTGGTAGTTTGCGACGATTGTTCAAATGACGGAACAGTTGAAATCATTGAAAGATTCGCTCAAACCGCTCCGTTTCCCATCCGCCTTCATCGCAACGAAACGAATCTCGGCTCGACCAAAAATTTTGAACGGGCGATTTCGCTCTGCGCGGGCGATTTGATTTTTCTTTCCGATCAGGACGACGTTTGGCTGCCGGAAAAACTGGCGCGGGTCGAAATTGAATTCGAAAAGAATCCGCAAATCGGGATGGTTTTTTCCGACGCTCTGATCGTTGATGAAAACCTCCAGGTGGTCGGAGACAATTTGTGGAACACGACGTTTTCCGAGAAGCAGCGCGACGCGGCGCGAGATGGGAAATTCCTCGAAGTTCTTCTGCGGCATAACGTCGTGACGGGCGCGACGCTCGCGTTTCGCGCCGAATTTCGAGAAAGTTTTACGCCGATTCCGACGCGCATTCCAAATACGATTCACGATGCCTGGATTGCTCTGTTCATCGCGGCGCAAGCCGAAGCCTATTTTTTGCACGAACCGACGATGAAATATCGCCAGCACGCCGGGCAGCAGCTCGGCATTGATTGGCGCGGGAAAAGCCAAGAGAGCGAACAAAATCGCCGCCCGGCTTACGCGAAATCAATCGGTTTTCTGCAAAGCGAATTGGAACGGCTTACCCTTATGACCGCCGCGCTCGAAGCAAATCCGGTTTTCACCGCGCACCGCGCGACGATTGAAAAAATCGTCGGCGAAACGCAAGCCGAAAACCGCGAAATCATCAAACATTACGAAACGCGCAAGGATTTGCCGACGAACAAATTTGCGCGTCTCGCGCCGATAATTCGGGAAATTTCAAGCGGGCGTTATCATCGTTTCTCGAAAGGTTTCAGAAGCGCGGCGAAGGATTTTTTTGAAAAATTATAAATGTCGAGCGTGAAACGAAAAATCATTCAGTTGTCCGCGAATTTAGCGCGACGCGGTCTGCGCGGTCTCCGTCAGGTTTGCTCACAAACCTGGCGGAATCAACGCGAAAAACGGCGTTACCGGAAATGGGTTCGGCTCTGCGATACGCTTTCGGACGCAGACCGCAAATTGATTCGCGCCCAAATTGAAAAACTTCAGACAAAACCGCTGATTTCCGTCTTGATGCCGGTTCACAATGTCGAAGAACGCTTTTTGCGATTGGCAATCGAATCGGTCAGAAAACAGCTTTATGAAAATTGGGAATTTTGCATCGCCGATGATTGCTCGACAAAACCGTATATTCGGCAGGTTTTGGAAGAATTCGCCGCCAAAGATTCACGAATAAAAATCGTTTTCCGCGACGAAAACGGGCATATTTCCGCCGCCTCAAATTCGGCTTTGGAAATTGCGACGGGCGAATTCGCCGCGCTTTTAGACCACGATGACGAACTCGGCGAGGACGCGCTTTTTTGTGTCGCCAAAGAAATCAATGACTTTCCCGAAACCTGGATGATTTACAGCGATGAAGATTTGATTGACGAAAAAGGCAGACGTTACGAGCCGAAATTCAAACCTGATTGGAGCCGGGATTTATTTTATTCTTTGAATTTAATTACGCATTTGTCGGTTTATAAGACAACCGTTCTGCGGCAAATCAGCGGCTTTCGCGTTGGCGCGGAAGGCAGTCAGGATTACGATTTGGCGATGCGCGTCGTCGAGCGAATTTCCGAAAATCATATTCGCCATATTCCGAAAATTCTTTATCACTGGCGGGTGATTCGCGGCTCGGTTGCATATTCACCCGACGAAAAGCCATACGCGCACGAACGCGCCCGCGACGCGCTTCGCTCGCATTTTGAAAGAATCGGAAAAAAGGTAAAGGTCAGCCAAACAATTAATAATCTGCATCGTGTTGGTTATGAATTACCCGAAGATTTGCCGAAGGTCAGCTTGATTTTTGCGGCGGATGAAGATTTTGGATTCACCGAAAAATCATTGAAATACTTCGTCGGGCAAACCGATTACGGGAACTTTGAAATCGTTCTGCTGGTCGGAACCGCCCGCGCCGATGAACGGTTAAATTTGCCGAATTTAAAAGTCGTCGTGTGTGAAAGCGCGAGCGAAGCCGAAAGATTTAACTTTGCCGCCGCGCAAACCGACGGCGGAATTTTATGTTTTGCGGATTTGAATTTGAAACCGCTTTCTGCCGATTGGCTGAAGGAATTAGCGGGTTTTGCTTTTCAAAAAGAAATCGGCGCGGTCGGCGCAAAACTTTTATACGCCGACGAAACGGTTCTGCACGGCGGTTTGATAATCGGGGCAAACGGCGCGGTTGGCATCGCGCATTATGGTTTCTTGAGAGAAAGCACCGGAAATTTAATGCGGGCGCAATTGATAAATAATTTTTCGGCGGTTTCCGTTTCGTGTTTGATGACGCGGCGCGAAGTTTTCGAGTCGGTCGGCGGTTTTAACGCGGAAAATTTACCCGACAGATTTTACGACGCGGATTTTTGTTTGCGGCTGCGGCGCGAAAAAGGTTGCCGAATCGTTTTCACGCCCTACGCCGAATTGATGAAAATTGATAAAAAACGGCGGCTGAATCTCGAAAGAAATTCGACCGCCGAAGAGAAAGATTATTTTCTGAAAAGATGGCGCGAAGTTGTCGAACGCGACCCGTTTTACAACTCAAATTTATCGAAAAAGAACGCGAATTTTTCGATTGAGATTTAGACTTTCCTGCCGACGGCGAAAACTTTTATTAAAACTACTCCGGCGATAAACCCGCCAATGTGCGCCGCGTAAGCCACGCCGCCGGTTTCCGAAGACGAAAAATAGCCTTGGATGATTTGAAAGCCGATCCATAAACCGAGCGCGACGAACGCCGGAACTTCGGTCAGAAAATTAAAAATCAGGGCGCGAACGCGGCGCGTCGGAAACAACAAAAGATAACCGCCGAGAACACCGGAAATCGCGCCCGACGCGCCCAGCATCGGAATTATCGAATCGGTGTCCATCACGATTTGCGCGGCGGCGGCGGCAAGTCCGCAGACGATATAAAAGGCGGCGTAGCGAATGTGTCCGAGCATATTTTCCAGGTTGTCGCCGAACACCCAGAGAAACATCATATTGCCGAGAATGTGCATAAAACCGCCGTGCATAAACATCGAGCTGAGAAAATTAAAATAAACGGGCAGCGGCGTGGCGAAATGCGGAATCTCGCCGGTGTTGCCGAGCGAATCGCGGACGATTTGAACGCCCGTGATGTCAACGCCGGTCGTGATTTCACGCGGCACGAGCGAGAAGGCGTAGCTGAACGAATCGTTCGAGCCGATTTGCTGCAAAGCAACAAAAACCAAAATGTTGATGCCGATGAAAACGTAATTGACATACGGCGTGATGGTGCGGTCGCTGTTGTCGTCGCTGATAGGAAACATCTCTTTAAAACCTCCTTGTTCTAAAACAAAATTTCATTGACTGCCAATTTCAAATCGGGCAGCGTTTCCGATTCGACTGTTTCGCCGCGCTTGAAAATTTTAGTTAGCTGATAAATGCCGCTGCCCGGCTTTGTATGAATTTCGATGATGTCGTTCGGCAAATTGACAATCCAAACTTCGGGAATTTCCGCTTCGGCGTAAAGAGCGAGTATCGTGTTGCGGTCGTATTTGAGAGTTGCATCCGAAACCTCAATCAGCAACAAAACATCTTTCGGCACGGGTTTATTGTCAGAATAAAAATCTTCACGCCTTTGGAGAACGGCTAAATCAGGCTCCGGTTCGTCATATTCGCTGAATCTAACGGGCTGCTGATTTCGCAAACTCACAGACTTTCCCAATTCGTCCCGCAGAATTTCACTTAGTTTTTCGACGACGGCGGAATGTCTTTTTCCTATTGGCATTTTTTGTATCAATTCCCCTTCGATAATTTCGGCTTTCTCGTAATCTTCAAGCATTCCGAGTTCAATCATTTTGTAGTATTCGTCAACCGTAAAACGAAGCCGCCTGGGTTGTGGTTGAAAATTCATCATAAATTCACCTTGTCAAATAAAATTATTTTACGCCAATTTTTATCCGATTCCAACATCTTTCGAGCGCGTCTGCAAAAGCTCAAAACCTTCCGACCGCGCCACGAAAGTCGCCGCCGTCAAATCGCCGACGACGTTTAAGGTCGTGCGGCACATATCGAGTAATCTATCAACGCCCAAAATTATCGCAATCAGCGCGGGATTTACGCCAATCATTGCTAAGATGCCGATGATAAACGGAATCGAACCGCTCGGCACGCCAGCCGTTCCGATGCCGCCGAGAATTGCCAAATAAACGACCAGCAATTGTTGTCCGAGCGTTAGATCAACGCCCGCGAGTTGAGCGAGAAACAAAACCGTAATGCCTTCATACAAAGCCGTGCCGTTTTGATTCGCCGTCGCGCCGACGGTTAAAACAAAGCTGTTAATGTGTTTCGGCACGCCCAGATTTTCTTCCGAAATCCGCAGCGCGGTCGGCAAGGTCGCGTTTGACGAAGATGTCGAAAACGCGGTGACGATAACGGTTCGGATGCGGCGGAAAAATTCGAGCGGATTGATTTTCGATAAGAACCAGACCGACAGCGAATACACGCCGAACATATGGATACTCAAACCGATTAAAACGGTCGCCACAAACCAGCCCAACGCGCCCAAAAGCTCGATGCCGAAACGCGCCATATTCGTAAAAATCAAACAGGCGACGGCATACGGCGCGAACTTCATTACGATGTCAATTATCTTGGTCGTGATTTGAAACAGCGCGTCCATTCCGCGCACGAACGGCGCGGAGACCGGCGCGGGAAGCAGCGTAATCGCAATGCCGACGATAAGGGCGAAAAACATCAAGTGCAGCATATTCGGATTTTCGCCCGCAATCGCGTTAAAGACGTTTTTCGGCACAATCGTTTTAACGACCGACATCAACGGCGAATCCTGCGCGGCGACGGCTTCGTTCTTTTTCTGGTCTTCGACGCGCTTGGTCGCATCGCCGCCGAACTGCGTTTTCATTCGCTCGGCGGTTTCCGCGTTGATGCGGTCGCCCGGTCGAATCGTGTTCGCCAAACCCAAACCGATGACGACGGAAATCGCCGAGATGACTAAACAATACGCGAAGGATTTCAAACCGATGCGCCCGAGTTTGCGAATATCGCCGATGCCCGCCACGCCGACCACCAAAGACGAAAACACGAGCGGCACGACAATCATCAAAAGCAGATTCAAAAACAATTGCCCGATTGGTTCGGTGAAATTTTTAATAAACCAAACGAGATTCGCGTTGTCGCCGCCGATTAACTGATTGACCGCAATTCCGCCGATAACGCCGACGAGCAAGCCGATTAAAATTTTCGTGTGCAGTGCCAAGCCTTTCGGCGCGTCCGGCGTGTCGTCGTCCAAATCGGTTCGCAGTTCTTGTTCAAAAGCGTCTTCGGAAAGTTTTTTGTTTTCTTCGCTCATTCAGATTTTCCTTTTTGTTTTAGATTGGGTTACAGCGGTTTCGATTATTTGGCATAGACTACTATATTTGTTGGCGGAAAACTATTCGGAACAGCGGTTAAAGAGTAACTGATTAACTGACAGCTAAGTCCGAAATTATCAGCTATCAGCTATCCGCTGTCAGTTGTTCCGAATAGCCTTTTTATTTTTCCCGGTTGTTTGAATCTCAAAAGCTAAATACACTTTTCGTAATGAACGAGCTGGAAAAATTCTTCGCTGCCGCCGCGAAAACTGTTGACGCAAAAATTGACGCGCTGATTCCGTCCGCTGACCTCGAACCGAAAAACTTACACGCGGCGATGCGCTGGAGCGCGCTGGCGGGCGGCAAACGCTTTCGTCCGGCACTGTGTTTCGCGGTCGGAAAAACTTTCGGTGCAGCGAAAGCGGATTTGCCGGCGGCGGCGGCGGCAATCGAAATGATTCATACGTATTCGCTGATTCACGACGATTTGCCCGCGATGGACGACGATTGTTTGCGGCGCGGGCGCGAAACCTGTCACATAAAATTCGGCGAAGCGACGGCGATTCTGGCGGGCGACCGTCTGCAA
>Ga0136640_10001179_pt1 | contig 10367 bp, 8 predicted proteins | sample AntDrymUQ8642106_2_FD_105498 | JGI IMG/M metagenome (GOLD analysis project Ga0136640, IMG submission 105498) | Polar desert sand microbial communities from Dry Valleys, Antarctica - metaG UQ864 (21.06) | ecosystem: Environmental > Terrestrial > Soil > Desert | place: Antarctica: Dry Valley...
AAGGCTCGAAACGAGCCTCTCGCCGTGGTCTCAACAGTCCGTGCCCGCGGGTCCCGAGACTGGAACGCCATTATGGAGTTCGATCATGGTCTCCTCGGTCCGAGCCCGCAGAGCCGCTCGAAGCCGGGTGGCCAGCCGCGGCGAGGTGATCGCATCGAGGTCCAGAGGGGCCACGAACCGGTAGCGACGCAGCTCCGCTGCCGGGAGTGTCAGCTCGACATCCTGGGAGAGCACGCCTCCGTCGTAGATGAACATGATGGAGTCCCCGCGCCCCGGCACCGTCTGATGCTCGATGACGAGAGGACGGCCCACATTTACGACGATGCCGAGCTCCTCCTGGCACTCGCGTCGAGCGGCCCTCGAGGTGGACTCTGACTTCTCCGTCACGCCGCCGGGAACCTCCCACGTCGCCTTGTAGGTCGGCTCGACCATCAGGATGCCGCCGGCCTCGTCGGTGATCAGAACCCCGGAACCGACGTACCTCTGCGGGAGGCCGGCGTAAAAGTATTCCGTGCGCGTTGTGGGGGTCCGGCCACCACGAAGCAGCACTTTGACGGCGAAGGCTGCCGCACCGAAGCCGTTGTCGATGTTGGTAACTACAACACCCGGAGCACACGAGTTGAGCATGGTGAGCAGCGCCGCCAGCCCCTCGAAGGCCGCGCCGTAGCCGACGCTGGTCGGGACAGCGACAACCGGCGTCGAGACCAGTCCACCGACCGCGCTGGCCAGGGCGCCGTCCATGCCGGCGACGACGATTACCAGGTCGGCGGCTTCGAGATCGGCTCGTACGGCTATGAGCCGGTGCAGGCCGGCGACACCGATGTCTTCGATCCGGGTCACGGCGGCGCCCAGAGCCCGTGCGACGAATGCGGCTTCAGCGGCCACCGAGGCGTCGGACGTGCCAGCTGACAAGACCGCGACCCGGCCGATCTCGGCGGGTGCAGCACCGATGAGAGCGCAGCGGGCAACCGAATCCAGGTCGGCGTCCGGCCAGCGCAACCGGATCGCCTCCGCAGTGTGTGCCTCGACCCGGGTGGCGAGAGCCATCGGCGCGTTCTCCAGCAGCCCGGCCAGGCAGCTGACGACCTGGTCAGGCGTCTTGCCCTCGGCATACACAACCTCGGGGATGCCGGTCCGCTCGACGCGGTCGATGTCCAGGCGCGCGAAGCCGAGGTCGAGCACCGCATCCCGCACCTGATCTCCAGTGCCCAGGCCGTTCGAGGCCCGCAGTTCCTCAGTCACGCCTGCCATGGTGCCGTGTCGGGGAGAATCAGTCCTCGTGACCACCACCGGACCCGACGGGCTCACCGTTGTCGACAAGCCCCAGGGGCTCACCTCGCATGATGTGGTCGCCCGGATGCGGCGGCTGGCCGGGACCCGCAAGGTCGGGCATGCCGGGACGCTGGACCCGATGGCCACCGGAGTTCTGATCATCGGCCTCGGCCGCGCCACCCGCCTGCTCGGATATGTCTCCGGCCAGGACAAGGCCTATGCCGCCACCATCCGGCTGGGCATCCGTACGGTCACCGACGATGCGGAGGGCGAGGTGACCGACACGGCGAGCACCGCGGCAGTTGACGAGGACGCGATTCGGGCGGGACTGGCAATCCTGACCGGTGCGATCGAGCAGGTCCCCTCTTCGGTGAGCGCTATCAAGGTGGACGGTCGTCGTGCCTATCACCGAGTACGGGCAGGGGAGGACGTCATCCTCACGGCCCGGCCGGTCACCGTCTCGGCTCTGGACCTGCTCGACGTGCGACGCCCGACGACGGATCTGATTGATCTCGACGTCACAGTGGAGTGCTCCACCGGGACCTACATCCGCGCGTTGGCCCGGGACCTCGGCCACAGACTCGGGGTCGGCGGCCACCTCACCGCTCTGCGCCGTACCCGGGTCGGAGGATTTTCCGTCGATCAGGCCCGCAGGTTGGAGGATCTGGCCGACGCGCCGGTCACGCATGATCTCGCCGCTGCGGTGCGGCGCAGCTTTCGCACAGCCTCGGTCAACGCTGAGACCGCCCGGGCGCTGGGGTACGGCCAACGGGTGGCTGCGCTGGGACTGCCCGGGGTCTACGGTGTATTCGACCCCGAAGGTGCCGCGGTCGCCCTGGTCGAAGACCTCGACGGGCAGACGCGGCCAGTCGTCGGATTTACCTGAGATGCCGGCTGCGGGGTTTTGAGTCACAATCGCGGAAGACCAATTGCGAACCGACGTTTACCCTTTCATCAGCCACAGCCCCACGACCCGAGAAGGCACCGTGACCGACATCCTGGCCCGCCCGACTCAGCTCACCGTTGACCTGCCGCTGCAGGTCACACCGTCGGCAAGTCCGGTCGATGCGGTACGGCGTGCCCAGATCCTGGCCAACCCCGGTTTCGGGCAGCACTTCACCGATCACATGCTCTCGATCACGTGGAAGCGCGGTGAGGGCTGGCACGACGCGCAACTGGGCCCCTTCGCACCGCTGCAACTTCATCCGAGCGCCGCTGTGCTGCATTACTCGCAGACCATCTTCGAGGGCCTCAAGGCGTTCAACCTCGACGACGGCGGGCTCGCCGCGTTCCGCCCTGACGCGAACGCCGCCCGCTTTGCGCGCTCGGCAGCAAGGTTGGCGATGCCCGGCCTGCCCGAGGACGCCTTTGTGGGCGCGGTCGAGGCGCTGGTGAGCATCGACCGGGCCTGGGTGCCCTCAGGCGGGGACCAGAGCCTGTATCTGCGCCCGTTCATGTTCGCCACCGAGGCGTTCCTGGGTGTGCGACCGGCACACGAGTACCTCTGTCTGTTCATCGCCTCCCCATCGGCCTCGTATTTCCCCCAGGGTGTCAAGCCGGTGACGGTCTGGTTGTCCGAGGACTACATCCGGGCCGCCCCAGGCGGCTGCGGCGCGGCCAAGACCGGTGGTAACTACGCGGCCAGCCTGCTGGCCCAGGAACAGGCCGCCGCCGAGGGATGCGACCAGGTCGTGTGGCTGGACTCGGTCGAGCGCAGCGCCGTGGAGGAGATGGGGGGGATGAACCTGTTCTTCGTCTTTCGGGACGGTGATCAGGTCGAGCTCGTCACACCCGAGCTCACCGGCACCCTGCTGGCCGGCATCACCCGGGATGCGCTGATCACCCTGGCCGGCGAACACGGGTACGAGGTGTCCGAGCGCCGGATCACGGTCACGGAGTGGCGTGAGCGGGCAGCCGCCGGGTCGCTGACCGAGGTCTTCGCCTGCGGGACAGCGGCGGTGATCACCCCGATCGGCAAGGTGCGAAGCACGGGTGGGGATTTCACGATCGCCGAGGGCGACCCCGGGCCGATCACGATGGCCCTGCGCGAGGAACTGCTTGCCATCCAGCATGGCACCGTCGCCGACCGGCACGGCTGGATTCATCGGATCGGCTAGGACAGCGGATGCACCAGAAACCCGGTACGGCTGAGCCTGCTCGAACGCGCAGGACGCAGTCCTGATGAAGAGCTGGCGCGGTGCCGAGCGGACCCCGAGCGGATGGGGCCGATCGGTGGTCACCATCGGCATGTACGACGGGGTGCACCGCGGTCACCAGCACCTGCTCGAGACGGCCGTACGGCGGGCGCACGCAGCCGGGCTGTCCTCTGTGGCGGTCACCTTCGACCCGCATCCCAGCGAAGTCGTCCGACCGGGTTCACATCCGCCGATCCTGACCTCGGTCAACCGCAAGGCTGAGTTGCTCGCCGGGCTCGGCCTGGACGCGCTGTGCGTTCTCCCGTTCACCGCAGAGTTCAGTCGGCTGCTTCCTGACGAGTTCGTGCATTCGGCGTTGGTGGCACACCTGCACGCGGCCACAGTGGTGGTCGGGGAGAACTTCCGCTTCGGTCACCGGGCGCAGGGATCGGTCGAGACTCTGAGAGAACTGGGCGAGCGCTTCGGTTTCCAGACGGACAGCGTCGGGATCCAGCGCGCTGGCGAGTTCCCGCTGTCCTCCACCTACATCAGGGCCTGTGTCGCCGCAGGTGACATGACCGCTGCCGCTGCGGCGCTGGGGCGCCTGCACCGGGTGGAGGGGATCGTGGTTCGGGGGGATCGGCGAGGACGGGAATTGGGTTATCCCACAGCCAACGTCGAATGCCCGGTGCACACCGCAATCCCGGCTGACGGGGTCTATGCCGGCCGGCTGATCCGGGACGGCAAGCCGCTGCCGGCGGCGATCTCGGTCGGTACCAACCCGACGTTCTCCGGCGAGCAGCGCCGGGTGGAGGCCTTCGTCCTCGATTTCGCCGAGGACGTCTACGGAGAGCATGTGGCTGTTGAGTTCGTATCCCGGTTGCGCAGGATGGAGCGATTCGACAAGGTCAAGGACTTGATCAAAGCGATGGACGGTGACGTAGCCCGCACCCGCCAGATCCTTGCCGAGACCGAGCATCGTCCTGACAACTGATACCCTCGGTCTGTTACGCCGATCTTCGGCGTGCGTCAGCGTGTTCACTTCAGCCTCTCGTGAATCAGACCGAGGGCGACGCGCGACCTGTGAAGGAGAACAAAAGATGGGTCTGTCCACAACAGTAAAGAAAGACATCAGCACCGAGTACGGGACTGTCGAGAACGACACCGGCTCACCCGAAGTGCAGGTCGCGATGCTCACCCAGCGCATTCGGGACCTGACCGAACACCTGAAGTTCCACAAGCACGATCACCACAGCCGCCGCGGCTTGCTCCTGCTCGTCGGGCGCCGCCGCCGGCTGCTCAACTACTTGGCGAAGATCGACATCGACCGTTACCGGTCGCTCATCGAGCGTCTCGGCCTCCGCCGTTAGGAGTACCAGCCGTTAGTCGTTCTCGCTACTAGCACCACCCCCGTACGGCAACCGCCGTACGGTCCTGCATGCCGGAGACGGCGTGGCGGACGAGGGGACCGGATCGGACCGGTCCTCGGTAGTGGCTCCCGGGAGTGTGGGTTTCCCGCCCGAGGGCTTCGATCGAAGACCGGATCACGTTTTCCAGTGTCCCGAACTCGTATCTTTCGCCGCCCGGTGTGACGTACGAGAGGACCACATGTCCGCACTTTCGCAAGACTCGCTCGACGAGGGCGTCCACACCGCGACAGCCACGATCGACAACGGGCGCTTCGGCACCCGTGAGGTCGGCTTCGAGACCGGCCGGTTGGCGCGTCAGGCCGCCGGGTCCGTCGTCGCCACCTTCGGCGACACCCTGCTGCTCTCGGCAACAACAGCCAGCAAGTCGCCCAAAGAGCACCTCGACTTCTTCCCACTGACCGTCGACGTCGAAGAGCGGATGTATGCCGCCGGCCGGATCCCCGGCTCCTTCTTCCGCAGGGAGGGTCGCCCCAGTGAGGATGCGATCCTCACCTGCCGGCTGATCGACCGCCCGTTGCGCCCAACCTTCGCCAAGGGCCTACGCAACGAGGTCCAGGTCGTCATCACGGTCATGGCGCTGGACCCCGATCACCTCTATGACGTCTTGTCCATCAATGCGGCCTCTATGTCCACCCAGCTGTCCGGCCTGCCGTTCTCCGGTCCGGTCGGAGCCGTACGGGTGGCCCTCATCGAGGGTCAATGGGTGGCTTTCCCGGGCCACTCCGAGCTGGAGACCGCGGTCTTCGACATGGTCGTGGCTGGTCGGCTTCGCGAGGACGGCGACGTCGCGATCATGATGGTCGAGGCCGAGGCCACCACCAAGACGATCGAACTCGTTGCCGGAGGAGCCACCGCTCCGACCGAGGATGTCGTGTCAGCCGGCCTCGAGGCTGCCAAGCCGTTCATCAAGGCACTGTGCGAGGCACAGACGGCGCTGGCCGCGAAGGCCGCGAAGCCGACCGTCGATTTCCCGCGATTCCTGGACTACGCCGACGACGTCTACGCCGCTGTCGAGGCGCACGCCGGGCAGGCCCTGTCGTCTGCTCAGCAGATCGCGGACAAGGTCGATCGGGAAGGTGAGACCGACCGGATCAAGGAAGACGCCAAGTCGGCACTCGGCGGACAGTTCGAGGGACGCGAGAAAGAGATCTCAGCCGCCGTCCGTGCCGTCACCAAGAAGGTGGTCCGGCAACGGATCCTGCGTGACAAGGTCCGGATCGACGGCCGTGGGCTGTCCGACATCCGGCCGCTGACCGCCGAGGTCGAGGTCATCCCTAGGGTCCACGGCTCCGCGCTTTTCGAGCGCGGCGAGACCCAGATCCTGGGTGTCACCACGCTGAACATGCTGCGCATGGAGCAGATGGTCGACACGCTGAACCCCGAGAACCGCAAGCGCTACATGCACAACTACAACTTCCCGCCGTACTCAACCGGTGAGACCGGCCGCGTGGGCTCGCCCAAGCGCCGCGAGATCGGGCACGGCGCGTTGGCCGAGCGGGCATTGCTGCCGGTCCTGCCCACGCGCGAGGAGTTCCCGTACGCGATCCGTCAGGTCTCGGAGGCGTTGGGCTCCAACGGCTCCACCTCGATGGGTTCGGTGTGTGCCTCGACAATGGCGCTGCTCAACGCCGGTGTGCCACTGCGCGCGCCGGTCGCGGGAATCGCGATGGGCCTGGTCTCTGACGAGGTCGATGGGAAGACCGAGTACGTCGCGTTGACCGACATCCTCGGGGCAGAGGACGCCTTCGGCGACATGGACTTCAAGGTCGCCGGTACCAAGGACTTCGTGACCGCGCTCCAGCTGGACACCAAGCTGGACGGAATCCCGTCAGACGTGCTGGCGGCCGCACTCACCCAGGCCAAGGCTGCCCGGCTGCACATTCTGGACGTCATGAACGAGGCGATCGACGGTCCGGACGAGATGAGCCCGTACGCACCTCGGGTGACCAGCGTCAAGATCCCGATCGACAAGATCGGCGCGGTCATCGGGCCGAAGGGCCAGATGATCAACGCGATCCAGGACGAGACCGGCGCGGACATCACCATCGAGGACGACGGCACGATCTACGTCGGCGCCACCGATGGTCCCTCCGCCCAGGCGGCCGTGGATCGGATCAACGCGATCGCCAACCCGCAGATGCCCAAGGTGGGGGAGCGCTTTCTGGGCACGGTCGTCAAGACCACGACCTTTGGCGCGTTCGTCTCGCTACTGCCCGGCCGCGACGGCTTGGTCCACATCAGCAAGCTCGGTGGCGGCAAGCGGATCGGCAAGGTCGAGGACGTGGTCGGCGTCGGTGACAAGCTGCAGGTCGAGATCCTCGAGATCGACGCCCGCGGCAAGATCAGCCTCGGACCGGTTGCGGACAACGCCGGCAGCGACAACGGCGGCAGCAGCAACGGCGCGCCTGAATCAGTGCCTGCCGACGCCGCAGCGCCAGCCGGCGTCTGACGAGTTGGACTCGCCAGCGTGGTAACCCGCGCCAGCACTCGCACACTCGACCAGGACTCGTCCGGCGGCATCGTCCGCCGGACGGTCCTGCCGGGCGGCCTGCGAGTGATCACCGAGTCGATGCCCTCGATGCTCTCGGCCTCGCTGGGTGTCTGGGTCGGCGTCGGATCCAGTGACGAGACGCCGCCGTTGGCGGGCGCCTCGCACTACCTGGAGCACCTGTTGTTCAAGGGCACCCGTCGCCGCAGCGCCTTGCAGATCGCATCGGAACTCGATGCCGTTGGCGGTGAACTGAATGCATTCACCGCCAAGGAGCACACCTGCTACTACGCGACGGTCCTGGCCAGCGATCTGCCGCTTGCCGTCGACGTGGTCGGAGACCTGGTCACCAGTGCGATCATTCGTGGCGCTGACGTGGACAACGAGCGGGGAGTCATCCACGAAGAGATCGCCATGCGCGATGACGAGCCGGGCGACGCGGTCTATGACTTGTTCAGCGAGGCGCTGTTCGGGGACACCCCGCTCGGTCGCCCGGTCCTCGGTACGACGCAGTCGATCACCGACCTGAGCCGGATCCAGATCGCCGGTTACTACCGCCGCCGCTACCGCCCTGAGTCGATGGTCATCGCCGCCGCCGGCGCGGTCGATCACGCGGGCGTCCTGCGTCTGGTGCGCAAGGCATTCGCCGAGCAACTCACCGACGACGTTGATCCCGACCCGATCAGAGCGGACGAGCACGGCCGGGCTTTGCCAGCTCAGGACATTGCCCTGATCGACCGGCCGACCGAACAGGCGCACATCCTGCTCGGAGGCTTCACGCCGGGGCGGCACGATGAGCGCAGATACGCCTTGAGCGTGCTCAACACCGCGCTGGGCGGCGGTATGAGTTCGCGGCTGTTCCAAGAGATCAGGGAGAAGCGTGGGCTGGCCTACAGCGTCGGATCCTCGGTCTCGCACTACGCCGGCGTCGGGTCCTACAACGTGTATGCCGGCTGCGCTCCGCGCAACGTCGACGAAGTGCTGGGCCTTATCCGTGAGGAACTCGATCGTGTTGCAGCCAAAGGGCTGTCAGCCGACGAGGTGGAGCGCGCCAAAGGTCAGCTGCGTGGCGGCATGGTGTTGGGCATGGAGGACACTGGGTCGCGGATGAGCCGGATCGCGAAGTCCGAGCTCAGCTTTGGTGAGTACCGCAGCGTGCCTGAGGTACTCGCCGATGTCGCGGCCGTCACCGTGCAGGAGGTAGGCGAGATCGCCGCCGAGGTCCTTGCCGGACCGTTGTGCCTGTCGGTGGTCGGCCCGTTCGCAGACCACGACTTCTCCAACTTTGTGGCGGCCTGACCCACCCCACATTCCGCCCTTATCGCGAAAACCGCGCGAATCGTGCGTCGTATCCGACAGTTCTCGCGAAAACCGCGGTAAAGGACCTCAGCGGAGCTGCCCGGCGATACGGCTGCCGATCTGGCGCAACAGGGTTCGCGCATCCCGTTCCGGATCCCGATCTGGGAGCGCCAGCTCAGTGAGGGAGTAGTGCGCCATCACACCGGTCAGATCCGTGTCGGCAGCGAAACTGCCGGCAACCGCAATCACCGGCGTTGCGGCGCTCCGAGCCGCATCGAGGACGGCGTGCGGTGCCTTGCCGGTCGCGGTCTGGCTATCCCATCGACCTTCACCGGTGACAACGACATCCGCGGCAGCGATAGCTTGCCTCGTTCCGGTGAGGTCCAGCACGAATCGCGCCCCAGAAACGACCCGGACGCTGTCGGTGGCCAGGAACGGCGCGAGAAAGCCACCGGCCGCACCCGCGCCCGGCATCACGCGCACGTCCACGCCGCCGGTCCTCTGCAGATGTGCCGCCCAGTTCTCCAGGCCGGCCTCGAGATCCCTGATGTGTTCAGCGGTTGCGCCCTTCTGCGGGCCGAATACCCGAGCCGCCCCGTGCTCACCGGTCAACGGCGAGGCGACGTCGGTTGCCACAACGAGTCGCACGCCATCCAGTCCGGCCAGCATCGGGTCGAGGTCGACTGAGGCAACCTCACCAAGGCCTGCACCGCACAGCCGTACCGGGCGGCCGCTCTGATCGAGAATCCGTGCCCCCAACGCAGCCGCGGCGCCCATGCCCCCGTCAGTGGACGCGCTGCCGCCGATACCGACGACGAGATCGCGGCACCCGAGTTCGATCGCCGCCCGCATCGCCAGACCCACACCGTACGTCGAGGCCCGCATCGGCCGCCCGCGCCCACCCGGCAGCCGAGCCAAACCGCAGACTTCGGCGAGCTCGATCAGCGCGGTCGAGCCACCGAGGCCGATCCTGGTGTTCCTGGGCTCCGCCAGCGGCCCGGCCGCCGCGACGACGAAGGAGTCGAAGCCTGCCAGCAGCGCTGCATCCAGGGTTCCCTCGCCTCCGTCGGCCATCGGACGGAGCACGACGTCGATCGGCCGGGCACCGTCGAGCAGGCCCGTCTGCAACTCAGTGCAGACGTCCATCGCAGGTAGACAACCTTTGAACTTGTCCGGTGCGAGCAGCACGGTAGGTGGTGGGGGCACCCGGCTATGGTGCAGGCCATGAGCGAGCCGCTGGGGGAATTGATCAGGGTCGGCGTCCTGGGGGGCCGCGGACGCATGGGCGCCCAGGTCTGCCGGGCGGTCAACGACGCTGATGACCTCGAGCTCGTGGCCAACGTCGACGCGGGGGATTGGCTGTTCAATGTGTCCGACGCGGCTGCCGATGTGGTCGTGGACTTCACCGGGCCGGACGTCGTGATGGACAACATTCGGTTCTGCATCGACCAGAACATCCACTGCGTCGTCGGCACGTCCGGGTTCGACGACGAGAAGATCGAGACCGTTCGCCAGTGGCTGGAACCCAAGCCCGAACTCGCCGTACTGATCGCCCCCAACTTCGCCATCGGGGCGGTGCTGTCCATGCGCTTCGCCGCCCTGGCCGCGCGGTACTTCGATTCAGCCGAGGTCATCGAGATGCACCACCCGCAGAAGGTCGACGCTCCCAGCGGCACCTCATTTCGCACCGCGCAGCTCATCGCTGAAACCCGTCGCGGGGCGGGGCTGCCCGACATGCCCGAT
>Ga0136640_10001180_pt1 | contig 10365 bp, 9 predicted proteins | sample AntDrymUQ8642106_2_FD_105498 | JGI IMG/M metagenome (GOLD analysis project Ga0136640, IMG submission 105498) | Polar desert sand microbial communities from Dry Valleys, Antarctica - metaG UQ864 (21.06) | ecosystem: Environmental > Terrestrial > Soil > Desert | place: Antarctica: Dry Valley...
CCGGACATTCGCTGCGCTGGCCCGGGCCGTGGTGCGCCGCCCGCTGCCGGCGATGGCCGTGGTGGCGGTGCTGTCGCTGGCCGGAGCGGCGCTCGCGCTCTCACTCGAGCCGAGCGCGGGCACCGACACCCTGGTCTCGCGCTCCTCAGACACGGCCATGGCCAACGAGCGCTTCAAGGAAGAGTTCGGCGACGACGCCGTGGTGGTGCTGGTCGAGGGCAACCTCCAGCGCACGATGCTGGGTCCGGATCTGATCCGGCTGATCCGCCTCGAGGGGTGCCTCTCGGGCAACGTGCCCGACGCGGGCCTCGCGAACCTTCCGCCCGCCTGCACGGAGATCAAGGAGCTCGACCCCGCTCAGGTGGTCTTCGGCCCGGGGACCTTTGTCAACACGTCGGTCAACCAGCTCACCAAGCAGTTGTCAGAGCAACGGAACGCGGTCGCGCAGCGCGGCGACCAGGCGGCGGCCGCCGCGCGTGCCCTGTCGGAGCGCCGCGGCGACCAGCCCGCCACTCAGCGGCGCCTAGGCGAGAGTGCGCGCGGGCTGGTGGAGGGTGAGTTCGAGCGGCGCCTGGTGACGCTGGGGCTGCGCTACCAGATCACCGAGGTGCCGAGGATCGACGATCCCGAGTTCGTGGACAAGCTGGTCTTCGCGCGCCCCGAGAACGGCGAGATCGGCGTGCCCAAGTCTCGCTTCGCCTACCTGTTCCCCAGCAAGAGCTCGGCCCTGGTGCAGATGCGCCTGCGTCCGGAGCTGACCGACGCCGAGCGCGCGCGGACGATCGAGCTGGTCGAGGCCGTTACGTCGGACCCGAGCATGACGCCCAAGGATGGGGCTCGCTACTTGGTGACCGGTGTGCCCGTCGTGGTGGACGGCCTGGCCGAGGCGGTGCGCAGCGGCATCTTCTGGTTGCTGGGTGCGGCCCTGCTGTTGATGGCGGCCACCCTCTCGGTCGTCTTCCGCACGCGCCTGCGGGTCCGGCTGCTGCCCCTGGCCCTGGCGCTGGCGGCGGCGGCGATGACCTTCGGGGTGCTCTCGCTGCTGGGCGGGAGCCTGACGATGGCCACGATCGCCGTGCTGCCCGTGCTGATCGGCCTCGCGGTGGACTACTCGATCCAGTCCCAGGCGCGCTTTGACGAGGTGCGCGCCCGCGATGGCGAGCCGCCCGAGAGGGCCGCGCCCGCCGCCGCCGCGGCCGGCGGGCCGACGATCGCCACCGCCGGACTGGCCACGGCGGTCGGCTTCCTCACGCTGCTCCTGTCGCCGGTCCCGATGGTCAGGGAGTTCGGGCTGCTGCTGGTGGCCGGGATCGTGATCGCCCTCATCTGCGCCTTCACCGCCGGCGTCGCCGCGCTGTCGCGCTTCAGCCGCCCGCCCCGCCGCGCCGCGGACGTTCCGCCCATCTTCCCGCGCGCCCGCCGGCGGGTGGGCGACGGCGCCGCGGCCGTCGCCGGCTCCGCGCCTGGCCGCTTGGTGGCCCGGCGCTGGCGGATGGTCCGGCTGGGGGCGATCGAGCGTGCCGAGCACGCCCTGGCGCTCTCGGTGGCGCGGCCTCAGCGAGTGCTGGTCGTGGGCCTGGTGGTGGCCGTGGCGGGCTGGCTGGCGGACACCCAGACCGAGGTCGTGTCCGACGTGCGCGAGCTGGTGCCCGCCGACCTGCAGGCGTTGCGAGACGTCGAGATCCTCGAGGAGGAGACCGGCGTGGCCGGGGAGATCGACGTGACCGTCAACGCCGACGACATCACGCGGCCAGAGGTCATCTCCTGGATGAGCGACTTCCAGACCTCGACCCTGAAAGCGGCGGGCTACGAGGAGGGCGACAGCTGCGCCCAGGACGATGACCCGCCGGAGCTGTGCCCGGCGCTGTCCCTGCCGACCATCCTCTCCAGAGTCGACATGCAGGACCAGACGAAGGTGCGCGGGCTTCTGGACGCCATCCCGGCCTACTTCTCCAGGGGGGTCGTGACCGAGGACCGGACCACCGCCAACCTGGCGTTCGGCATCAGGCTGCAGTCTCTCGAGGACCAGAAACGGGTAGTCGATCAGATCAAGGAGCGCCTGGATCCTCCCGAGGGAGTCGAGGCCTCGGTGGTCGGCCTGCCGGTCCTGGCCGCCGAGGCCAACGGTGCGCTGTCCTCCCCTGGGCGCCGGGCGCTGGCCTTGGTGATCGCGCTGCTCGCGGTGTTCAGCGTGCTCTTCGCGTTCGCCCGGCGAGGGGGCGCCGACGGCGCCGTCCGCCGGGCCGCTGTGCCGCTCATCCCGATCGCACTCGCCACGGGCTGGTCGGCCGGCCTGCTGTTCGGCCTGGGCCTCCTGCCCGGCCCGCTGGAGGTCAACCTCAACCCGATGTCGGTCACCCTCGGCGCGCTGGTGATAGCGATCTCCACCGAGTTCAGCGTGCTGCTGTCCGCGCGCTACCGCTCCGAGCGCGAGGACGGGGCCCCTCCCGCGCGCGCGATGGAGCTCACCTACGCGTCGACTGGCGCCGCCGTGCTCGCCTCCGGAGTCACCGCCATCGCGGGCTTCGCGGCCCTGATCGCCTCCGACATACGGATGCTGCGCGACTTCGGCATCCTCACCGTCGTGGATCTGAGCGTCTCGCTGGTGGGAGTGATGCTCGTCCTGCCCGCCGCCCTGGTGTGGGCCGAGCAGCACGGTCCGTTCCGCCTCGCCGATCTGGACCCCCGGGCCGCGCTCAGAGGGCTGCGCGAGGGTCGATCGCCCACCCGGCCGCGCGCGGCCCGCTTGCGCGCCGCGCGCGGCGGGCGCATGTCCCTGCCGCGGCCGTCGCGTCGACGCGATGCCTGAGGACCGCTTCGGCGACCTGGGCGCAGGCGAACGCCGTAGTGCGGCCGAGCGCTTGGAGGAGGAGGACCGCCTCCGCCCGGAGCCCGACATGCCGCCCACGCGCCCGGAGATGCCCCGCTCACAGAGCAAGTACGCCTGGGCCGTCGGCATCGTGATGCTGATGGGCGTCGCGGTGCTGCTGTTCACCACCGCCCTGCCGAACACAGGAGCCGGTCTGCTCGGCCCGCCGAAGGGTCAGGTCGTGCCGGACTTCGCGGCGCCGCTCGCCACCGGGGACGTGTCCTGCGACGACGACGACAACGACTGCGCCGCCAACGTCTGCCAGCGGGCCGACGAGTGCAGCGAGCCGTCGGGCAGGGTGCCGGCGTGTGAGCTGCGCAGCGAGAGCATCTTCAACGTCTGCGAGGCGCGAGAGCGGCCGATGGTGCTCACCTTCCTCGTGACCGCGGGGGCCGACTGCGAGCCCCAGGTCGATCGCGTGGAGCGGATGCGCCGGGAGTTCCCCGGCGTGTCGTTCGCAGCGGTGATGAGTGGCGAGGGACGAGACGAGGTGGCGCGCATCGCGAGCCGCCGCGGGTGGGGCCTGCCGGTGGCGGTCGACCGCGACGGTGCGCTGCAGAACCTCTACAGCATGGGGGTCTGTCCCTCCACCGTGTTCGCCTATGAGGGCGGCAAGGTGCGCACCACCAAGCTCGGCAACCTCACCGAGGACCAGTTGCGCGCCCAGGTCCGCCAGATCGTCCGCCCGGGGTGACCGTGGCCGCGCCCGAGCTGGAGCGGGGCTGGGTCGACCGCGAGCTGGCGGAGGAGTTCCCGGCGCTCGCCCTGTGGCTGATGCGCGTCCAGGCGCGCTCGGGGCACAGCCCCGACGCGGTGCGCCGCCGCCTGCGCCAGCTCTCGGACCGCATCACGGGCGGCCACGTGATCCACATGCGCCAGGACCCGGTGCCCTGGGCCTACCGTGTGTTCTGGCGTCAGATCGGCATCGACCCCGACACCGACCGGACCCCGGTCGAGCAGATCGCCCTCGACCGGCTCGAGTGGGGCGGCCTGCGCAGCCGCAACCTGCTCGACGACGCGCTGGTGATCGCCACCTTCGAGACCGGCGTGCCGGTGATCGCCCTGGACGCCGACAAGGTCGGGAAGGCGATCGGCCTACGGCTCACCGGCGACGACGAGCGGCTGGGCGAGGCCGGGCGCATCCTCTCGAGCCGCCAGATCGTGGTGGCCGACGAGGACCGCTGCCTTGCGGTGCTGTCCGGCGAGGTATCGCAGGACCACGGGGTGAGGGACTCCGCGCGCAACATGGTGCTGTGCGCTCTGCAGGTGAAGGGAGTGCCCGAGATCAGCATCGAGGAGGCGCTGTGGACGGTGTCGGACACCCTTGCGGACGGAGAGTGAGAACGTCTACCGCTGGTACAGTTGACCTCCGTCGATCAGGGAGGGGCAGAGGTGCCTGACGTTGGAGAGGGTGCTGTTCTCGCCGAGCACGATGCGGCGGTCTCGGGGGGGTCGCGAAGGGGGGCGGTGCCCCCCTTTGACGCGCCTGGGGGGTTGCGAAGGGGGGCGGTGCCCCCCTTTGACGCATTTCCGCCGCACACGCGTCCGGAGGAGCGGTCGGCGCGCCGCACGCTGCTGGACCAGATCGAGCGGCTGGAGGGCGAGCTGTCATCGCTGTTCGTGTCGACGTGGCCGCGGAAGGGCTTCGAGTTCTCGGTGCCCTCGCAGGGCGGCCCGAGGATGCTGCTGCTGTCAGAGCTGGAGATCCTGCGCGACGACCTCGCCGAGCGCGTCGACCACGCCCGCCGCAGCCTCTCCGATCGGACGTATGTGGAGGAGCGCCACCGCGCCCGGATCGAGGAGATGCTGCTCGATCCCTCCAAGCACAAGTGGGTGCGGATCACCAACGAGGACATCGGCGAGCCGGGCTGCAAGCACTGGCACGTGCGCCCGCGCTGGGGAATCCTCGGATTCCTCATGAACTGGTGGCGCGTCCGGATCTCATCCGGTTGCCCCTTAGCCAGGGGGGCCGACCCCCACTGAAGCCGTGAACTGATGGGCAAGCGCAGCCGTAAGCGGCTCGTGGATGGCGCGAGCGAGTCGGGTACGGGAACAACGCGCGCCGAGCGCGACGCCGCCCGGCAGGCCCGCGCCCGCCAGGCGAAAGCGGGTGCTGCGCCCCGGCCGCGCCCGGGCCGTCCGTCCCTGGATGAGCGTCCTCCGCCGCTGTGGGCGCCCTTGCCCCTCACCGAGCTGATCATCCTGGCCGGGATCGTGTTGATGGGCTGGGGATTTCTGCAGGGCGTGGGGGAGGAGGGCAACGTCAAGATCGCTGCGGGCCTGGCGGTCGTCTCGATCGCCGGCCTGGAGCTGTCGGTGCGCGAGCACGTGACCGGCTTCCGTTCTCACACCACCCTCCTGGCCGCCGCGGCCGCGATCGCCGCCATCGTGGTGATGGGCTTCGTGATCGGCGTGCAGACCCTGGGGATCCTGCTGATCGCGGGGCTGCTCGTCTTCGGGGGTGCCCTCTTTGGACTGCGGGAGCTGTTCAAGCGTAAGTCCGGAGGGCTGACCTTCCGGTGAAGGCGCGCAGCCGAGGCATTCCGAAGGGCTCGGCGTCCGTGCCGGATCCTTCGCCCTGACAGGAGCCAGCGCAGCCATCCTCGTCCTGATTAGTCTGCCCGTATGGACGAGCCTCGCCGGTTGGGAATAACCGGGATCCACCACATCACGCTGATCTGCGAGAGCCTCGAACGGTCCACGGCGTTCTACCGCAACCTGCTTGGGATGCGGATGGTCAAGCAGACGGTGAGCGAGGACGACCAGGGCGCCCGCCACCTCTTCTTCGGTGACGAGGAGGGCCGGCCGGGCACCCTGATCACCTGCCTCGAGTACCCGCAGCTGGAGCCTGGGTCCGTGGGCACCGGCTCGACCCATCACTTTGCCCTGTCGGTGGAGAGCGAGGACGAGCTGGAGGGCTGGCGCGGCTATCTCACCGGTCAGGGCGTGCCGTGCACCGAGGTGATGGACCGCACGTTCTTCAAGTCGGTCTACCTGCGCGACCCCGACGGCCATATCGTCGAGCTGGCCACCGTCTTGCCGGGCATTACCCCCGACGAGTAGGCCTCCCGGGCCCAAGGCTCTCCGGCGAGCACCGGACCTAACTCCTCCTCAGGCCAGCGACAGCGCCCCGGCTGTCTCCATCCTGTGCACGGTGGGCGGCGCCATCTTTCGCAGCATCCCGGCGAGCGCGAGGCGCTGGCGGTCGGTCAGCGTGCCCACCTGCTTGTTCTCCGGTACGCCGATGGAGAGCAGCAGGCGCCGGCAACGCGCGCGGCCCCAGCGTTTCTGGCTCATCAGGACGTCGCTGACGGACATGCTGTGGGCTTCCCACGGGCAACTCAGAATCACCTCGGCGGCCGCCAGCTCACCGGCCCCGATCTTGCGCTTGAGCCGGGCGCGCGCCAGGCGCACCCGGTTAGCGTGTTCGAGAGCACGAAGGTGCTGCTGGGGCTTGCAACGGGGGGCGGTGGCCCCTTGTGACGTCACCGGGTTGCCAAGGGGGGCGGCCCCCTGTGATGTCGGGGCAGTGCCCCCAGCGTCCAGCGTGGCGATGTCGCCCATAGAAAAGAAATCCTCCCCGCACGGCGTGCGTGTTCGTGGCGTATCAGTTCCCCCCGGCGCATTCCCGGCCCGGCTGGATCACCGGCGAGGGGGAGCCTTGGTTCTCCCCTCGCCGACGCTCCAATCCTTCGACCGTGAGCAGCCCCGCCCCAATAAAGCCCAGGCGCTCGGAGGCGTCAACGGGCAACCATCCGGGCCGCCCGCTAACAGCGGGCTTTTCTGCCCGGGCCACCGAGGCCGCTCTTGGACGGCCCCGTCCGCTGATGCTTTCCTCTTGTTAGTCCTGACCGTCTTGGCGGCGCCTGGAGGACCCGCTAGGCGCCGCCGCCTGCCGCCGGCACCGCCTCCGGGGTCGTCAGATCCTTGGGAATCTGCTCGCGCACTCGCTCGAAGGCGGCCAGCGCGCGGTCCAGATGCTCGTGCTCGTGGGTGGCCATCACGCTGGTGCGCAGGAGCGCTCCGCCACGCGGTACCGCGGGATAGAGCGCCACGTTGGTGTACACGCCTTCGTCGTAAAGCGCCTTCCAGAACAGCACCGCGCGCCAGTCGTCGCCGATCGTGACGGGCACGATGGGGGTGAGGATGTCCGAGCCATCGGGCATCGCGGTCGGCGCGACCACGTCGAAGCCCAGCTCGTCGAGCCCCTTCTGCAGGTAGCGCGCGTTCCCGAGCACACGGGCTAGCAGCTCGCGCCCCTCCGCTGAGCGGACCACCCGCAGCGCGCCCAGCGTGGCGCCCACCGCCGCGGGGACGCCCGAGGCGGTGAACATGAAGGCCCGCGACTGCACGCGCAGGAAGTCGATCACCTCGGCAGGGCCGGCGATGAAGCCGCCGCAGGATGCCAGGGACTTCGAGAACGTGCCCATTCGCAGATCGACCTCGTCCGCCACGCCGTAGGCCTCACACGCTCCCGTGCCGGCGGCTCCCAGCACGCCCACGCCGTGCGCCTCGTCGACCATCAGCCGGGCGCCGTGCTCGCGGCAAAGGCGCACGATGTCGGGCAGCGGGGCCAGGTCGCCCTCCATGGAGAACACGCCGTCGACCACCACGAGCGCGCCGCCGCCGTCGCGCTCGGAGCGCGTGAGCATCTTCTCCAGCCTGTCGAGGCGGTTGTGGCGAAACGGGCGGATGCGCGCTCGGGCCATGTAAACCGCGTCTAGGATCGACGCGTGGTCGCCCGAGTCGCAGATCACCGTGTCACCAGGGGCCAGCAGGGTGGAGATGCAGCCCACGTTTGCCTGGTAGCCGGTGGTGTAGACGATCGTCTCCTCGGTGCCCATCCAGTCGGCCAGCTCGCGCTCGAGCTCTAGGTGCAGCGGCGTGGTGCCGTTCATGAAGCGCGAGCCGGTCAGACCCGTGCCATAGGCCTCGAGGGCGTCACGGGCCGCCTGCTTGACCAGCGGGTGCCCGGTCAGGCCGAGGTAGTTGTTGGATCCGAGCGTGAGCCGCTCGCGCCCCTCCATCTGCACCACGGGACCCGGCTCGCCGTCCACCTGGCGGAAGTAGGGCAACAGGTCCTGCTCACGGGCGGCGGCCAGTTGCTCGAGGCGGTCGTGGTTGCGAGCCTTCTCGAAGAGATCGGGACGCACCATTGGGATGTAGGGTGCCACGCCGTGTCTTCCGTGGGAGTCCGCCCGGTCGAGTCGCGCGGCGATCTGCGCGCCTTCATCGACCTCCCGTTCGGCCTGCACGCCGGCTCGGCGCAGTGGGTGCCTCCGCTGAAGGTCGAGCGCCGCCTGTTCCTCAACAAGCGCTTCAACGCTTACTTCAAGCACGCTGACGCCCAGCTGTTTCTCGCCCGCCGCGAGGGCCGGGTGGTCGGACGCGTCAGCGCCCAGATCGACCACGCGTTCAACCGGTACCAGGGCAACGACTGGGGCCAGTTCGGCTTCCTCGAGGCCGAGGAGGACCAGGAGGTGTTCGAAGCGCTTCTCGAAGCGGCATCGGCGTGGCTGCGCGAGCGGCGGCGCGACCGGATGGTCGGCCCGATGGACTTCTCCATGAACGAGGAGAGCGGCGTGCTGATCGAGGGCTTCGAGCGCGAGCCCTTCATCAAGCAGCCCTGGCACCCGCCCTACTACCAGCGCATGTGCGAGCGGGCGGGGCTGACCAAGGCGGTCGACCTGTGGATGTGGGAGCTGCACATCACCGACCGCTCCAAGATGGTGCCTGCTCTGGTAGAGATGGCCGAGAGGCTCGAGCCCGACCACGGGATCCGGATCCGCAAGATGTCGCGGCGGCGCCTGGGCCGCGAGGTGGAGCTGTTCGGGGAGACCTACAACGAGGCCTGGAAGGACAACTGGGGCTTCGTGCCCTACTCCGAGGAGGACCTCAAGCACTACGGCCAGGAGCTGCAGGTGGTCTATGACCGCAACTGGTTCATGGGCGCGGAGAGGATCGACACCGGCGAGAGCGTGGGGGTGGCCATCACAGTGCCGGACATCAATCAGGTCCTCAAGAAGATGGGCGGGCGGCTGCTGCCCTTCGGCTGGTGGCACTTCATGCGCCGGCGTCAGATCATGGATCGCGTACGCGTCGGCTTTCTCGGGGTCAAGCCTGCCTACCAGCACACCGGCGTGGCCGCCGCGCTCTACGTCGAGCACTTCGACATGGCGATCGCGACACCCCAGAAGTGGGGCGAGATGGGCTGGATCCTGGAGAACAACGACGCGATGAACCGCGGCATGGAAGGGATGGGCGGCCGGGTGGTCAAGCGCTACCGGGTCTACGAGCGCGAGCTGTAGCGAGGACAAGCAGGGGGCACCGGACCGCGGCCCTCTACGAGGCGACCGGTGCGGGGGTACACTCGCCCTACGTGGCCGATTTCGCGGACAGCGCTCCGGAGCCCGGGTCCGTCCCCGAGCCGGTCGACGGCGAGCTGGTGCCGGCCGCGGGCGAGCTGATGCCGGCCGCGGGGGAGCAGGTGGCGGAGGTGCGCCGGCTGCCGGTGCTGGCCGAGGCGGACGGGGGTCAGCTCGACGCTCCGCGCCCGGTGTCGCTGCCGGCCACAGCGGCTGCCGCAACCGGTGGATTTCTCCTCGGCGTTGCCACGTTCGTGCTCGTGCGCGTGTTGCGCAGACCGTCCTCGGTGCGCCTGGCGCGGCGTCGCGGCCGCCTCGCTGCCCGCCGCCGCGGGGTCGATGTCGAGAGCACACGCTCGTTTCTCATAGATGTCCACCTGCTGAAGCGCTGATACCCACCGCAGCCCCCCCTCGGAACGCCGTCGTGGAGTGCGACGTGGTGCCCGTCGGTCCCTACCGGATGCCGCGCGGGGGTCGCGACGGGGTCATGCACCGCTCCCCCGACGGTGTGCTCTCCCGTCTCATGCACGTAGACGCGGAGGCGGTGATCGTGCGGGCCTGGCCCCGGTCGGGGAGCGTGCGGATCCGTGCGGAGGCCCTCTCACACCAGACAGCCGCCACGGCGGTGGAGCGGATGCGCTTCGCGCTGGGCACAGACCATGATCTCCGCCCCTTCCACCGGGCCTTCCGCCGCGACCGCCTGCTCGGGCCGATCATGCGCCGCAAGCCGTGGCTGCGTCCCTTCCGGCGTCCGGAGCCCTTCGAGGCTCTCGCCTGGGCGGTGTGCGAGCAGCTGATCGACGGAGCCAGGGCAGTGGACATCCAGAGAGGGCTCGTGGCCCGCCACGGACGCCGCAGCGCGTGCGGCACCCTGCGCGACGTGCCCTGCGCCGACGCCGTGTCGCGGCTCTCACCTGCCGAGGTCGAGCGCTGTGGGATGTCTCCCAAGCGGGCGCTCACGCTTGTTCGCGCCGCCCGGGAGGTGGCGTCGGGCCGAGCCGATCTGTCGCGCCACGAGCCGGCCTGGCGGCGTCTGCGCACCATCTCCGGAATCGGGCCGTGGACGATCGAGTGCCTGGCCTACCACGGCCAGGGCCGCGACGACCAGATCCCGGCAGGCGATCTCTCCTA
>Ga0136640_10001181_pt1 | contig 10363 bp, 8 predicted proteins | sample AntDrymUQ8642106_2_FD_105498 | JGI IMG/M metagenome (GOLD analysis project Ga0136640, IMG submission 105498) | Polar desert sand microbial communities from Dry Valleys, Antarctica - metaG UQ864 (21.06) | ecosystem: Environmental > Terrestrial > Soil > Desert | place: Antarctica: Dry Valley...
AGGCTCGGGCGGCGGCAGTTTCTGGCGGCGGGCGCGCTGGCTTCGGCGGGTTTGTTGTTGAGTGGATGTCGGCAAGAGGCGGCGCAGCAGGCGAGCCAGGGCGGTAGCGGGTCAGGCGGTTCCGGCGGCATCTTTCCTGACACGCCGGAGTACAACTTCGTGTTCATCAACCACGTAACCACCAACCCATTCTTCGTGCCGACGCAGTATGGGATAGAGGACGCGCAGGCGCTGCTCGGGACGACGTCGCAGTGGACGGGTTCGGAGGATTCTGTCGTCCAGGACATGGTCAACGAGATGGACACGGCCATCTCGGGTGGCGCGGATGGCATCGCCGTGTCGGTGGTTGACCCGGAGGCTTTCAACGACCCGATCCAGAACGCCCTCGATCAGGACATACCCGTGATCGCCTACAATGCCAACGGCGCAGGGCCGGGGACGAACCCGGCGCTCGCGTACGTGGGGCAGGACCTTTTCCAGTCCGGCGTGGAGATGGGGAACAGGATCGTGGAGATCGTGGACGAGGGGCTGGTGGCGCTGTTCATCGCGACGCCGGGCCAGCTCAACATCCAGCCACGCATAGATGGGGCGAAGCAGGCCATAGAGGACTCAGGTGCGAACATCGAGATCCAACAGGTTACCACGGGCGCCGAGGCGACGGAGGAGCGGTCCAGGATCGAAGCCTGGTACAACGGCCACAAGGACGCAGCCGGGATGTTCGCCGTGGACGCGACCAGCACCCAGGGCGTTGCCCAGGTGATGGAGCAGTTCGGGCTGCACGATAAGGGCGTCAAGGCCGGGGGCTACGACCTGCAGCCGCAGACCCTGGAGCTCATGGAAGGCGGTCACATAGACTTCACCATAGACCAGCAGCCGTATTTGCAGGGGTTCCTGCCGGTCATGCAACTCTACCTGTACAAAATCTCCGGCGGGATCACAGGACCGGCGGAGACGAACACGGGCCTCGTCTTCATAACACCGGATACCGTAGACCGCTACCTCCAGACAGAGTCGCGCTTCGAGGGCGACTCGGAGGTACAGAAGATCGTCAAGGCCCCAGCGTAGGCCGGGGGGGAGACTTGAGCGAGAAAACCGGAGAGACCTCAGAAAGGGCCACCGCGTCAGGGAGCGGGACTCGGGAACCCGGTCCCGCCCGCCGTCTGCTCGGCGCTCTGGTCCGGGTGCGCGAGGCTAGCATCCTGCTGGTCGCGGTGGTGCTGGCATTCTATTTCCAGGCCGCGAACTCCGCATTCCTCTCGCAGCAGAACATCCTCTCGATCGCCCGGTTCGCCGTGCCATATGTGGTGATCGCGGCGGCCTTGTGCCTGCTGCTCATCTGCGGCGAGATAGACCTCTCGGTCGGCCAGTCGTTCGCGTTCGCGCCCATCGTCATGTACCTGGCCTACGATAAGCTCTTCCTCGTGCTGCCGCTCGCCGTGCTCGTGGGGTTGCTGGCCGTGGCCCTGGTGGGGCTGATAAACGGTGTGATCACGGTCTACCTCGGCGTCTCTTCGCTCATCGCGACGCTCGGGATGTACTTCTTGCTTGCGGGCCTAAGTGTGACACTGACCGGCGGTTTTCCGGCGACTCCGCCGGACACGAACGCCACGACCCAGGTACTCGGGGAGTACGCTTGGTCAGGGACGATCTGGGCGCTGGTGATCGTGGTTTTCCTCCAGGTGTTGCTTTCGCGCACCCGGTGGGGGCTGCACACCTATGCCACGGGTGGCAACCCGCTCGGTTCGAGGGAGGCGGGCGTGAACGTGGCGCGTATCAAGATCGGCAACTTCATCCTCTGCGCCGTGCTCGGCGGGTTCGTCGGGATCATCGAGGCTTTCCGCATAAGCTCCATAGACCCGCTGGCCGGCGGCCCGCAACTCGTGCTCCTGTGTATCGCCTCGGCGGTTATAGGGGGGACGGCGCTCCTCGGCGGGGTCGGGACCGCGACCGGCGCGTTCCTAGGGGCGTTGGTCCTGATCATCCTGCAAAACGGCTTCACGCTGCAAGGCATAAGCGCCTACACCTTCAACATCATCCTCGGCATAGCGATTCTCATAGCCATGATCCTCAACGTCTACGTCGCCCGCCTCCGCAGCGCCGGGAGGGTGTGATGGAGAACGGCAACGGTTCGGACTTCCTGCGCGCGGAGGGCGTCGTCAAGGACTTCGGGGCGGTCTCGGTCCTCAAGGGCGTGGACATGCACGTCAAGAAGGGAGAGGTGCTCGGCCTGATCGGAGACAACGGCGCGGGCAAGAGCACGCTGCTAAAAACCATCACCGGCTTCCATCGCCCTGACGGCGGACGAATCCTTATCGAAGGCAAAGAAGTCAGCCTCCGCTCCGTCTCGCAAGCACGCTCTTTAGGCATCCAGACCGTCTACCAGGACCTCGCGCTCGTCAACGAGTTGTCCGTCTTTCACAACATGTTCCTGAACGGCGAGCTGACCGTTGGACCGTTCCTCAACAACCGCGCAATGAAGGAAAAGACGGCCCAATATATGGAGGACATGGGCGTCAACATCCCTTCTATAGACACCGAGGTCGCCCGTCTATCCGGCGGACAGCGACAGGCTATCGCCGTGGCCCGCGCCGTCTATTCGGATGCGAAGATGCTCTTGCTGGATGAGCCGTTGGCGGCGATGGGGGCGAAGGAGGGGGCGTTGATCCTCGACCTGATACAACGCCTCAAAGAAGAACGCGGCATACCCATGATCCTCATAGTCCACAACTACGCTCAGGTCTTCGACGTGTGCGACCGCGTGAACCTCCTCCGCAACGGTCGCATCGAATTTGATAAACTCGTCGGCGAGACCTCCGTGGAGGAGCTAACCGAAATAGTCATCTCCGAATATCGCAAGGCCCGACAGGGAAACTGAAGAGAAGGTCTCTCGTCACCGGCGTCCTGTAGCAAGAAATCGTTCGAGGCATGAAAATACTTGAATAGTGGCGGATCGTGGACTATGGTATCCGCTTCTTCTCCAATTCGGGAGAGGATGCATGCGAAAGGAGCCGACCGACGGAGCGAACAGGCTATCTACGAACTCACACGAAACCTCTCGTGTTCTCCGTATTCTCGTGGACCCGAGAGTCGCAGAGTAGCTAACCCGGCCGGTCTTCGGCACAACCTTTCGAAAGGGCGAGATAACCGTGGACGAACATGTCAACGGACAGCCATCAAAGACGTTCCCGGAAATTCCCGACACTGAGCAATGCCTGCACCGGCTCGTCGAGCAGCAAGCGCGCCGGACCCCGGATGCCCCGGCTGTCGAAGATGAACGTATCGTCCTCACCTACGAGGAGTTGGACCGGAAGGCTGACCTTCTTGCGGCGCACCTTCGCGCCGAGGGCATCGGCCCGGATGGAATCGTTGGCGTCTTCATGGACCACGGCGCTTTTTACGTCGTGGCGTGCCTGGCGGCTTTGAAGGCTGGCGGTGCGTACTTGCCGCTGGAGCTGGCTAACCCGGATACCTTGCTAGAAAAGGTCGCCGATGATGCGGAATTGCGTGTCGTCATTACCCAGGATCATCTGTCCGGACGCCTCCCTGAAGAGCAGACACGCTTCTGCCTGGACGATGGCTGGGAGGAGCGGGTCGAAAAAGGCGAGCCGGAGAACGCGGTCGAGCCAACGCAAGATAATCTGGCATTCGTGGCGTATTCTTCGGGGACGACCGGCAACCCGAAGGGCATCGCCAACCCGCATCGCGCACCGGTGCGCTCGTATTTGTGGCGCTTTGGTATCGTGGACTACGAGATCGGTGATCGGGCGGGGTGCAATATTTTCTTCGTGTGGGAGATGTGGCGTCCGCTGCTGCGTGGGGCGACGACGGTAATCATCCCGGACGATGTGATCTACGACCCGGCGGCTTTGATCTCTTTCCTGGAAGAGCGGAAGATTACGGAGGTCATGCTGACGCCTTCGCTCCTGGGATCGGTCCTCGACGCCGGAGGCCCGGACATCGAACGCCGTCTTCGTTCTCTGAAGACGCTGATGTTCAACGGCGAGGTCGTCACCCAGAACCTTGCTCGCCGGACCCTGGATCTTCTGCCGGACGTGCGCGCGGTCAACGTGTACAGTATCAGTGAGACGCACGAGGTCGCCGCAGGCGACGCGCGGGACTTGTTGGAAAGCGCCTCGGCCACGTACTGTCCCGTGGGCCAGCCCGCTGACCCTGAGTACATTTACGTGCTCGACGAGGACATGAACCCCGTCCCGGATGGCGAGAGAGGGGAACTCTACGTCGGGGGAGACTTGCTGGCCCGTGGCTACGTCAAGCTCCCCGAAGTCACGGCGGAACGCTTTGTACCCGACCCGTTTTCTCCTGAAGACGGCGCCAGGATGTACCGCACCGGGGATGAGGCGCGGCTGTTGCCGGATGGGAACCTGGAGGTCCTGGGCCGCGTGGATTTCATGGCGAAGGTCCGGGGCTACAGCGTCCAGTTGGGGGCCGTGGAGGCTGCCATCGAGGAACATCTCGCCGTGCGGGACTGCGTGGTGATCGCCGATGGAGAGGAGGGCGAGGACAAGCGTCTGGTCGCCTATCTGGTCCGTGGTGACGAGGAGGACCAACGTTTCGGCGGCTGGGAGGTGGATGCCCGGACGGGGCGTGGCCCGGAGATCCGGCGTCGTCTCACGCAGAGTTTGCCGCACTACATGATCCCGGCTGTCTTCGTGGAGGTGGATTCGCTGCCGCTCCAGGATTCTACCGGCAAGGTGGATCGCGACAACCTTCCGGCTCCTCCCGTCCGCGTAGTCCCAGCCTCGACGGCGGAGTTCACCGAAGCTCTGTCAGCTGAAGCTCCCCGCGCAGAGAAGGAAGTTCGGCTGGCCCGGATCTTCGAGTCGGTCCTTCTCCAGGAAGAAGGGGATGTTCGCCGTGACGACGATTTCTTCGACATCGGTGGACACTCGCTGGCGGCAGCCGAACTAGTCGAGGTCGTGGAGGACGCCTTCGGTGCGCGCCTCCCGATTCAGACGGTCCTCGACCATCCCACGGTGGCCGGTATGTGCGATCGGATAGAAGCCCTCCAGCGCGGCGAGGCAGCGGGCGAGCGGCAGGCGTCGGTGGCCGAACTGCGCGCCGGGGCCGTTCTGGAGCCGGAGATCAAGCCGCTGGAGACGGACGCTGATGCTCCCGTCTCCTTGCGGGACGCGGAGCATGTGTTCCTGACGGGGGCCACGGGATTTTTAGGCGCGTTCCTGCTCGACAAGGTGCTTGCGCGGACGGATGCGACGGTCCACTGTCTGGTGCGTCCGCGCAAGGGTTCCGAACCGATGAGTGTCCTCCGGGACAACCTCAAACGGTATGGGATCTGGGACTCGGAGAACGCACGACGAATCGTCCCCGTGGCGGGCGACCTCGGAGAGCCGTTGTTCGGACTGGACGAAGATAACTTCGACGAACTGGCGTGCGAGTCTGACGTGGTGATTCACGCTGGCGCCGCAGTGAATCTGGCTTACCCGTACTCCGCGCTCGAAGCGGCTAACGTGGGCGGGACCCGCGAGGCGTTGCGCCTGGCCTGCCGCTACGGGGCAAAGCCGGTGCATTTCGTGTCTTCCAATGGGATCTTCGCCCCGGACACGGGCCTGTGCGAGGAGGACACGGATCTCGACTCCCTAGCGGCAGCCCGCGAGGACGGCTACGGCCAGAGCAAGTGGGTCGCGGAGAAGCTGGCGTGGCAGGCGGCGGAGCGCGGATTGCCGGTAAGCGTGTACCGTCCCGGCAACATATCGGGGCATAGCGAGAGCGGGGCGTCAAACCCCCGCGACCTCACGGGCGCGATCGTCGCCGGTTCACTGCGGCTCGGGCTCTCCCCCGAAGTCGAGGGATGGCGGATGGAGATGACCCCCGTGGACTTCGTGGCGCGCGCGATCCTCGCCATAGCCGACCGCCCCGAGGAGTGGGGCCGCGCATTCCATCTCGCCGATCCCGCCCCAACGCTGGCGGACGAAGTCTTCTCCTGGCTAGAAGAAGCCGGCTACGATCTCGACCGAATCTCCTACGCGGACTGGCTGGAAGCTGCAAACGGCACCTCGCAGCAGGACGCGGAAGACCCCATCACCGGTGTCCTGCTCGGGGCGGCGCCGGAGGCGGATGATCTCGGCGACGGCAACGCCTACGACGACAGCAACACGCGCCGCACCCTCGAAGATAGCGGCCTCCGGCGCCCCGAGACCAGTGCCCGGCTACTGGAGACCTACGCCCGCTACTTTGCCAGCCAGGGTTGGACCCCGGAGCCGCGCGAGCTATCCGCTGGCCGTCCGGCGTGAACGGTGGTTCTTTACAGGGCAAGGCCGCCGTGGTCGTGGGCGCATCCAGCGGCATAGGCGCAGCCGTCGCCCGCGCCCTCTCCCGCGAAGGCGCGCCCGTCGCGCAACATGGACGTCACGGATCGGGAATCAGTTCGGGCGCTCGTGACGCGGGCGGAAGAAAAATTCGAGCCGGTCGAGGTTCTCGTCAACTGTGCTGGGGTGATGTACTACACGCTGATGGCGAACCTGCGCGAGGATGAGTGGGAGCGCACCGTCAGGGTCAATTGCGAGGGAGCGTTGAACTGCGTTGGGGCTGTGTTGCCGGGGATGCCCTCGCGGGGAAGGGGAGCACATCGTCACGATCTCCTCCGACGCTGGACGCAAAGTGTCCCCCAGCCTCGCAGTCTACTCGGCGAGCAAATCATTCGTCGAGGCGCTATCTCAGGGACTGCGACTGGAGACGGCTGGCATGGGCGTCAAGGTCACGACCGTCCGGCCAGGCAACGTCGCGACCGGCCTCCTGGATGCGGGCACCGACGAGGAGGCGTTGGAGCGGTACACGCAGCGAAACGGGGTTCAGGTCTTGGAACCCGAGGACGTGGCGGCGTCGGTAGCGTGGGCTTTGACGCGGACGGATCCCGTCGCCGTCAACGAAGTCCTTGTGGAGCCCCGCGACGAGCCGGCGTGAACTGGCTTCTAACCATCAGCTCTTCACTCCGCTCGCTTCGGAAGTCGCATTCATCTTTCCCAATCTCCCGAACAGAACAGGACGCGACCCCGTTACCCGGATTCCTTATCAGCCGGTGCTGATTCCCCACGCGCTGGTGAAGGATTCGCCGGGTGGGATCACGCGCAACCCCGCGCCGGTGTTGAAGGCGTTGGGGGCGCAGGTCATTGGCTCGATGGCGACGGCGCGCCGCTGATCGGCTTCGGGGAGCGTATCTCCGGTGAATGCCTGGATGAACCCGTGCGACTCGTCCATCCAGACCGTGATGGCGAAGCCGTCCTCGGGGTTGGTTAGCGCGACGCGGGCGTAGCCGTCGGAGTCCGGGATCACATCGGTGAAACACGTATCTAGCTGTACGTCCCCGATCTCCCGTTCCTCCCTGAAGTCGAAGTCGGTCCCCTCTACGCTCGTTTGACCCGTGGGGATGAGCCGGTCGTCCGTCTCCAGATAGGTCGAGGCCGGGAGCCGGAGCGTCGCCGCATTGATGAGCGGCGTCCCGACGATGAAGTATGGATGATACCCGGCTCCGAAAGGCAGCGGTCCCGGCCCGATGTTGGTTGCGGTCGTGGCTACTGTCAGGCCCGCGTCCGAGAGCGTGTATTCGATCTGCGAGGCGAGCGTGAACGGGTAGCCCTCCTGCGGGTGTAGACGCTGGATCAGGACCACCTGTGAGTCGGTCCAGCTCAGGGCCGTCCAGTTCAGCCAGCGCGCCAGACCGTGGATGGCGTTGTTTTTCCCCGGTTCGGTGAGGGGGAGTTGGTTTTCTTTCCCTTCGAATTCGTAGAGGCCGTCTTCCACGCGGTTTGGGAACGGCAGGAGCACCTGTCCGTGGGAGAACTCGCTCATCTCCTCGGGGCCGAAGGTGTCCAGTATCTCGCGTCCCGCCACCTGGAAAGAGCGCAGCGTCGCCCCAACCTCCGTCACCGTGACCCGCTGGTCGTTGTGGAAGATCTCGAATTGATCACCTGTCGGAAACACCGCGTAACCTCCCGTCTCTTGTGCCCGTTCCGCCGGTGAAACGGATGCCCCCCACCGCCAGCCAGCGCCTCCGGCCACCACGCTTTGTAAAAACCTCCGGCAGTCTATCCTCCGTCCAGCGACCTCTGAGAAAACGAATCCTCGTTCATGCGGACCATGCTCGTATCGCCTGTTCCACGGTGGGCATCCCTTCCCCGAATATCCGGGCAGCATTATACCGGTGGTCTCTACTCCCGGTCGAAGAATGGGATGCCGGTTGCGGGAGCGGAAGGTTGGCTCACCGATACCGCGCTCTTCCCTGGCTCGCGCTCCGCTCAGCACCGAGGGCCCGACGGCCCGTATGGCGACTGTCTCGATGTGCGTGATCTTCGGCGCGCTTGTGTCTTGGCTTTCTATGACGGGATCGCGAGTTGTCTCGTTCGGTGCTTTGCGGGCACTACTTTGCTATAGACACCGCAAGCTAAAGTAAAAAAGAGAAGTGGCCGAATATGATCCAGATGGCAAGAGGTCGAAGAGAAAGGTGGACGAATATGATCCAGGTAACGATAGAGGTCAAGGGAAACACAGTCAGCCAGCGCGTGCGGGTCACGGCGCCGAATGTCGAGCAGGCACTCGAGTTGGCCGGCGCGAGCAGGCCGGATAAGCGGGTGCGCGTAGTCTTCCCGATAGAATCGGAAGCTTTCTTTACTGGAGACCGCGTCCCGGCGGGAGTTTCACCGGCTCCACCGGGATTGGAGCAAGCCGCATAGCAGACCCCCGGTGCCATTGCGCCGGGAAGAGAGGCGGAGAGATGAGAAATACATCACGCAACAGTTCAGGCGTCGACCGCATCATCTGCCCGAGGTGCGAGATCGGACACCTGGAGGCCCGGAGCATGGAACTGGCTGGCTGCACGTCCTGTGACAGCGTCGTGGAGTTAGGCGTCCTGCACGCGCTGCGCTGGATAGTCGCCCTGCCGGACTCTAGGGGAGGTCATGCCTGTGAGTGCGGCCACCCCGAGATGCGCCGCCTCCCCGATGGCGTGTTCTGGTGTCCGTCCTGCGGATCGGAGGTCCTGCCCGTAGTTCAGGATCACGCCGCCTCGGATCACGCCGCCTCGGATCACGCCGGCCCGGATCACGCCGGCCCGGATCACGCCTCACCCGATCCGGGAACCTGAAGACGCCGCTCCGTCTCCCTTACGACGTCCCCATGTGCGCCCTGACGCCGGCCCCGATCTCGATTGCGAAATCCGGATAGGGGCCGAGCCGCTCGTCGGCGAGCCGGGTCAAATCCCAGAGGTCCGTGACGCCGCTCCGCAGACCTTCCCGGACCACTCTCTCCACCCTCTTTGTGAATTCTAGCGACCGATCCAGGAATTCCGGGACCTCTCCTCCTTGCATCGGCGGATAATGCGCTGTAAGCAGGTGTTCGGGGTTCAAAGCGCGGAGCTGGCGGATGGTGGACCGGTACGCACTGGCATCGAAGTAGCGTGGCGGCTGCAATAGCTTCCCCTCGCGGTCGTAGATGCCTCTCTCTAACGCGGCGTCTATGACAATGGCTGCGCCGCTCCTCTCGTCCCACAGGCCGAGATGTCCGGGCGTGTGGCCTGGTAGATGCAGAACCTCGACCCGCCAGTCCGGTCCGAGCCGTAGCGTCTCCCCGCCGCGCAGCCCCGTGTCTATAGGGGAGTCGCCGTCCAGCTCGGTTCGGAGCCATTTCACAGACTCCTCATCTGGCCCGAAGCCATAAGGCTCGGACCAGCGGTAGATTTCGGCGAGCATCAGTTCTCTGTTTTCGATCCAGGCGAGATCTTTCTCCCCGCACAGAAATCGCAGGGACGGGATCATCTCTTTCAGCGCTCGATTACCGCCACAGTGGTCAACGTCGGCGTGGCTGATGAACACTTCATCCACGTCTTCGGTAGAGAGACCGATCCCCTCCAAATATGGGACGATGACCGCCCCCGGCGTCCCGGCGAGGCCGGTGTCCACGAGTATCTTCCTGTCCTCTCCGGCTAGGAGATACTGGCATATGAACCGTGTCCCCAGGTCCGATTCGATGCGGTGGATGCCAGGTAGTATCTCCATTTTCAGTCCTCCTTCCGAAGTCCACGATGAACCACTCTGGATTCGCCTGTTTTCTAAAGACTGGTACTTTGCGTTTTGCGGAGTGAGGCGCCGACCTCGTGCAGGTGGGAGAGGATCTCGCGGTAGGACTGAAGCACGCTCGTCTCGTGGAAGGGGATCCCATGTTCCCGGCAGAAGTCTTTGATGATCGGCTGCGCCTCCTTGAGCTTGTTCCGGGGCATCCTCGGGAAGAGGTGGTGTTCGATCTGGTAGTTGAGTCCCCCGTACCAGTAGTCGGTGATCGGGTGCCCGAAGACGTTGCGGCTGGTCAGCACCTGTCGGCTCAGGAAGTCAACCTG
>Ga0136640_10001183_pt1 | contig 10339 bp, 8 predicted proteins | sample AntDrymUQ8642106_2_FD_105498 | JGI IMG/M metagenome (GOLD analysis project Ga0136640, IMG submission 105498) | Polar desert sand microbial communities from Dry Valleys, Antarctica - metaG UQ864 (21.06) | ecosystem: Environmental > Terrestrial > Soil > Desert | place: Antarctica: Dry Valley...
ATCCGCATGCTCCAGGTGGGCTTGCGGTACCATCGCGAGCTCATCACCCACCGAGAACTCACGCATCCCCAAGTTTGGAATCGATTGGTACCCTTGGCGCTCATGGCATTTGCCGTCCTTTTCTCTTTGATCTGGCTCATCGCCCTGGAGTTGGGAAGCAGTCAAGGGCAGATCCGAATGTCGATTCCGGAGTTGCTCTTTGGAGTATTGCTTGGGGCTGCCATCGTTTTGGGGATGACGCTTTTCAGTGTGAAGACAGCCACGGCGTCCAGCTTTGCAATAGCGATGGGTGCCGCAGGTTGTTTGGTCGTCGCCACAGCGCCTTGGTGGGCATCCGGCATTGATCCCCTGAGAGACGACATGCTTTTATCCTGGGAGTCGGTGCTGCGATCGGCAATAACCCTGTATTGCGCCGGTGGCCTCTCCTATTTCACGTTTCGGAGCGTCCGCGCCAACGCCTTGCGACTGCAACTCTTCGGTGAAGAAACGGTTGTCGAGCGGCTTCTGATGCTGTCGGCGGCGCTGGCGGTATTCTCTCTTTCAGCATGGACATTTGAGTTCGGTCTGTGGTCCATCAATGTCAACGCCCCTCTCCTCTTCATGGTGTATATCGCGATACCTCTTTTCAGTATCTTGTTCGTTCCGCTTGCTGCCCAGGCCATCTTCGTCCGACGGTGGCACCACAGCGCCGATGGAAAACCAAGAACCACCCAAGCACCGCTGAACAACTCCATTCAAGATTTTCTGCTTTTCCCGATACTTACCATCGCATCGTATGCAATCTTCAGGTTCCTGAGCGGGCTGGCTATCAACATTGATGAGGGCTTGGCTACAGTAGGAGTCATCCTCGGCTTGGGATTGCCCATCGTGCTCGAGCGTGCCCACACGATCATCACGAGCAACAACACGACGCACATTCAGATGCAGACCGAACGAGTCGCCAAACTGGATTGGCTCCAACTGGAAAAGGACCAATTTCTCCGCGAGCTCAATAGCTGGATTGACGAGCAAAACAGACTCTCCTATGTCATTTGCCCGACGATCCCGATCCTCAAGTGGTGGTCCAACTGTAACGACAACGATGAGAATCAAACTTGGAAACACATTGTTGACCCGTCAAACCAGGACAACGATGCCATTCTTACCCTTGGCGCTGCTAAGAACACCATAAGGGACGAGGCGTGAACTCTCCCAAGTGACCGGGGCCGAGATGCGCTCGCCAACCCTACCAGACGCCTTCTCATGGCTCGGTGGCGTCCCGCGGGCCGAAAACTCGGAATGACGATCAGGCTTGGACAGAGTTCTCCTGGCTCGATTGCAAGCATGGCACGCGGGTTCACGCGGAAACCGTTGCGTGCTACGGGCGGAGCGGTGACGATGCGTCTATTGATACGGTGGGCGACGAAAGCGGTGGAACCGGGGGTGACATGAAGATCACGAGCATCGAGGCGGAAGTCATACGGGTTCCCTACACGGGCGAGGTGCGGCCGGCGTGGTCGCCCGGGACGTTGTGGAAGGAATCGGCGACCACACTCTACCGCGTCCACACCGACGAAGGCGTGACCGGAATGGGGGCGAGCCGGGGATCGCCCGAACTGGTCCGCGATCTGGTCAGCCCGCGGCTGGTGGGCGAGGATCCGTCCCGGATCGAGCCGCTCGTGCGGACCATCATCAATTCAGCCGGCGGGTGGGCAGCGGTGCCAGTTGCCTGCGGCATCGAGACTGCCCTCTGGGACCTGATGGGCAAGGTGGCCGGACTGCCGCTCTACAAGCTCTGGGGCGCGCATACGGACCGGGTGCGCGCCTACGCCAGCCTCGTCGAGACACGCTCGCCGGAGGTTCGCGCGGAGGACGCCCTGCGGCTGCTCGACCGCGGCTACCGGGCGATCAAGCTCCGGCTCAAGGCGGCCACGATCAGAGAGGACATCGCTCAGGTCGAGGCCGTCCGCCAGGCGGTCGGGGACCGCATGGCGATTATGGTCGACGCCAACCAGGCCCAGGAACCGGGCACGCCGGGGAGCGAAAACGACGTGGTGTGGGGTTACGACCGGGCACTGGCGACCGCGCGCGAACTGTACCAGCTCGGTGTCCTGTGGCTGGAAGAGCCCCTGGGTCGCTACGAATTCGACAACCTGACCCGGCTGGCGGCGGCGAGCGACCTGCCGCTCGCCGGGGGCGAGAACAACATCGGCCTGCATGAGTTCCGGTTGCTCATCGACCAGGATTGCTACGACGTGATGCAACCGGATGCGCTCGTTTGCGGCGGGCTGAGCCTCTTGCGCAAGGTCGCGGGTTACGCGCAAATGCACCACAAGCCAATCGCCCCGCATCACGGCGGCAACGGATTTGGCATTGCCGCGCATCTCCACCTGTGCGCGTCGCTCGCCAACGCGACCTGGCTGGAGCTGTTGCAGGACCCGCCCGCGCTCGAAGTCGAGGAGTTCCAGGGACTGCTGGCGGCGCCGCTGACGCCGGATGCCGACGGATTCGTCCGGGTGCCGGAAGGGCCCGGACTGGGTGTCGATCTGAACGAACGGTGGACCCGGGTGGCCTGACCGTCGACTCGTTCCGTGACGCAAGATGGAAGAAGCCAATCGCGGTAACCCGCCCTATGCTGGAAATCAGAGCTTCAGCCCAATTGCCTGGAGGTTTTCGACGTATGAAGGAGACATCGCCCGTGAGCAAGATCACGCCGTTCCTGTGGTTCAACGACAACGCTGAAGAGGCGATGACGTTCTACTGCTCGCTCTTCGACAATTCCGCGATCAACGACGTCAAGCGGCAGGGCGAGAGTGGTCCGGCCTTCATTGTCTCTGCCCGGATCGCTGGCCAGGAGGTCGTCGCCCTCAACGGCGGGCCGGACCACCAGTTGAGTGAAGCCTTCTCGTTCGTGATCGACTGCGAGGATCAGGCGGAGATCGACCGCTACTGGGCGGCGCTGACCGCCGATGGCGGCGAGCCCGGTCCGTGCGGCTGGCTCAAGGATCGGTTCGGCCTCTCGTGGCAGGTGGTGCCACAGGCCCTGATCCGGCTGATGAACGATCCCGACCCGGAGAAGGCGGGCCGGGTGATGGAAGCGATGATGCGGATGACCAGGATCGATATTGCCCAACTGGAGCAAGCCTCCGCGTCGAGCTGACGCAAGCCTCGTCCTGGCAAGGAAACGCGCGTTCAGCCAAGTGTCAGACACGCCTCAGCGAAACGTCAGGTTTTCCCGCTATCCTCGTAAGTGGAAATACGTGAGCACCACAACCCTCCGTTTTTCCTCTCTCCTCCCCCCCCACCCTAACGAGCGGGACTTCAATACATGGAGTCCCGCTTGTGGTGTCCCCAGTGATTGTCTCCACACATGATTCCATTCCCGGTATTGTTCACCCACCTGGTATGGCGGGTGCCGCTACGGACCGTATACTTCGGTCCTGCCGGACAGCGGCGGGCGCGGCGAATATGAGGACATCGATGAACACGCGGGGCACGTCATGAGCGCGCGGGATTCCGGCCAACCCACCAGTCCAGGTGCAGGCAAGCCGACCCCGTTCGGGATGCCCGCTGCCGCCGCCGAAGACGCCCTGGCCCGGCGTATGGGCGTGACCTTCAACGATCCCTACCTGCTCCGGTTGGCCCTGACTCACCGCTCGGTCCTCCAGGACTGGATTCTGCTCGATGAGGTCGATGCCAGGCTCCAGAGCAACGAGCGGCTGGAGTTCCTCGGTGACGCCCTCCTCGGCGCCTTTGTTGCCGAATACCTGTACCTCCAGGATCGTGAGGCGGACGAAGGCGAACTGACCCGGCGCCGGGTCGCCATCGTCCGCGCCGAGACGCTCGTCCGCTGGTCCCGCGAACTCGATTTGCCGGAGTGCCTCTACCTGGGAACCGGGGAGCGCGTCACCGAGAGCCTGCGCGACCGGATGCTGGCCGGGGCGTACGAGGCGCTCGCCGGGGCGATTTACCTCGACGCGGGACGCGAGGCCGCCGAGCGGTTCGTGCTCAGCTTCCTCGATCGCGACGGCCAGTCGATCCGGATGAGCGAGCTCGACGCCAACCCCAAGGGCCGGCTCCAGGAAATCCTGCAGGACCGGGCGATTCCGGCGCCGGACTACGTCACGGTGGCCGCTGAAGGTCCCGATCACGCCCGCCAGTTCACGGAGGCGGTCATCGTCGACGGCACCCAACTGGGCATCGGCACGGGGCGAAGCAAGCGCGTGGCCCAGCAGGAAGCCGCCCGCCAGGCGATCCTCGCCCTCGAAGCGACCGGGGAAGAGGAGCCTGGCTGAGCCCTGGCCGTGATTCCCCAACGCCTGCGACGGGTCCCGTGTCCGTGATGTACCATTCCCGTCCGCCCCGACTTGCGGACGGAAGGGACATCACGCCGGCTCCCGCCGCGTGCGCGAACCGGCGAAAAGTGAGGGACCCAATGGTGGATACGATCCGATGCGGTTGCGATGAGTTCCGGTGGCGGCGACTGGTGACGCGGCGTCACCTGCTCCAGGGTGGGGCTGGCCTGGCCGCGCTCGGCCTGGGCCTGCCCGCCGCCCAGTTCGCGGCGGTGGCGCAAGAGGCGACCCCAGCCGCGGCGACCGGAGGTCGTGTGGTGATTCAGGGCGCGGAACGGTCGCCGGTCGAGAACAACACCTACATCAGTCCGCAGGTCGAAATGTACGGGGAGATCGAAGTTGGCCAGCACAGCTTCGTGGCCAGCAACACGATCCTCTCCGCCTCGGTGGGCTCGCGCGTCAGTCTCGGCAACGAGAACAACTGCCAGGACAACGCCTACCTTCTGGCCGACGATGCCAACCTCTTCTTCGGCGACATGGTTTCGATTGCCCACCAGGCGGTGATCGAAAGTTCGACCGTCGGCGACTTCACGTTCTTCGGCTTCCGCTCCCGCACCCTCAATTGCGAGGTTGGCGAGGGCGCGATGATCATGCACAACACCACCGTCGAGAACGTCACGATCCCGCCGAACCGGATCACACCCCTCGGCGTTTACATCGGCACCCAGGCGGAGGCCGACGCCCTGCCTGAGGTAACCGAAGCGAACGACGAGTTCAAGCACGAAGTCCAGGAGGTCAACCTCGCCTTCGCCGAGGGCTACATCGCCCTCTTCGAGGAGCTTGGCCCGAGCGGCGTGGAGGGAGTGGGTCCTAACCCGTCCACCGAGTTCAATCCGGAATCCATCGATCCCCAAATCGGCGAGGGAACGGTGCTGGCGGAGTTGGTCCGGATCGTGGGCGATGTGCGGCTCGGCGAGGAGAGCACCGTTGGCCAGCGCACGGCGATCCGGGCTGATGAGGGCACTCCCATCGTGATCGGCCGCCGCGCCCGGATCCAGAGCCGCACGACCTTCCACGCCCTCAACGGCACCAGTATCGAGATTGGCGAGAACGCGCAGATCGGCGACGGCAACGTCATCCACGGGCCGCTCGTGATTGGCGACAACTTCGTCTCCGAGGATGACTGCGTGGTGTTCCAGGCGACGGTCGAGAACAAGGTGACGGTTCGCACCGGCGCCACCGTCGCCGGCGATTTCGTGCTGCGCGAGGGCACGATCGTGCCCGAAGGCGCGGTCGTCACCACCCAGGAAGAGGCTGACGCGCTCCCGGTGCTGTAGGTCCGCAGCCTCGCCGCTCATTCGATTCATGGTAGGGGAGCACCTTGTGTGCTCCCGTGGATGGCTAACACCTGGAAGGTGGCCTGGTGGTCCGTCACCATTCATCCGCCGCCTGCCCATTTCGTCATTCCGAGCTTGCGAGGAATCCCCCGGCGAAGCCGGTCCGCGGCAGCGGACACCCAGACTGACCACCCGGGATCGACCTCCGGTCGATGCGCTTCGCGCGGGGATTCTTCCGCTTCGCGTCAGAATGACGGGTCTTATGGCAACATCCTTGCAGGGTGTTTCGCTGGCTCCCGAACACGATCCTGAACCATCGGCCACGATTCCTGCTACCCTCAATGGGTGCAAGCCGCGCTCGCCCAGGGGGCCGATCGACAAGGAGTGTGGACGTGGCGGGTGGTTCCTTCGACGAGATCGCGATCTTCAGCGGCAATTCCAACCCCTGGCTCGTGGACGAGATCTGTGACTACATCGGCATCGTCCGGGGCCGGGCCGATGTCTTCAAATTCAGCAACGACAACACCTTCGTCCGCATCGGCGAGAGCGTGCGCCAGAACGATGTCTACGTCGTCCAGTCGTTCACCACCCCGGTCAACGACGCGATCATGGAAATGCTGATCATGATCGACACCCTCTCCCGCGCCTCGGCCGGCCGGATCACGGCGGTCATCCCCTACTACGGCTACGGCCGCACCGACAAGAAGGACCAGCCGCGGGTGCCGATCACGGCCCGGCTCGTCGCCAAGCTGATCGTCCAGGCCGGAGCCGACCGGGTGCTGACCGTCGATCTCCACGCCGGTCAGATCCAGGGCTTTTTCGACATTCCCGTGGACGAGATGAGCGCCATGTTCATGACCGCCCAGTATTTCCTGGAGAAGCGGCTCGTCAATCCGGTTGTCGTCTCCCCGGACCTGGGAAACACCAAGCGGGCGCGCAACTTCGCGGAAATCCTTGACTCGCCGCTGGCGATCATCGAGAAGCGCCGGGTCGGGAACCAGGACACCTCCGAGGTGCTCAACCTGATTGGCGCGGTCGAGGGCCGCCAGGTCGTGATCGTGGACGACGAAATCGACACCGGCGGGTCGATCACCCAGGCGGCCAGGGTCTGTCTCGAACACGGCGCCAGCGAGGTGTACGCCACCTGCATCCATGCCGTCTTCTCCGGGCCGGCGGTCGAGCGGCTGAAGGAGAGCCCGATTGTCGAGATCGTGACCACCAACACCATCGCCTTGCCGGCGGCGAAGCGGTTCGACAAGCTGACAGTGCTCTCGGTTGCGCCGCTGCTGGGCGAGGCGATCCAGCGGGTTCACGCTGGCACCAGCGTCTCGACGGCCTATCGCGCCACGGGCGCCTACCAGGCCCGGCTTTCCCTCCTCACCCCGGAATGATGGCGTTGTGTGGGTCGGGATGCCGCGCGGACCCTGCCGATTTGTCATTCCGAGCTTGCGAGGAATCCCCCGGCGCAGCCGGTACGTCGAGGCCTGAGTACCGCTTCGCGGGAGATTCCTCCTTCGTCGGAATGACAGTTGGTGAGGTGTCGCGATCCATTGGTCAGTCGGCCCGGAGTGACCGCTGGGTTGGTCAACATGCGGCGTCGACCAACCATCATCGGGGCACGCAGTGAGTGAGTCTGTCCCCCCGATCAGGCACAGCCTGCCCTGGGTACGCCTCGTCACCATCGTCGCGGTGATGGCGATTGGTGTGTCCGGATTGTGGGTCATGATCGGCCAGGTGGCCGACACCGATGTCCCGGACGCCGATCCCGCCACGGAGATCGCGAGCCCGGTCGCCTCGCCGCCCGCTACCCCCGGCACGCCCGGTCCGGCGACCCCGCCCGGGGAAGAAGCGGCCCCCGAGGGCAATGGCGAACCGGCGTGGCCCACCGGCAGCCTGCCGGCGATGCTCGACTCCGCGCCGGACCGCCTGGCTGACGACAGCCTGCCGCTCAACGATGTCGCCCAATACGCCGATATTGCGAGCTGGATGGCGGCGAACGGAGTGGCGCCGCCGGAAACATTGACGGATCCCGAGCTGGCGGCGTGGGAAGCGGAACTCGCGAACCTCGCCATCCCGCCCAGCCTGCGCGAACGGGGACTCGACCCCGTCTGGCAGGCTACCTATGGGTTCGACCTGACGCAGGTGGAGCAGGTGCTGAGTATCGGGCAGGCCCCGGACTACGTGACGATCCTCCGGGGGACATTCGATCCTGAGGTTCTGCAAGCGGCCTGGGTCAGCAGCGGCTACCAGGCCGTTGAAGTGGAGGGCCAGACGATCTGGTCGCTCTTTCCCGGCGATACGATCGACCTTTCGGCCCAGGCGAGCCGCCCGGCGATGGGCACCTTCAACAACGTGGCCGTGCTGGACGATGGGACGCTGGTCGCCGCGGCCAAGACCTCCCGGCTCGGCTCGACGCTGGAAGTGGTCAACGGCAATGCCCCATCGCTCGCGGAGAACGACGATGTCGCCGCCTTGCTGCTGCCCGGAACCGGCGTCGAACGGCTGGCCTCGGCGGTCATCTCCAAAGGCTCCCTGCTTCAAGCGACCGTTGGGTCGATGCCGGCGTCGGGCGCAACGCCCACACCCACAACCGCGCCAATCGCGACCCCGGAAGACGAAACGGGGATGCCCGAAGTGAACGTCGTGTTGCTGGGCATCCCGTTGCCGACGGTTCCGGATCGGGCGACGCCAGAGGGCCAGGTGGAAGCGCATCGTTTGACAATGCTGTTCGTGGTGGACGATATGGCTGATGCCCAGGCGGCCCGGCGAGAGATTGTCGCCCGGCTGGAACGCGATCGCTCGCCGGCGACGGGGGAGCCGTACACGGACCGGATCGCGAATCCGGCGGTGGCATTGCTGGAAGGTGACGACCGGGCCCTGGTCAGGATCACCGGCACACTAGCCGATGGGGCATTGGACTGGCTCGACATCCTCGACGACCGCGACCTGGGCTTCGCGTTCTGGCTCCCGGAGGAATAGATCCGCACGCGCAACGTCCCACATCGGATCACGCACGCGGCTCCCCTGTCTGGGGCCACGATCGCGTCACACACCGGTCAGTCTGGCACCCCGGGCACAATGCTCAGGGAAACGAACGGGATGATGACCTCCAGACGCGCGTCGCAGCGGATGCAGGTTGGTGTACCTTCCGCATAGCGACGGCGAAATCGCTGGTTTGTTGGGTCCCAACGGTGTGACGTCCACTGTATTCCGTAACGTGACTCCGCGCGGTTGCACGCGAGGCGCCCGAGATCTGTATTACGTCGCCTGATCCGGAGTGTTCTCCGCCTGCCAAATCGTGGCCGGGATGATACCTATCTGGATTCTCAGACTGAGCGTGTCCGCTACGAATCTGCCGGAGAGGAGCTTCCCGTCCGTCACTGTCCAGAAGGCGGCTTCCCGGTAGTCCACCTTCTTGCCGGTGGGCGGCCATCCCTTCCATTCACCAAGATGGGTACCGCGGATTCGCAAGAGCAATGCAGCACCTGTCGTGTCTTCGATAAGCTGGTCGACGTCCACGCGCATATCCGGGAAGCCAAGCCGGAATGACATCGGCGTGAGAAGCAGCCATCAGGACATCTCGATTGTTTGCTGAAGCGGTTCTTTCAATGGTTGACTGGCCGCCGCCTGGAGAGGGCCGAGACAAGCTCGGCAACCCTGCCAACTAACCAACTTGCAATGAGCGTCAGAAAATTTCCTGGGCGAAGATGACGATCGCGGACGGGATGGTCAGGACCACGGAGCCGATCAGCACCCACCAGAAGTATTTCTTCTCGCGGCTGGCGCCGGTCGCGCTGAAGTCGATCGCCACGATCCGCAACCCGTTGAGCAGGTGATAGATCACCGCGCCCACGAGCAGGATTTCCATCGGGATGATGAAGGGGTTGGCGTAGAACTCGACGGTATGATCGTAAACGTCCCGGCCCAGGCCGATCAGCAGGATGTCGACGATGTGGATGAGCAGGAAGAAGAGGATGCCGATGCCGGTTGCCCGGTGCATGATCCAGGCGTACTGGCCCACGTCGCCCGTGTAGACCGGGGAGCGGCCCTCGCGCACGTGGCCGAACAACCACACCCCAAGCGCGATCATCGCGGCGTAGGTGACGACCGCGAACACGAAGAGCGAGTAGCCAAGCAGGTCGCCAATCCACATTTCGCCGGAGAGCGGTCCCGTGTTCTCCCGCGACATCTCTTCGTCGAAGGTGATGATCGTGACTAGGCCCAGCACGGTGAAGACCGCCCCGAAAATCCAGAGCGCACCGTAGCCAACCTGCCGGGCGCCCCGGCTCCGGAGGTAATCCGCGATCGAGAACCGCATCCCGATCAGGCCGTGCCACAACGCCGCCAGCAGGAGCAGAGTGTCGAACGTGCGCCAGAGCGGGTTGGCCCAGCGCGCCGAGACGAAGTCGAAGGTGGTTTCTGACGGCACGTTGAGGTAATGCGTGATGAAGAGGTGACCGCCGGCCAGGAAGACCAGCGCCACCCCGGAGACCCGGAGGAAATACCAGTAGGCCTTTTCGAGGCCGGGGCTCATTGCCGATCCGAAAACCGAACGGGTACGTTCAGACGGCGCTACGGCCATGGTCGCTGGGTCCTCTCGATGTGATCGTCGTCGCGTCCTGAAGTTTCGCCCAAGTGTACCCGGATGCGCCCGCCCGCGCGCACCGATCCAGGCGACGAATCGTCTCCACACGTCATGATTTCGGTGTCATGTGCAAATAGCGATCG
>Ga0136640_10001184_pt1 | contig 10335 bp, 10 predicted proteins | sample AntDrymUQ8642106_2_FD_105498 | JGI IMG/M metagenome (GOLD analysis project Ga0136640, IMG submission 105498) | Polar desert sand microbial communities from Dry Valleys, Antarctica - metaG UQ864 (21.06) | ecosystem: Environmental > Terrestrial > Soil > Desert | place: Antarctica: Dry Valley...
CGACGCAGCCGAGCTGCTGGGACTCGCCGACATGCTCGACCGCAAACCCAAGGCGATGTCCGGTGGTCAGCGACAACGCGTCGCCATGGGCCGGGCCATCGTTCGTAGTCCTCAGGTCTTCTGCATGGACGAGCCGCTGTCCAACCTCGACGCCAAGCTGCGCGTCACCACCCGCTCTCAGATCGCCGAGCTGCAACAGCGCCTCCAGGTGACAACGGTCTACGTCACGCACGACCAGGTCGAGGCGATGACCATGGGCGACAGGGTCGCAGTGCTCAAGGACGGCCTGCTGCAACAGGTCGACACCCCGCTTGCCCTCTACGACAACCCTGCCAATCTGTTCGTCGCCGGGTTCATCGGGTCGCCGGCGATGAACTTGATCCCGGGTCGCCTCACCTCATCGGGTGGCGAGGTCAACGGTCGCTCCATTACGTTGCCAGTGACCGCCGCGGACCGGGCCGGCCAGGATGGACCGGTCACCCTCGGCGTTCGGCCGGAGGCGTTTAGGGTCGCCGATGGCAACGAGGGGATCCCCGTCAAAGTCACCCTCGTCGAGGAGCTGGGCGCTGACGCCTTCGTCTACGGCAAGACCGACGACGGCACAGGCGGTGGCATCGACGCAGGCACCGACATCACGGTCCGGGTTGAGGCTCGCCGTCACTTCGAGAAGGGCAAGACCATCATGGTCACGGCCGACCCGAAGGACATCCACGTGTTCGACACCGGGAGCGGCGAGCGCGTCGGCAAGCGCGAAGGCGTCCGCGCCTGACACTTCGATGCGCTGAAGCTGGCGGCGTACCTTCAGGTACGGCGCCAGCTCTCTCGTCTGACGGCGCGTTGCACTTGCAGCGCTCGACGCAGCGCCTACGCGTTCGCGTAGACGTGCGGACGGCGATTACTGAGGCTCGGCACCTCGGCTCGAACAGTCTCCAGTCTGGACTGGTCGAGTTCACCGAAAACGATGTCCGGCGTGTCGGAGGCGCACGCGAGGACAGTGCCCCACGGGTCGATCAGCATCGAGCGACCATTGGTGCGCGCGGTCACCCCGCCGTCGGCAATGTGGGTACCAACCTGGCCCGCCGCAAGCACGTAGCTCTGGCTTTCGATCGCTCGGGCCCGAAGTAGCACCTCCCAATGGTCGCGGCCGGTGTAGAAAGTGAATGCGGCCGGTACGACGAGCAACTCGGCGCCAGCCAGCGTCAGACAGCGGTACAGCTCGGGAAAGCGCAGGTCGTAGCAGATCGACAGACCGACCCTCCAGTCTTCGACGTCGCAGGTGACGAGCTCATCGCCGGGAGCGACTGTCTCGGACTCCCGGTAGCTGACTCCGTCTGGGATGTTCACATCGAAGAGGTGCGTCTTCTTGTAGCGGGCAGCGACCGACCCGTCTGGCCGGAACACGACTGAGGTGTTGAAAGCACGTCCGTCTGGGGCGCCGACGCGGATCGACCCGCAGTGCAACCAGACGTTGTTCGTGCGGGCTGCCTCGGAGAAGGCCGTATGGGCTGGCCCGTCTTCGGTCTCAGCAGCCTCCGCGGCTCCTGCCTTGGTACCGAGGTAGTCGACGTATTCGGGAAGAAGAACAAAACGAGCACCGACTTGTGCTGCTGCGGCAACACTTTCGATCGCAACTTTGATGTTGAGTTCTTTGTCATGCTGGGAGTTGAGCTGGATGGCTGCCACACGCATGGGAGTTGTCCCTTCTTTCTAATGGAGGTCGCAGTGCCGGTGAACTAGCGAAGGGCGCGACCCAGACCGATGATGCGTTCGATGACGATGACGAAGACGAGCGAGATGGCGATCAACACCACCGAGAGGGCTGCAATCTGTGGGTCAGTGCGGTACTCGACGTACTTGTAAATCTCCACTGGGAGTGTTGTCGCGGATGGTCCGACGACGAATAGGGAGATGACTGCTTCATCGAAAGAGATGATGAAGGCGATCACGGCGCCGGCCAAGATGCCGGGTAGGGCGAGGGGGACGGTGACCCTGCGGAATGTCGTCCAGCCGTTGGCTCCGAGGATCCGCGCTGCCTCTTCACAGGCGAGGTCCGCAGTCATCAGACCCATGGCGGTGGTTCGAACAACGTACGGTGTCGTGATGGCTAAGTGGGCCAGTACCAGGCCGGGATAGCTTCCTGTCAGTCCCCACGGCGAGAGCGTGAGGAGCAAGGCTAAGCCGAGCACGACCGTCGGGATCATAAGCGGCGCTAGGAAAAGGCTGGATACGGCGCCATGCCCCCGGAATCGGTGACGTGTCAGCGCTAGGGCGGCCGGTACTCCGATGATCGTTGCGAGTGCGCACGCGCATGCCGCGACGATCAGGCTCACTCGGAAGCCGTTGATGAAGGCCGCATTCTCGGTAAGCCGGGCATACCAGTCGAGGGTGAATCCCTGCGGTGGAAAGGCCATGTACGACTGGGTGTCGAAGGACATGATGACCACGATCAGCACAGGTGCTAGCAAGAACACATACAACAGGAAAATGACTGCACGCCACACCAGGCGTCCCGGCCATCCCCGCTTCAGCAGGCGACTCTTCGGGCTCGAATGCGCCGCTGTTCGGTTGGTTGTTGCCATATTGTGCACGCGAGTCTCCAATAAATATCGAATTGTGTTACCGCTCGAGGCGGCGGACGGCGCGAAGATAAACGGCGATCAGCAGCGAAAACAGCGCCAGCAACAGCATCGAGAGCGCTGCGGCAAGCGGCCAGTTGAGGGTGAACTTCGCTTGTGTGTAGATCTCGGTTGCCAAGACGAATACGCGACCTCCACCGACCAAGCTCGGGGTGATGAAGGAGCTGATCGTGAGCACAAACACCAGTAAGGCGGCGGTCAGGACGCCGGGCATCGACAACGGCAGGGTAACGCGCCAAAACACTTGCAAGCCATTGGCGCCCAGAGAGCCTGCGGCTTGCTCTAGGTCTGTAGAGATGCGCCCGAACCCTGAGATCATGGCGAGGATGGCGTAGGGCATCAGGATCTCGACGAGAGCGATGACGGCCCCGGTGTAGTTGTTGGCCAGCTTGAGCGGCGTCTGTATGAGCCCGAATTCTGTGAGGATCCCATTGACCACTCCGCCGTCTCCCAGCAAGATCAGCCAGCCGTACGTACGCACAACCTGGCTAATCAGCAGGGGAGCTATTGCGAGGGCGATGAGGACGCCGCGAAACCTTGACGGAGTTCTAGTCAGGAAGAGCGCCACGGGGTAGGAGACCACCACTGTCACTACGGTGACGAGAACTGCAAGTTTCAGTGTATTGAGCGTGACTTGCCAGGTGAAACTGTCCGTGAGCGCGGTGGTATATGTGCTCAGGCTGATCGTCTCGATGATGGCGCCAGCCGCGCCGCCCTTGTTGAGCGACATTCGAACGAGCCACAGCAGCGGCAACACGAACGTGATACCGAGACCGATAAGCCCCGGCAGTAACAAACCGAGGGCGATCGGCCGACGCGACCTCGTGGCCGGAGAAGACGTCGCACTGGAAACGATAGACGAAGTGGCAGTCATGGCGTCCCTCTCGGGCTCAATACCCTAGGTCTGCGAGCAGTTTGTCTGCGGCGGACAGTCCTGCCAGCTTCTGTCCGGACCGGATCTTCTCCAGTAACGCCGGCTCTGAGTCATCCGAGGCCCGGGCACTTTCCAAGGCAGACGCAACCTGGCCTGGGTTTGCGATGAGGACGCCGTTATCGTCGCCCATCACGATGTCTCCGGGCTGTACGGCCGCGCCTCCGCAAGTTACAGGAACGTTGATCCCACCAGCGTCGATCCCAAGCAACTTGGTGGTGAGCACGGAAGTTCCGCGTGCGTACACGCTGAGCCCGGTGTCGACCAGCATTGCCCGGTCCGTACACACACCGTCGATAACAATCCCAAGGGCCCCGGATGCAGCGACCGCGTTGGCGACGACACCGCCGACCGGGGCGTGAATGTTATCGCCGCCCGTATCAACGACCAGGACGTCACCGGGCTGCAACAGTCCGGTGACCTTATGAACCAAGGTGGAGTCGGTGGCAGTGATGCGGACCGTTACAGCGCGGCCTACTAGCCGACCCATCCCCGCCTGTCGGGAGATGGCCGGCGAACAGAAGCCTTCCTCGAGAAAGTGCCCAAGGGTCGGGACGTCAACAGCCGAGGCCTGCTCAGTGAGACCTACCGGCATATCGGGAGCCGTGGAGTTGATGACAATGGACAAGACAGGTCTCGTTTCTCTTTGGAATGGATCTGTGTAAGGGCCACAGTGGGTGAGGTGAATCTAGGAGTCGACAAGGATCCGGGCGTCGTCAGGTCTCCACGTGATGTCGACCTCCGCACCTACTGCATGACTATCGCCGAAGCCGGTCAGCGTCTCCACTTCGATTTGGTGGTTCCCGACAGCGATGGTGTAAGCGAGCATCTCGCCTGTGTAGGAGTGAGCCTCGATTCGGCCCCTTAGGCGACCAACGCCCGGGCCCATCTGCCTCATTTGCACATCCAACCGATGAGGCCGGACGAGCAAGGTGACGTCTTGGCCGGTGCGGAACTCGGAGCCTCGGCGAGAGACGTGAATCTGACCGACGCCCGCCACCTCGACGAGCACGGCGTCCGGCTCTATGCCCACAATTCGACCTGGGAGCAAATTCGCTCTGCCGATAAAATCGGCGACAAATGTGCTGGCGGGATGCTCGTAGATGTCCTCCGGCTTTCCGACTTGCTCAACCCTTCCGCCGTTCATGACGACAATCTGGTCGGCCATCGACAAAGCCTCGTCCTGGTCGTGCGTCACGAACACCGTGGTGACCCCCACCCGGTGCACGATGGCACGGATCTCCAGTCGCATGGCTTCGCGTAACTTCGCATCGAGGTTAGACAGCGGTTCGTCGAGCAGGAGAACAGCAGGTTGAACGACGAGTGCTCGTGCCAGGGCGACGCGCTGCTGCTGTCCGCCGGACAGCTCTTTGACCCGCCGTGGGGCCAGGTGTCCGAGCTGGACCATGTCCAGCGCCTCTTGCACACGGCGTCTTCGCTCTTCCGATTTGACCCTTCTCATTTCAAGTCCGAAGGCGACGTTATGCGCTACATCCAGGTGGGGGAAGAGTGCGTAGGACTGGAAAACCATGCCCATTCCACGCTTATGCACTGGTAGCTCGGTCATATCCTTCCCGTCGACCACGACCTCTCCGGCACTCGGCTCGATCAGGCCGGCGATTATCCGCAGAGTGGTGGTCTTGCCACACCCGGATGGACCCAGCAGGGCGAGCAGCTTTCCCTTCTCGACGTCAAGACTGACTCGGTCAACGGCCGGTACATCTTGCCCGGGATATGTCTTCGAGAGCCCGCACAACTGCAGGTGAACTGGCATCTGAGACGTTTTTGCCGTCATCGCCGATGCGGACATGTTAGCTTCCCATAATCTCGCGACGCCAAATATCGGTCCATGCGTCGTTTTTGCCGGCGACATACAACCAGTCGACGTCTAGCATCTGTTCCTGCCGCTCAGGTGTGGTTGCGGTGCGCTCTTGCGCCGCTGTGCTCACCTCTGCCTTGGTGTTGGTGGGCGCGTAGTACATCTGCTCGGTGAATGCTGCCTGAGCTTCGGGACTCAACGCATAGTTGATAAAAGTTTGAGCCGCCTCAGGAGAGTCACTTCCTTCGACTAGGTTGATCGTGTTGATTTGAAATACACTTCCCTCGTCGGGGATAGCAACGCCGAGCTTGTCGTCGGAGTCATCGGAGTAAAACTGCGCACGGGCGTTCCAACCGATTCCCATCGCAGCAGAGCCGTTCGTGACCATGGTGTAGGAGTCCGGGTTCGGGGACCAAGTCAGAACGTCGGGAGCAAGTTCGGAGAGTCGTTCGGCTGCAGGCTCCACGGTTTCTGTGTAGTCGGCACCCTCGATCTTGTTCATGATCATCATCAGGCTCAGGCCCTGGATGTCGGGCGCAGCGTCCATCACGACTTTGCCGGCGGCCTCATCACTCCACAAAGCCTCCCAACTTGTCGGAGCCTCGGAAATCTGTTCGGTGTTGTATAGGAGCACCAGGTTGTCGAACGTGACAGCGGGTCCGAAGTCGCCATCCACCTTCCCGCGTTCGTCGACGTCTGCCATGTTGGGTACCTTTTCCAGGTCCAGCGGCTGAAAAGTGCCCTCATCGTTGCCGGTAGCCGCCACGGAGATATCCATAACGGCGACGTCCGTTGTCGGATTGCCCTTCTCGGCCCTCAGAGAGGCGAGCATCTCTGAGGACGACTCCGCAGCGACGTAGTTCACATCGATATCCGGGTGCTCTGCCATGAATGGTTCGACTACCGCTTTGGTGTAGTTGTCCTGGACGACACCGGAATACATCATCAACGTGACATCACCGGACGTCTCCGTGTCTTCCACGGCGTCTTCACTACCACAGGCAGTAACTCCGGTGCTCAGGGCGAGCGCGAGCAGCGTCACTGCGGTTGAGCGACTAAGTGAGCCGTGTGTGCGTGCGAAATGGGGCATAGGTATTTGGCCCTCCTGGGCATAGATGGGAACTATCAAATCGAGTCGATCAACTCGAAGACATTGGGGTCAACGCTCCCGAAGTTGAAGGTCAGCTGACGCTTGAGCGAGACAAGAATGTGGTTACGCACTGCATCCTCGGCGGCGTCAGCATCGCGTCTTCGCAGTGCATCGATGATTTCCTGATGCTGGTCAGCCACCCTTTCAAGACCGAGACGCTCATGAGCGACATACCACAGGCGAAGAGATCCGCAGTTCAGCCGATCAACTGCCTCAGTGAGGAACCGATTGTCCGCCCCACGAGCGATCGCGATGTGCAGAGCGTGGTCAGCTTCGATCGAGGCGTAAACATCGCCGTTCTCCGCTGCATTCAGGATCTGGTCGCCCAGGCGTTCCAACTCATCAAGCTGTGAGGCAGTGGCACGGCTAGCGGCGAGCCGAGCCGCCGGCACTTCCATCATCAGGCGCGTCTCGTACAGACGATGGAGCTCCTGGGTGGACAGGTTCCGAACGTACGGCGTACGTCGCGCTGGCCAGACGATGAACAGCTCTTGCGCAAGACGCTTCAGCGCCTCCCGCACGGGGGTACGACCTGCGCCGAACTGATCCGCAAGCCTCACTTCGTCGAGGGGCTCGTTGGCCGCAATGGTCCCTACCACGATGGCTCGTCGGAGCACGAAGTAGGCATCGTCAGCCTTGGTCGCGCTTGCCTGCACCGACATCTTATCTCCATACTGAAAACATTTTTAGAATATATGCAGTCTGCGCGGGTGTCTTCGTATTGTCAATAGCTACGGCGGGACCGTTCACAATCCAGTCCGGAAGTTCCTCCGTGGCGGGGCTCAGGTGCCCTGTGGCCGGACTCGATAGCTGACGACGACCGCAAGCAGCATCACCAGCACCGAGATCGCAAAGATCAAGGTGAACAAGGCGGTGGCCGACAACGTCTCGCGCCAGATCGCATAGACGACACCAGCCCCTCCGATGACGAGGACTCCACCCAACGAGTCACTCATCTGGATCGCCGCGGAGTTCGCGCCTCTGTCCTTCACCGGTGACAGGTCGAACAGCAGAACGGCGTTACTCGACATCGACAGGCCCATGCCCAGGCCCGCCACCATCAGTCCGACACCTGCCAGCCACGCAGGCACCACCAACTGGCTCGTGACGATGGCCGTCGAAGCAGTCATGAGGACGCCGACGGTGGTGATCACCGATCCCTGCCGGACCAGTCCCGACCGCCGAGTGCGCAGGGTGGGCCGACCTTGCCACCAGGAGCCGGCCGACCAACCGACCGCGGTTCCGGCCACCGCCAGCCCCGCAAGGGTGGGGGAGGCTCCTCGATGCGACACAAGCATCAGCGGGATGTAGGCCTCACAGCCGAAGAACCCGCCCGCGATGACCCCTCGGAAAGCGATCACCGAAGGCAAGCCTCGTCGCAGCCTCAACGTGCCGGCTGGAAACATCTCGCGCGCCGACCACACCACCAGCACCACTCCGCCCATCACCGCAAGCGCCGCCGTGACCCATCGTGCCCGCTCGGCCTCGATGCCAGCCCACTGCAGCAGCGCGGCACCAATGGCCATGCCCGCGGCGAGCCAGACCCGACCAGAGCGTCTGATGTCGGAGCCGGTCGTTCCGGAGATTCGAGGCAGGATGGCGAACAGCGGCAGCGGAACGAGCGGCGCTAACGACAAGAAGGCCCACCGCCATGACACCAGCTCGGTCAGACCACCCGCTATCAGGGGCCCGACCACCGATGGGATCACCCAGGTCGTGGCGATCAGCGACATCATGCGTGGTCGAGACGCGTCGGGGTAGCACTGGGCGATGACGACATACACCGCGACGATCATGAAACCGGCGCCCAGCCCTTGCACGACCCGGCCCAGGATCAGCATCGACATCGACTGCGCCAAGCCCGACAACAGCAGTCCGAAGCCGAAGGTCAGCGAACCGAAGATAACAGGCAGGCGTGGGCCCAGCCGGTCGCACACCTCACCCGCCACGCCGTTGGCGAACATGGCCGCGCCCAGGAAGCCGGTTAACGCCCAGGGGTAGAGCCCGAGACCGCCCAGCTCTTCAGCAGCGGCCGGCAGTGCTGTGGCCACAGCCATGAACTCGAAGGCGAAGCCTAGGATCAGCGAGCAAACGCCGAGCGAGAGAACCCGATAGTCAGCCGACAGCGGGCCGGGCGCGGTGATCGTGGTGCCGGCATCCGTGGAGGTACCCAATCAAGCGCCGCAGAAGTCGGGTGTAACAGACTGTGCCAGCGGGCAACGCGCTCTCACTCGTCGTCGCTATCGTCGCGGCCCCTGGCCATCGACTCCCAGACCTCTTTGCAGGCTGGGCAGACCGGGTACTTCTTGGGGTCGCGACTCGGTACCCACACCTTGCCGCACAGAGCTACCAGTGGGGTGCCCATCACCATTGACTCGGTCAGCTTGTCCTTGCGGGCGTAGTGGCTGAACCGGTCGTGGTCACCTTCGTCGACGGACTCCTGGGTGCGCTGGTCCTCGAGAGTCTCGACGCCGGGGCTGAGTTGAATGCTCACGCGGCGAGTCTACGACGCCCCTCAGTTGAGGCTCGGGTCGTCGGGCATAGTCGCCAAGAAGGCAAGCTCACCAGGCTGACGACGCAAGATGGAGCGCCACAGGTCCTCGGGGTGAGAGGTCAGCAGGTCCGTCGGCACGGCGTTGACGATGTACCAGGATCCTTCCTCGATCTCTGCCGTCAACTGTTCGTGCCCCCAACCGGCATACCCAGAGAACACGCGCAAGCCGATCAGGTTGTCAAGCACCGTGTCCGGTTCGGCGTCGAGGTCGATGAGCCCGAAGTCTCCGGTGAGTCGCCGGAAGTTGTCGGTCGGTCCCTCTCCGAGCGACAACCCCACTGCCAACGCGGACTCGCGCGAGACCGGCCCGCCGCTGAACAGCTGATGCGGCTCGGCCACCACATCTGCCCAGCCGGGCAGCACCGCCCGCAAAGGCAGCTCCATCGGCCGGTTGAGGACAACTCCGATGGCCCCGTCCTCGTCGTGGTCGAGCAGCAGGATGACGGCGCGGTTGAAGTTCGGGTCGATCATCTCCGGAGTGGCAACCAGCAGCTCGCCTGCGTGAAACGTCATCGCGATGAGCTCACCTCTTGCGCGGCATCCTTGACGGCGGTTGCGACGGCCTTGTGCACCTCTTCATGGAAGACACTGGGTATCACGTAGTTGGCGTTCAGCTCGTCGTCGGTGACCGTCGACGCGATGGCCCGGGCCGCAGCGACCAGCAACGAGTCGCTGATGGTCGATGCGGATGCGTCGAGAAGTCCACGGAAGACGCCAGGAAAGGCGAGCACGTTGTTGATCTGATTGGGGTAGTCCGAGCGCCCCGTCGCCACGACGGCTGCGTGCTTGCGGGCCTCACCGGGGTCGACCTCGGGATCTGGGTTGGCGAGGGCGAACACGATCGCGCCGTCGGCCATCGCGGCGATGTCAGTCGCATCCAGCACGTTCGGAGCCGAGACCCCGATGAAGACGTCCGCCCCCCGTACGGCGTCCTTGAGCGAGCCGCTCACCGAAGCGGCGTTGGTGTGCTCGGCGATCCAACGCAACGAGGGGGTGAGGCCAGCGCGTCCTCCATGGATAACGCCTTCAATGTCGGCCACGACGACGTCGCGGGCGCCTGCCTCGAGAACGAGTCGCACGATCGCTGACCCAGCCGCCCCTGCCCCGGAGAGCACGATGCGCACATCCGAGAGCTCCTTGTCCACCGCCCGCAATGCGTTGGTCAACGCTGCCAGCACCACGATCGCGGTGCCGTGCTGGTCGTCGTGAAAGACGGGTATGTCGAGCAGCGCACGCAGTCGAGCC